>VFQO010001873.1_pt1 | contig 14486 bp, 14 predicted proteins | sample 3512331 | NCBI WGS metagenome assembly VFQO01 (sample SAMN10412371, study PRJNA504923) | tailings metagenome | isolation source: Replicate 3 from Balatoc abandoned mine | place: Philippines: Itogon, Benguet | collected 2017-08-28
CGCTCGCGCGCAGCTGGAAATTGCCGTTGCGGGTGAAGCTGAGATCGCCCGAGAACGGGTTTTCGAGCGCGAAGAACCCGTCGCCGTCGATCGCCAGGTCAAGGCTGCGGCCGGTCTGTTCGAGCGGGCCGAGCGCAAAATCCTGGGTGATGCCGGAAACGGTCGCGCCGATGCCGGCGGTGCGGCGGGGATCGGTGGCCGAGCCGGTGGCGACAAGATCGGCAAACTGCGCCGAGCTTTTCTTGAAGCCCACGGTTTCGGCATTGGCGATGTTGTGGGCGATAACGCTGAGATCGGTCTGGGCGTTGCGCATACCGCTGAGGGACGTGAAGAACGACATGGTTGGATGATCCTCTGCTTGGGGATGGGGTCAGGGCTGGACGGGGGTGGTGACCGGGGCCGGAGCCGGTCGCAGCGCGGCTTCCTGGGCTTCGATCAGGCGGTCGAGCTTGGCGGAAATCGCTTCGAGCGTGGCGCCGCTTGCCGTGGTCGCCGAAAGCGCGGAGAACTGCGCCATCTGCGCCAGCATCGCCTCGTTGTCTGCCGGTTCGAGCGGGTCCTGAAAGGTCAGCTGGGTGGTCAGCAGGCGCAGGAAATCGCCGCCGTCGAGCGAGGCCAATCCGCCGCCCGACAGGCGCGAGGGAGTGTTGAGCCGGTCGAGCGTCGCCTGCGTGGCAGGATTGATGGTGGTGCTATTGGGCATTCTACTGGCTCCTCAGGGTTTCGAGCATCAGCTGCTTGGCGGTCTGGAGCGCCTGCACCAGGTTCTGGTACTGGCGCGCGCTCTCCATGATCTCGACCATCTCGGCGGTCTCATCGACGGGGGCTTCGAACACGTAACCCTCGGCATCGGCGAGCGGATGGGAGGGATCGTGGCGTCTGGTCGGCGCGGTCTCGGCGCGCACGAGGCCGCTCGATGTCACCCCGGCAAGGCCCGAGGCGCGATCGAGTTCGGTGGCGAACACTGCGCGGATCGGGCGATAGGCGCCGTCCGCCGTGGTCGAGACCGAGCCGGCATTGGCAAGGTTCGACGTCGCCGCGTTCATCCGCACCATCTGCGCGCTCATCGCGCGGGTGGTCATGGAGAACAGGGTCATGGGGGTGCGATCGGGCATCGGCCTCACTCGCCCTTCAGCGCGCGGGTGATGGTGTTGACCTTGCCCTGCACGAAGCTGAGCGTCGCGGAATAGGCGACCGCATTCTCGGCAAAGGCGACCTGTTCGCGGTTGAGTTCGACCGTGTTGCCGTCGAGCGAGGGCATGGTCGGGCTGCGCCACACCATCCCGGCATCAGCCGAGGCGGTGATGTCGCCGCGCTGGCGGGCGAGCCGGGCGTCGAGCGCGGCATTGAAATCGATATCGCGCGCCTTGTAGCCGGGAGTGGCGGCGTTGGCGATGTTGGACGCGATCACCCCCATGCGCTGCGAGCGCAAGGCCAGCGCCGCGCCGTGAATGCCGAAAAGTCTCTCGTTCATGCGGGTCTCCCCTCGATCGTGCCTGTGCGAGGGGGGTTAAGCAGGATGCGTGCCAATTGCTCCGGCACCGCGGTGCGCAAGGTGGAAGCGGCGGCAGGCGGCAAGCCTTTGCCGCCCCCTTGCACGCACCTCCGGCAAGGCCTTGCCGAAAATACCTAGTCCCGCAATTCCGGCTTAATTCGCGCCGCCTGTCTCCGTTCTGCCCGGTGAAGGTGCTGCTGACCGGCGGGCCAGCGAGGGGATCAGTCATGCCGAATGCCGTCACGTCGTCTCTGCTCGATCCGGGCTCTTTGATGATCGTGGTGGCAGGGACCGTGCTGGCCTGCGCGGCGCGGTGCGGCTGGCGCGAGTTCGGTGGTGCCTTGCGCGAAGCCGCCGTCTTGCTGAAGCGGGGGTTCGACGAGGACGCCAACCGCAAGGCCCTGGCCCTCGCGGTCAGTGCGATCCGGCGCGATGGCGCCCACCGCGCCAGCCCCGATCTTCCACCCGACCGCGCGCTAGGACTGATGCTGGAGACCTATCTGCGCCACGGCTCGCTCGATGCCATGCACCGCGCGCGCCGGGCCGAACGCGCGCTCGACGAGGCGCGGCGCATCAATGCGGCGCAGGTATTCGGCTGGGCGGGAGAGCTTGCGCCGGTGTTCGGACTGGTCGGAACGCTCTACGGCCTGGCGCAACTCGCGCCGCCGGGCAGCACCGCGCCGGTCGGCGGCGCAGTCATGACAGCGGTCTCCACCGCGGTCCTGACCACGCTTTATGGCGCATTGCTGGCGCATCTCTTCTGCCACCCGCTGGCGAGCGCGATCGAGCGGCGCGGCCTCAGGCACGAACAGCAGCGCGAAGCCCTGGCAGAGTGGTTCGCCGAGCAGATCGCCGCCCCGGCCATCCCGCCACGCGATAGCCGCAGCCATCTGCGGGGTGTCGCATGAGCGCCGCCGGAACCTTGCTGCACGGCAGTGGCAGGGGCTTGGGCGGGAGTGGCTGGCAGCTGATCCTCGCCGATCTCGCGCTGATCCTGTTTCTGCTGACCCTGTCCGCCCTGCCCGCTGCCGAGGCCGAAACCGGCCGCAAGCTGGCCGACCGGGCCGCGCGCGGCGAGGAGGCCCGTGCGGTTCCCGCAAGCGCCGAAATCGCGGCAGCGCAGGCGCTGTTCCGTCCGGTGTCCGGCGGGCCGAGCCTGACGCAGTGGCTCGCCAGCCAGCCGCACGATCCGCGCGCGACGCTGACGGTGTTTGCACGCTATCAAGCGGGCGAGGAAGCTGCAGCGTGGCAGGCCGCGCAGGCGCTTGCCGCCGAAGCGCGCGGACGCGACGTTCCGGTGCGGGCCATCATTGGTGCCGGGGCCGAAGCCGATCTTTACGCCAGCCTCGCCTATGACACCGTGCCGGACGGCGGCGCGGGACGTTGACTAGCCCACAATCACCCGGTTGCGGCCTTCCTGCTTGGCCCGGTACAGTGCCGCATCCGCCCGCGCCAACGCGCTGCGGGCATCGGCATCCTCGGTGACTTCGGCCACCCCGCCCGAAAAGGTGATGCGCCCGAACGGCTGGCCGGTCTCGCGGTTCATCAGCTGGCGATGCGCCTGCGCACAGCGGATCGTATCGAGCCGGGTGCGGGCGGCCTCCTTGTCCATGCCGTAGAACAGCAGCACGAACTCCTCGCCCCCGTGGCGCGCGACGAAACAGGCATCGCCCGCATGTTCGTTGAGCGTCTGGGCGACGGCGCACAGCACTCGGTCCCCGGCCTCGTGGCCGTGGCGATCATTGATCAGCTTGAAGCGGTCGACATCGCAGAAGGCGAGGCTGAGCGGCTCGCCCTTGGCCCGCGCATCCATGGCGGCCGAAACCAGCCGGCGCTCGAAGGCGCGGCGGTTGGGCAGGCCGGTGAGATGATCGACATCGGCCTCCATCCGCGCCTTGGCGAGGCTTTCGCGCAGCCGCTCGGTTTCCTGGTGGCTGCGCGCCATCGCCGCCTCGACCTGCTCGATCCGCGCCACCATGGTGCGCGACAGGTCGATCACCCGCGCCAGTTCGCCCGCTGCTGCCGGGGGCAGATCGGCCTCGGCCATCGCCGCGATCTGCGCGCCGAGTGCGCCGCGATGATCGCTGGTCTCGGACTGGGCCGAGCGCGCGGTCTGGGCAAAGCGGATCAGCGAATATTCAAGCTTGTCCATCAGCGTTTCCAGCCCGGCAATGCGCGAATGGCTGTCGGGATCGAGCCGCGCCAGCGTATCGAGCCAGCGCTGGTCGATCGGCTCGCCGGCAATCTCGCGCGCGGTGAAGGCCTGTGCGAGTTCGGGGTGCGAGCCTGACAGGCCGCCGCAGATGGTGGCGAGATTGCTGGCCGTGGCAGGCAGATCATGGGTCTCGATGAATTCCGCGATCTGCGCCAGCAGCGCGCGGCGGGCTTCCTTCGCGCGGCTGCCGTCAAAGGGCACAGTGCTGCCGGAATCGGTATCGGGCTCGACATCGGCAAAGCGGGCGGGACGGGCAAGGAAGCGGGAAGCAAAGGACATGGCGAACCCTGGGGGATTTGTTGTGATCTTTGCCGCGCACTTACCGCAGCGCATGCTTAAGCCGGGCGGGACGAGACCCACGGGAAAGCACTTAGCCCTGCCATTCAGGGCGCTTGGCATGGCCCTTGCTCTGTTCGTCCCGGAATGCGTCCCGGAAAAGGAGACTTGCGATGGAACTGAGCACCCCCTGGGCCGATGGCTGGCGGCTCGCGCCGCTGGCGCTGACGATGCTGCTGCCGCTGTGCGACGGGCCGGCAAGCGCGAGCGGCTATACCGATCCGGCGGCGATCGACCGCGCGGTGGCCGCCTTCACCGGCGCGGATGTCGGCGCTCCCGGCGGCGCACGCCTGCCGGCCGACCGCCGGTTGCGGCTGGCCGCCTGCGCCGCGCCGCTGGCGGTGGCATGGCACGGCACAGCGCGCACGGCGGTGCGGGTCGAATGCCCCGGCCCCGAGACCTGGCGGATCTTTGTCGCAGTCGATGGCGGCGGCCCCGGCGGCGGCGCTGCCCCCCGCGCAGCCCCGGCGATCAAACGCGGCGATGCGCTCACCATCGTGGTGCGCGGGCGCGGCTTCTCGGTGCAGCAGGCAGGCGAGGCGATCGAAGGCGGCGCGGTCGGCGACTGGATCTTCGTGCGCACCGCACGCAAGGCCGAGCCGCTGCGCGCCCGCATCGAACGGCCCGGCCTCGCCGTTATCCCGGCCAGCTGAGAAAATCCTTATCGCCCCCTTAAAGCGTCCTGCGGGCCGCCGTTCTGCGTCACAGCAAATCACTCAAGGAACCGAGCCATGCCCTCTGTCGAACTGAGCAAACTGCAAGGTATCGCCGCCACCCGTGCGGTCGCATCGAGCGAACGCGCACAGGTCGAGACCCGCGCAGGCCAGCAGCGCACCGCCCCGGCAGCCCCAGGTGTCAGCGTCGAGATCGGCGAGACGCCCGACGCGGCGAGCCCGCCGGTCGATGCCGAGCGCGTCCAGCAGATCCGCGCCGCTCTGCGCGACGGCTCCTACCCTCTGGTCCCGACCAAGATCGTCGACGCGATGATCGCGGCGCAGGTCAGCTTCTCCGTTCCGGTGAAGGAGTAATCCGATGGCCGCCCGCATTGCTCTGGACGAAGCCCCGCTCGCCGCCAACCTGCGGCAGATGATTGCCGTGTTGCAGGCCGAGCGGCAAGCGCTTGCCGCGCTCGATGCCGACGGGCTGATCGGCTCGGCGCGCGACAAGGAAGCGCTGTGCGATGCGTTGGCAACGCTTGGGCCGGACGCGCTCGATGGCGAGACCCGCGCGCTCGCGGAAACCGCGCGTCAATTGAACGATGTCAACCGCCGGGTGCGCAACCTGCTCGCCGCCAATGTCGCGGCCCGCATCGAGGCACTCGGCGGCCCGCGCCGGATGCCGCGCGCGACCTACGCACCCGCGAGGGGGTGATGTTGTCGGCCACCTGACGGTGGCGCAGACCTCCCGTCCCGCCTCCCCACCCGGCCACCAATAGTACCACAAAGTTATGATGGCCGGGTGGGGAGGCGGGGCGGGAGGTCTGCATCGCGCACTAGCGCGATCAAAAAACAAGTTTGGCACGCCGCTTGCTGAAACCCGCCTGAAAGCGTCGCCCCCGCGGCGCTGAAGTATCAGGCGGAGTTTGCGTGAGCACAGCTTCTTCTTCCTTCATGCCTTCGGGTTCGATCCGCGCCGGATTCGAATCCGCGGCCCGCACCCACGCCGCCGTGCGTGACGGCGGCACGATGCGCCAGATCGTCGCGCCGCGCAGCGGCTCTCCGGTCGAGGCCGCCATCGCCCGCGCGGCGGAAGCGACCAGCGTCGACTTCGGCTATCTGCTGGCACAGGCCGAGGTCGAATCCGCCATGAACCCCGAAGCGCGCGCGGGAACCTCGAGCGCGACCGGGCTCTACCAGTTCATCGACAGCACCTGGCTTGCCACGGTGAAGAAGCATGGGCACCGCTTCGGCCTCGGCGGGCTGGCGGCGCAGATCGACCTGTCGGCTTCGGGCGCAGCCACTGTCGCCGATCCGGTGCAGCGGCAGGCGATTCTCGCGCTGCGCTCCGATCCGCAGATCGCCTCGCTGATGGCGGCGGGCCTTGCCGAGGACAACCGCGCGCATCTCGCACCGATCCTTGGCCGCGAGCCCGATCACGCCGAGCTTTACCTTGCGCATTTCCTCGGCGCGGGCGGGGCCGGGCGGTTTCTGGCGGAAATGCAGGCCGACCCGACGCAGAGCGCAGCCGCGCTGTTTGCCCGGCCCGCCGCGGCCAATCGCGCGATCTTCTACACGCCCGACGGCGCGCCGCGGAGCCTTGCGGGGGTGATGGACGTGCTGGCAGGCAAGCTCGAACGCGCGCTTGACCGGGCGGGGAGCGGCGAGACCCTGCGCTTTGCCCGCGCCGACTATGGCGCCACCGGCACCGGCGCGGCCCCGCCTTTTCTGATCGCCGACGAGGCCGTGTTCGGCCCCGGCGCTGCACCCGCATTCACGTCTGCGTCCTTCCCGGCCGTGTCGGCGTCGCCCCGGATTCCCCCGCGCCTGCCGATGTCGCAGGTGCTGGGCAGCGCCTTCGGCAATGATCCGGGCGCCGCGCCTGCGCAGGTGCGGCGCGCCTATAATCAGCTGCGGGCGTTCGGGCTGTGAGCGGGATGACCATGACCTCCACCCTCCCCGCGCCGCTGCAACGCCTGCTCGGCATCCCGGCGGCGATGGCGCTGCCGGTCGGCATCTTCGCGCTGCTGGCGCTGATGGTGCTGCCGATCCCCGCGCTGCTGCTCGACATCTTCTTCGTGCTCAACATCGCAATCTCGATTGCGGTGCTGATGGTGGCGCTGAATGCCCGCCGCCCGCTCGATTTCTCGTCCTTCCCCAGCGTGCTGCTGTTCGCGACCCTGCTGCGGCTGGCACTCAACGTCGCCTCGACCCGCGTGGTGCTGGTCCACGGCCACGAGGGCGGCGCGGCGGCCGGCCACGTGATCGAAAGCTTCGCCGCGTTTCTGGTCGGCGGCAATTTCGCCGTCGGCCTGTTCGTTTTCGCGATCCTGATGATCATCAACATGATCGTCATCACCAAGGGCGCGGGCCGCGTGTCCGAAGTCTCGGCGCGCTTCGTGCTCGACGCGCTTCCGGGCAAGCAGATGGCGATCGACGCGGACATCGCCGCGGGCCTCATCACCTCGGACGAAGCGCGCGAGCGCCGCCGCGAGGTGACGGTGGAGGCCGATTTCTACGGCTCGATGGATGGTGCCTCGAAGTTCGTGAAGGGCGATGCGGTGGCCGCGCTCCTGATCCTCGGGGTCAATATCGTCGCCGGCTTCGCGCTCGGCATGATCAGCCATGGCATGAGCGCCGCCGAGGCGGGCGAGGCCTATGTCACGCTTGCGGTGGGCGATGCGCTGGTGGCGCAGGTGCCCGCGCTGCTGCTGTCGATCGCTGCGGCCGCGATCGTTACCCGCGTGTCCGACCAGCGCGATCTGGCCGGGCAGATCGGCGGCCAGTTCGCCGATCCGCGCGGGTGGTTGCCGGTGGCGCTGATCCTTGGCGCGGTGGGCTTGGTGCCGGCCATGCCGCAGATGATCTTCCTGCCCGCCGCCGCGATTGCCGGCGCCATCTGGTGGCAGCTGAAACGCCACGCCGCCGCCCCGCCCCCGCCGCCCGAACCGGTGGCCGAGCCTGCCGCCGATGCCATCGCGCTGGCCGACGTGTCGGACCAGACGCTGGTCACGATCGAGCTGGGCTACGGCATCATCGGCCTGGTCGACGAGGAACAGGGCGCACCGCTGATCACCCGCATCACCGGTATCCGCAAGCAGCTGTCACGCGATCTCGGCTTCGTGCTGCCGCAGTTCCGGATCCGCGATTCGCTCGATCTGGGCGCGCAGGACTATGCCGTGCTGATGGGCGGGGTAAGCCTCGCGCGCGGCACCGTGCGCCCCGGCAAGCTGCTCGCCATCGACGCCGGCGAGGTGCGCAATGTGCCCTATGCCGAGCTCGGCCTGACCGGCGAGCCGACCCGCGATCCCAGCTTCGACTGCCCGGCATTGTGGATCACCCCTGCCGCGCGCGAACACGCGATTGCCGAGGGCTTTCTGGTGGTCGATCCGGCCACCGTCATCGCCACCCACACCAATCAGGCGCTGCTGGCCGAAGCGCACCAGCTGCTGGGGCCGGACGAGGTGCGCGAATGGGTCGACGGGCTCAAGGCCCGCGCGCCCGCGCTGGTCGAGGCGGTGACGCCCGAGCCACTATCGCTCCCCGCGCTCACGCGCACCCTGCGCGCGCTGGTGGCCGACGGGATCGGCCTTGCGCATCCGCAGCCGCTATTCACCTCGCTGGCGCTGGCCTTGCAGAAGACCCTCGATTTCGATGCGGTGATCGATGCGGTGCGCGCAGACCTCGGCGCGCGGCTGATCGCCCGCATCGCCGCGCCGGGCGAGCCGCTCAAGGTGGTCACGCTCGATGCGGGGCTGGAGAGCGCGATCCTTGGCGGGATGATCGATCCGGCCACCGGCCAACCGCTGATCGAGCCCGAATGCGGCGGCATGATCGCACGCGAGATCAACGCCATCGCCGATGCGCAAGGCGGCCCCGTCGCCCTGATTGTCCAGCCCCCGGCGCGCCGTGCGCTGGCCGCACTGCTGCGTCAGCGCGCGCCGCGCTGTCTGGTGCTGTCGATCGCCGAGCTCCCGCCGACCCAGCCGATCGCGGTCGTCGGCGTGATCGGTGAGGCCGCCCCGGCCCAAACCCCTGCTCTTGCCGCTCCGCCAGCGACGGAACCTGTCTGATGAAGCACGATCACACCGCCTTTGCCGCGGCCCACCAACCCTATGCTCCCTCACGCGCCGAAGTCGCCGACCGCGTGCGCCGTTTCCTGCCGCTGGTGCGCCGTGCGGCATGGCATATCCATGGCAGCGGGCGCGACGGCCTCGAGATCGAGGATCTGGTGCAGGCCGGGATCGTCGCGCTGACCGAATGCGCCCAGCGCCATGCCGGGCCAACCGAGGACGGCTTTGCCGCCTATGCCAAGATCCGGGTGCGCGGCGCGATGCTCGACGAGGTCCGCCGCGCCGCGCACGACACCCGCACCGCGCGCCGCAAGCGGGCCGCCTATGAACGCGCCTGCGAGACCCTGCGCGGCCAATTGGGACGCGAGCCGAGCCGCGCGGAACTGGCGCGGGCGATGGAGGTGGACGATGCCGAGCTGCTCGCCATCGAAAGCGCTTGCGTCACCATCACCCCGATTGCCGAGGAGTACGACGAGACCTCGACCGCCTTCGCCAGCGACGATCCCGATCCGTTCGAGGCACTGTGCGCCGCGGAAGATCGCGAGCGGCTGCTGCGCGCGATGATCGCCCTGCCCGACCGGCTGAAGCTCGTGCTCCAGCTGTTCTTCGTCGAGGAGCTGAACCTCACCGAAATCGCCGGTGTGCTCGAAGTCAGCGTGCCGCGCGTCCACCAGCTGCGCGCCAAGGCGCTCAAGGATCTGAAGGCGCTGATGGAGGGGGACTAAATCCCCCTCCCTATCCCCTCTATCCCGCGTCCCCGTCGGCATGGCCGCGCCCGGCCTCGGTCATGGCTTCGGATCCGCCCGCGCCCTTGCCGCCGTGCGCTTCCCACCAATAGGGCTGCCGCACCGCCGTGCCGGTGCCGACCTCGTTCAAGGTCTTGGCATCATAAAGCCGCCCGCCGAGCATCACCTGCTCGATATTGTCGGAATGGGCGATGTCCTGCGACGGATCGTCGGACAGGATGACGAGGTCGGCCAGCTTGCCGACTTCGATGCTGCCGATGTCCTTGTCCATGCCGAGCGACTGCGCAGGCACGATGGTGCCGGCCTTCAGCGCCTCGACCGCGCTCATCCCGCCGCGCGCGAAGCTCCACAGCTCCCAGTGCGCTCCGATGCCCGCCTGCTGGCCGTGCGCGCCGATGCTGACCTTGACGCCGCGCTGCGCCAGTTTCCGGGCCTCGCGTGCGTTGTTGTCATCGACGAAGGCCCATTCGGGCGCCTTCACCCGGCGCGCGGTTTCCGCGAGCAGCATCTTGGGCGGGGTATGGTGCATCAGCGGGTGCGCGAACACGTCCATCGCCTGCCGCCAGTAGGGATCGCCCGCCAGCCCGCCATAGGTGACCACCAGCGTGGGCGTGTAGTTGGTGTTCGATTGGCCGAAGAACTGCAGCACGTCGTCGTAGAACACATCGACCGGCACGTTGTGCTCCAGCGTCGAATTGCCGTCGGCGACGAGGTTCATGTCCATCCCGAACAGCGAACCGCCCTCGGCCACCACCAGCATGTTTTCCGCAGCGGCAGCGCGGGCGACCATCTGGCGCTGTTCGCGGCGCGGCTGGTTGTAGTTCTTGACCGAGATCCCGCCCTGCGCCTTGATCCGGCGGACATGGGCGAGCGCATCGTCGTAGCTGTCGATCCGGGCATAAACCTCCGGAGCCTTGGCACCGTAGATGATCTCGCCGGTCGAGAAGATGCGCGGCCCCAGCGTCAGTCCGGCGCGCTGGCGTTCGGCCGCAGCGAACACGGTGCTCGCCTGGCTCGACGGGTTGTGCACCGTGGTCACCCCCAGCGCGAGATCCTGAAGCAAGGCCCAGTTCTGCTGCGGAATCAGATCGCCGACCCCGTAAGCGCCGTGGGCATGGGCATCGACGAGGCCGGGCATGATGGTCTTGCCGCTGGCGTCGATGAAGCGCGTGCCTTCGGCGAACTTGATGCGCACGGTGGTGGCATCATGAACGCCGGTAATGCGGTCGCCCTCGATCACGATCATGCCGTTCTCGATCACGCCGGCATCATCCGCGGCGAGGCCGGCGCGCATGGTCAGCACCCGCGCCCCGGTGATCACGGTGGTGCCGCTGGGCTTGGACTTCTGCACCGTCACTCCCAGCGGGATGCCGGTGGTGGGCGGGGAGTAGGCAGCAGTCTTGTCGCCATCCGCCTTGGGGGCCGCTGCGAAGAAATCCGAGACATTCGCGCTCTGCAAACTCGGGCCGATCGACCAGAACAGCGTCTCGCCCTCGTTGGCCCAGCCAAGATAATCCGCGCCGCCGGTGCTGACCTTGGTGACCGGCAGCGCCCCGCCCTTCTCGCTCACGTCCACCGGCTTGCCGCCGGGCACCAGCGGCATGGCGAAGACCTCGTAGTTCTGGCGGAAGGCGATGGTGCGGCCATCGGGCGCGATGCGCAGGTCGTTCGCCAGATCGCCCTTGGCGTGGACGCGCCGCGCCTCGCCATTGAGATCGGTCGAGACCAGCGCCAGCCCGCCGCCTTCACGCGCCAGCATGAACAGGCGGTCGGACGCCGCGCCCCATTGCGGGTTCGCCCCGTCGCGCCTCACCAGCTGCGGTTCGCCCGCGCCGCTGGCGGGCATCACGTAGATGCCGGGGTTCTCCGAGAAATCGGGCGCGGTAAGGTATCCGCCCTCGCGCTTTTCGAAGGCGATCATGCTGCCATCGGGCGAGAAGGAGAGGTTGCCGAAATGGCCCGGCCCGGTCAGCACGCGCGGGTTCTGGCCATTGGCATCGGCGATGACGATCTCGCCCAGCGCCGCGTCGTTCCAGCGGACATAGGCGAGCCTGCTGCCGTCGCGGCTGAAGGCAGGGAAGGCTTCGACCACATCGGCGCTATCCCCCGTCAGCGGACGGGGCAGATCCTTGCCCTTGGCCGACTTCACGTGCAGCCGCCCGAGGCTCTCGAACACCACGCGGCTGCCGTCCGGCGAAAGCGTGGCGAACCGCGGCATGGTGGTGGTGAAGCTCTCCGGCGCCACCTCGATCACCGGGTGCGGGGCGCTGGCCACGCCGCGGGTGTCGTTGATGGTAAAGGGGATCACCGCATGGCCCGTGCCGTCGCGGTTGACGCGGTTCAATTTGCCCGCCGCCCAGAACACGATTGCCGAGCTGTCGGGCAGCCAGTCGATATTGGGATAGACCCCGGTGACCGCCCAGGTTTCCTGCACATCGAGATCGAGCGCGCCGTAGATCATCCGCTCGCGGCCCGAGGCGAGGTCTTTCACCCACAATTGCGAGACGTCCTTGTCACGCCGGACGAAGGCGAGTTCCTTGCCGTCGGGCGAAGGCGCGGGGCGCACCGCGCCGCCATAGCCCGAAACCGCGGTGGTGACTTCGCCGGTGGCGAGATCATGGCGCTCGATCGCGAAGATGCCGGCGTTCGAATCCTGCGCGTATTCGAACACGTTTCCGGGCGTGGTGTTGCGGGTGTAGTAGATCGCCGAGCCGTCAGGGGCAAACACCGGCTCGCCCAGTTCCTTCTGCAGGCGTTCGTTGGCACGCTCGACCACCTGCACCCCGCCGCCGCCGGACACGTGATAGAGCCAGATCTCGCCCGTCCCGGCGCTGCGCTCGGTGGTGAAATGCTTCTTGGCGGCGATAAAGCGTCCGTCCGGCGACCAGCTCGGCTGGTTGAGCAAGCGGAAATCCTCCTTGGTCACCTGCCGCTTGTCCGAGCCGTCGAGGTTCATCACCCAGATATTGTCCCCGCCGCCGCGATCGGAGGTGAAGGCGATGCGCTTGCCATCGGGCGAGAAGCGCGGCTGCACGTCCCACGCCAGCCCTTCCGCGATCCGCCGGGGCGTGCCGCCCGTGATGGGCATGGTGTAGATGTCACCGAGCAGCGTGAAGGCGAGCGTCTGCCCGTCGGGCGAGACATCGACATCCATCCACGTGCCTTCATCGGTCTTGATCGGCACCTGCTTGATGGTTGCGCCCTTGGGCGCCTCGATGTTCCAGCTTTCCTCGGCCTTGGCGGCCTTGCTCTTGGACTGGGCGGCCAGCGGTGAAGCAATAACGGCGGCCCCGGCAAGCAGGGCAGCGGCGAGATAGCGCATGGAAAGTCTCCCTCTGTTGGCGCGGGAGACTAGCGGCGCGCAAGGATATTGCTAGGGGCGGGAATGTCGTTGGTCGATTACGGTCGGCCACTCAGGGGGAAGCGGGAAGGCCGAGGATGCTGCGCACGATCACCAACAATTTTGCGCTGCTCACCGTGCTGGGCGTGGGGCTGGCGTGGTTCTTCCCGGCGGGCTTCACCTGGATGACCGACGGGCGGATCGCGGTGGCGGGCCAGCCGCTGCTGAGCCTTGCGCTGGGCACGATCATGCTGGCGATGGGCCTGACGCTGACCTTCGAAGACTATCGCGGCCTTGCGAAAATGCCGAAGGCGCTGCTGGCCGGCGTCGGCCTGCAATTCGCGGTGATGCCGCTGTCCGGCTTCGTGATCGCCCGCGCGCTTAACCTCGAACCGGGCCTCGCCGTGGGGCTGATCCTCGTTGCCTGCTGTCCGGGCGGGACGGCCTCGAACGTCGTCACCTACATCGCACGCGGGCACGTGGCGCTGTCGGTGGCGATGACCATGGCCTCGACGCTCGCCGCCGTGGTGCTGACCCCGCTGCTGACCGGCGCGCTGGCGGGGGCTTACGTGGAGATCGACCGGCTCAACCTGCTGCTCAACATGGTGAGCATCGTGCTGGTGCCGGTGGTGCTGGGCACGCTGCTCAACCGCCTGTTCCCGCGCGCGGCCGAGCGGGTGAATGCAATGCTGCCGCTGGTGGCGATCGTGCTGGTGATCCTGATCGTCGGCGGGATCGTCGGCGGGTCGAAGGCGCAGATCGTGGAGCACGCCGGCGTGCTGCTGCTCGCGACCTTCCTGCTCCACGCGGCGGGCTTTGCGCTGGGTTACCTGCTGGCCCGCGTGCTGGGGCTGGGCGAGATCGAGGCGCGCACCATCTCGATAGAGGTCGGGATGCAGAATTCCGGCCTCGGATCAGGCCTCGCCAAGACGCCCGCCTTCGCCGCGCAGTTCGCCAATGCGACGCAAGCCGCCCTCGCCCCGGTCCCGGCGGCGATTTCGGCGGTGTGGCACGTGCTGATCGGGAGCCTGCTGGCCGGGTGGTGGAGACGGCGGGGTTAACCCAACCCCGTTAGTCCTGAGCTTGTCGAAGGACTGCTTTTCTTCCGTTTGGTAAAGTGCCCGAAGTGAAGAGCGGCCCTTCGACAAGCTCAGGACGAACGGAAGTGGGGTTGAGCCCTACCCGTACATCCCCCGCTTCGGTCCGAGATAGCCGAACAGATAAGCGCCCACTTTGCGCATCTGGATCTCCTCGCTGCCTTCGGTGATCCGGTAGCGGCGGTGGTGGCGGTAGATGTGCTCGAAGGGCTTGTGGCGCGAATAGCCGATGCCGCCGTGGACCTGCATCGCGCGGTCCGCCGCCTCGCACACCAGCCGGTTCGCCCAGTAATTGCACATCGAGACCTTGTCCGAGATCGTCCGCTCAATCTGTTCGTGGGGCATATTGTCCATCTCCCACGCGGTCTTGAAGATCAGGAGCCGCAGCATTTCCGCCTGCGTCGCCAGCTCCACCAGCGGGAACTGGATGCCCTGATTGCGCGCCAGCTCCTCGCCGAAGGGCTTGCGCTCGCGCGCGTATTTCACGCTCTCGTCGATGCAATAGAGCGCCGCGCCGCAGCTGCTCGC
>VFQO010001875.1_pt1 | contig 14477 bp, 8 predicted proteins | sample 3512331 | NCBI WGS metagenome assembly VFQO01 (sample SAMN10412371, study PRJNA504923) | tailings metagenome | isolation source: Replicate 3 from Balatoc abandoned mine | place: Philippines: Itogon, Benguet | collected 2017-08-28
CCATGAAATCTCGGCTCGAGGACCTCCGCAAAAGCGAGTCCGATTCAGGCAGCGATCTGATCGAGGCCCTTCTCGAAGATGAGGAATTCGAGCCTGAGTTGCTCGAGGAATGGGAAGCGGAGAACGGTCCGGAAGATCAAGAGCTGGTCATCCAACCGATCAAGTTGCGCAAGGAAACCGAGGAGATTGCCGCGCTGGTTGACCGGGCGAAAGCGATCAAGACCGACAGCAAGACTTTAGCGCTCCAGAAGGCGCTGGATATCGGGTTTGCTAAAGAGGCCGAAATGGGGGCTAAGCGCAAAGCGCTGATCTTCACCGAGTCTCGTCGGACTCAGGATTATCTCAAACGGTTCCTGGAAGATAATGGCCACCGAGGGAAGGTCGTCAGCTTCAGCGGCACCAACGCGGGTGAGGATAATCAGGCGATCTACGAGCGCTGGATCGCCGAAAATGCGGACAGCGGCCGTTCCACAGGGTCCCGCGCGATCGATATGCGCAGCGCACTTATCGACCATTTTCGCGATCACGCCGATATCATGATCGCGACCGAGGCTGCTGCAGAGGGCGTCAACCTGCAGTTCTGCTCGATGGTAATCAACTATGATCTGCCCTGGAACCCGCAACGGATTGAGCAGCGGATCGGACGGTGCCACCGCTATGGCCAGACCCACGACGTCATCGTCATCAACTTCCTCAATGAGCGCAACGCAGTCGATATGCGGGTGCATGAATTGCTCCGCGACAAGTTCAAGCTGTTCGATGGCGTGTTCGGCGCGTCGGACGAGGTGCTCGGCGCGATCGAGTCAGGTGTCGATTTTGAGCGCCGGATCCTGGCGATCTACGAGAAGTGCCGGACCGAGGACGAGATCAAGTCGGCCTTTGATGCCTTGCAGGCCGAGCTTGAGGAGCAAATCGCGTCCCGCATGGACGAGACCCGCGCCACGCTGCTCGAGCATTTTGATGAAGATGTTCACGCCCGGCTGAAGCTGCGTCTGGACGAAACCAAGGCCCAGCTCGACCGGATCAGCAGCAAATTCTGGGACGTTACCCGCCATATGCTGGACGCGGCAGCGCAGTTCGACCCGGTCAGCCTGACCTTCGATTTGCACCAGCCACCAGCACCCGAAATCCCCCGAGGCCGATACCACCTGATTTCAAAGCTGCGCGAAGACGGGCTTGAGGCGAATGCCCACGGGAGCTTCCTGTACCGGCTCTCCCATCCGTTGGGTGAGCATGTGTTGGATGCGGCGAAGGCGCTTCCAACACCCACGGCCGAACTGCACTTCGACGTCAGCGGGCATCCGGTTCGCAATGCGGTCATGGAGGAATTGCGGGGGAGCAGCGGGTGGCTGACCCTGCGTCGGCTGACCATTTCTGCATTTGAGGATGAGGAGCATCTTCTCCTCTCTGGCATGGATGACGACGGGCGCTCGCTCGACACCGAGGTCTGTGACAAAATGTTTTCCATCGGCGCGACCGTTTTGCGTCCGATCTCGGTGCCCGATGGCATCGCTGCGCGGCTCCAGGCGGGTGCAGAGCGCCTGGAAAAGGCAACGCTCAACCATGCGGCCGAAAGCAGCGGCAAGCATTTTGCGCAGGCGCGGGAAAAGCTGGAGCAGTGGGCTGAGGACAAGATTTTCGCAGCCGAACGCGCGCTCAAGGATACCAAGGAACAGATCAAGGCAATGCGGCGCAATGCCCGCAATGCTGCCACCGTTGAAGAAGAGCACGAGGCCCAGAAGAAGCTGCAGGAGCTGGAGCGAAAACAGCGCAAGCAGCGACAGGAAATCTTTGACGTTGAAGACGAAATTGCCGAACGTCGGGACAGCATGATCGATGCGCTGCAAAAGCGCATGGCTCAGCGCACTCAGTCCGAAACTCTGTTCACCATCCGTTGGTCGGTTGTGTAGAGGTGGCCGCCAGAGGGAGCATGATTCTTACATGAGCAAATTCGACGAACTCGTCACCAAGCTGCGCGAGATTTTCCAGATTGACCGGCCGGAGCTGGATTTCGGCGTCTACCGCATCCTCAATGCCCGCGCGGACGAGATCAACGAATACCTGACCAAGCGGCTGCGGGAGCAGGTGGAGGCGGCGCTGGCCACAGGCTCTGCCGCCAACATGGAAGCGCAGCAGCGTGAGCTGGATGAAACGATCAAGGCCCTGACCTCTGCGGGAGTCGATCCAGAGTCTGCACCCAAGGTCAAAGAACTGCGCGCCGCCGTCGCCGGTGCGGCTTCCGGTGCATCCGATCACGAGAACGCCGTGTTCTCGCACCTGCTGGCGTTCTTCTCCCGCTACTACGACAAGGGCGATTTCATCAGCCAGCGCCGGTACAAGGGTGATACCTACGCGATCCCCTATGCCGGGGAAGAGGTGGTGCTGCACTGGGCCAACAAGGACCAGTACTACACCAAGTCCGGTGAGGCGTTCAGCAACTACGGCTTCAAGCTGCCCGATGGCCGCGCGGTCCGGTTCCAGCTGATCGCCGCGGACACCGCCAAGGACAATCGTAAGGACAACGACAAGGACCGCCGCTTCGCGTTGGCCGAGGCGCGCACCGTCACCCGCGTCGATGATGAGGGCGAGCCTTACGAGGAAGAGATCGTCCCCATTGCCGAGGAAGACGGCGATCTCGTCATTCGGTTCGAATACCGGGCGTTCCCGGCCAAGACCAAGCAGGAAAGTCTGGTCGATGCCGCGGTCGAGGCCGTGCTGGCTGATGAGACGGTCAAGGCGAGTTGGCTCGACCTGACCACCCGCGCGCCGACCGACAAGAACCCGCAGCGCACCGTGCTGGAAAAGCACCTGACGACCTATACCCAGAAGAACACGGCCGACTACTTCATCCACAAGGACCTCGGCACGTTCCTGCGGCGCGAGCTCGATTTCTACATCAAGAACGAGGCGATGAACCTCGACGATGTGCAGGACGCCAAGAGCTTTGCCGCGATTGAAGCCAACCTGCGAATGATCCAGTGCCTGCGTCAGATTGCGCGGGATTTGATCACCTTCCTCGCCAGCATCGAGGATTTCCAGAAGAAGCTGTGGCTCAAAAAGAAATTCGTCGTGGCGGCGCATTACTGCGTCACGCTCGATCGCGTGCCCGAGGCTCTCTATGATCGGATCGCAGCCAACCCCGCACAATGGGCGCAGTGGCACGATCTGGGCATGCGCGACAGCGCCGCGCCCGGCACCGCAGCAGATCTGCAAGCCCAGCCTTATCTGATGGTGGACACCGCGCTCTTCGACGCTGGTTTCCGCGCCGACCTGCTCAAGGCCATTCCCGATCTGGATGCCAGCATGGATGGCCTGCTGGTCCATGGCGATAATTTCCAGGCGTTGACGCTTCTGACTGAGCGGTATCGGGAGAAGGTCAAGTACATTTACATCGACCCGCCTTACAACACGAATTCAACCCCAATTCTCTACAAGAATGGGTTTAAGAATAGTTCATGGGCAACGCTCATGCACAACCGACTTTCTAGATCGATGTCAGTCCTTAAGGATGACGGAGTTGTCACCGTTGCGATCGATGATTCTGAGATGGCAAACTTGTCTGCGATCATGCGAGAAATTGCGGACGGCTATCGCTTGACGCGCGTCCCAATTATTCACAATCCGAAGGGATCAATTACCAAAGACTTTAACCGTGTTCACGAGTATGCCCTTTTCCTCACCAAGGATGACTCAAAGACACACATTCGGCGTGGCCTTGAACTCAACGACACTCCGAGAAAAATGCGTCGCTGGGGCGAAAATTCACGGCGCGTAGATCGCCGTCCATCATTCTACCCGATCATCGTTCGTGATGATCAAATTGTCGATGTGGGCATTGTTCCGCCAGATGATTTCAGTCCTTTGGGACGCAATGTGCAGCGAGGCGATGGATCAATCGAAATTTGGCCAATTGACCAGGATGGGGTGGAGCGTCGTTGGAACTTTGGCCTCGAATCAATTCGTGAAAACCTTGACCGCGTTACGATCCGGGAGGTCGACGGAACTCTCGACCTCTTTGTAACTCACGAAAAAACCGTCCCGAAGACAGTTTGGTCGGGCGGTGATTTTGACGCGGGCAATCATGGTAATACCCTTCTGACCAACATACTTGGTTCGAAGTTATTCGATTTTCCTAAGTCAATTCATCAAGTTAAAAAGAGCATTGATATCTGCTCAGAACCCCAAGCAGGCAGTCTGGTCATGGACTACTTTGGAGGCAGCGGAACCACAGCTCATGCGACAATTGCACTTAACCGCGAGCAGGGTGCAAACAGGCGGTATGCGTTGGTGGAGCAAGGGCCATACTTCGACACCGTCGTAAAGCCGAGAACTCAGAAGATTGTGTATTCGGCCGAATGGAGCGAGGGCAAGCCCACCGCCCCGGAAACCGGCATCAGCCATGCCTTCAAGGTGCTCAAGATCGAAAGCTATGAGGACACCCTGAACAACCTGACGCTCAAGCGTGACGCCGGACAGCAGGGCCTGCTCGAGCGCATGGGGCCGGGTGCGCGCGATGAATATGTGATGCGATACATGCTCGATGTGGAATCCCGCGGATCGCTGCTCTCGGTCGAGGATTTTGCCAAGCCGTTCGACTATGAGCTCGATATTGCGGTCGACAGCGCCGGCGCGACCCAGCGCACTAAGGTCGATCTTGTCGAAACATTCAACTACCTCATCGGCCTCTCGGTCAAAGAGTATGATTCTGACATCCGTCGTGGTTACGTCCGGGTAACCGGAACGTTGCCTGACGGAAAGTTTGCTCTGATCCTTTGGCGGGATTGCGACATTGTCGATTACGACCGGCTGCAACAACTCATCCCTCGCTTTGATCTGAATTTGGCCGAGAAATCGAGCCAATACGAAGTGATATACATCAACGGGGATCACAATATTCCGCTTATATTCAACGGCAAAGAGGGCGAAGGCGTTGCCGAACGGACATTAAAGCTTCGACAGATCGAGCCTGAATTCCTTACCCGCATGTTCGATGTGGCGGATGCCTGATGGCACGCGCACCCGTTAAGAAACGCAGCTTCCATCAGGCACTGGTGCTCAACCGCTGGATGCTCTCCCACTTCAGGGGGAAGAGCCTCGCCGTGCTCAAGGAGCGCCTGGGCGCTGACCGGCACGAGGGGCTGGACGATGACGGGCAGACGCGGTTCTTCCACGAGCTGGTGCGCGATTTGTTCGAGTATGACCGCATCAGCAATGCCGAACTGCGCCGTTATGACCTTAACATTGTTGGCCACTGGAAGGCCATCACCGAAAAGCGCAACGTTGCCGAAGGCGCGGTGCTGACGATGAAGTACTTCCAGTACCTCAGCCTGCTGTTCAGCGAGATCTATCTCGACTGGTATTTCAACCATCGGCAGGACCTGCTCGATGGCCTGAACGCCGAGCTGAAGGCTTACCTGGCGGAAGAGGGGGCTGAACCGTTCCGCCCCTACACCGCAGACGACCTCAACAAGATCGCCTATTGGAGCGCGACCGGCAGCGGCAAGACGCTGCTGCTCCACGTCAATATCCGTCAGTATCTGCACTATTACCGTGGCGGGAATGCGGGCGTCGGCTCGGGCGCTTATCCCGACAAGATCATCATCCTCACCCCAAATGAGGGCCTGTCCCGCCAGCACCTTGAGGAGCTGTCGCTCTCCGGCTTCTCGTTCCACCGCCTGTTCGACAAGAACCGCGCGCCGGACTTCCCCGGCACGATCGAGGTGATCGACGTCAACAAGCTCGGGGACGAGGGCGGCGACAAAACGGTCGCCGTGGACGCCTTCGAGGGCGACAATCTCGTGCTGGTCGATGAAGGCCATCGCGGCACCAGCAGCGGCGCAGGCGCGTGGCTCGCCCGCCGCGAGAAGCTGGTCAGCAAGGGCTTCGCCTTCGAATACAGCGCAACATTCTCGCAGGCCGTCGGCAAGGGCATGACAGTCGAGAAGGCCGAAGAGGAGTTGCTGAAAAAGAAGGCCAAACGGATCTTCCCGGATCGCCAATGGCGCACCCTCACAGGCTACGAAAAGGCGCAGCTGAGCCTCAGCCTTGCCGAGCAGAAGCGGGCGCGCAGCGATGCCGTGAAGGAAACCTACGCCAAGGCGATCCTGTTCGACTACAGCTACAAGTTCTTCTACGCCGATGGCTACGGCAAGGAGCACCTGATCCTCAACCTGGCGGATGACCGCGATGAGGATACCCGCGCGCTTTACTTCACGGCGTGCCTGCTAGCGTTCTACCAGCAGCTCTACCTGTGGGAGACGAAGCGGCCGATCATGGCCGATTTCAACATCGAGCGGCCGCTCTGGGTGTTTGTCGGCCATACCGTCGCCGGGGAAGAGAGCGACCTAATGGCGGTCCTCAGCTTCCTCGCCGGGTTCCTGAACAATGATGGACGGGCCAAAGGCTGGATCGCAGAGCTGATCGCCGATCGAGCCCAATTGCTCGATTCCAAGGGGCGCAGTATCTTCGCCGGGCGTTTCACGCCACTTCTCGGGCAAGATGCCGATGCCGTTTACGCAGACATCCTGCGCCGCGTCTTCAATGCGGAATCGCGCCAGCGGCTTAAGCTCATCAACCTCAAGAGCAGTAAGGGGGAGCTGGCGCTGCGTGTCGGCACCGCGGAACCATTCGGACTGATCAATATCGGTGACGACAGCGGTTTCTTCAAAACCGCCGATGAGGCCGAGACCGGATTCGACACCGAGAGCCACGATTTCGCTGACAGCCTGTTTCACCAGATCAACCTGCCTGACAGCCGCATGTCGATGCTGGTGGGTTCGCGCAAGTTCACCGAGGGCTGGTCGAGCTGGCGCGTATCGACGATGGGCCTGCTCAATATGGGGCGGGGCGAGGGCTCCCAGATCATCCAGCTCTTCGGCCGCGGCGTCCGCCTGAAGGGGCGCGACATGTCGCTGAAGCGGTCGCTGCCGACCGAACGGCCCAAGGGCAGCTATCTGGAAAAGCTGGAGGCGCTCAACATCTTCGGCGTGCGCGCCGACTACATGGCCACCTTCCGCGAATATCTGATCGAGGAAGGGATCACGCCGAGCGACGAAATCATCACGCTCGACTTCCCGACCCGCAGCAACCTGCCCACTGGCAGGCGCCTGAAAACGCTCAAGCTGCGCGATGGCTACAAGGACAATCAGGCCAAAGGCTTCAAGCGTGTCCATTTCCCATGGCTCTACGAAGTGCCCGCGGAATTCGAAGGCAAGATCAAGCCGCCGCATATCACGCTGGACCTCTACCCACGCGTTGAGGCCATGGCCTCTGACGGAAAGGGGCAGGCAGATGATGGGAATGCGCGGCACATCGGCAAGATCGACCGTGAAATCATGGCCATGTTCGATTGGGATCGCCTGTTCCTGTCGTTGCAGCAGTACAAGCTGCAGAAGAGCTGGAGCAATCTCCGCCTCGAGAAGGCCCGGCTTCGCCAGTTCTGCGAGAGCCGGGACGACTGGTACACCCTATTCATGCCTGCGAGCGAACTGACATTCTCAGGCTTCGCGACGATCCTGAAGCTTCAGGATGTGCTTCTTCAGCTGTTGTGCGACTATACGGACCGTTTCTATCAGGGCCTGAAAGCTGCCTACGAAGGCCAGTATTTCGACCTCGACGAAGTGACCGAAGAGCATGGTTCAATGCTCAAGCTCTACCAGTTCGAGATCGAGAACAGCGACGCCGGCGAAAGCTACCTGAACCGTCTGAAGGCGCTGCAGGAGATTGTTGCTGCGGGCAATGTCGGCGAAGCCAGCAAATGGCATGCGGCCAACATGGTCGCGATCAGTTTTGATCGGCACCTGTTTTACCCGCTGCTTTGCCCGGTCAAGGATGGCACTCTCCCGTTGAAGATGCGGCCGCTAGGACTGGGAGCGGAGAGTGAAGTCAGGTTCGTGCAGGACCTGATGGCCTTTTACCAATCCGATGCTGGGCGCAAAGCAATCGGTAACCGGAGTCTGTACCTGCTCCGCAATGCCGACACCAAAGCAAAGGGGCTGGGTTTCGCTCTGGCGGGCAATTTCTACCCCGACTTCCTGCTGTGGCTGGTCGATGACGAAACAGGCCACCAGAGCCTGAGCTTCCTTGATCCCAAGGGCATTCGGAACCTCGACCTCGACGACCCGAAATTCGGGCTATTCCAGGAAGTGAAGAAGCTCGAGGCAGAGATTGGTGACGGCACCCTAAGCCTGAATGCCTTCGTCCTTTCTGAAACCAATTTCGGGGACTTGATCAACACGAGCCGTGTGAATCGCGCGGATCTTGAAGCTCGAAATGTCGTTTTCATGGAAGCTAATGGCACGGGTTACATTGATCGGATGATTGAGGGACTATCCTAGAAATACGGCAATTGGACGCTGCCTATTTCGTCGAGGCTTTCGGCGCTCGCTTATCCACGGCATTCAATCGAATTTGAATGTGGCCCGATTCAACGCGGCGCGATTCAAACGCACCCGTTTTGTCGACGAGATCGCTGAGCTTGGCCTCACCGTAGGTGCGCGGATCAAAGTCCGAGGCAAGTTCGGCCAAGCGCTGACCCACTCGGCCCAAAGGAACCCAGCCACCGTCATCGTCTAGCTGCGCGATGGCCTTGCGAATTAGCGGGGCAGCCGCGCTTGGGGCTTGTTTGGCTGCCGCAGGGCGTAGATCAGCGCGTTCGGGCTCTTCCGAGGTTGGAGCCTCGGGCAGAAGATTTTCCGTGTAGATGAAGCGCCGGCAGGCCTGGCGGAAGCTTTCGGGCGTTTTCTGCTCGCCGAAGCCGTAGACATCGATACCCTGCTCGCGGATGCGGGCCGCAAGCCCTGTGAAATCACTGTCAGACGATACCAGGCAGAAGGCGTCGAAACGCCCGGTATGCAACAGGTCCATCGCGTCGATCACGAGCGCAATGTCAGAGGCATTCTTGCCGGTCGTATACGCGAAGTTCTGCTGTGCCCGAATTGCGTGTGTAGAGAGCACATCAGCCCACGATTTGAGTCGGGTCCCGGAAAAATCCCCATAGATCCTACGGACGCTGGCCTCCCCGATTTTTGCGATTTCCTCGAAGAGGCGAGTAGCGATTCGAGATGAGGCGTTGTCTGCGTCAATCAGGACAGCAATGCGCGGGGCGCGTGGTTCAATGGACATTGCCGTCTGATAGCGTGGAGCTATTAAAGATTCGCTCCAAAGAGCGCGCGCCTCTGTTGTAATCGGGTCTCCTTAACCACGCAGAGCTGACAAGTACGAACACTAGCACTCGCCCCAAACCTAACCATTTCAAAGAATTCTTATTGCGAAATGGGAGCGGTTGCGCCTCAATGATCAAAATATAGACGTCAGGGGAGCGGCTGCGTGACGATCGAAGCTCGGCAATTGCGCTATGTGGTTCTTACCGCCGATATGAACAGTCTGTCGCGCGCTGCTGCGGCTTTGCACATGCGACAATCGACACTGAGCCAGCGCGTGACACAGCTAGAAGATCAGCTCGGCATCAAACTGTTCAGCCGTTCGACACGCGGAGCGGAGCCCACCGAGATGGGGAAGGTTTTCATTGAGTCGGCACGTCGCATCCTAACGGATATCGACAATCTGCAAACCACGGCACGTGCAGTCAGCTATGGCGAACAGGGCCGCCTTGCGGTGGGCTACAGTTCGTCGTTGATGGCCGGAAACCTCAAACAGACCTTTGCCGACTATTTGACCAGGTTCCCGGACGTGCAGTTCGACGGGGTGGAGGCAGGGCCTGAAAAGCTTATGCATTCCCTGCAATCACGAACAATCGATGTCGCGGTCGCACCAACCGGCATGGATGAGAGTGGCGTCCGCTCACGTCGGGTTTGGTCGGATCGGCTCATGGTCACCCTTCTCGATGGCCACCGGTTGCTCGAAAATGATCGAATCTATTGGACCGACCTTCGGCGGGAGGTTTTCGTTGTGCCGAGCGGCGGCATAGGGCCGATCGTCGCCAACCTCCTTGCGGCTCGCCTCACCGAGCAGGGCTATCGTCCAAACATCATCACCCAGGACACCAGTCTTGAAAGCGTCCTCAGCATAGTATCGGTCGGACGCTTCATAACTGTGGTGACCGAAGCATCTCAAGGGGTCACCTGGCCTGACCTCAATTTCCGGGAAATCCATGACCAGAACGGCACGGCACGGCTGGAATTCTCGGTCTACTGGCGCGACGATAATGAAAATCCCGCTCTGCAGCGCTTTTTCACCCTCATCAATGAACGCTACCCCGTCTGAATCGACTTTCGAGCCTTCGAGAAACCTCGGTCGGTAGTGATGAAGCGCTCCAGCATCGGCGGGATGAGCCGCTCGACTGTGGGGGCGCCCTTGGGATCCCCGCCGTTCACCGCAAGCGCGTACGCCGTCAGATCCCGATGCAGTCGCGCTGATATCTCCAAGGTAAGCCGGACGGGCTTTTCGTCTGCGAGATCAGCGAGCTTAAGGCGGGTCATCGGGGTACTCCTTGTTAGAATGGTTCGAGGACCAGATCGCGTGTGACCACGATCCTCAAGGCGAACCCTGGTCGTACAGTCAGGGTCGGCGGCACGTTGAGCTGGCGTTGCACCACCTGCCGTCCGGTTTGGTTGACCGTATCCTGCGTCCCGAAGCGCAACGCGCGGACGAGGTCGCTGTCGTCGCTGGCGACGAGTTCTGTTCCTGCTCCCAATAAGGTGGAAATCAGGGCGGCCTTCAGCATGTTGCCCCAGTGATAATCGGTGCGGTCTTCAAGACCTGCCATGCCGGCGCCATCCGCGCCCGGCAGGCGGTCGAGCAAGATCGAATGGCCACCCGGAAAAATGAGCCGATCCCATGCCAGCAGCACACGGTTCTGGCCTGCTGCGACATCACTGTCATACTCGCCGATCAGGCGTGATCCCTGCGGTATCAGCAGAATGCGTCCGGTCGGGCTGTCATAGACATTCTGGGTCACCTGCGCCGTGATCTGGCCGGGCAGATCTGAACGAATGCCGGTGATCAGCGCTGCGGGAATGATGCTGCCAGCCTGCACGACATGGGGAGAGCTGAGACGCATGATCCGTTCCGGGCTTTCCGTCACCCGGCTTCCGCGCTGTTCAAGAAATCCACGGCGGTTGGAGGTCAGCGTCGGCGGGGGCACCTGAGAAGCGGCGGGGACGTCGTTCGAGATTGCCGGCTGCAGACCACCAGCTGAAGGTGTGCGGTTGTCACTACTGCCAGTGCCGCCAGCGAGGAAGAGCTGACTCGTTCGGGCGCTGTCGCGTTCCTGCGCGGCTCGTTCCCGCGCCTGCTCGGCGGCCGCACGTCTCGGATCTGGCGTTGGCGTGCCATTGGCTGGCGATCCGATTGGGGGGATCGGGACATTTTGACCATCCTGTTGTGCAGCGACGATCGGCCGTCCTAGATCACCCGGTAGCGGAGGCCCTAGTTTGGGGACATCGCTATAATTTGCAGGGGCGCCCGTTACCTGATCAGCACGATTGCGACTGTTGGTATCGTAGAGGTTTTCCGGCGGTACAGGCGTCTTGGGCTGAAGGGCGTAAATTAACGAACCGCCAATAGCGACGCTGGCAGCCACGCCGAGCGTTGCAAGAGCCTTGCGCGATAGCCGCATTACACGTGGGGGCTCTCCGCCAAGGCGAAAGCCGTCCGGGCTGGACGGCGCCACCGGAGCTTCCTCGTTCAGCTTGTCGGACTCGTCCTCGTGCTGCTCGTCGGCAGACGGCGGATCAATATGGGATGGCGTTTTCATGCCCGCCCCCTGCTGCGGGGAACTTCGCGTACGATGCGAACCTGACGGACATTGCGGCCAGCACCGAGGCGCAGCTCGGCCTTATCGAACAACCGGTCGACAACCATGTAGCGTCCTTGCACCCGATAATTGACGAGTTCCGCCGAACCGTCTGCACCGACTACGAACAAAGGAGGCATATCGCCGTTGGCGATGCGTGCCGGAAATTCGATGAAGACCTGCCGCCCATCATCAAAGACACGCACCGGTCGCCATACCGGTCGGTCTCCTGACAAGCGATAGTCAAAGCTCAGAGACGAAAAGTCGATCCCAGCGGCAACCGGGGCGCTGCGCTCGGTCTCGGCCTCAGCGTTGCGCAGAGCAATCAGGGCGTCCTGCGGATAGGTCCATGAGACCGCTGCCATATAGGTGGAACTCGTGGCGCTCAGCTCCAGGTGATAGGTGCGGCGATTGGTGTTGATCACGAGATTGGTGCTGATATCGGCCCGCGTCGGCTTCACCAAAATGTGGACGCGGCGCATGAGGCCGGTGCCGCTCACCGTATCTCCAATGATCCAGCGGACCGTATCGCCCGACGCGACCGGCCCCGGCCCAACCAGCTCCTCTCCTTCTTGGAGCATGATATTGGTGACATGCCCCGGCGAGGTGTAAATCTGGAACAGGGCACCTTCAGCATAGGCATATTGCTGGATCGCATTGAAATAGCTTGTCCGCTCCGGTTGCACGCGCGCCGCAGCATTCGCACGCCCGATGCGTGTGCGCGGGTCTGTGGGCTCGGATGTGGCTACCGGCGGCGGCGCAAAAGAACGTGCAGGAGCCCCGCTGGCGAAAACGGGGATGGGCATGCCGCCGATTGCGATAGCCGAGAGAAGGATCGACAAGCGCAGTACGCGCGAATGAGGGATCATTGGCTAAGCTCCTTTGACCAGTTGATGGCGTTGACAAACAGGCCGAGCGGATTCTTTCGCAGGGCGTCCGGGGTACGTGGCGGCTGCACGACTGTGGTCAGAATGGCAGACCAACGAGAGGTTTCGATCAGCGCCCCGTCTTGGTAGCGCCGCTCGGTCCATGCGACGCGGAAGCTGTCGTTCGATGCACGGATGACGCTTGAGACATCCACTGCGACCTGGACCTTGCCGACTTGGGCAAATGGATCGTTGCCGCGCGCATAGTCATTGAGTGCCTGTGCGCCCCGATCAGTGGTGAAGTCGTAAGCTCTCAGCCAGTCCTGCCGCAGCACAATGGGATCGGCCGGAATGGAGCGCACCTGCTCAATGAAACGGGCGAGGTGGAAGGCCATTTGCGGATCGGTTGGACGAAAATCGGCATCTGCCGGCGCAATGGCCTGAGCCTGTCCCAATTTGTCGACCTCGACCACCCAAGGAGTGATTGTGCCGCGTGCGGATTGCCAGACCAGACCTCCTGCGAGCCCACCCGATAGAACGAGACAGCCAAAAAAGGCGAGGCGCCAGTTCTTGGCCTGAGCACGGGCCGAACCGATCCGGTCATCCCAGACCTGGGCTGCGCGTTGGTACGGAGTGATCGGTTCGGGACTGGTACCATAGCGGATGGATGGGCGTCGGAACATGGGTGGGACCTCTTGAGTGATTCAGCTCTTGTCAGTGATGTCGGGGCCTTGACCGCTGGAGTGGCTATCGCCGCCCTTGAGCGTGTGCGCCGCAATTGAGGCGCCCTGGCTCATCGTCTGCCGCTGCCGCATGGCGGTGGCCCAAGCCGGTGCGCCATCGGAGGATGAAGTTGCGGCCGCGCTTTTCGGCGCGCCTCCCCTTGCTGCAGCATAGTTGGCCTTCAGGTTGCCGGCGGCACGCCTAAGGGGCGAGGTCGCTGCGCCTGCCGCGGACTTTACGACGTTGGCGAGGCCAGAGGTGACGGCAGCTCTGCCAGACTTCCCGGCAGCCCCAGCCGAGTAGGCGCCGGAAGCCCCACCTGCGGCGCGAGCACCTCCACTGGCGGCACCAGCCATGGCTGATCCTGCGGCACCGGCGGCGAGTTTCGCACCAGCTATGCCGCCAGCGAGGGTTGCGCCGGCAGCGATCGCCGTTCCGGCAGCCGCTCCTGCACCGAGTTGTGGCCCCCCTGCAACGATCCCATTGGCGATGCTCGGTCCGAAGATGCCCAGGCCAAGAAGCGTCAACGCGGCAAGGGCGATGGCCATGACTTGCTGGATGTCGGGTTCGACCCCCAGGCCAGCGTTGATGAACTGCGCGAACAATGTCGTGCCGATGCCGGTGATGACGGCCAGCACCAGCACCTTGATCCCTGAGGAAATGATGTGGCCGAGCACGCGTTCGGCCATGAAGGCAGTGCGTCCGAAAAAGGCGAAAGGCAGCAGGACAAACCCCGCCAGGGTGACCAACTTGAACTCGATGATTGTGACGAAGACCTGGATCGCCAGCACGAAGAACGCGATGACGACGATCAGCCACGCGATCAGAAGGATCAGGATCTGCACGAAGTTGGTGAAAAGACCGACGGGGCCAACCAGGTCTGCTGTCGCATCGAGCAGGGGCTGACCGGCGTCTAGGCCGGTGGCAGCAACGACGCCCGGGCGCATGAAATCACCCATGGCCATGCCGCTACCGCTGGCCTGAAGCCCGAGTCCGGCAAAGCTCTGAAGCATGATCCCGGCAAGGCTAGAGAAATTGCCGATAATGAATGCGAAGGTGCCGATGTAGAGCGTCTTCTTGATGAGCCGCTGCAGCACATCTTCGTCCGTTCCCCAGGCCCAGAAAAGCGCCGC
>VFQO010001876.1_pt1 | contig 14473 bp, 9 predicted proteins | sample 3512331 | NCBI WGS metagenome assembly VFQO01 (sample SAMN10412371, study PRJNA504923) | tailings metagenome | isolation source: Replicate 3 from Balatoc abandoned mine | place: Philippines: Itogon, Benguet | collected 2017-08-28
TCGAGGAACTCACCAACCCCAAGGTCAAGGCCGGCAAGAAGGCGCTCACGCAGGAGCAAAACCAGCTCAAGGCCAGCGTGCTCGCGGTGCTCGACGGCGTGCGCGACGAGTCGAGCAAGGACGCACCGGTGCGCCTCGTGTTCGAGCCCAAGAGCAGCCGCATCGAACAGCAGGAACTCATCACCCAACTGCTGGCGCACACCAGTCTGGAAACGTCCGCGCCGATCAACCTCACGGTCATCGGCATCGACGGCCGGCCGGTGCAGAAATCGCTGCGCCAGATGCTGGTGGAGTGGATCGAGTTCCGCCAGACCACCATCACGCGGCGCTCGCAGCACCGCCTGAACAAGGTGCTGGACCGCATCCACATCCTCGAAGGCCGGCAGCTCGTGCTGCTCAACATCGACGAGGTGATCCGCATCATCCGCCACAGCGACGAGCCCAAGGCCGCGCTGATCGAACGCTTCCGGCTCAGCGACCGCCAGGCCGAGGACATCCTCGAGATCCGCCTGCGCCAGCTCGCGCGGCTGGAGGCCATCAAGATCGAGCAGGAGCTCAAGGAACTGCGCGAGGAACAAGGCAAGCTCGAAGACATCCTGGCCAACCCCGCGAGCCTGAAGCGCTTGATGGTCAAGGAGATCGAGGCCGACGCCAAGGTGTTTGCGGATGAGCGTCGCACGCTGATCCAGGCCGACAAGAAGGCCGTCGCCGAGATCAAGGTGGTGGACGAGCCGGTGACGGTGGTGGTGTCCAGCAAAGGCTGGGTGCGCGCGCGCAGCGGTCACGGCCACGAGGCTTCGGCCTTCGCGTTCAAGGCCGGGGATGGCCTGTACGGCACCTTCGAGTGCCGCACGGTGGACACGCTGATCGTGATCGGCAGCAACGGGCGTGTGTACTCGGTGCCGGTCGCCAGCCTGCCCGGCGCGCGCGGCGACGGCCAGCCCGTCACCACCTTGATCGACCTGGAAAGCGGCACGCAACCGCTGCATTACTTCGCCGGCCCGGCCAACGCGGCGATGCTGCTGTCCAGCAGCGGCGGCTACGGCTTCATCGCCACGGTCGAATCGATGATCTCGCGCCAGAAGGGCGGCAAGACCTTCATCAGCCTGGGTGAGGGCGAGCTGCCCTGCGCGCCCTCGCACGCGGCCTTCACGTCGGGCACGCAGCCGCTGCCGCCGGCCACGCACGTGTGCTGCGCGTCCACGGGCGGGCGCATCCTCACCTTCGAGATCACCGAGCTCAAGCAGATGGACAAGGGCGGCCGCGGCCTGATGCTGATCGACCTCGAACCCAAGGACACGCTGGCCGGCGCCGCGGCCTACACCCGCAGTGTGAAGATCGAAGGCATCGGCCGCGGCGGCAAGGAGCGCGACGAGACGCTGGAGATCCGCAGCCTGAACAACGCACGCGCTGCGCGCGGCCGCAAGGGCAAGGCGGCCGACCTGGGCTTCAAGCCGAACCGCGTGACGCGGGTGGAATAGGGATGCCATCTGCGGCCAGATATCATTCAACTGCAAAAAAGTCGCGACTTTTTTGCAGTTGACCATAAAATAGTCGGATGAAGCGCTACCTCGACGACCACGTGGTCGCCGACCTCAACCGCAAGATCGTGGTGCTCACCGGGCCGCGCCAGGTGGGCAAGACCACCCTTGCCCGACAGCTCATGGCGGCACAACCCGGCGCTCAGTACCTCAATTGGGACGTGCCCGCTGACCGGGCGGTACTTGAACGCCAGAGCTGGAATCCGAAGGCGCCGCTGCTCGTGCTCGACGAGATCCACAAGATGCCCGACTGGAAGCAGCGCCTCAAAGGCATCACCGACGGCAAGGCTGCAGGCCAGCGCATCCTGGTCACGGGCAGCGCGCGCATGGAAACGTTTCGCCAGAGCGGTGAATCGCTGGCGGGCCGTTACCTGGCTTGGCGCTTGCATCCGGTTTCGGTGCGCGAATGGTGTGAGCAGCGAGGGGCCAACCCCGACGTGGCACTGAGCCACCTGCTGGAGCGCGGTGGTTTTCCCGAGCCCGCACTGGCGCCCGACGCCACCGAAGCGACCCGCTGGCGGCAGCAGTATTTCACCGACCTCATCCGCGAGGACATCGTTGATTTCTCTCGCGTGCAGGAGATCGGCACCATGAAGCTGTTCGTGGAAATGCTGCGTGAACGCGTGGGCTCGCCTTTGTCACTGGCTTCGATCGCGCGTGACCTCGCGGTATCGCCGACCACGCTCAAGCGCTACCTCGACATCCTGCAGGCCCTGTTCGTGGTCTTCACCGTCACACCCTGGCACCACAACATCGCGCGCTCGCTGCTGCAAAGCCCCAAGGTCTATTTCTTCGATACCGGCGTGGTGCGCGGCGATGAGGGCGTGCGGTTCGAGAACGCGGTGGCGGCCATGCTGCTCAAGCACACGCAGTACCTGCAAGACGCGCGCGGCCGTCCGGTGCAGTTGCACTACCTGCGCACCAAAGACGGTGCCGAAGTGGACTTTGCCCTGGTAGAAGAACAACGTCTGACCCACCTGATCGAATGCAAGTGGGCCGACGCCGCGCCGCATCGCGCCTTGCGGCGCTTCGCGGCCGAGTTTCCCGACGCCGAAGCGGTGCAGATCGTGCGCCAGTTGCGCCAACCCGAATGGCGCGATGGCCTGCAGATCGCCGACGCCGCGCCATGGTTGGCGCAGTTGTCGGCTTGATCCGTGCGAAGGGGCGGGCCTCGATCGGCCCGCGCATCGCGCGAGCTCAGAGCTTGGTCTCGGGCCGGCGCGGGCCCGGCAGGATGCCGCCCGGCTGGGTGTGCGACAGCAGGCGCTGGCTGGCGATGCCGGCGATCTGGTGGCTGTGGTCGGTGGTCGTGCTGACGATCTGCTGGATCACCGCGGTCACCAAAGCACCGATCAGGCCGTTGTTCTGGTTCCTGCCTTCTTCGCTGGATGCCTTGGCAGACCCTTCCCAAAGCATGTCACCCGAACGGGCATCCACCAGCCGCGCCTCGGCTTCCACGACGGTTTCGCTGGCAATGATCTTGTAACTGGTGCCGAAGCGATGGATCTTGATGTAGAGCACCGCGTCCGCACCGAAGATTTCGCGCAACCGGGCAAGCGGTACGGCATGCATGTCTTCCGGCTGCGTGAGCCCGTTCTGTTGAAAGGTTTCCTGAACCAGCGCCACCGGCATCACGTAGTAGCCCGCTTCGGCCAGCGGGCGGCTGGTTTGGGCATACATGCTCGGCATGGCCTTGATGTCCACGGACTCGTTGACGGGTGGCAGCACCAGAATCGACGCCGGTTTGGCCTTGCGAAAGGCGGTGTAGTCCACCACCTTGGGGGCGGCGCAGCCAGCCAGCAGCAGACCGGCCATCGTCAGGGTGGCAACAAGGCAGGCGCGAACGGCTAGGTGTCTGGGTTGGCGGATCATGTCACTTCCTCGCGCGAGCCAGCAGGCCGTTCATGTAGGGGGTGGATTCGGGGAACAAGGCCTTCTCTCGCTCCAGCGCCGTGATCGCCTGATCGGTTCGGCCGGTCCGTGTGTAGAGCAGGCCCAGCGTGGCGTGCAGGCCTGGTGGCGGCACGGCCCCGCTCGCCGCCGTGGTCTGCAGTTGTGCCTCCAGATGTTCGATCAGGGCCTCGGGCGGTTCGCCCTTGAAGTGGCTATATAGCTGGTTCTCGTAGCCTCCCCACTGATAGAGCGAGGCGGGTGCGGTGGCGCATCCGCTCAATAGGCCGATGCACAGCGCACCCGTCAGAGCATGCAGTGGTATGGCGCGCTTCATGGCGTGGTCTTCCATGAACCGTCGTCGATGGCCGCCACCAGCTTGTCCACCGCTTCGCGGATCGCAAGATCCAGAACCTTGCCGTTGAGCGTGGCGTCATAGCTGGCCGTGCTGCCAAAGCCGACGACCTCGCGATTGGAAAGGCTGTACTCGCCCGCCCCCAGTACCGCGTACACGACCTCGCCCGTGCGCGTGTTCACGATGTTCAGGCCGACCTTGGCATAGGCGACCTGCGTCTTGCCCTTGCCCAGGATGCCGAACAGCTGGTGGTCGCCGGTCTGCTTGCGGCCGAACTCGGTGACGTCACCCGTGATGACGTAGCTGGCGCCGCGCAGTTGCTGCGCCTGGCCGCTGAGCCGGGCTTCCTGCTGGGTCTCGCTGAGGTTCTCGCGGTCCCGCACGCTGAAGCGGTTGGACTGCTGCAGGTGCGAGGTGAGGATGGTCCGCGATTGGCCACCGAGCCGGTCGACGCCATCGGAGAACAGGCCGCGCATGTAGCTCGACCGGTTGTCGAACTTGCCGATGGACACCACCACGCGCGGGCCATTGTGGGGCCGGCTGGCTGCTTCGACCTGGGGCGTGGGCAGGCTTTGCGAGCTTTCGGTGGCGGCGCAACCGGTCAGCTGCAACGCCGAACTCAGTACCGCTAAAGCAATACCAAGAGACTGCTTTCTCATTCGAATGACTCCCATGATGAATACAAAATACTCAAAAAGGAGTGCATTGGAACACACCGGCCGGGCGCCGCCGGCGCGTTCAGGCGCTCGATGCGCCCGCTCAGCCGATCTCGGCGATCAGCTCGATCTCCACGCACGCACCCATCGGCAGTTGCGCCACGCCGAAGGCGCTGCGCGCGTGCTGGCCGGCGTCGCCGAACACCTCAGCCAGCAGTTCGCTGCAGCCGTTGGTGACCAGGTGCTGCTCGGTGTAGGTGGGGGTGCTGTTGACCAGACTCAGCACCTTGACGATGCGCTTGACGTCGTCGAGCGTCTTGCCCGAAGCCTGGCAGGCGGCCTGCAGCGTGCCCATGAGCTGAATGGCGATGGAGCGCGCGGCTTCCTTGCCTTCATCGGTTTCCATGGTGAGGCCCAGCTGGCCCACCCAGGCCTTGCCGTCCTTGCGGGCGATGTTGCCGCTGATGAAGATCAGGTTGCCGGTCTGCACGAAGGGCACGTAGGCCGCGGCGGGGGTGGACACGGGGGGCAGGGTGATGCCCAGTTGCTTGAGCCTGGCGAGTGCACTCATCGGTTGCTCCGGTTCGGGTTCGAGGAGCGGGTCATTCTATCGACGGCTCCACCGTGACCGCGACCTCCAGCGTGTGCTGCGCGCCGCCCTGGATCACACCGCGCATGGGGGAGACGTCGCTGAAGTCGCGGCCGATGGCCAGCGTCACGTAGTCCTCGCCCGGGCTGCCCCGGCCGCAGCGGTTGTTGGTCGGGTCGAAATCGAACCAGTCGCCGGGCTGCGCGTCGTCGCCCGGTACATACACCGACGCCCAGGCGTGCGAGGCGTCGGCACCGATCAGGCGCGGCTGTCCCGGGGGCGGCTGTGTGAGGAGATAGCCGCTCACGTAGCGCGCGGGAAGCCCGAGGCTGCGCAGGCAGCCGATCATGATGTGAGCGAAGTCCTGGCACACGCCCTTGCCTTGCGCCAGCGCCTCCAGTGCCGGGGTGCTGACCTCGGTGCTGGCGGTCTCGTACAGCAGCTCGGTGTGGATGCGTTCCATGAGCGCGCGGGCGGCCTGCAGCAGCGGCGTACCGGGGCCGAAGGCGGGCCGGGCCCAGGTGCTGAAGGTTTCGTCGCGCGGCACCAGCGGTGAGGCAAACACGAACTCGGCGGCGGCCTCGTAGGGTGCGTTCACGCGGTAGCGGAAGTGCTCGCGCACGCGTTCCCAGCCCATCGCCTTCCAGGGCGCGCCCTCGGGCAGCGGCTGCGGCGCGCGGGTATGCACCGTGCACTCGCACGCAACGCTGAGCGCCTCGTGCGGGGCCTGCTGCGCGAAGAAGGTGCGCAGGTTGCCGAAGGCATCGCGGCTCTGGTGCGTGCTGGCGGGCGCGGGCTCGATGGTGAGCCGGTGCTGGCGCACGCGTTGTGTGGCGGTGTCGCGCGGCGAGAGATGCAGCATGTGCTGCGCCATGTCCACCGGGCTTTGGTAGCGGTAGGTGGTGCGGTGGTGCACTCGCAGTTCCATCGTCTGCTCCTCAGATCGAAAGGCTCTGGCTGCGCCGGTCCGCGTGGCTGAAGTGCAGCTGCGCGATGGCCTCGGAGAGTTCGACCGCGGCCGCTTCGCAGTCGGCCAACACCGATGCCAGGGCGCTCCAGCGGCGTCGGCCGTCGCTGTCGCGCTGCCAGTTGCTGAGCTCGATCAGCGACCACTCGCCCGGATCGGGCAGGTCGCGTGCGAGGTCGGCGTCGCGCGGTGTCAGGCTCTGCCCCAGCCGTGCCAGGCGCGCGTTCAGGGTCTGGACCACCCAGGCGAGGGAGCGCGGGTTGTCGCGGTCGAGCACCAGCAGGTCGATCAGGGCCACCATGTCGCGGCGCTGCTGGTACTGCGCGTGGAAGGTGATGGTCGAGTCGAACAACGCGACCATCGCCTCGAAGCCCGCGGGCTCGTGCACGCTGCCGGTCTCCAGGCCCAGGGCGAGCGCGCGCGAGAGCGTGACCAACCGCTCGATGTGGCGCCCGATGGACAGCAGCCGCCAACCGTCGTCGCGCACCATGCGGTCGGTCTGCGACCCGGTGATCGCGGCGAGCATCTCGTTGGCCTGTTGCAGCATCGATTGCGCCTCGCCGGTGGCGAACTCGGCATCGTCGGCCAGCCTTTCGGCGGCCTCGAGGAAACCCGCGTGCGTGAGCCCGATCAGGTTCCAGTGCTCGCGCGAAAGCCGCTCGCGCACGTGCGCCGCCGCGCCCTTGAGGGCCCCCAGGTTGAATCCCACGCTGTACGACTCGCCGGCCTGCGGGTCGTGTGCGCGCGGTGCCAGGTTGGCCATCAGGCTGCGCGCAAACACGCGCGATGACTGCGTGGCTTCGGGCGTGTCGGGCAGCACCAGCGCGTTCTCGCGCGCCACCGCCGAGAGCCAGGTCAGCAGGGCCTGCGTGCCGGGCTCCTCGCCGTCGAGCTGGTCGAGAACGATCTGCGCCAGGCGCACGGTGTTCTCGGCGCGCTCGGTGTAGCGGCCGAGCCAGAACAGGTTCTCGGCCGCGCGGCTGGTCACGGGTTGCTTCTGCTGTGCAATCGCCAGCGAGCTGGGCTGGCTGGCCAGCAGGCTGGTGTGGTCCACCGGGCCATCGGTGAGCACCCAGCAGTCGGCGCTGCTGCCGCCACGCTGCATCGCCGCCACCAACTGGCCGCGCGGCGCCAGGCGCACCAGGCCGCCGGGCAGCACGCGCCACGACTGCGGGCCGTCGGCCAGTGCGAACACGCGCAGCATGGTCGAGCGCGGCAGGATGCGCTCGCCGTCCCAGGTGGGAGTTTGCGACAGCGGCAGCCAGGACTGCACGGTGTGTTCTTCGGGGCGGCGCGCCATGCGGCCGGCCCACTCGTCGAGTTCGCGCGCGCTCAGGCCCTGGCCGATCACTGTCTCGCGGCCCGATCGCGGGTAGGTGGCCTTGATGACGCCGTTGCCGAGCTGCGGCAGAACGCTGCGCAGCGCGGCGTCCTCGCCGCACCACCAGGTGGCCAGCGAGGGCAGGGCCAGTTCTTCACCGAGCATGTGTTCGCTGATGGCGGGCAGGAAGCCCAGCAGCGCGCTCGATTCCAGCGGCGCCGAACCCGGCGCGTTGGCCAGCAACAGGTTGCCGGCGCGGATGGCCTGCAGCAGGCCGGGCACGCCCAGTGTCGAATCGGGGCGCAGCTCCAGCGGGTCCAGCCATTCATCGTCCAGCCGCTTGATGAGCGCGTGCACCGGCTCCAGGCCGGCCAGGGTCTTGAGGTACACGCGCTGGTCGCGCACGGTGAGGTCGTTGCCCTCGACCAGCGTCAGGCCGAGGTAGCGCGCCAGGTAGGCGTGCTCGAAATAGGTTTCGTTGTAGGGGCCGGGTGTGAGCAGCGCGATGCGCGCGTTCTCGCCGGCCGGCGACATGGCCTTGATGCCGTCCATGAGCGCGCGGTAGCTGGCGGCCAGGTGCTGCACGCGCATCCCGGCGAAGGCCTTGGGGAACTGGCGCGAGACCGCAATGCGGTTTTCCAGCAGGTAGCCCAGCCCTGAGGGCGCCTGCGTGCGCTGGCCCACCACCCACCAGCGGCCATCGGGGCCGTGTGCGAGGTCGAAGCCCACGATGTGCAGCCAGGTGTCACCCGGCGGGCGCACGCCCTGCATGGCGCGCAGGTAGCCGGGGTGGCCCTGCACCAGTGCCGCGGGCAGCAGTGCGCGCTTGAGCAACCGGTGCTCACCGTACAGGTCGGCCAGCATCGCGTTGAGCAGACGCGCGCGCTGCATCACGCCGACCTCGATCTGCGCCCAGTCCTGCGGGCTCACCAGTGCGGGGAACAGGTCGAGCGCCCAGGGCCGCTGCAGGCCGTCGGCGTCCGCATAGACGTTGTAGGTGACGCCGTTGTCGCGGATCTGGCGCTGCAGGTTCTCGGCGCGGCGGTTCAGGTCGGCCAGGCCGTCGGGGCCGATGTGATCGAAGAAATCGGCCCAGGCCGGTGCCAGGCCGTGTGGCCCGTCACCGCGCAGTTCGTCCAGGTGGCCGGCGTCGGCCGGCACCGCGAGCGCGTGCGCCCAGGCGCCGGGCTGTTCGGGAATGAGCGCGTCGAAGAGGGAGTCGCCGGGGTCGGTGTTCACGGCGCCGAGTATGCCCGCGAGGCCGCGCGCGGCCTCAGCGCCTCAGGTCCAGCGTGCAGGGGAATTCACGGTTGGCGGGCTCGGGTTGCACCTGCACGCGGCCCGGCGTGTGCCCCATCTGGAAAAAGCGCGCCAGTCGGCGGCTTTCGGCCTCGAAGGCATTGACGGGGAAGCTGTCGTAGTTGCGCCCACCGGGGTGCGACACGTGGTACTGACAGCCGCCCAGCGAGCGCTCCATCCAGGTGTCGACGATGTCGAAGGTGAGTGGCGCGTGCACCCCGATGCCCGGGTGCAGCGCCGAGTGCGGCGCCCAGGCCTTGTAGCGCACGCCGGCCACGTACTCGCCCGCCACACCGGTGTTGTGCAGCGGCAGCACGCGGCCGTTGCAGGTGATGGCGTGGCGCCGGTCGGTCCAGCCGCGCACGTGCACCTCCAGCCGTTCGAGCGACGAATCCACGTAGCGCACCGTGCCGCCCGCGCTGCCTTCCTCGCCCATCACGTGCCAGGGTTCGAGCGCGCTGCGCAGCGTGAGCTCGATGCCGCGGGCGGCCACCTCGCCGATCAGCGGGAAGCGGAACTCGAAGTGCGGCGCGAACCAGGCCATGTCGAAGCCATAGCCGAACGCCCTGAGTTCGGCGATCACGTCCTCGAAGTCCATGCGCAGGTAGGTCGGCAGCAGCCAGCGGTCGTGCAGCTCGGTGCCCCAGCGCGCCAGCGGCGCCTGGCAGGGCTGCTGCCAGAAGCGTGCCACCAGCGCGCGCAGCAGCAACTGCTGCACGATGCTCATGCGCGCGTGCGGCGGCATTTCGAAGGCGCGCAGCTCCAGCAGGCCCAGGCGGCCATTGGGGCCATCGGGCGAGTAAAGCTTGTCGATGCAGAACTCGCTGCGGTGCGTGTTGCCCGTGACGTCGACCAGAATGTTGCGCAGCGTGCGGTCGACGAACCAGGGAGGTACGTGGCTCCCGTACACCGCCTTCGCGTTCTCGATCTGCCCGAGCGCGATCTCCAGTTCGTACAGCTGGTCGTTGCGCGCCTCGTCCACGCGCGGCGCCTGACTGGTGGGGCCGATGAACAGGCCGCTGAACAGGTAAGACAGCGAGGGGTGGTTGTGCCAGTAGCGCAGCAGGCTGCCGAGCAGGTCGGGCTGGCGCAGGAAGGGCGAGTCGGCCGGTGTGGCGCCGCCCAGCACGAAGTGGTTGCCGCCCCCGGTGCCGGTGTGGCGGCCATCGGTCATGAACTTCTCGGCGCACAGGCGCGTCTGGTGCGCGGCCTCGTACAGGAACTCGGTGTGCTCCACCAGTTCGCCCCAGTCGTGCGCGGGGTGGATGTTGACCTCGATGACGCCCGGGTCGGGCGTGACCTGCAGCATCTTCAGCCGCGCATCGCGCGGCGGCGGATAGCCTTCGAGCACCACCTTCACGCCCAGGCGCTCGCAGGTGTCCTCCACCGCGCTCAGCAGGTCGAGGTAGTCCTTCAGCCGCGTGAGCGGCGGCATGAACACATAGAGGTGCTGGCTCCTGCCGCCTTGGGCTTTTTCGGCCTTGGGGCCGTTCGCGCGCTGCGGGTCGCGCGCTTCCACGCACAGCGCGGTTCGCGAGAGCCAGCCGGCCGATTCGCCACGTTGCGGCAGCCGGTCCGACAGCGTCTGCGCGCGCGCCGGGCCGTCGCCGGCTGCCGCGCGTTCGCCATCCTCGGCAAACGCACCCCCTTGCAGCGCCACGGTGCCGCCTTCGGCAAAGCCGCCGCCGATGGTGTGCGGCGCGATCTGCGCGCGCGGCCGGGTTGCCTGCAGTGCGGTGCGCGGCGCAAACGGGTCCTGCTCGATGTGCATCGGCTGATCGCCCGCGCTCGCCCAGGGCAGCGAATCGAGCGGCAAGCGGTAACCCATGGGCGAATCGCCGGGGATGAGGTACATGCGCTCGTCGCGGAAGAACCAGGGCCCGGTGGACCAGACGGTGCCCGCGAGCGCGGGGTTGCCGGCGTTGGCCTGCAGCGGCAGCACGTAGCCGACCATCGCGTCCAGGCCCTGGCCGAACACGCGGCGCAGGCGCGCGCGCTCCATCTCGTCGTCGAGCTTGCTGTCGAACGGGTCCACGTTCACCGGCAGGCGGCGCTCGCGCCACAGGTGGTACCAGGTGTCCTCGTGGCCCGCGGTGATGTAGCGCGTGGCGATGCCCAGCCGGCGCGCCAGCGCCTGTGAGAAGCGGCGCGCGTCGTCGCTCGTGTGGTGCGCGTCGTCGCGCTCGTCGGCCAGCAGCGCGGGGTTGTGCCAGCAGGTCTGGCCGTCGGTGCGCCAGAACACGGAGAGCGCCCAGCGCGGCAACTGCTCGCCCGGGTACCACTTGCCCTGGCCCATGTGCACGAAGCCGCCCGCGCCGTACTGATCGCGCAGCCGGCCGAGCAGCTCGGTGGCGTGGCCGCGCTTGGTGGGGCCGAGCGCGTCGGTGTTCCATTCGGGGGCGTCGCGGTCGCCGGTGGCCACGAAGGTGGGCTCGCCGCCCTGCGTGAGGCGCACGTCGTGCTGCACGAGGTCGGCGTCCACCTGCGCGCCCAGCGCCAGCACCGCGCCCCATTGCACGTCGCTGTAGGGCTTGGTCACGCGCGGCGATTCGTGGATGCGCGTGACCTGCATGTGGTGCTCGAACCGTACCTCGGCCTCTTCCATCAGGCCTTCCACGGGTGCGGCGCTGCCCGGCTGTGGCGTGCAGGCCAGCGGGATGTGGCCTTCGCCCGCGAGCAGGCCCGAGGTCGGGTCCAGGCCGATCCAGCCGGCGCCGGGCAGAAACACCTCGCACCAGGCGTGCAGGTCGGTGAAATCGGCCGTCGGGCCGCTGGGTCCGTCGATGGCCTTCACGTCGGGCGTGAGCTGGATCAGGTAGCCCGAGACGAAGCGCGCCGCCAGCCCCAGGTGGCGCAGCAGTTGCACCAGCAGCCAGCCGCTGTCGCGGCAGGAGCCGCGCCTGGCCGATAGCGTCTGCTCGGGCGTCTGCACGCCCGGCTCCATGCGGATGGTGTAGGCGATGTCGTGTTGCAGGCGCTGGTTGAGATGGACCAGAAAGTCGATCGTGCGCTGCTGCGATCGGTCGACGCCGTCGAGGTAGGCCTGCACCAGTGGCGTGGCGGGCTCGGCCGCCAGATACGGTGCCAGTTCGGCGCGCTGCGCCTCGTCATACTGGAACGGCACCTGCTCGGCGTGCGGTTCGAGGAAGAAGTCGAACGGGTTGTGCACCGCCATCTCGACCACCAGGTCGATGGTGATCTTGAACTCGGTCGTGGGCTCTGGAAACACCAGGCGTGCCTGGTGGTTGGCAAACGGATCCTGCTGCCAGTTGATGAAGTGCGTGGCCGGTTCGATGCGCTGCGAATACGACAGCACCCGGGTGCGCACGTGCGGTGCCGGGCGCAGGCGCACCACCTGCGGGCCCAGGCGCACCAGGCGGTCGTAGCGGTAGTGCGTGATGTGGCTCAGGGCAACGTGGATGGCCATGTGTGGCAGGGCTTTCAGGGAGGACCAGGAATGACCGGAGCGGCGGACCGTTCGCCATCGGCGCGGTTGCGGGCCATGCTAGCAAGAGCTGCGCCACCGCACCATGACAAGCCGTTGTGCGGTGTGCCCGTGCCCGGCGCGGCGACACCCTGGCGCACAGGCTGGGCGCTGGCCGGCGCTTTGCCAGGCACGGCGCTGCAGTTGCAGCAACCGGTGCTGTGGCCGCTGGCGGCCTACCTGACGCTGGTGGCGCTCGGTCTGCTGTTGGCTCTGGCCTGCGTGGTGATCGGCCCACGGTGCCGAGCGCAAGGTATCCGCTCGCGCCTGGCCTGGCTGCTCGTCGGCGGCGCGCTGGCTTTCGGTGTCACGGGTGCCCGTGCGGTGGCGTACGGGTCACAGGCTTTGCTGCCCGCACTGGAGGGGCGCGACCTCGCGGTGGTCGGGCGCGTGGCCTCCTTGCCGCAGGCGGGTGCCACCGGCGAGCGCTTCGAGTTCCTGGTGGAGCAGGCCACGCTGGATGGTGAACCCGTGCGCGTGCCGAAACGGCTGCTGCTGGGCTGGTACGCCGGCGGGGCCGAAGCCCCGCGGCTCGTGGCGGGCGAACGGCGGGCTTTCGGGGTGCGTCTGAAGCGGCCGCATGGCAGCCTGAACCCGCACGGGTTCGACCGCGAGCGCTGGTTGTGGGAGCGGGGCATCGGTGCCACGGGCTATGTGCGGCTGGGGCCGCGCGCGCTCGCGCCGCAGCACCTGGGCATGACGCCCTGGCATCCGGTGGAGCGCACGCGGCAGGCGATCGCACAGGCCATCGCGCAACGTGTGGAATCGCCGCGCGCTGCGGGGGTGCTGACGGCGCTCGTGGTGGGCGAGCAGGCCGCCATCGTGGACTACGGGAAAAGAGTCGTTCGCTACAGACTCCTTTCGAATCAACCATTTAGTCAGTTTGTCAGAACCTGGGTCGAAAAAGAGTCGTTCGCTTGCCAAAAGCAGTGCAACGCGTCCTCAGGGAAAAAAGTCGTTCGCTTTCACGTATCGGACTGACTTGGCAAGGAATCCGCCTATTGCATGACCTAACGTTAGACACGGCAGAGTCGCCCTCGCAGGCAGCCCCTTCAGTGAAGGTTCTTCACCGCTCAGAAGCTTGTCCTCAACGAGGGCTCCACCAGTGCCGCAATGGCTCGCGTGCGGAGCTTAGGGATAGGGTGAAGCCTCAATTTGTAAGGCCGGCTTCCCGTTTGGTGGGCGGACGACTGCAAGACTATTGTGCTTTGCGATCACAAGACTATTGTGCTTTGCGATCACAAGACTATTGTGCTTTGCGATCACGGACCGCGAAGCCTAGTGCAGCCGGGGAGCGAAAAGCACCTGCAGTGGCGCCATGACAGAGAGCAGGATTTGGCTACGGGGTTGCGGTACCTCGGAGCGTGCCACCACGACCCGAGGATCCAGCGTTTCTTGTGGGTCGGCCCTGTGCAGGAGTTCAGGACTTTTGTCTCTGAGCTAGGCCCAGGGGCATTCTTGCGGGGCACGTGCCCAAGATAGCCGGCAAGAAATGCCAACAACACGATCGATGTCGTGAGAAGCTCCCCTGGGCTGATGTGAATGATTGGGTGCATTGCGTTCTCCATACTCCTTTCTTCAGTCTTGTATAGAGAGCGCACGCTGTGAAAGCCAGATAGGGTGGCCACACCTCATCCATCGTGGTCAAGCAGGCGCATTTCCCCTATGTCAGTCCGCCCGAGTCCACCTCGTCGCGCGGGTCCTCTTGTATCTGCAGTTTAGATACATGAGGTCACTTCTTAGCGCGCTTTTGGCAGGGTCCTTCGCAGTGACCGCTGCCAACGCCTCTCGCAGCACGGTCGTCCCCGACCTGCTTTAGATCCGGCAGGAGGTTGAACACCGGTCGCTACACATCCTGATGGCAGTTGGTTGCCTTCGCTTCAGGACCGCTTATGACACTCAAATCACCCAATATCTCTGCTGTGCCCTTTAGTCGACGCGTAAATCGCGTTGAGCTGCTCGACTCGAAAGTCCTTGAGCGTCGAGCTCTAGGTTCTGTCTCACTTCCCGTGGGGCCGATTCTGTTTGTCCCGATTGATGCCCCGCTTCTGGAGCTCTCGGCCCATTTCGGAATTACCGCCATTGACGGCTGTGACGTGCTCTTCTTCGACGTTCAGGCAGGTGGCCGGTACTTTTGTAACGTTGCGAGTGCAGGAGACCCAGTGGTGACTACCGCCATGAAGTTCTGGGACGCAACCGGAGTCATGCCAGTGTGGCTGGAGACCTCAGTTGGCCCATGCGGCTTGGTCCGCCATCCCTTCAAGCTCAACAACGCTTACCGCCAAGCGTTTGACGATGCTGCCCATAGAAGTGGCCCCGCAAATCTGAACAGGTGAGATAAAGCAGGCTCCGTGCATTGAGCTGGTCCGAT
>VFQO010001877.1_pt1 | contig 14473 bp, 12 predicted proteins | sample 3512331 | NCBI WGS metagenome assembly VFQO01 (sample SAMN10412371, study PRJNA504923) | tailings metagenome | isolation source: Replicate 3 from Balatoc abandoned mine | place: Philippines: Itogon, Benguet | collected 2017-08-28
ATGCGGGCTATGTCCCCAACGACTACCAGGTCGGCCAGACCGGCAAGATCGTCGCCCCGGAAGTCTATTTCGCGATCGGCATCTCGGGCGCGATCCAGCACCTTGCCGGGATGAAGGACTCCAAGGTCATCATCGCCATCAACAAGGACGAGGACGCCCCGATCTTCCAGGTCGCCGACATTGGCCTCGTGGGCGACCTGTTCACGGCCGTGCCGGAGCTGACGAACGCGCTTTAAGCCGTTCGGCGCAAAAGCCTTTATTTCGAAACGAACCTCCGGCAGTCTCGCATGACTGCCGGAGGTTTTTTCTTATGGTTGCACGCCCGCTTCTCGCCATCGCCGGTTTCGCGCTTTGGTCCGGCTCCTGCACTTCCGCCTTTGCCGCCCCGCTCCGGCTGGCCCCGACCTCGGACTGGCAACTGCGCGCCTATGACGACAAGTGCCGCATGATCCGCGAGTTCGGCGAGGGCGAGAACGCGACGACGCTGTGGATCGACAAGGGTGGCCCCGGCCCCGGCGTGAACCTCACTCTGATCGGCCGCCCGGTGCGCAGCCCCTACGGCGCCTATGTCCGCGTGGGCTTTGCCCCGTGGGACGCGGTCGAGCGCAACTTCATCACCGCGAATTCGAGCAAGGGCCGTCCGGTGCTCGGCCTGTTCGGTGTGCAGCCCGCATCGCTGCTCGCCGAGACCGGCGGCGCTGCGGCGGGAACGGGCGACGAGGAGGAGAACGTCGATCTCACCCAGGCTGCCGCGACGGAGTTTGCGGACGAGGCGACGTTGCGAAAACGCTTCGCCGCCATCGAGGCGCTGGAACTGTCGGGCGCGGTCATCGATCCGCTGACGCTCGAGCTCGACCGGTTCCTGCCGATGTCGGAAGATCTGATGAAATGCGCGAAGGAACTGACGGCGCGCCTGGCGAAGGATCATGTCGCGGCAGGCGGCACGCGGGTGCAGCCGATCGATCAGGCAATCTGGGCGGCGAAGATCCAGGAGAACTACCCGCGTCATCTCGCCATGACCGCGCAGCAGGGCTCGGTCGGCGTGCGGCTGACGGTGAACAGGCAGGGCTCCCCGACCTTCTGCGAGGTGATCGCCAATAGCGGGCCGGTTTCCTTCAATGACACCGCCTGTCTCCAGTTGCTGCGCCATGCGCGCTTCGCACCGGCAAGAGATGCTGCCGGCGAGCCGGTCGCCAGCTTCTGGTCAACCCGCATTACCTACAAGCTGAACTAGGCCGGCCCGCTCCGGACGAAAGGACCCCGATGCACCGCTCCCTGCTTGCCCTTGCCGCCGCCTGCTGCGCGGCGCCCTCTTTTGCCGCGACGCCCGTCATCGCCACGCCGGTAGCGCCGTGGGAGGCATCTTTCGAGGGCGGCATCTGCCGGATGCAGCGCGCTTTTGAGGCGGGCGGGCAGCCGCACCTTCTGATCCTCGAGCAGAACGCCCCCGACCGCGCGATCGGCATGGCGCTGGCCGGCCCCTCGCTGGCGGGTCTCGACGAGAACGCGCCGCTGCGGGTCACGCTGGCTGGCAGCGACGACGGCTTCGACAAGCGGGCGCGGATCGAACCCAACCGCCAGTTCGGCCATGTCGCTATTCTCAACGGCGTGTGGCTGGCCGATGGAGTTTCGCCCGAAGGCGGCGACCAGAGCCGCATCGACCTCGGCGCGGCGCAATTCGTGGACCGGATCGCCGTGGCGCAAGGCGACAGGCGCGTGACCTTCGCGACCGGCCCCCTCACCGACGCCGCGCAGGTGCTCAACGAATGCACCGCGCAGATCCTGCGCGGCTGGGGCCTCGATCCCGAGCAGCAATATGGCTTGCAGACGAGGGCGCAGCCGTCCGATCCCGCCAAGCTCGCGAATGAAATGCGGAAGTCCTATCCGCGCGGCGCGGCACGGGGGCTGCGGAGCGGCCCGCTCGAGGTGGTGGCGCTGGTCGACGAGACGGGCGCGGCGACCGCCTGCAAGGTCGTGGCTATCTCGCCGTGGTCCGATCTTGACGCGGCGACTTGCGCGGCGCTGGTCAAGGCACGCTACACCCCGGCGCGCGACGCGCAGGGCCGCCCGGTCGCATCCTACTGGAAGACCCGCGTCAGCTTCTTCGCGACCGGGTTCGAGGCCCGGCAACGCCGTCCCTGAACCCTTGGGCAAAACAACCGCGCCTGACCGGAACCGGAGATTGACCATGCGCCGCACTCTTGCCTCCCTCGCCCTGTTTGCGGCGATGACCGCCTCCCCCGCCCTCGGGGCCGAGCCGGTCGTGCTCAGGCCCGCCGGCCCGTGGAATGTCGATCTGGTCGAGGGCCGGTGCCGTCTGTCGCGGTTGTTCGGGGACGAGAGCGCGCCGCATCTGCTGGTGTTCGAGCAGCACTGGCCCGACGACAAGGCGGGGCTCTATGTCGCGGGCCCTGCCTTCGCGGCGCTCGACCGGAACAAGTCCTTCGGCCTCAAGTTCCGCGAAGGCCAGACGGAAAACCCCAATCCGCCCTACAGGGGGACGATGCCGGGCTTCGGCACGTCCTACCTCTACCACTCGATCGATCTTGCGATCGAGGACAAGCCGCACCCCCGTCCGGCACCGGTAGTCACCAGCTTTCCCGCGCTCGATACCGCCTATGCCAGCCGGATCGAGTTCGTCGGCCTGCGCTTCGGCAAGGAGGAAGTGCGGCTCCAGACCGGCTCGATGAAAGATGCCTTCACCGTGCTCAACGAATGCACGCAGAACATCGTCCTCGACTGGGGCTTCGATCTGAAGCAGCAGCTCGGCGCGACGCGGATGCCCTACCTCGTCAACAACAAGATCATCCCGAGCATCGTGTCCGACAATATCCCGTTCAGCCGGATGGAAAGCGGCGATAACGGGACGGTGCGCGTGCGGCTGCTGATCAGCGAAACCGGCGCGATCGCCGAGTGCAAGCTGCTCGGCACGACCGACCCGCTGAAGCTCGAAGGGCACATCTGCCGTGCGTTCCGCCGCGCAAGGTTCGAACCGGCACGCGATGCGGCGGGTCAGCCGATGCCGTCATTCTACGCCACCACGATCACCTACGCGCTGGGATAGCGCCGCTCACATCACCGTCGTGAGGAAGTGCAGGGTCATCCCCACCAGCCCGCCCACCAGCGTGCCGTTGATGCGGATGAACTGGAGGTCGCGGCCCACGGCGCCCTCGACGCGGTCGGTGATGGTGCGGGCGTCCCAGCGGCGCACGGTCTCTGACACCAGCCGCACGATCTGGTCGCCATAGCGCGTGGCGACGCCGACCATGAAGCGGCGGGCAAAGCGGTTGATCTGGTGCTGGAGCCGCGCATCCTGCTGGAGCGCCTCGCCGAGCTCGGAAAGCATGTTGCGCATCTCCGCGCCCATCCCGCTTTCGGGATCGCGGGCGCGGCGGATCAGCGACTGGCGGATGCGCTCCCACACCCCGGTCCACCACACCGCCACGGCCGGATTGGCGATCAGGTCGCGCTTCATATCCTCGACCTTGGCGCGGGTCTCGGGATCGTGCTGCAAATCCTGCCCGAGCTTCGCCAGCCCCTCCTCCACCTTGCCGCGCAAGGGGTGATCGGGGTTCACCAGCACCTCGGCGAGCAGCTTGTAGAGCCCGTCGAGCACGCTCGAGGAGATGGTCTTGTCGATCCCCGCCCAGCGCAGCACGCCCGAGACGCGCTGGTGGATGATCTCGCGGATCGTCTCCTCGTTGTCCTCCAGCGTCAGGCCCGCCCAGCGCACGAAGCCGTCGATCAGCGGCTGGTGGCGCTTGTCGGCCATCGCGCTCTCGATCATCCGGCCCGCGAGCGGGGCAATGTCGAGCTTGGCGATCTGCGCGGCAAGGCCAGCGCGCACCTGCGTGCCGAGCCGTTCGGGATCGAGCGATTCGAGCACCTCGGCGAGCAATTCCGCCGCGCCCGAGGTGATGCGCGAGCGTTCGTCCACGCCGCCTGCTTCCGGGCCTCTGTCGGGCGAGGCGGCGAGAAACTCGCCGGCCGCCTTGGCGATGTTCATCCCCGCCATGCGCCGCGCCACGACAGCCGGGGTGAGGAAATTCTCGCGCAGGAAGGCTGCCATCGTGTCGGCGATGCGGTCCTTGTTTTCAGGGATGATCGCCGTGTGCGGGATCGGCAGGCCGAGCGGATGGCGGAACAGCGCCGTCACCGCGAACCAGTCGGCAAGGCCGCCCACCATCGCCGCCTCGGCGAAGGCGTGGAGATAGCCCCATGCGGGGTGGCCGCTGGTGGCAAGCCCGTGGGTGGCGAGGAAGATCCCCGCCATGGCCGCGAGCATCCCCGTCGCCGTCCAGCGCATCCGCCGCGCGCGGTCGACTGTCAGCGGTTGGCCGCCGAGCGTGAGGGGCCTCAAAGAGCGCGTCGCCATGCTGCCGTCTTAGCCCGCCAGTGGCCCCCGCGTCACCCCTTTCCAGTCACTCCGCCGGTTCGCGGCCCGCAGGCGGCAGTTTGCCGAGACCCGGGAACGGCAGGTCCGGCCCCGCCACCTCGCTCACCGGGCGCTTGTCGTCGCCCGGCTTGTAGGTCAGCAGGCGGGTCCGCAGCCACGGGCCGACCCGCTTCTCGAAGCCGTCGGCAAGGCTGAAACCGGCCGGCACGATCAGCAGCGTCAGCAGGGTCGAGAGCACGAGGCCGCCGATCACGACGATGCCCATCGGCTGGCGCCATGCCCCGTCGCCCGTCAGCGAGATCGCCACCGGGATCATCCCGGCGGTCATCGCCACGGTGGTCATCACGATCGGCTGGGCGCGCTTGTGCCCGGCATCGATGATCGCATCGAGCTTGCCGACGCCCTTGTTCATCTCCTCGATGGCGAAGTCGATCAGCAGGATCGAGTTCTTGGAGACGATCCCGAGCAGCAGCAGGATGCCGATATAGACCGGCATCGACTGCGGCATCCCGACCAGCCAGATCAGCAGGATCCCGCCCAGCGGCGCAAGCGCCAGCGAGGTCATGTTGACCAGCGGGCTCATGAGGCGCTTGTAGAGCAGCACCAGCACCGCAAACACCAGCAGCACGCCGGCGATGATCGCGATGATGAGGTTCTGGATCAGTTCGGCCTGCCATTCTTCCTCGCCCACCACGTCGCGGATCACGCCGAGGGGGAGGTTCTTGAGGGTCGGCAGGGCATCGATCTGCGCCTGCGCCTCGCCCTTCAGCACGCCCGAAGCCAGGTCCGCACCCACCAGCACGCGGCGGTTCTGGTTGTAGCGCTGGATCGCGGTCGGGCCGGAACCGAAGCTGATGTCGGCGACGCGGCTCAGCGGCACCGAGCCACCCCCGGCGAGGGGCACGGGCAGGTTCTCGATGGTGCGGAAATCGGCGCGGGCCTCGCTCGAGAGGCGCACCACGATCGGGATCTGGCGGTCCGACAGCGAGAAGCGCGCCGCGTTCTGCTCGATTTCGCCCAGCGTCGCGATGCGGATCGTCTGCGACAGGGCGGCGGTGGTAACGCCCAGTTCGGCGGCGATCTTGTCACGCGGGGTGATGATGATCTCGGGCCGGTTGAGGTCGGCGCTGATGCGCGGGGCGACCAGCGTCTTGAGGCCCTTCATCTCCTCGACGAGCTGCCCTGCGGTCTTTTCCAGTAGCACGGGATCGGACCCGGCAAGCATCACCGTCATGTCACGGCCCGAACCGAACCCGGCCGACTGCGACTGGAAGCGCACGCGCGCGTCGGGGAACCGCGCCAGCTTGGGCGCCAGCTCGCGCTCGAACTCGATCGAGGTGCGCTGGCGGTCTTCGGAGAGCTTGATGAAGATGGTCGAGCTTTCGCCGAGGCGGATGCGCTCGAGGAGCTGGATGACCTCGGGCTCCTTGCGCAGCTCGTTGGCGACCGCGTTGACCACCCGCTTGGTCTCGGCGAGGGTGGTGCCGGGCACCATCTCGATCTCCACGCGGCTGTTCTCGTTGTCGATGTTGGGCTGGAACTCGCCCGGGATCTGGCCGAACAGCACGATCGTCACCAGCAGCGAGAACCAGCCGGTGCCGAGCATCCACACGCGATGATCGTAGAAGCGCGCCGTCATCCAGCGCAGGTTGCGGGCAAGCGCGCCGCGCCCGCCCGCCGGGGCCTCGATCACCTTGAAGGCGGCGAAAGCGGTGAGGAAGGACAGCAGCGAGACGGTGAGGATGATCACCACCTCGAACACCTTGGCGACGAACTTGTGCAGCCCGGCATTGGGGTCGGCCGAGAGGGCGGTGGCGATTTCCTTGTGGACGCCGAGGCCGAGCAGACCCTTCCACGGGGGCGGCGCTCCCGCACCCGCCGCAATGCCGGCCGAGAGCGAGCCGTTCGCCAGCTCGAACATCGCCAGCGCCGGCACGATCAGCAGCACGATCACGGTGAGCAGCAGGCCGAGGACATAGAACAGGCGGCGGCGCGGACCGGCAAGGCCGGCGCGTCGGGCGGCCATCTTGCCGGTGTCGAGCGTCCATTCGAGCACCCGCATATAGGTGTCGATCAGGCGGCCGCCGCCGTGTTCGGCCTCGCCATGCGCCTTGAGGAAATAGGCTGCCATGAGCGGGGTGAGCATGCGTGCGACGGCAAGGCTCAGCAGCACCGCGACCACCACGGTGATCCCGAAGTTCTGGAAGAACTGGCCCGAGACGCCCGGCATCAGGCCCACGGGCAGGAACACCGCGACGATGCAGAAGCTGGTCGCCACCACCGGCAGGCCGATCTCGTCGGCGGCGTCGATCGAGGCCTGGTAGGCGGTCTTGCCCATTCGCATGTGTCTGACGATGTTCTCGATCTCCACGATCGCATCGTCGACCAGCACCCCTGCCACCAGCGCCAGCGCGAGCAGCGAGAGGAAGTTCAGGTTGAACCCGAGCAAGTCCATGAAGAAGAAGGTCGGGATCGCCGAAAGCGGGATCGCGACCGCCGAGATGAAGGTCGCGCGCCAGTCGCGCAGGAAGATGAACACCACGACCACCGCAAGCACCGCACCCTCGACCAGCGCCCACATCGAGGACTTGTACTGGCCGCGGGTGTAGGTGGTGTTGGTCGAGAGCTTGATGAACTTCACGCCGGGGTTCTCGGCCTCGATCTTGTCCATCTCGACCAGCGCGGCATCATAGACCGACAGGTCCGAAGCGCCGCGCGCGCGGTTCATGTAGAAGTTGACGACCTCCTTGCCGTCCACCTCGCTGATCGAGGTCCGCTCGGAATAGCCGTCACGCACCGTGGCGATATCGGCGAGGCGCACGGTGCGGCCGCCGCCGATCTGGATCTGGGTCTGGGAGAGCTGGTAGGCGGTGTCGGAATTGCCGAGCACGCGCAGCGACTGGCGCGTGCCGCCGACTTCGGCCAGACCGCCCGCAGCGTCGAGGTTGCTCTGGCGCAGCGCGCCGTTGATCTGCGAGGCGGTGACCCCGAAGGACTGCATCCGCGCCGGATCGAGGATCACCTCGATCTGCCGGTCGACCCCGCCGAAGCGGCCGACCTCGGCCATGCCGGGGATCTTCAGGAGGCGCTTGGCGACGGTGTCGTCGATGAACCAGCTAAGCTGTTCGAGCGTCATGTCGTCGGCCTCGACCGCGACATAGCCGATCGCCTCGCCCACCACGTTGACCTTGCGGACCTGCGGCTCGAGGATGCCGTCGGGCAGGCTCCCGCGCACCGAATCGATCGCGGTCTCGACCTCGTTCACCGCCTCGATCAGGTCGACCCCGATCTCGAACTCGACGAAGGTCTGCGAACTGCCCTCGCGCGCGGTCGACTGGATCGAATTGACCCCGTTGATCGAACGCAGCGCGCTTTCGACGCGCTGGGTGATCTGGTTCTCGATCTCGGTCGGAGAGGCGCCGGGCTGGGCGATGTTGACGATCACCGCCGGGAAATCGACATCCGGATTGTTCGTCACGTCCATCCGCATGAAGCTGACGATGCCGGCGAACAGCAGCCCGGTGAAGAACACCAGAGGGATCACCGGGTTGCGGATCGACCAGGCCGAGATGTCGCGAAGTGCCATGAAAGTCCTGCCTGTGTTGCGCCGGTCGCGGCCCCTCCCCCAGTTACGCGCCACACCGCGCGGGGGATGGGCGGCCTACTTCTTCTGGAGCTGCGGGTTGACGGATTCGCCGGGGTTGAGGAAGCCGCCGGCGCGCAGCACCACCTTCTCGGAGCCGGTCAGCCCCTCGACGATGGCAACGCCGCGCTCGGTCACCGCGCCGGTCTTGACCGGACGGCGCACCGCCTTGTTGTCCGAACCCACGACATAGACGAAGCTGCCCTTGGCGTCGGCCAGCACCGCGCTCTCGGGGAGCAGGGTGGCGGTGAAGCTGCCGCTGTTGATGCGCGCCGTGGCAAAGCCGCCGGGACGCAGCGCGGGGTTGAACGACAGCGCGATCCGCGCCGTGCCCTGCCGTGTGGCCTGATCGATCACCGGCGAGAGCTGCCAGATCTGGCCCTGGAAGGTCTGCTCCGAGCCGGTCGGCGTGATGGTCGCCACGGTGCCGACCGACAGCTTGGCAAGCTGCTCTTCGGAAAGCTGGGCGAGCATTTCCATCTCGCCGCCGCTGGCGATGGTGAACAGCGCCGGGCTACCGCCACCGACCGTCTGCCCGCGCTCGACATTGCGCGACAGGACATAGCCGGTCGCAGGCGCAAGAATATTGAGCCGCTGGTTGCGCGCCCGCTGTTCGGAAAGCTGCGCCTGCGCCACCTTGACCCGCGCCGCCGCGGCATCGCGGGTCGCGGTCAGGCGATCGACATCGGCCTTGGAAACAAAGCCGCGCGCGACCAGTTGCAGCGCGCGGTCAAGGTTCGCCTGCGCGAGCTTGGCATCGGCCCGGGCGACCTCGATCTGCGCAGCCTGGGCCTCGGCCTGCTGGACCTGCACCGAGCGGTCGATCACCGCCAGCACCTGGCCCTGCTGCACCCAGTCACCCGCATCGACGTTGACGCTCAGCACCTGCCCGCCTTCACCGACCACGCCGACCGGCATCGGCCGCCGCGCGGCGAGCGTGCCGGGCGCCTCGATCTCGCCCGCGACCATCGTCGTCCCCGGAGTGACCACAGTGACGGAAGGGGCCTGCGAATTGTCGTCATCGACCGGAGCGGGCTCGCCGCCGGCCAGCGCGAAATAGGCCGCGATCGCGAGCAGCAGGCCGAACAGGCCGAGCCCGCCGACAACCAGCCAGCGCGGAATGGCCGGACCGCCGGGGGACCGTTCACCCGCATAGTCGCCGGCGTAATCGGCGTTCACCCCTTCGGCGGCGTCGGCCCTGATCGTCGTCTCGTAATTCATTGCCATTCCCTCACCCGGGGCCCCGGCGCGCGCGCCATGAACCGCAGAGTGTATTACTCGCGTAAGTCACCAAGTGCAACGTCTGATAGAATGTCAGCCGCTTGCCCGCAATGCGCGCATCGACCGATGACTTGCAGTCTAGACGAAGAGCGCAGCCCCGGGTTCCGTCCGGAAGCTCCTGCGCCGGCCCGGAATGTCAAAGGCCCGCCACGCCGCAAGGGCGAAGCGGGCCTTTGCCGGGACGAGGCGGGCTGTCCCGCCTGCCTGTCAATATTTGAGCTGGCGCTCGTAAAGGTCGCGGTAGTGCTGGATCTTGGTCACCCGCAGCCCGTGCATCCCCGAGCGGTCGACTGCACGCTGCCACGAGGCGAATTCCTCGAGCGTCAGGCCATAGCGCGCCAGCGCCTCGTCGAGCGTCAGCAGCCCGCCCTTGACGGCAGCCACCACCTCGGCCTTGCGCCGCACCACCCAGCGCTTGGTCTGGGGCGAGGGCAGGTCGGCAAGGGTCAGCGGCTCGCCAAGCGGGCCGATGACCTGTGCGGGGCGGAAATCCTGGTTCTCAATCATCAATCGTCTCTCGCAGCATCCCGGCGCGGGTCGGATCGGGGTCCTGTCGCGCTGTCCGGGCGGTTTGCATCGCTGGTCTCGACCATCGCACCCTGACCTTTCAATTGCCCTAAAGCATCAGGGTTAACGTCTGGTTGGTCGTCATCGAGGAGCGCAAAATAACTTGCCGCCGCATCGCCGAAGCTGGCCGCGAAGGCCTCGATCGGGGCCTGGTTCTCGATCCGCAGCAGCAGCCGCAGATCGCGCGCGGCATTGAGCCTTGCGGTCAGTTCGCTCCATTCGAACGCCCGCAGCGCCTCGCCCGGGCGGCGGACCGGACGCGGGGCGAATCGCTGATCCGCCTCCACCAGTCCCCGCACACGCGCCCGCTCCTCGGCGGAAAGGCCGCCGCCGAAAGCGTCATGGTGTGCCGCAAGGGGTTTTGCTTTCTCGAACATCGCCGCCCGTCCTAGGGCGAGTGCGTCAAAATCCGGTAAAACCCCCATTTACTCTGCCTTAGGATTACCCCGTGGCCGTCGCGCAGGATTGGCCCCACTGGCGAGGCTGGCAAAGCATCGCTATATGCGCCGCGCCCCATGGACACCCTTGCCCCCCTTTCCGCCGGCTCGCCGCGCCCGTCGCTGCCCGCTGCCGCCGATGCCGCGGCGCTGTTCGATCTGCCGCGCGCGGCTGCCGATTGCCGGATCGTCGTCGCCATGAGCGGCGGGGTCGACAGCTCGGTGGTCGCCGCCCTCGCCCACGCCAGCGGCGCCGAGGTGATCGGCATCACGCTCCAGCTCTATGATTACGGCGCGGCGACGGGCCGCAAGGGCGCGTGCTGCGCGGGCGACGATATCCGCGATGCGCGGGCCGTGGCCGACCGGCTCGGGATCGCGCATTACGTCTTCGACCATGAAAGCGCCTTCCGCGAGGAAGTGGTCGAGCAGTTCGCCGACGAATATCTCGCCGGGCGCACGCCGGTGCCCTGCATCCGCTGCAACATGGGGCCCAAGTTCACCGACCTGTTCCGCATGGCGCGCGAACTGGGCGCGGATTGCCTTGCGACCGGCCACTATGTCCGGCGGGTGATCGGCGCGGACGGCGTGGAACTCCACCGCGCCCACGATCCGGCCCGCGACCAGTCCTATTTTCTCTATGGCACGACCGAGGCGCAGCTCGATTATCTGCGCTTCCCCTTGGGCGGAATGCCCAAGCCCGAGGTGCGCGAACTGGCCGAGGCGGCGGGCTTGCGTAACGCCGCCAAGCCGGATTCGCAGGACATCTGCTTCGTGCCGGACGGGAACTACGCCAAGATCGTCACCAGGGTGCGTCCCGAGGGCGCGGCGCCGGGGAACATCGTCCATGCCGCGACCGGCGCGGTGCTGGGGACCCACAAGGGCATCGTCCACTTCACTGTCGGCCAGAGGAAGGGCCTCGAGATCGGCGGCCAGCCCGAGCCGCTCTATGTGATCGGCCTCGATGCCGATGCCCGCGAGGTCCGGGTCGGCCCGAAGCGGATGCTGGCGGTGAGCGCGGCCCGCCTGACCGAGACCAACCGCATCGGGCCTTTGCCGGATGCCCCGCTGACCGCGAAGGTCCGCAGCCTTGCGAAGCCGGTGCCGGTGGTGCTCGAAGGCCCGCTCGGCGACGGCGCGGCGGTAACGATCCGCTTTGCCGAGCCGGAATTCGGCGTCGCCCCCGGGCAGGCGGCGGTGCTCTATGCCGGCGAGCGCGTCGTCGGCGGCGGCTGGATCGACGCGACCGAAAAGGTCAGTGGCTAGTTCAGGCTGGCGCTCGGGTGGGCGCAGGCAGGCTTTGACCCCCGCCAGACCCCCGTTCCGGCGGGTCCCGTTGCAATGTTTCACGTCAAACATCGCACCCCGTCCAGGGTCAGTCTTCCCACGGCTCCAGCACGCAGCCATAGCCCTCGCGGTAGGTCGCGGTGGCCTGCGCGACCAGCGGGAAGCGGGCGGTGACGCTTCTGGTCTCGACATCCTCGACCAGCGTGACAGCCTCCATCCCGGCCAGCTTGTCCTTGGCGCAATCCTCGAGCGGGCGGCCCGCCACGAAGCGGCACGAGCAGGCGACCCGCGCGGTGTAGCCAGACGCGATGCTGCCATAGCCGCTGATCGGCTCGCGGAAGGCAAAGGCCGTCCCGCCCACCGCCAGCACGATGATCGCGAGCAGCCACAGGCCCCAGCGCCTGCGGGGGCGCGTGCGTGCGGATGCGGGTGATTTCGCCATTGCCAAGCCTTCATGCTTCGGGGAATGAGGGCGCGATGACCCTCCGAGCCGCCGTCCTTAACCGCGCCCTTCCGCTCGCGCCAGCCCTGCTAATGCTCTCCGCCTGCGGGGCAGCGCCCGCCACCGATGCGCCCCTGTCAGACGAGGCGAAGGCCGCCGTCACGAAGAATGCAGGCGCCCCCAAAGACCAGCTCGCACGCCAGATCGACGATCTGTTCACCGCGCCCGGCCTCGGCGAGACCCGAGCGGTGGTGGTGATGGCGAACGGCCAGCTCGCCGCCGAACGCTATGGCCCGGGCTACACCAGGGACACGCGCTTCGTGAGCTGGTCGATGGCCAAGACCGTGACCGGCGTGCTGATCGGGATGCTGGTTTCCGACGGCCTGCTCGCGCTCGATGCGCCCGCGCCAGTCCCGCTGTGGCAGCGTCAGGGCGATCCGCGCGGCGAGATCACCCTGCGCCACCTTCTCCAGATGCGGAGCGGCCTGCGCCACACCGAGGCCGGCGATCCGCCTTACGAATCCGGCGAGGTCCGGATGCTGTTCCTCGACGGGCGCGACAATATGGCGAAGTGGGCCGAGGAACAGCCGCTCGAGGCCGAACCCGGCAAGCAGTTCGAATATTCCTCGAACACCAGCGTGATCCTCGCCGATATCGCGGCGCGCGCGCTGACCACCAGCGACAAGCCCGAGGCGCGGCGCAAGGCGGTGGCGGGTTATCTGCACCAGCGCCTGTTCGCCCCGCTCGGCATGACCAGCATGGTGCCCGAGTTCGACGCCTCCGGCACGCTGATCGGCGGCAGCCTGATGCACGCCACCGCGCGCGACTGGGCCAAGCTCGGCGAGTTCCTGCGCCTCAAGGGCCGCGCCCCCGGGGGCGAGCAGCTCGTGCCGCAGCGCTGGGTCGAGGCGATGCTCACCCCCTCGCCGCGCAGCCCGCATTACGGCTTCCAGATCTGGCTCAACCGTCCGGCGGGCAAGGGCGAGGAGTCCCCGCTCTTCCCCGACCGCGCGCCGAAGAGCGTCTTCTCGCTGATCGGGCATATGGGGCAATATGTGCTGGTCTCGCCCGCCCAGCGGGTGACGCTGGTGCGCCTCGGGCACTCGGACGATCCGGAGCGCAAGGCGATGCTCCAGCAGGCGGCGGATATTCTCGAACTCTACCCGGCGTCGTAATCTTCTGCGGGCGGCCAGTCGGCCTTGCCGACCCTGCGGTTCGGGGTCCTCAGAGGTAAAAGGCGCCCTCGACCACAGTCACGCAAGGCCCGCCGAGCCATGCCCTGTCGCCCTCCAGACGCAGCGTCAGATCGCCGCCCCGGCTGGAGGCCTGATGCGCGGTGAAGCGCTCGCGCCCCAGCCGCCGGGCCCAATAGGGCGTCAGCACCGCATGGGCCGAGCCGGTGACCGAATCCTCGTCCACCCCGCCGCCCGGCACGAAGACGCGGCTGACGATATCGGTCGCCGCGCCGGGGGCGGTGACGATGAACTGGTCCTTGCCCAGCTTTTCCAGACCGCGAATGTCCGGCGCCAGAGCGCGGATCGCGGCTTCATCGACGTAGAGGTAGATATTGTAGCCCAGCTCCGACCGCCAGACCTCCAGCGGCTCGGCCCCCAGCAGGCGGATCGCCTCGGCGTGGTTGGCGGCGCTATCGGCGATGGTCGGAATCGCGGGGAGCGCGAGTTCATAGGCATCGCCGGCCTTCGCCACCTCGAGGATGCCCGACTGGCGGGTGCGGAAGGTGATCCTCTCGCCCCCGTCGCGGGTCAGCAGGACATGCCCGCTGGCGAGCGTTGCGTGGCCGCACAGCGCGATTTCATAGGTGGGCGTGCACCAGCGCAGCTCCCAGTCGGCCGCACCTGTGGCGTCGCGCACCACAAAGGCGGTCTCGGCAAAGAGGTTCTCGCCTCCGATCGCCACCAGCACCTCGTCGGGCAGCCATTCCTCGAGCACCATCACCGCCGCCTGGTTCCCGCCAAAGGGCGAGGCGGCGAAGGCATCGACGTGCCAATAGGGGATCTTTTGCGGCATGGCAGGGGTCCTCAGGGGTAGAGCCCAGTTACGGGTACAAAAGCGTATCGGACCACGGCGCATCCGCGTTTTCGCGGAGGAATTCGCGGCGGTCATGGAGGCGGTTGTCGCGGTCGATCCAGAACTCGATCCGGCGCGGCGAGAGCGTGAAGCCGGTCCAGTGCGCCGGGCGCGGCACCCTCCCCTCGGCCTCATGCTCGGCCCACAAGGCCTTCACACGGTCGAGATAGTCCTGCCGCGCGGGCAGCGGGCGCGACTGGTCGCTGGCGGCGCTGCCGACCTGGCTCTTGTAGGGGCGCGAGTGGAAATAGGCGTCGGCGCGCTCGGGCGAGACTTCGACCAGCGGGCCTTCGATGCGGATCTGGCGGCGCAGGCTCTTCCAGTGGAACAGCAGC
>VFQO010001879.1_pt1 | contig 14447 bp, 19 predicted proteins | sample 3512331 | NCBI WGS metagenome assembly VFQO01 (sample SAMN10412371, study PRJNA504923) | tailings metagenome | isolation source: Replicate 3 from Balatoc abandoned mine | place: Philippines: Itogon, Benguet | collected 2017-08-28
ATTAAGTTTTTAGTTTGTCCCTCTGGACATTCTGACAAAGCTGTGGACAAACTCAATCAGTAATTACCATATTATTGGTATAAGTTATTTAGATAAATGCATAGCGCCAAGGTAACCCCTGTAACTAGGAAGCCCTGCAGAGCTATGCTTACTGAACCGAATGAGTACATTATGAGACTATACAAACATTTACCTGACTATCTGTATAGGTGGACCCTTTTACACATAGGCAGATTACATATAAGACTACATGAGCTAATTAGTGAAGATAAAACACCCTTTCTTCACAGCCATCCATTTTTTTATATATCCATAATATTCAAAGGTGGTTACGAAGAAACCTTACTTATTAATGGTAAACTTATAACTAAGAAACATATAGCACCAACTATAGTAGCTAGGTCTCCAGATACGTATCATAGAATATCTAAGGTATATACTAAATGTAAAACTATATTTTTTACATGGAGATACGGGTCTTGGAATCTTATAAGACACGAAGATATATGTACCCCACCAGATTATATAAGCCCAGATAGACCAGGAATATATATCAGAGATATAGATAATAAAAAGGTTTTTTCTAAGTTTGATAATGGTATATGGTATACTGGAAATATAGATTTCATAGATGCATGCATGTCTAGTACTCCTAGTATTCATCAATGCACTAGTTGGAAAGAATATAATTACGAAACAATGGCAGATATTTAAATATGGCTAAATTAAAAGATATACCTTTAAATGACTTATACTCAAGACCTAAGATTACTTTAGCCGTTAGAGAAGCTATTATCTTAAAAGAAGATTTTTCAAAAATCTCTGATAATTATTGCAATAAAGTTTGCACTCTTAAATGTAAGAACCATGATAAGGTAGTATTGAATCATAACAAAGCCGACATACTGATAATACAAGATCATAAAGCCTTAAAAGAGAGATATAAATCCTCTGATCAGATGGAGCATGTATACCGTAGTATTATTCAGTATTTAGCTAATAAACACTTTAAAGGATTAACTTATAGAGTAACTAACTTATTAAAGTGTGAACTTGATGAGGAGGATACTCCTAAAGGTAAAAGCCCTTCTCAGGTAACTTTGCGTAAGTGTTCACCATATCTCCTACATGAGATACAGAAAACCTCACCACGGGCCGTTATTAGCCTTACAACAGCGGTTACAAAAGAATTGGGATTCTCTAAACTTAGTAATACTGGTAATAGAGGTGAAATACATTCAAATATGTTTGTGTCTAATGTGGTTATTACTTTACATCCTAAGGTAACTACTATGATCCGGCAAAATGCTTCTGGTCAGATGTGGGGTACAGATTTTCTGGAAGTTATAGATAGAGATTTTCAGAAAGCAGCTGAGTTAGCCAAAGGAAAACTAGTAGTACCTCAATTAGAAGAGTCTTTGGCTAAACACATAAAAAATATTCATATAGCCAGATCCATTAATGATGTTAAAGAGTTTTGTTCTATATTAACAGAATTAGATAGATCTAAAGTAATAAGCTATGACCTTGAAACAACTGGGTTAGATCCTTGGGCTGAGAATGCAAAGATAATAACTGCACAGTTTGGATATAGAAGGCCCGATGGTCAAATAGAGGCTTTAGTAATCCCTCTGTGGCACCGGGATAATAAATGGTTTGATCCAGATGAGGCCTGGACCTTTATATCACCAATACTAAAAGATAGTGGTATAAAGAAAGTAGGCCACAACATTAAGTTTGATGTATTATATACATTTGTATGTACAGGAATAAGAGTTAAAGGTATAGTCTTTGATACTATGCTTGTACTTCATAATATCAATTCAGGCTTATCTAAAAACTATGGCTTGAAAAGAGCAGTATGGGACTGGATACCAGAAACAGGACTTGGTGGTTATGAAGATAAACTACCGAAGTTAACTAAGAGAATTAATGCCGAAGAAAGTGAGGAAGAAGATAATGAGTGAAAATAAACAAGATCCCTTTTTAGTTATGCTCGAACTAATTAAAGGGTTAGATAGTCCCAGGGCTGAAGCCATGTTTATAAAGTCTATGAATAACAATGTAAAGGCTGCAGGTCTATTAGCCAGCAGAGATACTTTACTTTTTCTAAGACCAATATATTCAGAATTAAGTGAAGATTTTGAAGCTAAGTTGAATAGTATAAATGAAGAATTAGAAGCCTTAGACAGAGAAGACAAGGCTCATTTTGAGGAGTTTAATTCTTTACTAGGACAACTTATTCCTGAGGGTAATAAAGTATGATTTATGAAACTTATGAAGACTTCCCTATAGAGGACTTACTAACATATGCAGGTATAGACTGTATAGTCACATCCGAGATATTGTCTAAAACGTTTCCACTTATAGCTAAAAAAACACCCTATATCACATCTACACATGGTAAGTTGAGTAAAGGAGGTATACCATCAATGCTGGAATCCATTGAGAAGTATGAGATGCCAGCCTTTGAGTTTATCTGTGATTTAGAAATTAATGGTATCAAGTATGATGTCGATAAGAATAGAAGAATGAAAGCTCAGATGGAGGCAGAGATTGCTTCCCTGGAACATTCCATATTCTCAGCCATAGGTAAAAGTATAGATCTTGATTCAGGTGCTGAGCTAGGTAAGTTCCTATATGAAGAACTAAAGCTGAAACCACCATTTTTAACTAAAACAGGTTCTCCATCTACCGATGGTGATGCACTACAAGAATTAGCTAAATTAAGTAACTTACCCTATTTACTAGATATAGTTAAACGCAATGATATTACTAGTGTATACAGAACATTCATTAGGACCTATATTGAAGATCATGTAAAGTCTGATGGTAGAATTCATCCATCATATAACTTACATGGAACTAGTAGTTTTAGAATTACTGGTGACAACCCAAACTTAACTCAGCTACCTAGGCCTAAGCATGGTTACAATGTACGAGAGTGTTATGGTGTTGATGAAGGTAATGTATTTCTAGCATTAGACTTTTCTAGTGCCGAAGTTAAGATACTAGGTGCTTTGTGCAAAGACCCTGCTTTGCTTAAGGCTATTGAAGAAGGTAAAGATTTTCACTCATACTCAGCTAGTTCTATGCGTGGGATACCCTACGATGAATTCGTGGCTATTATAGGTGATAAAGAACACCCTTTACATAAGATTTATAAAGGGTATAGACAGAGTGCCAAAGCGTTAGTATAATGTTAGCGCCTATATAGAGAAATCTATATTAGAAAACTATGTGAATTGAAAATATAAATACTAATGCACTTAATAAAGTACCAGTCTGCTCTTGCAGAAACCTATACACGTACCAGAGTTGATGTAGAGAAACTTTTAATTAATATAGAGAACATCATAATTGCTCATGGTAAATATATGAGTAAACGTGAAATATCTAATATGATTAAAGTTCCTAGGACAACACTGGGGTTTATAGTTGATACCGATATTATGTGTAGCATATTAGGATTTCCTAGACCTAGATTAAAACCTAAAGGGGATCCTGAAATTAAGATAGCGTTAGTAAATGCATTTATAGAAGAATATTGTGAGTTTATAAAATCTAGAGGAGAAAGCACCTCTCTATATAGATTTCTAAGAGAACATAAAGGCTTGTCTAATAGTGAAGCCAGCAGATATTATAGATATGGTATATCTGTAGAAGATTGTCATATAAAAGCTGGAGTAAAGTATGTTCCTGGGTATGGTAAAGATATATACTTAATAGAAAATATACTTAGAAATATGATATGTACCAAAAAGCGATATATAACGACAAATGAGTTAGCTATAGAAGTAGGTTTAACCGGATCTGCTATTAGACAAATGCCTTTAGATGTGATATCTATTAATTATGAATATGGTATGATATATAGAGGAAAATCTTTTGAGATGTATGTATTAGAGCTGTTAAAAGATACATTACCATATTATACAATAGAAACTCAGAAGACTTTCCCAGACTGTGTATCTACTAAAGGAAAAGTATTGAGATTTGATTTTTATATAGTTGAGTTGAATACACTTATAGAAGTAGATGGGGATCAACACTATTTAACTAACCATCCGTGGTATAGTAAAGATCAGGCGATACGAGACTTTATTAAAGATACTTATTGTAAAACACATAATATATCTCTACTACGGATAACTAGTAGAGATTTTAAAAATATAAATGCTATTATATCTGAAATACCCTTAAAGCTTAGCGTAGGGCAATCAGCAGCCGAGCCTAATAAATAATTAGGAAGGTTCAGAGACTATCCGTAAGGAGTAGGGCTTAAGTAAGCTCGAAGCACATAGCACCTATATGAGGTGATGATATAGTCCGATCTCATAAGAAACTATGAGAGAACATATGGAAACGATATGTTCGTAACATAATGTAACATTTGCAATTTTATATGGTTCATCAACTGCAGGAGTTGCTATGAACCTAGGAATAACAACGCAAGAAGCCCAGGCATTAATTGATATGTATTTCAAACAGTTTCCTTTAATTGAGAAGTATGTATTAGATGCTCATAATATGGCAATACATAATCAATTTGTACATACTCCATTTGGACAAAGGAAGATGGAATTTGGAACATTACCTATGTATAAGAAAACTGCAGTGTATAATGCAGCTCTTAGAAATGCCCAGAATGTTCGTGTACAAAGTACATCATCGACGTTAGGCTTAGTGGTATTTACAAAGCTTAATGAAGCTATAAAGAAATTTGGCGGTAAAAGTATATGCACAGTATATGATTCTATTGAGTTAGAAATACCAATACAGCACGCAGCAGAGGCACTTGAAACAGCTTTCTATTGCATGGATGATTATCCAGTAGAAACTTTTGACTGGCTCGATTTACCAATAGGTGTTGAAGCAGAAATAGGATATAATTGGGGTGACTTAACTGTAGTACATAGAGGTGCTACTCAAGATGAACTTAAGAAAGTATTAAATGGAAAATAAACTAATTATTAAAAAAGCTGAATCTATTACTGAAACTAAGCACAACCCAGTTGAGGTCATGGATAATAAGCCTGAATTCATCTCTAAATATGCCCCTGAATATTATGAAGACTTAGCTAATGGTAAGTTATATCTTCGTACTCGTAAATGTGGTTGTGGAGAGTGCAGGATGCATCCTCCTAAACCAGAAGGGTGCGAACTAAGGTTATCCAAGACGGCTATCTGGCTATATACAACTAATTTCACTAAGAAATCTATTCCAGTTCACCAAGATGAAGGTGATCCAGGTTTTGAGATTAAAGAAGTAACAGGGACGGAGCTGTGATAAGTGTAGGAGTAGATCCTGGGTTCACTAATTTAGGACTAGCTATAAAACAAAATGATTCAATTTATTCTAAAAAAATAAATCCTGAAGAGAAGGGTTTAATAGCTACCGTTAATTATTTAACAGACTTTCCTATACTAGTTTCAGATACTAAACGTATAGTTGTTATAGAACGATATGTGGCCTATGCTGGTGCTAATAATGCTAGGTCTGAAAATATACTTATGCTTATAGGAGCGTTAGAATATGCATTCACCAGCAAGGGATTCGATGTAAGACTAATAAGAGCTATAGACTGGAAAATAAACCTGTGTAAGCATTTAGTTAAAACGTCAGATTTTCAGAATCCAAGCCAGAAATTAGATAAGAAATTTAGTCTAGCAGCAGCTAAACACATAGCAGGTGGGGATATCCCTACTGATCATGAAGCCGATGCAATATGTTTAGCAAAATATGGTGAGCTAGTTTCTACAGGAGTACTTTAGATGAAGAGGTTACTGAGATTGATTAGTGACATTTATTACCAAGTATCGGGTAAAGTAATGGGTAAGAAAAAGAAGAAGATTAAACACCTACGGAGTAATATTCCATATAAACCTTTACCTATAGAAGAATTTTTAAACATTAAGGGTTATAATAAAGAATCAGATATTTTAGTTATAAATCCCAATGATATCGTAGCAGAAGGTATAATTAAAAAGGATAATGGAAAATTAGGTAGACTTATATATTTAAACGTTAAGAATCCAGCTATCATTAGAGCCGGTTACTCGGGTAACAGAGGTAAGCTATGGTAGGTGGTAACTGTTATTATTGCAGCAAAACTTCTGAACAAGTAGAGTTAAGACCCTATGGACCCAACTCTTCTTTAGTATGTTTTAAATGTGCTATGAGTACACCTGAGAAAGAAGCAGAAACAGAGAGAAATTATGCGCTTCAATTAGAAGCAGCCTTAGCTAAATCTAACATAATTATGCTTAGCGAAGCAGGACCGGTACCAGTTATTAACAAAGATGATTTAAACTAAGACTTTAACAATTAACTTTAGGGGGTCCCTAATATGTCAAAACAATATGACTACCTAGTCATGATAGGTAGATTTCAACCATTCCATAATGGACATTTAGAAGTACTTAAAATTGCTGCTTCACAGGCCAAGCATGTAATTGTAATAGTAGGATCTTCTAATTCTGCCAGAAATATAAAAAATCCTTTCGATGATTCTGAACGTTTGTTCATGATTCAGGATTCTATACAAGATATAAAACGTGAAAATTTACACATACGATTTGTAGAAGATGATTTATATAACTTTAATAAGTGGGTGGAGAATGTTCAAGTTCAAGTAGAAGCTGTAACCTCTACTATTAATGCCGGTAATAGAATTGGATTAATAGGCCATTTCAAAGATCAAAGCTCTTTCTATCTAAAGAAGTTTGCACAGTGGGGTAACAACTACTATGAAACTGGTAACTTCGAGAATGGGTTAAATGCCACACAAATTCGTAACATGTATTTTCAAAATGATCAAATATATAACATATTTGAAAAAGAGATAAAGTCTAAGTTACCTAAAGGTACAATATCTCTGCTCAATACATTTAGAAATACTTCTTCATATAAGCATCTAAAAGAAGAATTTGACTTCATTAGTAAATATAAGCAGAGGTGGGATAGTGCACCTTATACTCCAACTTTTGTAACAACTGATGCAGTTGTTGTTAAAGATGGCCATGCATTACTGATAGAGCGTGGTGACATGCCAGGTAAAGGATTATTGGCTCTACCTGGTGGATTTGTTGAGCAGAATGAAACGCTTTATGATTCCGTATTAAGAGAACTAAGAGAAGAGACAAAACTAAAGGTGCCATTACCTGTTCTAGATCATTCTAATGCAGGAATAAGTAAGGTATTTGATCATCCTAGTAGATCACTACGTGGTAGAACAATTACACATGCTTTTTATTTCAATTTAGACAGGGGTGATACTTCTCTAGGTTTACCTAAGGTTAAAGCATCTAGTGATGCTAAAAAGGCTTTCTGGATGCCTTTCAAAGAAATTTCAGAAAACAAAAATAAGTTTTATGAAGATCACTTTCATATTCTTACGTACTTTTTAAATCAATAACATATAGGGGTTCTATAATGAAAAATGAAAATTACAATCCAATACTGGATACAGATAGTTATAAGTTTAGTCATCCGTGGCAATATAAACCCGGTACTACAGAGATGTTCTCTTATGTAGAAGCCAGAGGTTCTATTTATGATAGAATAAAAAAGACTCAGTTCTTTGGACTACAAGGATACATTAGAGAGTACTTACAGCACCCAATCACTCAAAGTGACATTGAGGAAGCTAAATATATTACTGAGTTACAAGGGGTTCCTTTTCATGAAGAAGGTTGGGAGCATATTCTTAAAGAATGGAAAGGTTATGCTCCGATAGAAATCAAAGCTATTCCAGAAGGAACTAATGTAAGTGTTGGGTTGCCACTTATAACTGTTAAGTCACTGGATCCTAAAGTATTCTGGGCAGTCGGCCATTACGAAGCTCAGATTCTTCGTGCAGCATGGTACGGTACAAGCGTGGCTACTATCAGTAAAGCTGCAAAAAATCAAATACTTAGTGCACTAGAAATTAGTAGTGATGACCCTAAAGGTCAGATATGTTTTAAATTGCAAGACTTTGGTGCAAGAGGTGTTAGCTCCTACGAATCATCACAGATTGGTGGAGCAGCACACCTTACTAATTTTATGGGTACAGATACTATAGCATCTATTAAATGGGCTATAAATAATTATAGCTCAGGAGTGTGTGGATATAGTATACCTGCTGCTGAACATTCCACTATTACTATTTGGGGTTTAGATAATGAAGTAGAAGCATACCGCAATATGATTAAACAGTTTGGTCAGGAAGGTAAACTTTTTGCAGTAGTTTCTGACTCTAGAGATATCTATAATGCAGTAAATGAAATATGGGGTAAAACACTTCGTCAGGAAGTGATTGAATCCAAGGCTACATTAGTTGTTAGACCTGACTCAGGTAAACCAGTCGATATAGTCATGTATTGCTTAAGATCTCTTGAGAAGTCTTATGGCTTTACTGTTAACTCTAAGGGATTTAAAGTCTTGAATAATGTACGTGTTATTCAAGGGGATGGTGTTAACCTTGATTCTATTCAGGAAATACTAGATGCTATGATAGCTTCCAGATTCTCTATAGATAACATAGCTTTTGGTATGGGCGGGGCATTACTTCAGAAAGTTGATAGAGATACATTCAAGTTTGCAATGAAATGTTCGGGAGCTATTATCGACGGTAAGGAAGTCGATGTTTATAAAGACCCTATAACAGATAAAGGTAAGGTATCTAAGAAAGGTTATATATCCACTTTCTATGATGAGAAACTTGGATACTATTGTGATAGGATTAAATATCAATTACCTGAGAAAGAGGCTTTAAAACTTGTTTATTCAGGTAGAGCACCCACTACTATGCCTAATTATTCATTCTTCGAAGATATTCGTAAAAGAGCAGATAGTCTGGTATAAGAACTATGTAGTAAAATAGTATTTTTAGCCGCTTTAGCTCAGTTGGTAGAGCAGCTCCCTTGTAAAGAGCAGGTCGTCTGTTCGAATCAGACAAGCGGCACCAAGTTTCAACTGGAAGACTAGGATTATCCCTAGTCTTTTTTCTTTCAATCCTTAATAAATAAGGAATATAATGACTGTACTGACTGTGTCACCTGTTACTGATGATTTTTCTAACATCCAATCTTTTCTAGAATATGACCATGATGAGTCGCCTCTCAATGACATAGATTTCATAAGTGTTGATGAAGATGAGGGTACAATCTCTATAGCCAATGATGATTTCAAGAAGGAATTACTTAGATTAGATCCTAAGATAATACCTTCTATGCATACTCTATATAACAAACATGATCCCGATGAAGTGAAAGTAAGAAAAGATGGGATGAAGTTCTCTTTGGAGAGTATGGCTAACCGTCATTCTGTACTTGTGGAAAAACTTAAAACTGATCAGAAACTGCCAGAAGAAATTAAAGATCAAATGCAAACTTTGACAGTATTTCTAGCTGACAAGTTTATGTCACTTAAAAAGAATATAGAGTCAGAGATAAACAATCCTGAAGGTGTTACTTTTGCATACCTTCCTAAGATTCTTACTCGTGGGAAAGAAGTGCTGGTGAGAAACCCTAAAGGTAACTTAGTAGGAACTATACGAGAAACATCCTTGAGAAGTAATCCCTTCTCTGGTCCATATATATTTATCCTCTTCGATTTTTATAGATTCGATGGGTCTAGATTTATAATATCTCAACATACATCCTATATTGACTTTTACCCAGGTAGAGAAAAATTTGAAAATCTTCCCGTCGATATAAATGTTTCAGAGGAAGCCATCAAAGAATTATCTGCTAGAGGTAAGAAATACATAACACTGAATTCCAAACCTGGCTATGTTAATTATTCTGGCCACATGTCTAGACAAGGTTGGTTTTCCACATTTAAATTTGAGTCCACTGGTAGGATTATGGTGGATATTAAATCCATGTCTAAAATGGATCCAAATTATGACTATTATTTTGGTGGCTCCATCTCTGATGGTAGTCATGGAAATAGTCGTGGGGGACTGAATGTTGAAAAACTTTCAGACAAGGACCTTGCAAAATTTGCACCTGTAGTCTACGGGTTTAGCTTCAAGACTAAAATGTGGGGCGAATTTAGTATAGATAGTATTTCTGATATTGTCTTCGATAAAGATGTTTTCGATAAGGTTATTATAGATGAGAATAGAAAGGCACTAATAAAGGCTATAGTTGAGACTAATGTAGAGGAATCAGCTGATCTTATCTCCGGTAAGGGAAGCGGTATAATTGCCCTTCTGCACGGTAATCCTGGAATAGGTAAGACCCTAACTGCAGAAGCAGTATCGGAAGCGTTGGAAAAGCCATTATATATGGTAGGTGTAGCTGAACTAGGCACCGAACCTTCGGAGCTTGAAGACAACCTACGTAATGTATTGGAAACGGCTAAGATTTGGGACGCAGTATTACTCCTAGATGAAGCCGATATTTTCCTTGAAGAACGTAAATCAAATGACATTGTAAGAAATGCTATGGTAGGCATTTTCCTTCGCCTACTTGAGTATTATGATGGCATTATGTTTCTTACTACAAACAGAGCCTCAAACATCGACAGGGCATTTTACTCTAGAATATCGCTAGCATTACATTACTGCGATTTAGGTGTAGATGCACGTAAGAGTGTATGGAAGAACTGCCTTAAACATGTGGAGGGTTTTAACTATGATTCCCTAGCAGTTCACGAGCTTAACGGGCGTCAAATTAAAAACTGTGTAAACCTTGGAAATATTCTTGCCAAAAGTAAGAATAAATCCTTGTCACAGGAAGATCTTGATTATGTAGTAAATCTTTCTTCTGAATTTGAAAAAGTTCTAAAAGCACATTAAAATAGTAATCATGAACTTGATGTGTAACAGACAGATACTCTCACATAATAATCCATATGAAAATGGAGGGTCCTGCTCGGCACTATAAGTTCATACTTTATTATTGAAGAGCAAGGCCCGGTAGAGTAAAATCTCCGGGCCTTATTTTTTATATTTGATCTTTAACAATTTGGAAATTATGTTATTATTATGTCTATGAATTTCGACATGATAAATGGATTAATATTATTAGGAGGAGCCTTTGTTTCCACACTTAATATACATCAGATACTAAAAGATGGAAGTGTAAAAGGGATTCACTGGTTTCCGACCTTGTATTTTGTAATTTGGGGATATTGGAATATTATATATTTCTATAGCTCCAGTTCATTTATTAGCACTATCGGCAGTGTAGTATTGGCCATAGCAAATACAACTTGGCTACTGCTGATTTTGTATTATAAGTTTATTCGTAGACTTTAGACAGAGTTAAAAATTATGGAAAATACTTTATTTGAATTCCTTAGATGAGCTACCTAGTCAAGACTAACATGTGAAGCCAACATGTACTAGGTAGCCGGAAAGGAAAGAGAATGAAATCATATAAGAGAGCTTTACGTATACATCATAGAGAACGTCTTAAGAAAAGTAGACGTTATTATTGGGGTACTAGAAGTGAACCTCTTACTGAAAGACAAATAGGTATGTTGGTAAATACGGCTGCTTTATGTTCTTGTTGGATGTGTAGAAATTGTAGACATGTTTTTAATGAACCTACAATGCAAGAGCGTAAGTTCTTTCAGAAAAAGTTACATGAGTAATTCCGGAGTAGCTCAGAGGTAGAGCTGCAGACTGTTAATCTGTAGGTCGCTGGTTCGATCCCAGCTTCCGGAGCCAGTTTCAATTTTTCTTAACCAATTCTGGTATAAGAAATTTGTAGTACAGTTGTAAATTTATGCCAATGTCAGTTACGAAGATTTTGAGTACTGTTGTTTGGGTTGGATTCCCTTAATGAAACACTAGAGAAACTCCAAACTTCTCTGTGAGGCCAAACAATTTAGACTAACCGGAGTTAAATGGCCGGGACTCAACGTGGTGAGCAACACTGACAATTCTTTTATTTTTCAACAATGATTCAAAGAGGATACACAATGAGTGCAACAATGATTAACATGTCAACCCTGGTTCGTCTGGCCGACAAAGATGTCGAACAACAGGTCACCGATTTTGGCTCCCTGCCGATGGACATCCGCCAAAGCCTGGAACGTCAAATGCAAGAACGTCGTACCGAAGTGGTCGATGCGGCGGCTGGTGAAATCGTTAACCTTCTGCAAACCAAGGATAACTTCCTGACCACCCAAGCCACGGCCATTCAGCGTCACAAAGAAAGCATCAAGGCCTTGGAAGACATGATGGCTGCAGTGCAGAAAGCTACAGAATACGGCCTGTCCTCCCAGAACTTCCTGCCGCTTGCAAAAGCCGTCGGCCTGGGCACTCCTTCTGGCACCAAAGCTGAACTCCTGAAGATTCCGGCTGGTTGGGTTGCTCCAGTTGAACCTGCTCCGGAAGCTCCGGCAGCAGCTTAAATCCTGGTAAACAAGAGGCCGGTAAAGCCTCTTCTACCTGCCGATAGCTCAGCTGGATAGAGCATATTCCTTCTAAGTAAAATTGGGCCTCAGTTGAGAAATCTTCTGAGTGTAAGTGATCAAATTCAGGGAAATCTAAGTGAGTAATTGATTTATATCCCATAAACTATTATCTAGTTCCCAGTGACAGTTAGGGCAAAGAGCAATTAAATTGTCCAGGGAATTAATGGTGCCAACTAGATCATTTTCAGAAAAAGAAGATATAGCTTTAATGTGACACACTTCATAGTGTTTATCATAACCACATCTATAGCATTTCTTCAGTTTACTAGATGAAGCATATTTACGCCTAGCTTTATCACGTATAACAGAATTTTTCTGATACACCCGTCTGCCAGTAACCTCTTTGTAGGTTAAATTATCCCATAGGTACTTTGGGTAATTTCTACACCCTATGTTAAGTACGCAGTTATTGCAATATAGGCGTTGGGTACTTATAGGCGTGGAGCATGTTTTACAAAGACCTTGAACAGATCTCTTAGGAGACTTTCTATTGTTCATCTTTGCCGAACATGAACGAGAGCAGAATTTAGGGTTAATAGTGGGAGAGTTACATTCTAAACAATTATTCATATGACAATCCTGAGCCAAGTTTCGAAATAAAGTATTTAAAACATATTTTAAAGTAACATTCGAAAAAGGTGCAGAGACTAGACGGTCACTACCTAACCCTCAAAGGTATGGTAAAGGTATAGTCCAGGGAGTAACGAAAGTTACACAAACCAGAAGAATAGGGTCGGGGGTTCGAATCCCTCTCGGCAGGCCAGTAATTAGTAACACAAGTTTAACTATAGATGGAGAGGAAACTCTATGAAGTCCAAAGAACAGAAACGTCAAGAAGCTATCGAGCGTAATGCTCAATACCGCGACAAGTACCTGAAAGAAGCTGCTGAGCTTTACCCTAAAGATGAGGAGAAGCAGAAGCAGTATGCAGACGTTAAGCAAGGCATTGGAAAAGGTAAAAGAAATGCTACCAACATCCAGTTGTCTTGATTGCAAAAGCCATGCAGTTATAGCGGACCCTGATCCTAATGATTCATTCTGTGATGATGATTGTGCAGTTGTCTGCATGGCTACTAAAAATGACAGAATGGACAAGATGTCTGAACATTTGGCCGAACATAGCCCATTCAAATCTATAACTGTTGGCTGTAGGCCATACAACTTAAGGAAAGAGTCTGTGATACCAAGTTGGTGTCCACTTAAAGATCAGTAGTAATACTTAAGGAAGCATCGTCTAGCTGGTTAGGACATCACCCTTTCACGGTGGTAACTCGGGTTCGAATCCCGATGCTTCTTCCAAATTTCCATTAAGGAGATTCTTATGACTATTGTATTTCCGCTTCATTTCTTCAAGCAAATACTACCTTCATATAAATGCAGGTTCAGGTTTATAATTGGATCTCCTGACAATTCCGGATTTCATTTCACAAATGAGTTGAAAGAAAGAAGAACTTTTAATTAGGAAGGTTGGCCGAGTGGCTTAAGGCACCGGTTTGCTAAACCGGAGAGGGGAGACTCTCCATTGGTTCGAATCCAATACCTTCCGCCAGCCATATCAGGTAATACGAAACGACAGAGATGTGACAGAAGTTAAGGTCTTTGTGAGGAACTCCTGACGTTACAGGCTTTTGAATATGTAACGGACAAAAAATTAGTCGGGGCGTAGCTCAGTTGGTAGAGCACCGGGTTTTGATCCCGTTGGTCGTAAGTTCGAATCTTACCGCCCCTGCCATAAAACCCTAGGCCTTGATATGGGCCTAGCTGATGCCGTGAGATTATGGGAACTTACTATATACCATATTTCAAATCGGGGAAGAAAATAAGTTGAGGAATACCAAAACCTCTAAATAGTACGTCCTAGATACATGCCTGGTAAGCAGTATTTTCGAAAGCTATTCACTAAGAAGTAAAGATCAGCCGGTTTCGGCAGATGCTACTTTGAAGTGCGTAACCTGTAGAGCTTTAAGACATCGGGGATTTCTCGATGTAGCGCACTTAGAGCTTTATGGGGTACGAAACAATTAGGAGA
>VFQO010001881.1_pt1 | contig 14439 bp, 15 predicted proteins | sample 3512331 | NCBI WGS metagenome assembly VFQO01 (sample SAMN10412371, study PRJNA504923) | tailings metagenome | isolation source: Replicate 3 from Balatoc abandoned mine | place: Philippines: Itogon, Benguet | collected 2017-08-28
ACACCAAGAACGTGCACCGCACCAATTTCCTGCTCGGCCACCCCTACGGCACCGATTTCAGGTATGATGAGATGGTGCTGACCAGCCCCGGCGAAGCGGGCAAGGCGGCGGCCAATGCGGCGCTCGAGATGATGAAGAATCCCTTCGGTGCCAAGCCCCCCAAGCCGGGCGATGGGCCGAGCAAGGAGGAGCGCGAGACCGGCTTCTACGATGTCGTCTTCGTCGCCGAGATGCCCGGCGGCGAGCGGCTGCAATATGGGGTCAAGGGCCGCTACGATCCGGGCTACGGCTCGACCAGCCGGATGCTGGCGGAAACCGGCATCGCGCTGCTTTCCTGCGACAAGCCGGGCGGCATCGGCACGCCGGGGGCGTTCCTCGGCGAGGATCTGGTCAGGCGGCTGGAGGAACATGCCGAACTGACCTTCGCGCTGGAGGCATAGCCCGGCCGCGCCCGCCCTCCCGTTGCACGCCGGCCGCGGGTGATGGAACATGCGCCGCGCGGGCGCGTTGGGGCCGGCGGAGGGGCGTTGCTGCAACGAAAGGCGTGCCGCATGTCCCTTGTCCCGATCCCGCTTCCCCCGCTCTCGCTCGGCCAGATGCAGGTGCTGCTGGCGCTGCTCAGCGCCGCCTCGCTGCTTTCGGCCGCATGGCTGGTGCTGCACGCGCGCGACGTGGTGCTGCTGCTCCGGCAGGTCTTCCCGCTCGAACCCGGTCGGGGACGGCGGCTGGCGAGCTTCAAGACGGTGAGCGCGGTGCTGACCCTGTTCGGCTTCAGCGCAGCGGGGCAGGGCCTGATCCTCGCCAAGGCCGCGCTGGCCTGAGCGCAGCAAAAGGGGCAGCCGGTTTCCCGACTGCCCCCGATTTCGACCCTGCGGTCGGGATTGCGACGATCAGAAGCTGAGCCGCACGCTCGCCCGGAAATTCCGGCCCATCAACGGGACGAAGTCCTTGGTGAAGCTCGCATGGCGGCGGCCGACGACGTCGAACAGGTTGTCGGCGGCGAGTTGCACGGTGACGTTGCGGTTGCCCGCCAGCGGGCGCCAGGCGACCAGCGCGTTGACCAGCGTGAAGCTTTCGGTCGGGGTTTCGAAGGCGGTCACGCGGTCCTGATCGTCGAACCACTGCACCTCGCCGCGCACGTCGAAGGCGTCGGTCTGCGCTTCGAGCGCGCCGAGCAGGCTGAGCGGCGGGATACGCGGGACGGCGGTGCCATCGTCGAGTTCGGCCTCGACATAGGAGGCGCGCAGGTCGGTCAGCAGGCGGAAGCTGCCGGTGTCGATGACGGGGTAGGTGAGATCCGCCTCGATCCCGAAGAAGTCGGCATCCTGCTGGAGGTATTCGAACACCGGCAGTTCGTCTTCCTCAAGCCCGGTTTCGTTGAGGTAGATGTAGTTGCCGAACCACTGGCGGAACACGGTGAAATTGAACGTCCCCGCCCCCAGCTCGCCGCGGGCATAGGCTTCCAGGCCCCACGCGTTTTCGGTGTCGAGATCGGGGTTGCCGATCTCGAAGGCCTGCGTGGCGATGTGCGGGCCATCGGAGAACAACTCCTCGGCGCTCGGCGCGCGTTCGGCGCGCGAGCCGTTGATGCCGATGCGCACGCCTTCAACACCTTCGTAGACGAGGCCGAGCGCGCCCGAGAAGGTCTCGTAATCGCGGGCGATCCCGAGGGTCTGCGCCTCGACATCGGTGAACTCGGCGCGGGCCGCGGCTTCGATCTGGAACGGGCCGGTGCCGAATTCCTGCAGGGTGAATAGCGCCACCTGATCGGTCAGGTTCGGCGGGACGTAGGCTTCCGCCCCCACGGCGAAGAAATCGCGGTGCAGATACTGGATGCCGGTCGAACCGCGCAGGGTTCCTTCGGCGGACTGCACCACTTCCGCGCGCGCCTCGACGCTGGTGGAATCGAACACCGTGCCGACTTCGGCGCCTTCGAATTCGGTGTGGGTATAGTCCGAGTAGCCCACGCGCAGCTTCAGCCGCTCGAACGCCCCGTCGCCGAGGAAGATGTCGCCCTTGAAGTCGGCCCGGAACTGTTCGAGGCCGATCGTGACGAGCTCCTCGCCCTCCTCTTCGCCCGCTTCTTCCTCTTCGCCTTCTTCCTCGCTGTGGTGGTGGCCCGCACCGGGGCGGGTGGGGACGCCGTAAGTGGTGTCGTACCAGCCGAGCGAGGCGCCGAAGGTGCTTTCGCCCAGGATCAGGCCGAGACCGGCGTTGATCGTCCAGCTTTCCATTGCCGAGTTGGGCACGGTGCCGCGTTGGCCGGCGGCTTCGCGCAGTTCCTCGGCTTCTTCCAGCTCGCCTTCTTCCTCTTCCTCGTCGGCATCGGCGAGCAGGTCGGCGCGCAAAACGTCGGACACCTGGAAGCCGCCGATCTCGAAGTCGTCGGTTTCGCGCCACGAGCCGTCGACATGGAACACTAGGTTCTCACCGATCCCGACATCGAGCGAGGCCGCCCCGGTCCTCAGGTTGCTGGCGCTGTCGACCCCGGCGAAGGCATCGAGGTGGAAGTCCTCGTCGGGCATGCGGGTGGGAATGCGCTTGTCGATCACGTTGACCGCGCCGCCGATCGCCTGGCTCCCGTAGAGCAGCACCGCCGGTCCGCGCAGCACTTCGACCCGCTCGACCGTGATCGGGTCGATGGTGGTGGCGTGATCGACCGAGGTGTTCGAGACATCCGACGTGCCGACCCCGTCGACCAGCACGCGCACGCGCTCGCCCTGCTGACCGCGAAGGACCGGGCGCGAGGAGCCGGGGGCGAAGCTGGTCGCCGAGACGCCCGGAATTTTGGTCAGCAATTCGCCGATCTGGCCGGTGGCGGCCTCGCGCTGGATTTCGCGCGCCTCGAGCACGCTGGTCCCGGCGAGCACGTCGAGTTCCTTGAGGCCCGAGGCGCTGACGATGATGTTGCCCTGCGCTTCGGCCTGGCGGTTGTGGAGATCGTCCTCGACCTGCGCTTCGGCCTCGGCGGCGGGCCGGGCCTGTTCCTCTGCTTGATCCGCGGCGAAGGCGGGCGAGGCGGTGACGGCGAGACCGAGCGCGGTGGCGAGGGCGAGCCGCGAGGGCGCGAGACGGGTCTTGCGAAGTGTCATGGGTTTTCCCGTTGTTTGTATGAGATAACGTATCATGCCCCTAGCAGCGGCGTCCGGGATTGCAAGGGGAAACGGGCCGGTGGCTTACGGCGCCCGACAAACTGCGGCACGAATGCGACACTCTGCCAGCGGCCAGCGGACCTGCCCGGGGACACGCCCGGCGCGTCCTGCCATCGCGGCGCGGGCGGGCGCATCACCAAGATTGCTCTCATGGTTTAGGGCCGCCGCGCGATCGCCCCGCCATGATCGCGTGCCGTCGCCGCCCGGGTTCACCCGGGGATCGAAGGGCGAGCCGGAGGAGTGGAACATGCCCGCAAAATCGAAAGCCCAGCAGAAGGCCGCCGGGGCCGCGCTCGCCGCCAAGCGCGGGGAGCAGGACAAGCAGAGCCTCAAGTGCGCATCGAAACAGATGGAAGATTCCATGTCCGAGGCGGAGCTGGAGGAACTCGCCAGCACCGAGCGCAAGTCGCTGCCCGAACGCAAGGGCTGATCGCGGGCCGCGCGCCGCATTCTTTCCGGAGTCCCCGCATGACCCGCGACGATCACGAGGTTTCGCTTCTCAACGACCTGATCCGTGCCACCATGGACAGCGTCGAGGGCTATCGGGAATCGGCCGACAAGGCCGCCAGCCACGAACTCAAGTCCCAGCTTGCCGACCGCGCGCTCGAACGCCTGCGGGTGGTGGCGCTGCTGCGCGATCAGGTGCAGTTCCTCGGCGGGCAGGCGGAGGATTCGGTCACGCTTGCCGGCACCGCGCACCGGATCTTCGTCAATCTCAAGCAGGTGGTGGCGGCGCGCGACGAGGAGGCGCTGATCGAGGAAATCCGGCGCGGCGAGACCCATCTGATCGACCGCTTCGACGCCGCGCTGTCAGACCAGAGCGCCTCGATCGACACGCTCGAGGTGATCGAGGAGGGCCATCGCCGCATCTCGGCCGGTTACGGCAGGATGCTGGCGCTGGTCTCGCCCCAGCGCTGATTGCCCGGCCTCCGGCGGGGCGGGCTGTTCGTCGATCAGCAGCCAGATCGCCGCGGCCAGCGCGAGCGAGAGCACGGTGAGCGACCACGACAGGAGCCGGATCCGCACCGGCTTCAGCGTCCGCACCTCATGCGTGTCGAGCCGCCCGAGCACGCGCCGCGCCCGCCGTTCCGCCGACAGGAAGATATAGCCTGCCGCCAGCAGGAAGGCGCTGGCGATCGCCTTGGCCGCCCAGTCGGGCTCCATCGCGCCGAACAGCGCGTTGAAGCCGAGCCCGATGCCGATCGCGGCCATGCCCGTGCGCACCCAGCCCGCATAGCTGCGTTCATGCGCGAGGATGGTGCGGTCCTCGGCCAGATCGGTCCGGTCTTGCGCCAGTTCGTCGTTGTCTTCCGATGACCTGTCGCTGTCCATCGCGCATCAAAGGCAGCTTGGGCCGGATGCCGCCGCAACATAGGCTAGGGCTGACCTATGTGAATGCCGCCCGCGCGCCTGCCGGCTCACCTGTGCCGGTCCATCACAGGAGGAAAAAGCGACATGGCAGAATCGATCGACAGGAACGAGACGCGGCGGCTCATCTCTTCGGACAAGGTCGAAGGCACCGCCGTCTACGATGGCTCGGGCGAACGGCTCGGCACCATCACCAACTTCATGGTCGACAAGCGTTCGGGCCAGGCCGAATACGCAGTGATGCAGTTCGGCGGGTTCCTCGGTATCGGCAGCGATTACTACCCGATCCCGTGGCGGATGCTCAGCTACGATGTCGATCAGGGCGGCTATGTGGTCGATCTCGATCAGGACAAGCTCGACGACGCACCGCGCTACCAGAGCGAGGAGCCCGATTACGACGAGGCCTACGACCGGCAGGTCTACAGCCACTACGGCGTGACCTACTGATCCGCTTGCCGGATACCGGCTGTCCCACCCTTGCGGCGGGACGGTCAGGTTTCCGGATCGAGCTTTTCCGCGACCTCCTCCGTCTCGCGCCGGGGCAGCGCGATCATGATGAATATGAACAGCGCGAAGGCGAGGCAGATCGCATTGGGGATGATCAGCGCCCATTCGCTCTTGAGCAGCCCGAAGGTCGTCCACGCGGCAAAGGCGAGGCAGGTGAGCGCGAACATGCCCAGCGACAGGCCCGAGGTGGAACGGCTGCGAATGATCTTCCACGCCTGCGGCGTGAAGCTTGCCACCGAGGCGCAGGCGCCGATCGTGCCGGCAACGGCGGTCCAGTCGATTGTCATTCGCTCTCCATCGGTTGGAGCGACACGCGGCTGCGATTGAGCCCTGCCGCCAAGTCGCTTGCAAGAAATCGGACCACCGCCTCGCGCACGTCGCAGCGCAGGTCGAAAAGTTCGCCGCCGTTGCGGCCGCTCATCAGCACCCGCACCTCGAGCGCCGCGGGGCTCATGTCGGTGACCTGAAGCACCGCCACCCGCCCGTCCCACAGCCGGTGCCCGCGCACTGCCTCCAGCGCGAATTCGCGCAGCGCCTCAATATCGGCGGCGTGATCGACATAGATCATCACCGTGCCGAGCAGGTGGCTCGTCTCGCGCGTCCAGTTCTCGATCGGCTCCTCGACCAGCTTCGACACCGGCACCACGAGCCGCCGGTCATCCCAGATCTTCAGCACCACATAGGTGAGCGAGATGCTCTCCACCCGCGCCCATTCGCCCCGGTAGACGACCACGTCGTCGATCCGCAGCGGCTCGGTGAAGGCCAGCTGCATGCCGGCGACGATGTTCTTGAGCAGCGGCTGGGCGGCGACGCCCACGGCGAGGCCCGCCAGGCCCGCCGAGGCCACCAGCGCCATGCCGACCTCGCGCACCGCGGGGATCTTGAGCAGCATCAGCCCGACAGCGATCACGCCGACAACCACGGTGGCGATCCGTGCGAGGATATCGGCCCGGGTGCGCCGGCTGCGCGCTTCCAGGTTGTCCTCCGCGGTGACGTCGGTCTGCGCGCGGATGTAGTGGTGGGCGAACCGGATCACCCCGATCGCCAGCCAGCCCCACAGCAGCGGCATCGCCATGCGGGCGACACCGACCACGAGATCGGCGGTCTCCTCGCTGCGCAGCGCGATGTCGTCGGTCCACAGCAGCGCCAGCGCCACCGTGATCCAGCGCAGCGGCCGCAGCAGCAGGGGCAGCAGCGCCTCGTCACCCGGCGGACGCGTACGCCGCACGATCCGGCGCACGGCGCAGGCGCCGATCCAGTGGACTAGCATCCCCGCCAGCACCAGCATCGCCGCAACGCCCAGCGCCCAGGCGAAGTCGATCAGGTCGCCCCGCTCCGCCGGGAACAGGCGGAAGGGCATCCGCGCGGTCGCATCATCCGCCAGGTTCACGACCGGCGGGCCTCGCATCGGCAGGATCGGCACGGCGACGGCTCAGCTGCCAACGATGATCCCGCCATTGGGGTGAAGCACCTGCCCGGTCATGTAGCTCGCATCCTCGCAGGCGAGGAACAGGAAGGCGGGCGCGACCTCGTTGGGCTGGCCGGGGCGGCCCATCGGGGTGGATTCGCCGAAATGCTCGACCTTTTCCTCGCTCGCCCCGCCGCAGGGATTGAGCGGAGTCCAGATCGGCCCCGGCGCCACGCCGTTGACGCGGATGCCCTGCGAAGCGAGGTTCTGCGAGAGGCTGCGGGTGAAGGCGGTGATCGCGCCCTTGGTGGCGGAGTAGTCGAGCAGTTCGTCAGCGCCCTTGTACATCGTCACCGAGGTGCAGTTGATGATCGCCGCCCCTTCGTCGAGATGCGGCATCGCCGCCTGGACCATGTGGAACATGCCGTAGACATTGGTCTGGAAGGTGCGGACCAGCTGCTTTTCGGAGATCTCGGTCACGTCCTTGTCGGGGTGCTGCTCGCCCGCGTTGTTCACGAGGATGTCGAGCCGCCCGAACGAGCGGACCGCAAGGTCGACGATCGCGCGGCAATGCTCGGGATCGCCGATGTCGCCGGCGATGGCGGCAGCCTCGGCGCCTTCCTGCTCCACCATCCGCACGGTGTCTTGCGCGTCCTCGTCCTCCTCGAGATAGGCGAGGACGATGTCGGCCCCTTCGCGTGCGAACAGCACCGCGACCGCCCGGCCGATGCCGGAATCGCCGCCGGTGACGATCGCCACCTTGCCGTCGAGCCGACCGGAGCCGGGATAGCGCGGCTCCCATTCGGGGCTGGGTTCGAGCGCCGCCTCGCTGCCGGGCAGGTCGCCTTCGTGCATCTTGGAAACGATATCGGTCATGAGGTCTGTCCTTCATGCTGGGTTTGCGGGGCCGATCACCCCAGGGTGACGTCGAGCAACGTCATGAATGCGAGCCCGGCCAACAGGGCTGGGGCCGATGGATCATGTCCGGTCGGGCCCGCCGCGCCGGGGATCATTTCGGCCATCACCACGAACAGCATCGCGCCGGCCGAAAAGCCCAGCGTCGCCGGCAGCGCGGCCAGCGAGGCCTCGGCAAGGGCCACGCCGAACGCCCCGCCCACAGGCTCGACCAGGCCGGTGCCGAGCGCGGCGGCAAGGCAGCGCATCCGGCTCCAGCCCAGCGTCGCCAGCACCGCGGCGACCGCCATGCCTTCTGGCACATTCTGGACGCCGATTCCCGTCGCCGTCGCCCAGCCGAGCCGCACATCGCCCGACATGAAGCTCACCCCCACGGCGGTGCCTTCGGGCAGGTTGTGGAGCGTCATCGCCACCAGGAACAGCGGCAGGGTGCGGCCACGCGGACCGCCCGGCGCAAGGCGCCTGCCGCCTTCCGACAGCCGGCGCCGGGCGAGCGTTTCGATCGCCCGGCCGAGCTGCCCCATCGCCAGCGCACCGATCAGTACCGCGCCCATCACCCCGGCCATCGCCGCGCGGCGCGACAACCCGCCCAGTTCCGCCCGCTCGATCCCCGGGAGGATCAGCGAGAGCACCGCGGCGGCGATCATCACCCCCGCGGCAAAACCCATCAGCAGGTTCCGGCGCGCCTCTCCGGGCGCGCCGCCCAGCATCACCGCCAGCCCCCCGAGACCGGTCGCCGCGCCCGCGAGCAGGCTGGCGAGGATCCCCTGGAGCGCGAGGCCGGACAGTGCACATCCGCGGCCCGGACCGCCTCAGAGGGCCGGATCGTGCTGACGGTGGCGCGGCGCGAGGTCGCGCTGGCTCGGTAGCCGCAGGAAGCTGACGATCGCCGCCACGAACGGCACACCGAGGATCCAGAACGGCAGCAGAGGTATCCCGAAAAAGGTCAGCATGGGGGCAGTCTCCGTTCGAGCCGGAAAAGCGTGACCGGCCGTGTCTGCCAAGCCTGCGGGGGCCTGCGGATTCGCCCAACAACATGGGTTCGCAATCGGTGCGAGCCTCGGCAAAAACCGGCGGCTTCACCTATGTAAGACTGCATCGCAAGGCGATGGGCTAGGTCGAAGGGAGTCGCCTTCGGGCGGCCCACCGGCCCCTCTCCGGCAGGTGGATACCCCCTTGATCCGGAGACTCACGCGATGCGCCGCCCACCCCCGCCCAGCCGACCCACGGCCACTTCTTCGCGCCCGGCGATCATCTGCTTTTCGCACCTGCGCTGGAACCTGGTGTTCCAGCGGCCCCAGCACATCATGACCCGCCTGAGCGCGGATTTCGACGTGCTCTACTGGGAGGAGGCGCAGCACGATCCGGCCTGCCACACGCCGCGGCTGGAGCTGACGGAACTCGGCAGCGGTGTCGTGCGCGCCGTTCCCGTGCTGCCGCCCGAGATGGACGGCGAAGCGGGCGAGCGCGCGCTGCGCCGCCTGCTCGATGCCGAGATGGCGAACCGGACCTGCCTGGTGGCGTTCTGGTACTACACGCCGATGATGCTGGCGTTCAGCGCCGCGGCGCGGCCCGATCTGGTGGTCTACGACTGCATGGACGAACTGGCGAACTTCGCCTTCGCCCCGGCCGACATCGCCGAGCGCGAGAACGCGCTGATGCAGCGCGCGGACATCGTGCTGTGCGGCGGCAGGAGCCTCTACGAGGCGCGCCGGGGCCGGCATCGCAACATCCACTGCTTCCCGTCCGGAGTCGATGTGGCGCACTTCGCGCGCGACCGGGCCGAACTGCTCGATCCCGAGGACCAGGCCCGGCTCCCGGGACCGCGGCTCGGTTTCTACGGCGTGATCGATGAACGCATGGACCTCGATCTGCTGGAGGAGATGGCCCGCCTGCGGCCCAACTGGTCCTTCGCGATGGTCGGCCCCGTGGTCAAGCTCGACCCGGAAGACCTGCCGCGCGCGCCCAACATCCACTGGCTCGGCCGCAAGGAATACGACGAACTGCCCGCCTACGCGGTGCATTGGGACGCGGCGCTGATGCCCTTCGCCCGCAATGAGGCGACCCGTTTCATCAGCCCGACCAAGACGCCCGAATACATGGCCTGCGGTCTGCCGGTGGTCTCCACCCCGATCGCGGACGTGGTCGCCAGTTACGGCGGGCTCGACAGCGTCCGCATCGCCGGGGATGCGCAAGGCTTCGTCGCCGCCTGCGAGGACCTGCTCGCCGCCGGCGCCGAAACGCGCGCGGCGTGGCGCGCCGAGGCCAAGTCCTGCCTTGCCGACAAGGGCTGGGACGGCATCGCTGCGCGAATCGCCCGCAAGCTGCAGAACGCGCTGGTCGCCCGCCAGGTGGCGAACATCATCGACACCGCGCCCAGGAGGCGCACGCCGCGGCACTACGATGTGCTGGTGGTGGGCGCGGGATTTGCCGGTTCGGTCATGGCCGAAAGGATCGCGGCCGGCTCCAACCGCTCGGTGCTGGTGATCGACAAGCGCGACCACATCGGCGGCAATGCCTACGATCATCGCGATGCGGCGGGAATCCTCGTGCACCGCTACGGACCGCACATCTTCCACACCAACAGCCGCGACATCTTCGAATATCTCTCGCGCTTCACCGCCTGGCGACCCTACGAGCACCGGGTGCTGGCCGCGGTCGATGGCCAGCTGGTGCCGATGCCGATCAACCGCACCACGCTGAACCGGCTCTACGACCTCGATCTGGCGAGCGACGAGGAGGCGGCGGCCTATCTGCAATCGGTGGCGGTCGATCCGGGGGAGATCCGCAACTCGCGCGACATGGTGGTCTCGCAGGTGGGCGAGGATCTCTACACCAAGTTCTTCGAAGGCTATACGCGCAAGCAGTGGGGGATGGACCCGCGCGAGCTCGACAAGAGCGTGGCCGCGCGGGTGCCGGCCCGGACCGGCACCGACGACCGCTATTTCACCGACACCTTCCAGTACATGCCCGCGCGCGGCTACACCGCCATGTTCGAGTCCATGCTGGCCCATCCCGATATCGAGGTGATGACGGGGCAGACCTTCGCCGACCTGCCGGAGGGGATCACCTGGGATCACCTCGTGTGGACCGGGCCGGTCGACGAATATTTCGGCTACAGCATGGGCCGCCTGCCCTATCGTTCGCTGCGTTTCGAGCACGAGACGCTGCCCGTGGCGCAGGCCCAGCCGGTGGGGGTGGTGAACCATCCCGATCCGGACACGCCCTATACCCGGATCACCGAATACAAGCACCTCACCGGTCAGCGTGCGCCGGTCACCAGCATCACCCGCGAATATCCGGCCGATGTGGGCGATCCCTATTATCCGATCCCGAATGCCGGGGCGCAGGCGCTCTACCGTCGCTATGCCGCCCTTGCCCGCGCCTGCACCGACGTGACCTTCGTCGGCCGGCTGGCGACCTATCGCTACTACAACATGGACCAGATCGTCGGGCAGGCGCTGGCGGCATGGCGCCGGCTCGAGGCCGCATGGCAGCATGACGGCGCGGCCCCGATGGACATGGTGGCGGCGGAATGAAGCACGCCGACGCCCTGCGCGCGCATGGCCTCAGCCGGTTCGATGCGCCGCCTGTATCGGCCGATTGGGTGCGCTGCGCCCCCGGCGCGCCCTATTTCGAGACCGAAGGGGGCGCGGTCTGGACGCCGGTGGGCTTCAACGATGCGATCACCTGGCCCAATATCGCCCCGCTTTACCGCAGGCGCGACCCCGGAGCGGTGGAGCGCCATTTCGCCGCACTTGCCGCGAGCGGGGTCACCTGCGTCAGGATGATGCTCGATTACAGCGAGGTGCGGCACCGCCATCTTGAAACGCGCTGCGGCCGCTTCAGCCCGGCGATGGTGCAATTGTGGGACGATCTCGTCGCGCTGGGCGAGCGGCACGGCATCCGGTTCCTGCTGACCCCGTTTGACACCTTCTTCATGACGCGGCGCTGGCGCTCGCACCCCTATGCCCAGGACGCGGGCGGGCCCTGCTCCTCGCCGCGCCGCATGTTCCTGTGTCCGCAGACCCGCGCGGCGATCATCGCGCGGCTGCGCTTCGCCGCTGCGCGCTGGGGCCGCAGTCCGGCGATCTTCGCGTGGGACCTGTGGAACGAGATCGACAGCTTCTACGCCGACGGCGACATGGCGGCGGTACACGACTTCGTGAGCGAGGCCTCCGCCGCGCTGCGGGACGAGGAGATGCGCTGCCACGGACGCACCCACCTGCAGACCGCATCGGTCTTTCTCCCCGCGTTAGGGCAGCGTCCGGCGCTGGCGGAGATCGCGTTCCGCCACCCCGCGCTCGATTTCGCCAGCGTCCATCTCTACGAACAGGGCACGATCGATCACCCGCGCTGCTCGCTCGATCCGGCGGCGGCGACGGTGCGGCTGATGCAGCAGGCGCTCGGCGAATGTCCGGCGGACCGCCCGCTGCTCGACAGCGAACACGGGCCGATCGAAGCCTTCGCGGCCCGCCGCGTGAGCCTGCCCGACGATTTCGACAGCGACTGCTTTCGCCGCACGCAATGGGCGCATCTTGCCAGCGGAGGCGCAGGCGGCGGGATGCGCTGGCCCTATCGCCATCCGCATGTCCTGCTGCCCGAGATGCACCGGGCGCAGTCGGTTCTGGCCGGGTTCCTGCCGCTGATCGACTGGCGGAGCCTGCGCCGCCGCCCGCTGGGAGCACGGCTCATCGCCCATGATTTCGCCGGCCTCGCCTGCGGCTGCGGCGACGACCGGCAGGCGGTCATCTGCCTGATGCCCGCCGCCTCGCAGGCCGGCCGGCCCGCGGCGCTAGAGGTGGCGGGGCTCGAGCCCGGCGATTATGACGTCACCCAGATGAACACCGTGACCGGCGAGCGGGAGACCAGCCAGGTGCACACCCGGCAGGACGGCACGCTGGTGGTGCTGGCGGGAGGGGCGGGGCAGGACGTCGCGCTGGCGCTGGTGCGCGCACGCGATCAGGACTAGCCGTCGCCCCGACCCTCAAGCGTCCGGATGCCGATCAACAGCGCCGCCGAGGTGGCAAGATTGCGCACCTCGCGCCGTGGACGCTCGCCGTAATCGACCCGGTGGACCCACGACTGGCCCGAAACGGCCGCGCCGATATAGGCGACGCCGGGCCCTTCGCACTCGCCGGAGTCCGGTGTGCCCGCAAGCCCGGTGATCGCCAGTGCAAGGTCGCATCCGGCATGGTCGCGGCAGAGCTCCGCCATCGCCCGCGCGACCGGCTCGCTGACCGCGCCGTGCCGGGCGATCAGGTCTTCATCGATCCCCAGCATCTGGTGCTTGGACGTCTTCGAATAGGTGACGAAACCCCGGTCGAGGCAGTGGCTCAACCCTTCGATGTCGGTCAGCAGCGAGGCGAGGAAGCCGCCCGTGCAGCTTTCCGCGGTGCTGATCGTCTGGCCCCCGCCATCCAGCAGTTCGAGGAGCCGGCGGGCCGCGGCGCGCAGCTGCGCCGTGTCCGGCACGTCGCGCGCCTCCCCGCCGGTTTGCAGGCCCTCCGCCACAGCGGCCGCTTCAGACCGGCAGGATTGCCGGCGGTGCGATCCGCCCGGCGATCCTGCGGCCCGCACGGGTGCCGCGCCTGTCCTGCTGTCTCGGCATGTCGCCCGGTGTCCTCGTGTCCGGCAGGGCTCAGGCGAGCGTCAGGCCGGCCATGTTCATGTTGCGGGTGAGCTTGCGGTTCTCCGCCTCGCTCAGCCGTTCGCGCAGGGCGGGGAACAGGTCTTCCTCTTCCTCGCGCATATGTTCCTCGAGCTGTTCGCGCAGCTGGGCGAGTGTATCGAGGAAAGCCGGATCGGCCTTGTCCATCTCGCCCAGTTCGAACAGCAGCGCCTTGATCTCGCCGTGATCGCCGTTGAGCTCGCGCAGCGTCTCGATATCCTCGCCGCGGCGCAGCATGGGATAGATCACCTGCTCTTCCTGCAGCGCGTGCTTGGCGATCATGTGCTTGACGTTCATCAGCACCATGCCGCGACGCTGCGGGCGTTCGGGCGGGACCTCCGCCAGCTTGTCGATCGCCTCAAGGGTCGCGCGGTGTTCCTTCACCAGCCCGTCGCACCAGTCGCTCGCCATGGCTGTGGGCGCCTGGACCGCCATGTTGCGTCCGACATTGGCGACCTCCGCCACCCCGGCCGTGACCATCATGCTCCGCACCGCCCCTCCCAGAAAGCTGCCGGTATTCTCGGATTTTTCGGGATGCGAGTCTCGTGCGTGCGGTAGGGTCATCTGGGGCTCCTGCGCCATGAGTTCGAGTCGGCCCGCCACCATGGGCCCGCCGCCCTCCGGGCAGCACATGCCTATGTTAGTGTCGCGCGACAAAAGCTGTTTCAGACCGCATCCTCGCACAGGTGTCCGAACAAGCCGAGGCTCGCAGAAAAGACCGCACATGGCAGCACGCGCATATTGGTCCGGCCAGATCAGGCTCGCGCTGGTCTCGATCCCGGTGGAGATCTTCGCGGCGACCAAGTCCGGCGCCAAGATCCGCTTCAACCAGGTCCACAAGCCCAGCGGCAAGCGGATATCCTACGAAAAGGTGGTGCCGGGCATCGGCCCGGTCGATCGCGACGACATCATTAAGGGCTACGAGATCGAGAAGGGCAGCTACGTCCTGCTCGAACAGGAAGAGATTGAGGCGGTGCGGATCGAGAGCAAGCGCACGCTCGAACTGGTGCAGTTCGTCGACGCGCACGAAATCGACCCGCTCTATTTCGAGAAGCCCTATTACGTCGCGCCCAAGGACCAGCTTGCCGAGGAGGCCTTCGTGGTGCTGCGCGATGCGCTGCGGCAGGCGGGGAAGGTCGGCCTCGGCCAGCTGTCGGTGCGCGGGAGCGAGAAGCTGGTGGCGCTCAAGCCCTGCGGCAAGGGGCTGCTGCTGGAGACCCTGCGCTATGCCGACGAGGTGCGCCAGGGCCGCGCCTTCTTCGAGGAGATCGACGATGCGAAGCCCGATGCCGAGCTGCTCGATCTTGCCACCACCCTGATCGACAAGCGCACCGCTCCCTTCGACGCGGGCGAGTTCGAGGATCGCTACGCCGCGGCGCTGCGCGGGCTGATCGAGAAGAAGGCGAAGTCCAAATCGG
>VFQO010001885.1_pt1 | contig 14422 bp, 4 predicted proteins | sample 3512331 | NCBI WGS metagenome assembly VFQO01 (sample SAMN10412371, study PRJNA504923) | tailings metagenome | isolation source: Replicate 3 from Balatoc abandoned mine | place: Philippines: Itogon, Benguet | collected 2017-08-28
CACGGCGACCTACACGATCGATCAGGATGATATCAATGCAGGTGAAGTGGTGAATACAGCATCAGCGGAATCTGATGAAGTGACCACGCCGGTTGAAGATGAAGAGACGACGGACCTTCCACAGGAGGCTTTCTGGGAGTTCAGTAAATCCGCTGATAATAAAAATTACTCTTCGGCAGGGGATGTCATTCGATACACTTTGACCTTAGTTAATTCAGGTAATTTACCGATTCAGGATATAGAAGTAAGTGACCCATTAGCCACTACCGGTCCAACTTATTTGAGAGGAGATATTAATTCTAATGGTGTCCTTGATTTAGAGGAAGCTTGGATTTATGTGGCCACGGTTACTATTACTCAGCAACATGTTGACCAGGGGTCTTTTGTTAATGAGGCGACTGCAAAAGGAACATCCATTGATGGAAGGGAATTGGAAATCACCGACCAACAAAAAATAATTGCCATTCCAAATCCTTCTTGGACGCTGACCAAGAGTAGTTCGGATACCTATGATGCAGCAGGGGATGTGTTGAACTACACGATTGCAGTGAAAAACACAGGTAATGTGACCATCTCCAATGTGGTGGTAACAGACCCTAAAGCTTCTTCAGGTCCAACTTATGCCAATGGAGATACCAACTCCAACAATAAGCTGGATGTAAACGAAACTTGGAATTACACCGCAACAGCGACGGTAACTCAAGTAGACTTAGATGCAGGTAACTTCATTAATGAAGCAACAGCTACTGGTACACCTGCCGGTGGAACCTTAAATCCTGCCAAAGGAAGCAAGACTGTAGACGCTATTCAAAGTCCGTCTTGGACTATTTCCAAAACAGCTGCAGAAAAGTCCTATGGAGAAGAGGGAGATATCCTGAACTACACCATAGTAGTAGTGAATACAGGAAATGTGACCATCAGCAATGTGTCCGTCTCTGATCCTAAAGCAACCTCTGGTCCTACCTATGCCAGTGGCGATACCAATTCCAATAACAAATTGGATGTAGGAGAAACCTGGACTTACACAGCTACCTATTCTGCAAAAGCTGCTGATATCGAAGCCGGCTCATTTACCAATGAAGCCACAGTGACTGGAACTCCAGCTGGAGGCACTCTTGCACCAGCTAAAGGTTCACATCTAGTGGTAGCTTTGGTGGCGAGACTAAATGTGGAGTCCACTCCATTTAATACTTTGGTTTCAGGTGATGCTTCCAAAAATGACACTTATCCTGCGGGCAGCAGCTTTGCGAAGCTGACCGATCCGAAAAACGGAACGGTAGTAATGAATTCAGACGGCACGTTTACTTATACACCTGAGGAAGGATTCACCGGAGTGGATACGTTCACTTACAAAGTATGCCTTCCTTCACCAAACGGGACAGTTTGTGAGGAAACTGCTGTAACCATCGTGGTAGGACCAAATGCGGTCGATAATAAATTTGTTTCCTTGCAAAACAGAGATGTAACTGCTTCTGTGGTAGGAAACGATACCTATCCTTCAGGAAGCATTTTCTCCAATACCTCATCTCCATCCAATGGTACACTGACTTTCAATCCTAACGGAACTTTCACCTACATTCCTAATGCCAACTTCACTGGAAAAGACACCTTTACCTACAAGGTTTGCTTTACAGAAGGTGAAGTGACGGTATGTGAGGATGCGACAGTAGAAATTGAAATTCTAACCTTCGAGACTCAGCCAGACGTGAATGCCACATTTGTCGATGTGCTTGTAAACGGTAATGTAGCCACCAATGACAAAGTAACAGAAGGTACTACCTACGGTGATTCTGGCGATCCATCAACCAAGCCTGAGGGAAGCAATCCTGAACTTAAGATAAACAGTGATGGCACGTTCACATTTGTGACAGATGTACCGGGAGTCTACGTTTACCTTGTTCCTGTTTGCCCTCCAATAGAAGGTGAAGAATGTGTGATTGAGCCATTGACTATCACGGTATTGGATATCAATGCGGAAGTTAATGCTCCGATCTCACATACAGATATTGTCGAGACCCGACAAGGCAATCCAGTTACTCTTCAGACTTTGTCCAACGACAGACCTGGAGGTAAATCCGTAACCCTGAATCCTTCTTCTGTTGAAATCGTGACTCAACCTAAAAATGGTACTGTGTCAGTTGATCCACAGACGGGCAATATCACCTATACTCCAAATGCTGGATTTGTGGGAGTGGATACCTACACCTATCAAGTGTGTGATTCCAGTGATCCTGCTAAGTGTGTGATTGCTGATCAAAAAGTCACCGTCTTGGGAGAAAATGCTCCTAACTCTACGCTGGCCTCTGATGATTTTGCGATAACTGCCAATAAGCTTCCTGTCTCTGGAAATGTGCTGAAAAATGACACAGATTCTGAAGAACATGACCAAAAAGTAACTCCGCAAAAGATTTCCTTGCCTCAGGGTGATTTTGAGATCAAAGAAAATGGGGACTATACCTTCGTTCCTAAGCCTGGATTTATCGGGCCTGTAGAGATTGTATATCAAGTATGTGATAATGGTACTCCGGGAGCTTGTGCAAAAGCAACCATCTATCTATTGATTGTCAGAAACTCTATTGAAGCAATCAATGATAACTTCCAAAGTACGCCAATCAATGGCCTAAATGGTGGAGTAGCAGGTAATGTGCTGACCAATGACCTATTGAATGAAAGACCGGTTAAAGCTGATGAAGTCGTCATCTCTATTCTGAGTGATGGTGGCTTGAAAGGTGTGACCATCGATGCATTGGGTAACCTCAATGTGCCAAAAGGTACTCCTGTTGGGACTTACATAGTGCATTACTCCATCTGCGAAGTAGTGGATCCGACAAATTGCTCAGATGCAATCGCAGTAGTGGAGGTATTCCATGGAGTAGATCTAGCCATCAACAAGCGGGCTGAAGAGACAGACCTTTGGGAAGGTGATGAGTTTGCTTACATCCTCACTGTAGGAAACGTAGGAGATACTGATGCATCAGAAGTAGTGGTGATCGATAATCTGCCTGCAGGTTTGGAATATAAGTCTGCACAGTTGCTTGGCACCACTGGTCTTCAGTTGACTACTGTTGTTGAAGGTCAGAAGGTAACGATGAAGTTGCCAACACTTAAAGCTGGCCAGGTAGTGGAGATCAAGCTGAGTGTGAAGGCAAGACCATTGTCTGCCCCTTCTACCGAAACGATCCTGAATACAGCTTCTGTAGCTTCAAAAGAGACCGAGTTGAAGCCTGCTGATAATACTTCCAGCACCGCAGTGAGAATCCAGCCGTTCTTCATTCCAAATGTGATCACTCCAAATAGTGACAGAAAGAACGATGCATTTGAGATCAAAGGGCTAGGCAAATTCAGATCTAATGAGATCGTGATCTTCAACCGCTACGGTGACCATGTATTCCAGAAGAAAGGGTATCAAAACGATTGGAGTGGAGAAGGTCTCGTGGCTGGCACTTATTTCTACATCCTATCTGTGGTGGATATCAATGGTAATCCGACCGAATTCAAAGGATGGATTCAACTAATCCGCGAGTAATCAACGGATGAATTGAAAAGCTATTCAGGTAATTAACCTCAGAAAAAACAATCGTTATGTTACATACAAAATTCAAAAAATATGGAATGTTGATCCTTTTCCTAGCCCTCACGGGCTGGGTTAAGGGCCAGCAGCTCCCTCAGTACAGCCAGTACATGTTTAATGGCTTGCATATCAATCCGGGATATGCCGGATACAAAAACGAAGGCTACATCCAGAGTACTTATCGTAATCAGTGGACCAATTTTCCTGGTGCACCTAAGACCATGACCGTGACTGCTGACTTCAGTGCCAACGAAGGAAGCATGGGCTTTGGAGTTTCTTTTGTCGATGATCGCATTGGCCCAACTGTCAACACAGGCGGATTAGTGACTTATGCTTACAGGATGAGAACTGGCGCTAAGTCATATTTGGGATTAGGCGTGAGTGGTGGTTTTTCCAAGTACGGAATAGACCCAAGCTTACTCCTTCCCAATGATCAAAATGACCCGCTTATTCCTGAAGGAAAAGTGAATGTGACCATTCCAAATCTAAATTCAGGCTTGTTTTTCCACTCAGATAAGTTTTACGCAGGTCTTAGTGTGTTTAACATGATTGGAAAAGGAGCCGCAAGCAAGGAGGATGTTAGTCTGGCATACCACGATCTTCATTATTACCTGACTGCTGGTGCCATGTTTACAATTAGCGAAAGCGTGCAGTTTAAGCCCTCGTTCTTAGTCAAGCAAGTGAAAGGTAGCCCAACCAATTATGACATTAACGCGATGTTTCTCTTCAAAGAGAAATTATGGTTGGGAGGCTCTCTTCGCTCCAATGCTAGAGCCTTCGAAAATTCCCTTCAGGAAGATCTGGTGCGCAGAAATGCTGTTGCCGCTATTGTGGAATTCTTCGCCACTCCGGACTTGAGAATCGGATACGCCTATGACCACAACCTGAATGTGCTGAACAGCTACGGTAACAATTCACATGAATTCTCTTTAGGCTACTATTTGAGAGCGAAGAACACAGTAATGAAAAATCCTAGATGGTTTTGATGATGAAGAAGAACACACTAAAAATATCTCTTCTGGCATTGGTGCTTTCAGGCGCCATGTCTGCAGATTTGATCGCTCAGTCCAGTCGTTTGCAATATGCAGACAAGCAGTTTGAGTTGGCCAACTTCCGACTCGCTGCGGATGAATATTCCAAGAGTTATGCGGTAAAGCAGGATTATGCAACAGCTAGAAAGGCTGCCTTGGCCCTGGATGCGATCTATGCCTACTCAGAATCCTATGAGTGGTGGAAAAAGGCGGTGTCTTACACTGCTGAAGCTACCAAAGAAGACTATGCAGCATTGGTAAAAGCGGGATACCGCTCTGTTCAAAATTACAATCCTACCGATGACCTAAGAGGTTCATCTTTTGGCACGGCAGATTTTGAAGAGTTTTCCAAGCCTAGCGTCTCACAGGTTTCCTACCGTGTATATGAGCTGAAAGGGATGGATGAATTGAACTCCAATTCCTCGGATTACAGCCTCACTGGTGCCAAGTCAGGTGTGCAGTACTTTGCCAGCAACCGTGGCGAAGGAGGCCAAGGCAAAAAATCAGGTGTTCGTTTTGATGCGAAAGGAAGCAAATTCAGCCGCAACTACTTTAAGTCTGACGGAAAAAACTACTACGGCATCTATGCTAAAGCCGATGCAGAAGCAAAGAAAGTGACTGTGGAAGGCTATGAAGTCTATCACCTTTCGGATCCTCAAGCGGTATCTGGTGGAAAAATGATTTTCACCGCGACCCCAAATAAGTTGAAGAAGCGTGATCAGGTGGTTTACCCTGGAATATTCTACGGCAAATGGGACGCAACCTCCAATACCGTAAAGGATGTGCAGCCATTCCCTTATAACCAAACAAACACCTTTGCGGTGATCAGCCCAAGAGTGGATGAGGAACAGAAGAGATTGTACTTCTCCTCCAACCGTCCGGGTGGTCAGGGTGGCTATGACCTGTACTATGTGACTTATGACTCGGAAATGAAGTTTTCAGAACCAGTGAATCTGGGAGCAGGAATTAACTCTGCTGCCAATGAGCGTGACGGCTTCAGATATGGCAATGAATTCTACTTCGCTTCTGACCGTAGAGGCGGATACGGAGGATTGGATGTTTATAATGCCTCTTTTCAGGGAAATTCCTTTGGAACTCCAAGCAATCTAGGCCAGCCTATCAATTCGGTAGGGGATGATTTTGGATTTATCAAGTATGCCGCTACCGAAGCCTACCTTTCTTCGGATAGGGTAGGAGGCCAAGGCTTTGATGATCTGTACACGGTGACTTGGGCAGACCGCAGCCTGAAGATCATGGTCGTGGATGCAGCCGGCAACTCAATCAAGGCAGGTACTAATCTACAGTTGATCGAAGGAGCCAAGGGTACAGATATTACTTCTACCTCCGACAAGGATCTGGTGAGCATGACCAAAAAAGGCGGCACCTACACGTTTGTGGCAAGTAGACCGGGATACTTCACCCAAAAGCTTACCGCTACACTGGCCAACGACCAGGAAGAGATTATCTTGAGAATGGCAGCTGTTCCTTACGGACTGGAAGTGTATCAAGCCATCATCTACTATGATTTTGACAAGGACTTCCTGAGAGAACTGAGCAAGGAAAAGCTCAATGAGATCACGGCCTACATGGCTAAGCATCCAGAATTAAACCTTGTGATCGAGTCTCATACAGACTCCCGAGCAAATGATAACTACAACCAGCGATTGAGTGAGCGCAGAGCCAAGTCTGTGACCAAATACCTGGAGGAAAAAGGAATCATGGGAGACCGTGTAAGCTCGGCTTGGTTCAGTGAGACCAAACTGGTAAATGACTGCGGTGACGGGGTTCCATGTCCTGCACCGAAGCATCAGCTCAACAGACGCAGCGAGTTGAAATTGGTGGCCTTCCCTGATCAGACCAAGTCCTACGACTTGCCAGCCGGCGCAACCCCAGCAGACTTCCTGAGCAGAGAATCCGCAGCCAAGTGGTTTGAGAAGAAGTGAAAATTTAAACTTAAATGGGCATCTCTTTCGGAGGTGCCCATTCTTTGATTTTAGATGGGTTGAGTTTAATAGTGATGAAGATGAAGCTGGATTATCTATAAAAATCCAACGGGATCATTCCGTAGAAAAGCATTTTAATCGATTAATTATGTTTCCAAATCTTAGTGGTAAAGAAAGGCTGATAAAAATTTTCCAATTCCTTGTAGTCTATTCAGTTTTCGTCATTGGTACCTATTACCTGATTAGCATGGCTTTGGGATTTGGTAGCAGCGAGTAGGTTCAAAATAGTTGTACTGTCAAATCTTACATTACTGGTTTTTGCTTTTTTCTGATTTGTCGAGTTAGGAGTTTTTGCTCTCTGACTTCTGCTGCATTGCCTGTTTTTTAAATTCCTGTGGAGACATCCCTGTTTCTTTTAGAAAGGCTTGATTGAATGTGCTCCGCGAATTATAGCCAACTTCAAACATTAGGTCATTGATATTTAAGGACTGATTTTTTTCCGTAGTCAGCATCAATTTTTTTGCTTCAGCTATTCGGATGGAATGAATAAATGAGTTGAAATTTTGTCCAGTGTGCAGTTTGATGGATTGCGATACATACTTGCTATTGCTGCCGATTAGGTTGGACAGGTAGCTGAGATTTAGATCCGGATTTTTGAAATCTTGAAGAGTGATCAGCTGATGGCGTACCTTAGAATAAATGGATTCCATTTGCTCCAAATTGATTGGAGTGCCCTCTTCTGTATCTTCAAGGCTTATCTCTTTTACATTTTGATCATAAGTGGAAAGAACATCCTTATTTAGTTTGAATAGGCTTTTGGAGGTTTCATTCTTGTATTTTTTGAAATAAACCCATATCCCTGCCAAGATCAAAACACAAGAAATAACTATGAAATACAAGGTATTGATCAATTGGGCTTTCTTGAGTTCGTAGTCCATTGCGGAAAGCTGCTCCTCCTTAAGATTGGTTTCATAGCGGATGGTAAGTTCATTGACTTTGGTTTGTACCTGATCATTTAGCATCTCTTTTTCCAGTGTGTAGGAAGCTTTGAGTGCTTCTGTGGCTTCTTCATGTTTACCAAGTCGGGTCAAAAAATCAGCCTTGTTTGCAAGCAGTGCCACTCTTTCTTTCTTACCGTCCATTTTTTGAGAAAGAATCTCTGCGCTGTCCAATGCCATTTGGGCCATTTCGAGTTTACCCCATTTTGTGGCATTTTCAAGAAGGTTGATGTAATTCAGATAGATCCCGTAGTCAATGCCAAGCGACTTACAAATTGCCATGGAATTAAGGTAATTCTTGTTTGCCTCCCCAAACTGCTCCAATTTCATAAGGACATTGGCGGCATTCATTTGATTTTGTGCAACCCGCATCGAATCGCCTATAGATTTAGCCAGTTGGGTACTTTCATTATATGCTCCAAGCGCTCTTTGATAAGCGCCCATGCTTTTGTAAACAGTGCCGATATTGACTAAATACTGAGCTAATAGGTCTGGTTTATTTTGTTCTTTCGCCTTTTCTATGGCTTGCTGAAGGTAATTTACTGCATTGATGGTGTCTCCAAGAGAATTGTAGAGCAATCCAAGGTCATTACTTATTGAGCCTATGAAGTTGGGATCATTCCATTTTTTGATTTCAGGAAGAGTAGCTAGGAACAATTCAAGTGCGATATCATAGTTTCCTAATGAAGAGTAAGCTTGACCCTTATAGTAGCTAAGTAAATTTTTTTGTTTTGGGTCGAGGTCTTTTTCCGTGATGTTGCCTAAGTATCCTAGACATCGGATAGGTTGATTGGATTGATTTGAATGCCAAGAGAGCTTTAAAAGCAAACTGTTTTTACTTTTAGAATCCAAATTTTCAAGCTCTGATTCATAAAATTCTTCGAGGAGTTGAATGCTACCATTGAAGTTTTTGGTGGCTTTGGAATAGTCCGTTACTCCAGTCAAAAATGCATCAAGATTGCTCCAGTTTTTAGTTTTCTGGAAAATTGCGCGTTGGCCTTTGAGGTAGTCAAGTCCTTCATTTTTTTTATTGAGTAGCCTGTTGAGTTCATTGGTACTTTCAGGTTTTTTTGTTTGGCCAATAGTATTTTGAACAGGCACTAAAGAGAATGATATAAAAAGCAATAAAAAAGATATAAAATGTTTCGATTTAAAATCGATTAAGTCAAGGATATTACAATTTATCTTGAATCTTGATTTCGAACTTAATCTTGATTTGGCCGCAGTTTGATTCATAATTGGCTAATATTCAGGATGCTGTTTTTTTTGGTCTGTTTCCTTAATCAAGCTATTTGATTTTTTAATTTTATTCAATTATCCTTTATTTCATTTAAGAAAGTGTTACTAAATGTAAACGAATTGAATTTACAGATTGTGAGAAATGTAGAATTTTAATTGTGCCATTTTATTTTGATTTGATACAGATTATTCTGGTTTTTCATTTTGGGCTCTTTTTAAAATATAGGAATTGTTTGATTATTAAGGTCGTCATTTTTTAATATTTAGGAATTTATTCTATTCTCTTATGAATTTGATTTTTTAAAATCCATTTCACGCGTTGTATTATTTTTTATGTTTCAAAACGTGTATCAATATTTCTAAAATGTACACTTCATTTATAAAAAAATACAGTTTTGCATAGGATTATTCTGCGATTCTGAATTTCGGAATTGGTCCTTTGAATTTTGACTTTTATTTGGTCGTGGTGCATCTAATTACTCTTGAATAAAGAAGAAATAGTATTATGATTTGATTAAGACAAATAGATCACGATTAATCCCGATTCGTTCACTTGAATATGTGTTTAAAAAAATAGGATAGCTCATTTACAATTCTTAGGAATAATTCAAAGGTGAATCAAGCTTCTTCCGATTTAGAAAAAGTGCTTAAATCTTCAAGTTTTGAGGCTAATTGGAAAAAACTTACAAACCTTATGTGATAAACTGCTAGTATGTCTTTCGTGTCTTTTGGGGATGAGTAGCATGAGAGATCTTGTTTAGATAATTATTGTAATATGTTTTAAAAAATAAAAAAGCATAGTAAGTAAGTGCTTGTAAATCACTTTAGTAATACTGTGAGTGAATGATTAATTATATTGATTAATGATTAATAGTGTAAATCGATGATAAAATATCTGATTTTGAAGAGTTTTATTAATTCTGTAAGTGGATTCTATTTTCAAAAATATATTATGCTAACTCAATTCAAAAGAGTGAATATAAATCGGGAGTTGTTGCTGCTTTTTCTTTTTGCAATTGTCTCATTTCCTGTGTATTCTCAATTTAGTGATCTCCATTATTTGCCACCTTTAAAACAGTACAGTAATGGAATAGGTGTTAATGAGCAAGCTGTTTATTTGTCCACCTCCGTGGAGACTCCTTTTACTGTAAAAGTCTATAAAGGTACGGATACCACGGCAGTTGGTACCATTACACTGTCCAAGAGTACGCCGCAAATCTATACGTTAACCAATGGTGACAATAATATCACCTGGGTAGACAATGCAAATACCGGTAGTGTGATTTCAAATAGTGGATTGCGATTTCAATCTGTAAACGGTGAAAAATTTTATGCCAATTATCGTGGAGGAAATGTCAGCCAAGGTTCGTCTTTGACTTCCAAAGGAAGAGCAGCATTGGGAAAGAAATTTCGTTGGGGAGGTGCTCCGGTAATTAATGGTAGTACCACTACCAATGCTACTCTGGGTATTATGGCGACAGAAGACAGCACAGTAGTTCAGATTTTTGGTTATGATCCTTCAATAGCTTTTAGAAAAGGAGATGTTCCTAATTCCATTACTGATGATTTAATTAAAGTCACCCTCAATAAAGGGCAGTCTTATGTTTTGGAATATGTGATCGGGCAAAGTCCCACTTTAAACGGGAAATGGATTGGGGCCTCGATTGTAGCAGACAAGGATATTGCTGTCAGTTTAGGGAATGCCATGTATTCTCCTACTAATGACACATCAAGAGATATTGCCATTGATCAGATTATTCCTGAGAATGTCCTTGGAAGTGAATACGTCTTTGTAAGAGGCTATGGTTCGGATGCTCTCGAATTTCCTATCATTATTGCTACCCAAAATGGAACTGAAATCTTTGTTAATAATTCTCTTACTCCAATAACCTCAATAGATGCAGGGGAGTACTTCATAATACCTGGGTCTAACTATTCAGGTACTGGCGCCGCTCGTAAGGGAGAGAATATGTACGTGAGAGCTTCAAAGCAAGTGTATGCTTTTCAATCTACAGCAGGAGCAAACAATGCGGCAAACGTCGATTATAATTTCATTGCTCCTGTTAATTTCCTTCTCAACAAGGAAGTAGATTTTATTCCAAGCATTGATAAAGTTGCGACCTACACTATTCAAGGAGGAATTTCCATCATTTCAGCAGCTTCTACTCCAGATTCAGAGGTGTTGGTTACAGTCAATGGAACGGCTCAATCCCTTACTGGAAAGCGAAAAGCAGTAACAGGAACAGACCTTTGGGTGACCTATTTTTTGGATGGCTTGAGCGGTAATGTGGCAGTAAAATCAACAAACTCCATTGCGGTTGGCTTTATGGGTCAAAGTGGTGTGAGCGGGGTTTCTGGCTATTTTTCCGGTTTTGAGACGATACCTAGTATTGATATTGCCGTAGATGTGGTGGGTAATTGCTTACAGGATGGAAACGTTACCTTGACTGCTCCATTGGGATATGCTATTTACCAATGGTACTTGGAAGGTGAGCCCGTAGCTGGAGCCACGCAAAGTACGCTGGTACCAACGCTGCCAGGCTCCTATACAGTCGGTATTACCAATTCTGCGGAAGGTAAAGAATATGTTTCCGCACCAGTTGACGTAAGTGATTGCTTGCCTGAAATCAAGCTTGACCTCACCTCTACAAATCAGTCTCCCGCAGTTGGAGAGAATACCATTTTAAGGGTTAACTATAAATACCAATCATTTTTTGGTGCTACAAACGCGGAAGTGTCAGTGCCTATTCCGGCCAATTTCCAGATTGTTTCCAGTAGCCTTTCTGCAGGTTCCTGGTCAGGTTCTACCCAAAAATGGACCTTAGGCAGTGTCATCCCTGGCAGCGAAGAGATCCTCGAGCTTACCTTAAAAGCCCTGACTGTTGGAAATCCTGTCACGGTCACCGCTTCAAATTCCCAGACGGTTTATGGATCGGATAATACCACACTTTTAGAAGAAGGAAATCGAGTGGAAGATGATCTTACTGAAAGTTTCAATATCAAAAATGCTACAGTTATCACTGTAACCACTCCAATTACAAAAACAGTACTTGATGCTGATTTTTCACTTTCAGCTACCTCAAATAGCCCAGCTACAATTACATACAGCTCAAGTAATGAGGGGGTTGCAAAAGTGAATTCCCAAGGGAATGTAGAAATCCTGAATGCGGGAACTGCAACCTTAACTCTAAATCAGGTAGCTACTAATGAATATGGTGCTGCTTCAAAAACAGTTGCTCTCACTGTAACCAAGGTAACACCCACACTTTCGGACTTCCCAGCAATTAGCAAAGTATTTGGAGATCCTAATTTTCAGCTAATAACACCTACATCAAACGGGGATGGGGCTTTTAGCTACACTTCTTCCAATACTGCAGTTGCTACTGTAAATGCGACAACAGGTGTAGTTACAATCAAACAAGCCGGCACAACTACAATTACCGCAACCCAAGCTGCAACCACTAACTTCAATACTGCGACAATCACAGCGGTATTGACTGTTTCTAAAGCAGATCAAGAAATCATCATTGGTACACTGCCTGATGAGAAGACAATTTTGGAACTGGTAGGTCCTGGTGGATTGGGAACTCCAATCTCAATCAGCGCAACCTCCACCTCAGGTGGTGCGGTTACCATTTCCTTGCCAACAGGCAGTATCGGTACGCTGGCAGGAACCACGGGGAATTATACCTTGACAAGCGTCAGTGGACCAGGAATATTGGTAATAGATTTTACCGTTGCGACTAGTACAAATTACAATTCAGCAACTAGATCAGTCAGCCTGGATGTGAGTAAAAAATCCCAGAACATAACGTTCAGTCCTGCTATGCCGACTTCACTCGTTTTCGAGGAAGATCTGACAGTTGGTATTACAGCTAGTTCACCATCCTCAGCTCCAATGGTATATGCCGTTGCTTCTGGTCCGGCAACTATTTCAGGCAATCAACTTCTGGTGACAGGTACTGGAATTATAACCTATACAGTAAATAACCCTGGTGATGATTTTTATTCTGCTGCTCCGGAAGTCAGAAAAACCCTAACCATTACCCAAGGGACAACCGTATTGACTGATTTTTCAATTACGGACAAAATCTATGGTGATCCCAGTATTTCCTTACCAACTCCTACCTCTAACCGTTCCGGGGATTTTACTTACTCTTCAAGTAACCCAGCAGTAGCTTCTATTTCAGGAGGAAATCTTCAGTTTAATACACCAGGCTCGGTAACTATTACCGCTACTCAAACTTCAACTAATAATTGGACGGGTGCGTCTATCTCGACAACGTTTAGCGTGCTTAAGAATACCCCGACTATTACTGGTATTTCGACGATATCGAAAAAAACCATTGATCCTGACTTCCTTTTCTCGGTAACAACTACTGTTCCTGCTAATCCGATCGTATTCAGAAGTTCTGACCTTTCGGTTGCGACTGTTAATAGTTCTACAGGCTTAGTTTCTATAAAAGGAATTGGTACTACTGTGATCACTGCTTCCCAAGATGCGACTACTTATTATAACTCAGCAAGTAAGGCCTTAACCCTAACAGTGACCAAAGCTGATCCAACGATCGAAGCTTTGCCAGATTTAAGTAAGGAATTAGTAGATCCAAGTTTTACAATTACACCTAATTCGGATAGTGGGGGAGCATTTACCTACAGCTCCTCCAATACCAATGTAGTGACGGTAAACAGTACTACTGGGCTAGTAACCCTTGTGGCTAATGGAATCTCTACCATTACAGTCACTCAAGCGGCGACTGCAGCTTACAACTCTGGAACGACCACTTTTAAGATAACCGTAGGTCAACTCGTATATGGTTTCACTGTAGATCCGATCTCAGACCAGACTTTTACAGGAAGTCCAATTACTCCATCTGTAGTGGTAAAGGATGGCAGTACAACGATGGTAGCCAATACTGACTACACCCTAAGTTTTGCCGATAATACCAATGTGGGCACGGCTACGGTGACGATAACCGGTACGGGCAATTATGCAGGGACAGAGGAAGCGACCTTTGAAATTGTAGCTAAATCCTTATCTGAATTGACGGTTGATGCAATCGCCGACCAGACTTACACGGGAAGTGCGATTACTCCATCTGTCGTAGTGAAAGATGGCAGTACAACCTTGGTCGCCAATACTGACTACACCCTGAGTTTTGCGAACAATACGAATGTGGGTACGGCTACGGTGACGATCACTGGCACAGGTAATTACACAGGTACAAAAGAAGTGACCTTTGAGATCGTAGGTAAATCCCTATCTGCCTTTACGGTTGATGCTATCGCAGACCAGACTTTTACAGGAAGTCCAATTACTCCATCTGTAGTAGTAAAGGATGGCAATACAACCTTGGTAGCCAATACTGACTACACCCTAAGTTTTGCCGATAATACCAATGTGGGCACGGCTACGGTGACGATAACCGGTACGGGCAATTATGCAGGGACAGAGGAAGCGACCTTTGAAATTGTAGCTAAATCCTTATCTGAATTGACGGTTGATGCAATCGCCGACCAGACTTACACGGGAAGTGCGATTACTCCATCTGTCGTAGTGAAAGATGGCAGTACAACCTTGGTCGCCAATACTGACTACACCCTGAGTTTTGCGAACAATACGAATGTGGGTACGGCTAC
>VFQO010001892.1_pt1 | contig 14405 bp, 15 predicted proteins | sample 3512331 | NCBI WGS metagenome assembly VFQO01 (sample SAMN10412371, study PRJNA504923) | tailings metagenome | isolation source: Replicate 3 from Balatoc abandoned mine | place: Philippines: Itogon, Benguet | collected 2017-08-28
GTGCCTTGCCCCTTGCTGGCCGCTGCCTCTGGCAACGGTGCGGCGGGGCTGCCCGCCAGGTAGTTGTTCTTCACCCGCACATAGTGCTCGGCTGAATATTTCAGGTACGCAATCTCTGCATCGGTGAGCGCGCGCTGGCGCACCGCAGGGCGGCCGATGTAGAGGTAGCCGCTCTCCAGCACCTTGCCGGGCGAGACCAGGCTGCCCGCGCCTAGCATCACGCGGTTTTCGATGATGGCGTCATCCATAACGATGGAGCCCATGCCGATCAGGCATTCGTTGCCAATGCGGCAGCCGTGCAGGATGACCGAGTGGCCCACCGTCACGTAGTCGCCAATCACCAGCGGCGAGCCTTCGGGCTTGCTCGCGTTGCGGTGCGAGACATGGCCCATGGTCAGGTCCTGCACGTTGCTGCAGCGACCCACGGTGATGCGGTTCACATCGCCGCGCAGCACGGCGTTGCACCACACCGAGCTGTCATCGCCCAGTTGCACATCGCCAATCACTTGTGCGCTGGCGTGCACGAAAACATGGCTGCCCAGTTGGGGCGCGGCGTCAAGGTAAGGTTCCAGGGGCATGGGCATCAGGGGGTGTTTGAACAAAAAGCCTGGCGCAAGCGGGGCCGTGGTCCACAGCGTAGTGCAAAACACCGCGCCCGTGCGGTGCCCGGCTTTATCCTTGGCGCCCCAGGAGACCCCATGCACACCCACCCCACCGACCCCGCCACACGCGCCGCTGCCGAGCATGCCGCCGCCTTGCTGGAGCAGGCCGACGCCCTCATCGTGGCCGCTGGTGCTGGCATGGGGGTGGATTCCGGCCTGCCCGACTTCCGGGGCAATGAAGGGTTCTGGCGTGCCTACCCTGCGCTGGCGCAGGCGCGGCTGGACTTTGCCTCCATCGCTTCGCCCGCAGCGTTTCGTGAGGCGCCCGAACTGGCCTGGGGCTTTTACGGCCACCGGCTGGCGCTGTACCGCCGCACGGTGCCCCACGCGGGCTTTGCGCAACTGCAGCGCTGGGGCGCGCGCATGCACCAGGGCCTGAGCGTGTTCACCAGCAATGTGGACGGGCAGTTCCAGATGGCAGGCTACTTTGCCGACGCGGTGCATGAATGCCACGGCTCCATCCACCATCTGCAGTGCCTGGAAGGCTGCAGGAGCGCCATCTGGCCTGCCGACGACTTTGTGCCTGATGTAGATGAAAGCACCTGCCGCCTGCGCAATGCACCCCCGCACTGCCCCCACTGCGGTGGCCTGGCGCGGCCCAACATCCTCATGTTCAACGACTGGGACTGGCTAGAGGCGCGCACCGCCGCGCAGCACGCACACCAGCAGCGCTGGCTGCAGGGCGTGCGCCGCCCGGTGGTGATCGAGCTGGGCGCGGGCACGGCCATTCCGTCCGTGCGCCACTTCAGCCACCGCATTCTTCACGCGCACGGTGGCCGCCTCATTCGCATCAACCCCCGTGAATGCGAGGTGCCTACGCGCAGAGACGTGGGCTTGCGCCTGGGCGCGGCGCAAGGGCTGGCGCTGGTGGAGCAGGCCCTGAGCGCTGCGTGATCGGTGAGTGTTCAGGCCTTGCTGGCGCGTCGCGCCAGCGCCCCCACCACCCGCGCTGCAGCGCGAATGTCTTCATCGCCATAGCCCGCGTAGCCAAACAGCCAGCCACGGCGGTCTGATTGCACGGCATAGCGCGACAGCGGGGTCAGCATCACGCCCGCCGCCTGCACGCTGCGGGCCAGGGGCTCGTCGTCAATGCCCACCGGCACTTCGTGCAGCAGGTGCATGCCCCGGTCGCTGGGCTGCAATTGCAGTGCGCCGTCGCTTGCATTGGCCAGGGTGTCGATCAGCCATTGCTGGCGGTGCAGGTACAGCTCGCGCATGCGGCGCAAGTGGCGCAGCAGGTGGCCTTCTGCAATGAAGCGGGCCAGCACCGCCTGCGCATCGCCCGGCGCATGCCGGTCGGTGATGGCGCGGGCCATGGCAAAGGCTTCAACCAGCGCAGGCGGCACCACCACAAAGCCCAGGCGCAGGCCGGGGTGCAGCGTTTTGCTGAAAGTGCCCACGTACAGCACGCGCTCCGACCCCGGCAGGCTGCACAGTGCAGGCACGCGCTGGGCAGCGTTGCCGTACTGGAATTCGCCGTCGTAGTCGTCTTCCACTACCCAGGCATCGTGCTCGCGCGCCCACTGCAGCAGGGCCTGGCGGCGTGGCAAATCCATGCGCACCCCGGTGGGGAACTGGTGCGTGGGCGTGACCACCGCCATGCGCGCGGCGGGCCACTGCGCCGCGCCCTGAGCAATGCACAGCCCGCTTTCATCCAGCGGCACGGGCCGTGCCAGCGCGCCGTGGCCCAGCAGGCTGGCGCGGATGCCGGGGTAGCCAGGGTCTTCCACCAGCACCTCGTCGCCCACATCCAGCAGCAGGCGCGCAATCAGGTCAATGCCCTGCTGCGAACCTGAACACACCACCACCTGCGCCGCATCGCACCGAATGCCGCGCGACGCCCACAGCCACTGCGCCACAGCCTGGCGCAGGTCGGGGTCGCCCGCCGGGTCCAGGTAGTGGGCGCGGGCGGCGCGCTGGGCCTGGCTGGCCTGGCGCGCCAGGCGGTCCCACACGGCAAACGGAAAACTGGCCACCTCGGGCGCGCCAATGCGAAAGGCCCGCGCCGGCACCAGCGGCGGGCGCCAGCGTGCGGCCGTGTCGGCCACCAGCTGCCCGCGCTGCGACAGGCCCCGGGGCGGCATTGCCAGCGCGGGGGCGCTGGCACGCGGGCGCGGGGCCAGGGCTTGCGCCACATAGGTGCCATCGCCCACGCGGGCCTCGACATAGCCCTCGGCCAGCAGGCGCTGCACGGCCCACAGCACCGTGTTGCGCGATACGCCCAGCAGCCCCGCATGGGTGCGAGAAGGCGGCAGCCGCGTGCCCGCAGGCCAGCGGCCCTGCTCGATGGCGCTGCGCAATTGCGCATACACCTGCTGGCGCAAGGTGGCCGATGAAGGCGCGGCGCTGGGTGTGGAATTGGCTCTGGCAATGGGCACGAATTGGCTCCCTGTAGATGCCCTGTGGCACCTAAACTGAGGAACCATTGTAAAAACCCCCGTTGGAACTTCACCCATGGCCGCACCGCACACCGCCACCGTCGTCTGGACCCGTGGCACCGATGACTTTCTGGACCAGCGCTACCACCGCAGCCACCAGTGGCGGTTTGATGGCGGCGCCACCGTGGCGGCGTCTTCGTCGCCCCATGTGGTGCCCCTGCCTTATTCCGATGCGGCGGCGGTGGACCCCGAAGAGGCCTACATCGCCGCCCTGGCCAGTTGCCACATGCTGTGGTTTTTGGACATTGCCAGCCGCGCGGGCTGGCGCGTGAACCGCTACACCGACGCGGCCACGGGCACCATGGCCCAGGATGCTGAAGGCCGACTGGTGGTCCGCCATGTGCAGTTGCGCCCGGTCACGGTGTTTGATGCAGCCCACGCGCCCACCGCGGCGGTGCTGGCCGACCTGCACCACCAGGCGCATGCGGCGTGCTTTCTGGCCAACTCGGTCAAGACGCAGATCGACTGTGCGCCCGTCTTGCAAACGGAAGGCGCCTGACATGGCCAACGCCAACCGCCAGTTTCAGGTGACGGACCCTGCCACCCTGCAGGCGCTGGTGCGCACGCAGCCGCTGGCCACGCTGGTCATTGCGCACGAGGGGGCGCTGCACGCCAATCACATCCCCTTGTTCCTCGACCCGCACCAGGGCCCGCACGGCACGCTGCTGGGCCATGTGGCGCGGGCCAATGGCGTGTGGCCCCTGCTGCCGCAGCAGGCCGTGGCCGTCTTCCACGGGCCGCAGGCGTACATCTCGCCATCGTGGTACCCGTCCAAGGCGGTGGACGGCAAGCAGGTGCCCACCTGGAACTACGCCGCCGTGCACGCCCACGGCACCCTGCGCGTGCTGGACGGCGAAGGCCCTTTGCGCGACATGCTGCGCCGCCTGAGCGATGCGCAAGAAGCCCATCGCCCCCACCCCTGGCGCGTGGACGACGCCCCGCCCGATTACCTGGAAAAAATGCAGCGCGCCATCGTGGGCGTGGCGCTGGAGGTGCAGCGCTGGGAAGGCGTATGGAAGGTCAGCCAGAACCGCACCGATGAAGACCGTGCGGGCGTGGTGCAGGGCCTGCTGGCCGAAGGCACCCCCGCCGCCGAAGACATGGCGGCGCTGCTGCAGGGGCGGTTGATGGGTAGAGGTGTGTGGTGAGTTTGCTATTAAATCAATAGCTGCTAGCGCTTGATGGTAAAGCGCTAGAGCCTGTTTTGGTTTCAAGGTGGTGCAGGGCGGCGGCACCCCGCCGCCACGCCCTCAGCCCTCCAGCCATTCCACCCGCAGCGTCACCACCGGCGCGGCCACCGCCGGGTGGTCGGCCAGCGCTTGCACGGCCCGGTCCACCGTGGCCTGGGCCACGGCGTCGGTCAGCACCAGCACCTGCGCTTGTGCCTCGGGGCCGCTGCCAGCGGGCAGCGCCTGGTCGCGAGCCAGTTCCACGCGCTGCACCGGCACCTGCTGCGCTGCCAGCCATGTGCTCACCTCGTCCACCTGCTGCGCAGTGTGCACGGGCACGCGCAGGTAGTGGCGGGTGTGCACGGCCGCGCGTGGCAGCACGGCCAGTTGCTCATTCACCGCGTGGGCGTGAAAGCCCTGGTGCGGCACGCGCTGTGCGGGCGTGGTGCCCTGCAGCCGGGCCACGTCCACCAGGTCGGCAATCACGGCCGACGCGGTTTGCTCGGACCCTGCGCCCGCGCCGTAAAACATCGTCACGCCCGCCGCATCGCCCTTCACCATCACCGCGTTCATCGAGCCATTGACCTGCGCCAGCAAATGCGTGGCAGGCACCAGCGCGGGCTGCACGCGCAGTTCCACGCCATCGGCATCGCCCTCCTTGCGCCGGCGCGCCACGCCCAGCAGCTTGATGCGAAAGCCCAGTTGCTCGGCGCAGGCCACGTCCAGCCCCTGCAGGCGGGTGATGCCTTCCACCTGCGCATCGGCAAAACGCACCGGCATGCCAAACGCATTGGCCGCCAGCAGCGTGATCTTGTGCGCTGCGTCGATGCCTTCGATGTCGAAGGTCGGATCTGCTTCGGCATAGCCTAGCGCCTGCGCCTGCGCCAATGCTTCGGCAAAGCCCAGCCCTTCTTCGCGCATCTTGCTCAGAATGAAATTGGTGGTGCCGTTGATGATGCCCGCCACCCACTCGATGCGGTTGGCCGTGAGGCCCTCGCGCAGCGCCTTGATGATGGGAATGCTCACGGCCACCGCGCCCTCATACGCCACTGTCACGCCGTGCTGGCGGGCGGCGGCAAAGATTTCGTTGCCGTGCGTGGCCAGCAGTGCCTTGTTGGCCGTGACCACATGCTTGCCCGCGCGTATGGCGGCCAGCACCCATTCGCGTGCGGGGCTGGTGCCCCCGGCCACTTCCACTACCACATCCACATCGGGGTGCGTGGCCACCAGCATCGGGTCGTTGGTCAGCGCCGCGTCTCTGCCCACCACGCGCATCGCACGGGCCAGGCTGCGGGCGCACACCATCACCAGCTTGATGCCCCGCCCCGCGCGCCCCGCAATCTCCGCCTGGTTGCGCGCCAGCACGCGGAACGTGCCCGAGCCCACGGTGCCAATGCCAATCATGCCCACGCGCAGCGGGCGGGGTGCCAACGCGGCGACGTGGCTGGACTGGGGCTCAAGACTCTCGACAGGATCGCGGTACATCGGCTTCTCCAAACATCAAACGAACGAACAAACACGACTTGCGCAAATCGGGGTTCAGCAGGCGGATCGCCCTGGGGGCAAACCGCCTGCTTCAGCCCTGTTTTGCGCAAGGCATAAAAAAACCCAGCTGCCAGAGCTGGGTTTCGTGCATTCGTCTTGTGGGGGAAGAGAGAGCGATCACCAGGTGGCTGCCGAAACGGCCACCTGCGCTGCGCTCAGGTGGCCGCGGTGGTAATGGTGATCATCATTCGTGCACCCATCGCCCGCGTGAACGCAGGCAGCATCATGCCCATGCACGCAAAGGCTGCGGCAGGTGCGATGACGGCGGATGGAGTGAACGACATGAGGCGGCCAGTGTAGCGCACCGCCCCAGCCCCGTCACCTGCGCACGGCGCAGGGGCTTTTGCGGACAAGATTTGCTATTATTTTAAGAGCTAGAGGCGCTTGCTGTACGGGCGCCATCGGCTGATTTTGCTCTAAACCGCTGTGGCCCGGGCCCGTTCAGGGCACCAGCTGTGCTTCCAGCGTGATCTCTGGCACCGCGGCCAGCGCTTTCGACAAAGGGCAATGGGCCTTGGTATCGGCCGCCAGTTTTTGAAAGGCCGCGTCGTCCAGGCCCGGCACCTTGGCCTTCAGCGTGAGCGCAATGCGGTCAATCACAAACCCGTCGCCGTCCTTGCTCAAGCGCACGCTGGCGGTGGTGTCCACAGATTCGGTGGCCACGCCCGCCTTCTCGGCCGCGAATGAAAACGCCATCGTGAAACAGGCCGCATGGGCCGCACCCAGAATCTCTTCGGGGTTGGTGCCCTTGCGGTCGTCGCCAAACCGGCTGGCAAAGCCGTAGGGGTAGCGGTCCAGCGCGCCCGTCTCGGTGCTGATCTGGCCCTGGCCTGCCTTGCCGGCCCCTTCCCAGTGAACGCTGGCTTTCTTTTCAGACATGGTGAACTCCTTGGTGTGCTGGAGCCCAGGGGCTCCCAAAGGCCCCATCTCATCACGGCTGCGTTGGCTTGGCTGTGGGACAACGCCGCATCGCAATCGCATCAAAAGGGCAGCGCACCGCACACAGCGCACAGCCCGTGCAGCCCTGCGCATCGTCCAGCACCGACCGCTTCGGCCCCCAGCGGCTGTCCCCCTGCACTTGCAGCGACAGCACATGCGGCGGGCACACCGCCACGCACCAGCCGCAGCCCGTGCACCGGGCAGGGTCAATCACCGGCAGGGCGACTGCCTTCATGGCCGTGGTGGTGTGTGCCGAGGATCACCTCAGCCCCCGCGCCGCCCATACGCGCAGTAACCCGGCTTGGGGCTTTTCTTCTGCGGGTGCAGGCGACAAGTCTCCGGCCGCTGGTCATACACGGTGCACAGCCGCGTTTTGGGGTCGAGAAAATTGCAGTCCCCACTGGCCCGCCGCGCCATGGTAAACACCACGTTCTTGTGGTTGAAGTGGTCAATCAGCCGCGCCTTTTGCAGCCGCTTGGCAATGTGCCGGGGCTCCTCATGCTCGGCCTCAAACGCATCCACCAGCCCCAGCCGCACCAAGTCCGATAGCTGCACCTCCAGCGGCATGGTGCAGCAGTTGGCCGCGCAGGTCTCGCACAGGCCCGCACGGTAGCGGGACCAGGTGTCCAGGCGGTCTACGTCAACGATGGAGATGGGGGAGCGCATGGGGGATACTGGTAACGAAAACGCCCAACCGGCGGTTGGGCGTTCCTGCGGTGACGGGAGGTGTGCTCGCTCTTGATTTTTGTTGCGTGGCTTGCCTCCACCTCCGGGGGCGATGCAAGTGTATGCCAATCAACGCGCGTGGTGGGCTCAGTCCCCGTACAGGACGTTGATGCGCGCCACGTACTTGGGTACAGCCCCGCTGACCCGCGCGCCGATGTGCGGCACGGAATCGGGCGAGAAGCCATGGCGGAAGAAGAGCGCTGCGCCCTTGCGGGGCGTGACATCGACCCAGCGCCCATCGCGGCCGAGCAACTGGGTGTTGCCGCCCACGACGCCGTCCGAGGGATCGTTCAGGTACAGCAACATCGTCAGGCACGAACGCAGGCCGGGCCATTCCTGCATCCACCGGCGGCTCGGGTCCAGGCCGTAGCCAGGCCAGTCGCCATCGATATGCCGGTTGAAGACGTCGTTGTCGTCGTAGCGGTACATATTGATGCGATGGCTGAGCTGGCCGTGCAGGGCCGCGCCCCCGATGGCAGGCGGCAGCAGCGGCTGGATGCGCTGCATCACGGGCCCGAGCAGGGCCTCGTCCGCCACCCAGTGCACTGACTTGTTCATGCGCATGCCTGGCGGCGTGGAGATGCCGGGCGCCTCCTCGCGGTAGCCGAAGTGCTCGCTGGCTGCCACGATGCAGTCGGCCTCTGCGGCGGTGACCACGTCGTCGATGAAGAAGGCCAGGTAGCCGCCCAGGTCAATGTCGTGCCGGCGCGGCTGCAGGCTGGGCTGAGGCCCCAAGGCCAGGCAGGATGGCGTGCTTTCGAAGGCATGGACGGGGGTCTCGTGGACGACTCCACCCATGGGGAGCGAGCCCGGCATGCTGGCCACCACGCGTTGCGCTGGCCATGGGGTATCGGGGATATGCAGCATTGCTTCACCAAGTCCCAGTGTTGGGCATGTCTTGCCAGGGCGCAGCCGGCGGCAGCGGCATGCCCTGCTGCAGTAGTTCGATGGAGATGCCGTCGGGCGATCGCACGAAGGCCATGTAGCCGTCGCGCGGGGGCCGCAGGATGGCCACCCCCTGTGCCCGAAGGCGTGCGCAGCTGGCGTAGATGTCCTCGACGGCGTAGGCCAGGTGCCCGAAGTTGCGGCCTCCGCCATAGTGCTCGGGGTCCCAGTTGTAGGTGAGCTCGACCTGGGCCTGCTCGTCCCCGGGTGCGGCCAGGAACACCAGTGTGAAGCGGCCTTGCGGCATGTCCTGGCGGCGCAGCACGCGCAGGCCCAGGCCATCGCAGTAGAAGCGAAGGGATGCATCCAGGTCTGTCACGCGGACCATGGTGTGGAGGTATTTCATAGGGTAGCTGCCGGCCTCAAGCCGGTCGGAAGTTGTTCTTGAGTTCGCGCAGCGTGGCAAACACGGCCACGTCGCCATCCGGGACCGTGGCGAGCGCGGCCAGGCCAGCGCGCAGGCCCGGATCGCGCGAGCGCAGGAAGGGATTGACCAGGCGCTCGGTGGCCAGTTGGCTGGGCAGCGTGGGTGCGCCGCGCGCGCGCAGTGCATCGCAATGTGAGATGTAGGCTTGCAGCGCGGCGTTGCCCGGCTCCACCGCCTGCGCGAACCGCAGGTTGGACAGGGTGTATTCGTGAGCGCAACAGACGCGCGTGGCCGCCGGCAGGCCGTTCAGCCGGTCCAGCGAGGCCAGCATTTGCGCAGGCGTGCCCTCAAACAGCCGGCCGCAGCCGCCCGAGAACAGCGTGTCCCCGCAAAACAGCAGCGGCCCGCCCGGTACGTGATTGCCAAAGTAGGCCACGTGGCCGGCGGTATGGCCGGGGACGGCGATGACCTCGAAGTCCTGCCCCAGCACCTGCAGCCGGTAGCCCTCGCCCACGCGGGTGACGGGTTCGGGAAGCACCTCGCCCACAGGGCCGAAGACGGCGGCGCCGCTGTCCGCCACCAGCTCGGCCACGCCGCCGGTGTGGTCGTGGTGGTGGTGCGTCAGCAGGATGCCCGCCAGGATCAGGCCCTGCTCCTGCAACGCTGCGCGCACGGGGCCGGCATCGCCAGGGTCCACGACCCAGGCGTGCTGGCCGTCATGCAGCAGCCAGATGTAGTTGTCGCTGAAAGCGGGGATGCACTGCAGTTGGGGCGAAGGGGCGGTGGTGTTCAGGCGCATGCGAGCTCCTCGGCCGCCCGCGCCGGCCCCTGCTCCAGTTCGCAACTGGCGGCCAGGGCCGCGAGCCGGGCGACCACGCCATAGAGGTAGAAAAGGTTGGGCCCGCTTGTCCCCGGCGGCTGGCCGTGCTGCACCGACAGCGCTGCGGGGTCACAGGCCATGGGCTGGAACCGGGCGCCTGGTGCATTCAGGTTCTCGTCGGCCCCGCGCTCGGCATGCAGGCGGTAGAACCCACCCACCACGGCCCGGTCGATCATGTACGCCACGGGCTCGGCCGTGGCACCGCCCACGCATTCGCGCGTCCGCACACCTTCTTGCAGGATGACCTCGGACACCTGCAGGCCGTCCTTCACCACGGCCATCTTGTTGCGCGTGCGGCGGTTGAGCGCGCCCAGCTCGCTGGCGTCGCGCACCATCATGATGCCCATGCCGTAGGTGCCGTTGTCGGCCTTGACCACGATGAAGGGGCGCTCGGCGATGCCGTATTCCTTGTACTTGCGGCGGATGCGGTTCAGCAGCGCATTGGCTTGCTCTTGCAGGCGCTCCAGGCTGTGGCCTTCGGCGAAGTCGAGGTTGTCGCAATGGTCGAAAAGGGCTTGTAAGAGCCAGGGGTCCAGGCCCAGCAGCTTGCCGAAGCGCTTGCAGACCTCGTCGTAGGCCTGGAAGTGCCGGCTCTTGCGGCGCACATGCCAGCCAGCATGCAGCGGCGGCAGCAGCAATTGCCCTTGCAGGTCTTCGAGGATGCCAGTGACGCCGGCGCTGAGGTCATTGTTGACCAGGATGGCGCAGGGATCGAAGTCCCGCAGCCCGATCCGGTTGCCGCGCCGGAGCAGCGGCTCCAGAGTGAGTGTGCCCCCATCAGGCAGCGCCAGCGCCGTGGCCTCGGCGATGTCAGGGTTAAGGGAGCCTATCCGTACCTCCAGACCAGCGTCGCCCAGGATGCGCTGCAGTTGCGCCACGTTCTGCAGGTAGAAGCCATTGCGGGTGTGGTTTTCCGGCACCAGCAGCAGTCTGCGGGCCTGCGGCGCTCGCCGCTGCAGCGCCAGGCGTGCGGCCTGCGCCGCCGGCAGCAGCATCTCGGCCGAGAGGTTGTTCCAGCCGCCGGGATACAGGTTGGTGTCCACGGGCGCGAGCTTGAAGCCCGCGTTGCGGATGTCCACCGAGCTGTAGAAGACAGGGGTGTGCTGCGTCCACTCCAGGCGGAACCAGCGCTCGATCACCGGCGACCCGTCCAGAATGTGCTGACCAAGTTCAGAGGGGGCGCCGTCCAGCGCCGTGAGGAAATGGGGAACCATGATGACAACCTTTGCGGTTCAAGAAGCAGGGGCTGTCCACGCACACCGCGTTCCCCCGCACAGGCCGAGGCAACGCGGCGTTGCGCTCAGCGGTAGTGGCCGTGCTTTTCCAGCACTTCGATCTTGTAGCCGTCCGGGTCCAGGATGAAGAAGAAGCGCGCCAACAGTTCGTCGCCGCTCTTGAATTCCTTGACCGGCAACGGCTCGTAACCTGCGGCGATCAGCTCGGCGTGCCGCGCCGGCACGTCGTCCACCACCACGGCCACGTGGCCGTAGCCATCGCCATGCGTATAGGGCGTTTCGCGTCCCTTGTTCCAGGTCAGCTCAATCTCGGCGTCGTTCTCTTCGTTGCGCAGGTAGACCAGCGCGAAGTCAGGGAAATCCAGCCGGTGGGAGGGCGTGAGGTTGAAGACCTCGCGGTAGAACTTCAGGGATGCGTCCAGGTCGTGCACCCGGATCATGGTGTGAATCAGTTTGGCCATACGTTGCGTTATTGGTTGAGAGGGGTTGCCTCAGTGTGGGAGATGCTGGGGGTTGCGGACATGCGGCACGTGGCCACCTACGGCGTCTTCCACGGTTTCAGCCGCTTCGAGCTGGTCGCACTTTCGTCGAAGGTAGCGCAGGCACGTGACCCGCAGGAAAGAGGTGAAATTCAGCACATCGCCCCGGTGGCGCAGGATCTCGTCGTGGAACTGCACGATCAGGGTGTTGGTGGTAACCCCCTCTTCGGCCGCCAGGCGCGCCAGCGTGTCCCAGATGAAGTTTTCCATCCGGATGCTGGTCGACACCCCCCGGATGCGCACGGTGCGGGTACGCGATTCGTAAAGAATCGGATCGGCGGCAACGAAGAATTCACACATGGGGAGTCTCCTGCGTAGAGCGTTTGGGGCCTTGCTTACAGGGCGCGTTGCGCCATCTGCGAAGCGATGTAATCGGCCTGGCGAATCGCCAGCGACACGATCGTGAGCGTGGGGTTTTCCGCGCCGCCGGTGGTGAACTGGCTGCCGTCGCTGATGAACAGGTTCGGAATGTCGTGCGTCTGGCCCCACTGGTTGCAGACTCCATCCTGGGCGCGTGCGCTCATGCGGGCGGTACCCAGGTTGTGCGTCGACGGATAGGGCGGCGTGCGGAAGGTCTTGATCGCACCCGCCGCGCCGTAGATGCGCTCGGCCTGGGTGAAGGCGTGGTTGCGCATGGCAATGTCGTTGTCGTGGTCGTCGAAGTGCACGTTGGGCACGTAGTTGCCGTACTGGTCTTTGACGCTGGTGTTGAGCGTAACGCGGTTGGTCTCGCGCGGCATGTCCTCGCCCACCAGCCACATGCCGGCCAGGTTGGTGTAGTGGTCCATCCACCAGGCGAAGTCGGCGCCCCAGCCGCCCGGGTTGAGAAAGGCCGCCATGAACGGAATACCCAGCGACAGGGTCTCCAGTTCGTAGCCTCCGGCAAAGCCGCGGCGGGTGTCGTGGCGGGCTTCGTCGCGGACGATGCCGGCCATGGTGGTGCCACGGTACATGTGGACCGGGTCCTTGAAGGCTGCGTACACCGATCCGGTCATGTGGCGCATGTAGTTGCGGCCCACCTGGCCGGACGAGTTGGCCAAGCCATCCTTGAACATGTTGGATGCGGACAGCAGCAACAGGCGCGGCGTTTCGATGGAATTGCCGGCCACGCAGACGATGCGTGCTTTCTGGCGCTGCTCCTTGCCGTCCTTGTCCATATAGACCACGCCGTTGACACGTCCCGCGGCGTTGTGCTCGATGCGGGTGACGTGGGCTTCGGTGCGCAATTCAAAATTGCCCGTGGCGTCGGCCGCCGGCAGCTCGGTGTACAGCGTGGACCACTTGGCGCCGCTCTTGCAGCCTTGAAAGCAGAAGCCCAACTGCAGGCACCTGCCGCGCCCGTCGCGCGGTTGGCTGTTGACGGCCATGTTGCCGGTGTGCACCTCTTTGTAGCCCAGCTTGGTGGCGCCGTGGTACATCACCTTGAAGTTGTTGTTGCCCGGAAGACCCGGGATGCCGTTGGTGCGGGTCACACCCATCTTGTTTTCGGCCTTGGCGTAGTAGGGCTCAAGGTCCTTGTACGTGATGGGCCAATCCAGCAGGTTGGCACCCTTGATGTCGCCATAGACGGTCTTGGTGCGGAACTCATGCTCCTGGAAGCGCAGCGATGCGCCGGCCCAGTGCGTGGTGGTGCCGCCCACGGTCTTGCAGATCCAGGCCGGCAAACCAGCAAAGTCCTTGGCGATGCGCCAGCTGCCCGAGGTGGTGCGCTTGTCCAGCCACGACAGCTGGCTGAAGGCCTTCCATTCGTCGTTGATGAAGCTGGCGTTGGACTGCTTGCCGCCCGCCTCCAGCACGACAACCTTGATGCCCTTTTGGCACAGCTCGTTTGCCAGGGTACCGCCGCCCGCGCCGGAGCCGATGATGACGACCACCGAGTCGTCGCTGTTATCAAATTTGGCCATGAGTGTCTCCTGGTGCGCCCAATCGTTGAGGGGCACGCTTTATCAATATGTGAGTGCGAAATGCCGGAAGATGGGCTGCGTTCAGCCCAGATAGGGCGCTGGGCTGGCCTGGGCGGGGGGCGCGGGCAGCCACTTCAGGTCCTGGAAGCCGCGCAGGAGATAGCCACCTTTTTCCCAGGCCGAGCCTTCGTAGCCGAAGACCGCGAAAGCCATCTCGTTGTCGTAAAGGGAGGTGACGCATTGGCCGCGCACCGTATTGAAAAAGTCCTGCCCCTCCATGGCCTTCACCGCTTCAAGGCGGCGCTGCTTGCTGGCCTTGAGGAAGCTGCCACCTGCCAGGTGGTCCAGGTTCTGAATGCCGGCCTGGAGCATCTTCGCCTTTTCCGGATCGGCCGCGGCACGGCCGTCGAGGTCCTTGGCCAGCAGCGCGTACACCGCGTCGGGAAGCTTGGCGTGCGGGAACAGCACCCGGCCCATCTGCAGCAGGGTGTTGCCCTCGACCTGGCTCAGTTGCTTGAGCTCCAGCGCCCAGGCGGTGGAGGGTGCCAGCAGCGCGAGCGTGCTGCCAGCGGCCAGCGTCCCCATCAGCACGCCCGAGCCTTTGAGCAGGCTGCGGCGGGTCAGGGGCAGCTGCGTGGCCGGCGTGGAAGATTCGTGCGCCTGCTTTTGAGAAATTGGGATGAATCGCATGGTGTCGTCTCCGGTATGACTGGTTTGGTGGCACTTTCTCTACACGGGTGAAATTCTAAAAATCAGCCCCATGGGGTAGGTCATAACGGGATACCTACAGGGATTCCCCTAGGGATGTCCTGCATAACTCCCTGCGGTCCGTGATAGCGCGGCCTCGGGCAGTCCGCTGCGTTGCTTTTCTTGCCAATAGCCCGGCTATTGGCTGCAAAAAGACGCCTTGCAGCCTATCCCGATCCGCACTACCACCGACTCGCGAGGGTTATGCAGATGGCATGGACGTCTCCACCTACACCGCCGTCGGCCTGTTACCTGATACAAGGTGGGGCCTGGCGGTAACGGCATCAAAGTGCCAAAGTGGAAGTTCGT
>VFQO010001893.1_pt1 | contig 14404 bp, 11 predicted proteins | sample 3512331 | NCBI WGS metagenome assembly VFQO01 (sample SAMN10412371, study PRJNA504923) | tailings metagenome | isolation source: Replicate 3 from Balatoc abandoned mine | place: Philippines: Itogon, Benguet | collected 2017-08-28
GGCTTACCAGCGCATCAGCACCGAGCCCCAGGTGAAGCCGGAGCCGAAGGCCACCAGGCAGACCAGATCGCCCCTCTTCACCTTGCCTTCGGCACGCGCCTCGGACAGGCACAGCGGAATCGTGGCGGCGGTGGTGTTGCCGTACTTCTGGATGTTGTTGTGCACCCGCGATGCGTCGATGCCGATCTGCTTGGCGACCATCTCGTTGATGCGCAGGTTGGCCTGGTGCGGAATCAGCATGTCGATGTCGGCAACCGTCAGACCCTGGGCGTCCAGGACTTCCTGGATGACTTCAGGCATGCGCTTGACCGCGTTCTTGAACACCTTCTGGCCTTCCATGTTGGGGAAGATGCGACCGGACTCGACGTCGTCATGGGTGACGTAGCTGTCACGGCCAGCGGCCATGCCGGGGTACTGCATGGCCAGGCACTCGGCATCGCTGCCGTCGGAGTGCACGCGGGTGATCAGGATGCCGGCTTCCGGATCATCGCTGACACCTACCACGGCGGCACCTGCAGCATCGCCGAAGAGCACGCTGACGGTACGGCCACGGGTGGTCTTGTCGAGGCCGCGCGAGTGCACCTCGCCACCGATCACCAGAATCTTCCTGTACTGGCCGGCGCGAATGAACACGTCAGCCATCTGCAGGCCGTAGATGAAACCGGAGCACTGCTGGCGGATGTCGAAGGCCGGCACATGGCCGATGCCCAGCTCGCGCTGCACCAGCACGCCGCAACCGGGGAAGAAGTAGTCCGGTGACAGCGTGGCGTAGACGATGCAATCGATCTCGGACGCATCGACACCGGCGTCGGCGAGCGCTGCACGTGCCGCTTTCACGCCCATGGTGTAGTTGCCTTCCTCGGCATCGACCCAGTGGCGCTCCTCGATGCCGGAACGCTCGACGATCCAGTCGTGGCTGGTTTCCATGACTTCGGCCAGGTCATGGTTGGTGACGGTGCGGGCCGGCACGAAGGTGCCCAACCCCAGGATGCGTGCGCGCGGTGTGCTCATGTAACGCCTCGGTGGTCTGGTTTTCATTGCCGCCGCGTCACCCGCGACGGTCAGCTGGCCGGGAGTCTAACCCGGTCAGCCGATCTCGTCGAAGCACCGCCGATCAATGCGCAACCACTCCGCCGGATGGCAGCTGACCGCCCTCGCTCGTGGCCTCAGGCCGCCGCACCTTGAACCAGGTCGCGTAGAGCGCGGGCACGAACAGCAGGGTCAGGGCGGTGGCCACCACCAGACCGCCCATGATGGCCAGCGCCATGGGTCCCCAGAACACGCTGCGCGACAGCGGGATCATGGCGAGGATGGCCGCTGCCGCCGTCAGCACCACCGGCCGCGAGCGACGCACGGTGGCCTCGACGATGGCCGTCCATGCCGCCGCGCCCTGGCGGATGTCCTGCTCGATCTGGTCCACCAGAATCACCGAGTTGCGCATGATCATGCCGCCCAGCGCGATCACCCCGAGCAGGGCGACGAAACCGAACGGCGCGTTGAACAGCAGCAGCGCCGGTACCACCCCGATCAGACCCAGCGGCGCGGTCAGGAACACCATGAAGGTGCGCGAGAAGCTCTGCAGCTGCAGCATCAGGAAGGTCAGCATGACCAGGAACATGACCGGGAACACCGCGGCCAGTTTCTGGTTGGCCTGCACGCTCTCCTCGATGGCGCCGCCCTGCTGGATCTCGTAGCCGGGCGGCAGCGCATCCAGCACCGGCTTCAGCGACGGCCAGATCTGCTGGGTGGCGAATGGTGCCTGCAAGCCGTCGGCGACGTCGCTGCGCACGGTCAGCACCTGGTTGCGGTTGCGCCGCCACAGCACCGGCTCCTCGAAGGTCGACTCGACCTCGGCGACCTGGCTCAGCGGCACCGCGCCGCCGACGCGCGAGAACAGCGCGATGTCACCAACGCCGCTGAGCGACTGGCGCTCCTCGGGCGTGCCGCGCACCACGATGTCGATGAGCTCCTCGCCGCGCCGCACCTGGCTCACCGGCGCGCCCGACAGCACCGTCTGCACGGTGTCGGCAATGTCGGCACTGCTGATGCCGAGCTGGCGCGCCTTGTCCTGGTCCACGTTCAGGCGCAGGGCACGCACCTGGTCGTTCCAGTCCAGCTGGGTGTCACGCACCAGCGGGCTCTGTCGCACGATGTCGCGCACCTGGTAGGCAATGCGACGCACTTCGGCGGCATCCGGTCCAACCACGCGGAACTGCACCGGGAAGCCCACCGGCGGGCCGAACTCCAGACGCAGCACGCGGCCGCGCAGGGTCGGGAACTCGCGATCCGCCTCGAACAGGGCCAGCAGGCGCGCGCGCACCGCCTCGCGCGCCTCCAGGTCACGGGTCATGATCACGAACTGGGCATAACCGGGATTGGGCAGCTCGGGTTGCAGCGACAGGTAGAAGCGCGGCGAACCCTGGCCGGTGTAGGCCGTGAAGAAGGCGATGTCCTTGTCCTTGGCGAGGATCTTCTCCAGCCGGATGACCTCCTGCTGGGTAGCCTGGAACGAGGCACCCTCCTTCAGGCGCAGCTCGACCAGCAGCTCCGGCCGCGACGCCGTCGGGAAGAACTGCTGCTGCACCAGCTTCATGCCGGCGACCGCGAGCACGAACAGCGCGACGGTGCCCAGCAGCACGCTGCGGCGGTGCGCCACGCACCAGTCCACCCAGGCGCGCAGGCGGGTGTAGATCGGCCGGTCATACGGGTCATGATGCCCGCGCGAGGCCAGGTTGTCCGGCAGCAGCACCACGCCCAGATAGGGCGTGAACAGCACCGCGACGAACCAGGACACGATGAGCGCGATGCCGACGATCCAGAAGATGCCACCGGCATACTCGCCCGAGGTCGACTCGGCGAAGCCCACCGGCATGAAGCCGGCCAGCGTCACCAGGGTGCCGGTCAGCATGGGAAAGGCCGTCGAGCTGTAGGCGAAGGTGGCCGCCTTCACGCGATCCCAGCCCTGCTCCATCTTCACCACCATCATTTCGACAGCAATCATGGCGTCATCGACCAGCAGGCCGAGCGCGATGATCAGCGAGCCCAGGGTGATGCGGTCGAGATTCCAGCCGGTGGCCTTCATGATCACCGCCACGATGCCCAGCACCAGCGGCACCGAGGCCGCGACCACGATGCCGGTACGCCAGCCCAGGAACAGGAAGGACACCGCCAGCACGATCACCAGCGCCTCGATGAACGCGGTCTGGAACTCGGCCACCGAGGAGGCGGCCACCGTGGGCTGGTCGGCATACTGGATGAGCTCCACCCCCACCGGCAGATCGGCACGGATGGCCGCCAGCGCAGTCTCCAGATCACGACCGAAGCGGATGATGTCGGCCTTGGGCACCATGGTCACGCCGAGTGCCAGCACGGGGTGGCCGTTGTGGCGGATGGTGGCGCTGGCCGGATCCTCGTAGCCGCTGCGCACGCTGGCGACATCGCCGAGACGGATCAGGCGACCGCCTGCCGACAGGCTGACATCAGCGACATCCTCGACCGAGCGCAGGCTGCCGTCGAGGTGGGCGAAGACCCGGTCACCGGCGGTATCGATGGAGCCCGAGGGTCGTACCTGGTTCTGCTGGGCAATGGCCTCGAACACCGCCTGCGGTGGCAGGCCGAGGGCGGCGAGCCGGCGACTGGAGAGCTCGACATAGATCTTCTCGGGCTGCTTGCCGAGGATGTTGACCTTGTTGGCCTGCGGCACCCGCTGCAGGCGGCGCTTGATCTGCTCGGCGAACTCCTGCAGCTCGGCCTGGGTCAGGCCGTCGCCACGCAGGGCATAGAGCGCGGTATAGACATCGGTGTACTCGTCATTGAAGAACGGACCGCGCACGCCGGCAGGGAACTCGCGCTGGATGTCGCCGATCTTCTTGCGCGCCTGGTACCACAGCGCCTTCAGCTCGTCACCGGAGTTGCGCCCGTCGATGACCACGGTCATGCCGCCATAGCCCTGGCGCGCGAAGCTCTGCACGTACTTGATGTTGGGCAGCTCCTGGACCGCCTGCTCCATGCGGTTGAGCACCTGGTCCTGCACCTCCTGCGCGCTGGCGCCCGGCCAGGCCACCACGGCCGTCATCGCCGGCACGTTGAACTCGGGATCCTCCTGGCGGCCTAGGCCGTTGAAGGCGACCACACCGGCCAGCAGCGAGGCCAGCATCAGGAAGATCACCAGGGCGCGGTGATTGACCGCCCAGGCGGAGAGGTTGAAGCCCTTCATCAGCGCGCCCTCGCCGCCAGATCCAGGCCGGCGCCACTGCGCTCGACCGCACGCACGCGCATCCCGCCATCGAGCTTCTGCACCCCGGCAATGACCACGCGCGCGCCATCCGCGAGGCCGCTGACCGTCACCGTGTCATTGCCGTGGCTGAGCACCTGCACCGGCTGCTGCTGCAGGCGATCCTTGCCAGCCGGCAGCACCCAGACAAAGGCATCCTGCGCCGCCTTCGACAGCGCCGAGGCCGGCAGCACCACCCGCTCACCGGGCATGGTCTTCGACGGCACGGCGGCAAAGCGCAGCTGAGCGGTCATGCCCAGATGCAGGCGCTGACGCGCGTCAGCCGTCAGACCGCTGAGGGAAAACCGGGCCGGATAGGTACGCAAGGGCTGGCTGGCGGTGGGCGCCACCTCGCGCAGGCGCACGGCAAACGGCACACCACCGGCACCCCAGACCTCGGCCTGCGCAGGCAGCGAGGCAACGTCGGCCACCAGGGCCTCGGGAATGTCGGCTGCAATCTCGATCTCTCCGGGACGCGCCACCGACACCACCGGCATGCCCTCGCCCACCACCTGGCCCGCCTCGGCGCGCACGGCGGTGATCACGCCATCGTAAGGCGCGGACAGGGTGGCATAGCGCACCCGGTTGGCAGCCAGTTCGAGCTGGGCACGCACGGCGCGCGCGCGCGCCTGCACGCGGTCGTTGTCGGCCTGGCTGACCGCCCCCTCGGCGACCAGGGCCGCAAAGCGGCTGGAGTCCGCCGTGGCCTGCTCGGCCTCGGCACGGGCCGCGGTCAGCGCCAGGGTGTAATCACTGCTGTCCAGACGCAGCAGCGGCTGCCCCTTGCGCACGCTCTGACCGACCTCGACCAGGCGTGCCCCGATGCGACCGGGCACCTGGAAGCCCAGCTCACTGGCGTAACGCGCCACCACCACCCCGGACACCGTGCGCGACGGGTCCTGCGCGGCCTGACCCGAGCCCACGGTCATCACCAGCACCGGGCGTGGCGGTTTGCTTGGCGCCGCCTCGCTGCTGCAGCCGCTCAATGTCAGCAGTGACAGCCCCAGAACCACGCCTCCGGCGAGCGGACGCAACGGAGAAAGCAGAAAACGCGGACGGGATGACATCATGACGACGACCTCGGGGACGAAGACTGGGAAACGGGGGCGGCCTGCCAGCCTCCCCCCAGCGCCTGATGCAGGCGCACGCGATTCAGGGTGGTCTGCAGCTGGCTCTCCACCAGCGACTGCTCGGCAGCCAGTGCGGCGCGTTGCAAGGTCTGCAGCTGCAGCAGATCGATCTGGCCGGCGCGGTACAGGCTGTCACCCTGACGCAGTGCCTGCTGTCGGGCATGCAGAGCGCCCTGCAGCAGCTCGCGACGGCGGCGTTCGTCGGCAAGCGCGGTCAGGCTGACCTCGACCTCCTCGACCGCCGTGAGAATGCGCTTCTCGTAATCCAGCAGCGCCTCGCGCTCACGCGCCGACTGCGCCAGGTTGCCGGCCTGCACACGGCCGCCGGCGAACAGCGGCGCGCTGAACGCCGCCGCCACCTGCGAATAGCGCACTGGCGACAGGGCCACCTCGTTGATGGTCAGGCGCTGGCTGCCCAGCACCGCGCTGAGAAAGACACGCGGCAGGAAATTCAGGCGCGCCTCGCGCAGACGCTCGCTGGCTGCCGCCAGCTGCTGCTCGGCGGCACGCAGATCGGGGCGGCGCGCCAGCAGATCCACGGGCTGCCCGGTCGGTACCGGGCCGGCTGCCGGCCAGGCCATGCGCACCGGCAGCTCCTTGAGCTCAGGCACCGGCTGCGACGGATTGTCACCCAGCAGCACCGCCAGCCTGGCCTCGCTGGCCGTCATCAGGGTGTTGAGCCCGGGTCGCAGGGCCTGGGCATCCAGCGACTGGCCGCTGGCGAGCTCGACATCCAGCGCGCTGGACAGGCCCAGGGCATGGCGACGACGGATCAGTCGCTCCGTGGTGTCCAGCGTTGCCAGCGTGGCATCCAGCAGCTGCAGACGCTCGCGCGCCGCGCGCCAGCTCAGGTACTGACGGGCGATTTCGCCGCTGACCAGCAGACGGGCGCCGTCGACACCGGACTGCGCGGCCAGCAGGTCATGGCGCGCAGCCCGGCGTGCGGCACGGGCGGCACCGAACAGGTCCAGCTCCCAGCTCAGGTCCAGCGCCAGCCGCGAGGCCTGCACGTCAGGCTCGCCATTCTTGTAGACAGCCGGCAACTCGCTGCGGCTGTCGGACTCGGAGCCGGTGGCAGACAGGCCGGGCAGCAGCCGCGACTGCTGTGCCATCAGGCCGGCACGCGCCTGTTGCACACGGGCAATGGCCACGCGCGTGTCATGATTGGTGGCCAGGCCACGGGCAACAAGACGATCCAGCACCGGATCGCCGAGGTCCTGCCACCAGTCAGCGGACGTCGTCGGGGTGGCCGCCTCGCCGCCATGGCGATAGCTCCCGGAGAGCGTGACCGCCGGGGACGGCGGTGTGGCAGCACAGGCGGAAAGCAGCACGGCAAGACCGGTCATCACGACCACCGGCACCCGATTGAGGGATAATGCGAATGACATCGACATGGCGGGCCCAGGCTTTGACCATTAACTATACTATGTCGTATAGTAATATTACTGATTTACTGGACTGTCAAGTATATATATGAACGACACCTCCCCACGGCGCGGGCGCCCCCGCGACCCCGAGCGCATGCGCCGTGTCATCGAGGCCGCCTCGCAGCAGTTCCTCGAACAGGGCTACGACCGGGCCAGCATGGATGCCGTGGCCCAGGCCTCGGGCGTCTCCAAGATGACGCTGTACAACTACTTTCCCAGCAAGGAAGCACTGTTCGAGGCCTGCGTGACCTGTCGCACCGAGCGCATGTTCGAGGACGTCGCCCAAAGCCCGCTCGATCCCTCCCGTCCGGCGGACGGCCTGGCGCAAATCGCCCGGCAGTTTCTCGCGCTGATGCGCGCCGATGACGTGCTGCAGATTCACCGCACCCTGTTCGGCATCGCCAGCAGCCAGCCCGAGGTCTGTTCGCGCTTCTTCAAGGCAGGCCCGCAACGCGTTCGCGAGCTGGTGCATGGCTACCTGTCGGCGTCGGTGCGGGCCGGGCAACTGGACATCGAGGATGTGACACTGGCGACAGAACAGTTCCTGGCCTTGCAGCTGGGCAGCCCGCATGTTCGCGCGCTGCTTGGCATGGGCAAACCCTCACCCGCCGAGGACGAGGCGCTGATTGCGGCCAACGTGACACTGTTTCTGGCCGGCTACCAGTCACGCTGAAACGCGACCCGCCATGAAAAAAGGCGGCGCCTCCTGAAGGGAGACGCCGCCGTTCAACGCTCAGGGAAAAAGCGGCCGGACTCAGCTGGCCAGTGCCACCGCCTGACGGTTGCTGAATTCCGCGCTCAGCATGCCGCCCTCGACAAAAAGCCGCTGCTTCCATTCCGCTTCAAGAGCCATTGTCTGCTGCTGGCTGGGGTGGAAGTCCGCCTTCAGGTAGTCGGGAATCGACTTGAACACCGCAGTCAGAAAGCCGTCGCGGCCGAACAGAGCCTTGATGCCCCTGGCGTTCTCGCGCCAGTTGCCAAGCTGGCCATCCTTGGCCATCAGAAGCAGCCAGCTGCCGAGAATCGGCGGGGCCATGAACACCAGCAGCATCGCCACGGCGGCGCGGCGCTCGGCCAGCGTACCGCCCACCTGTTCAAAGACGTCATAGGCCACCGACTTGTGCTCCAGCTCTTCGACGGCATGCCAGTACCAGAGCTTGAGCATCTCGGCGTCGGAGGTAGCGGCAAACTCGGTGTGCGTCAGCCATTGTTCGGCGAGATGGGCTGTCCAGTGCTCCATGGCGGTGGTGCAGGCGAGCTGAAGACGCGGCGCAAAACGCTCGAGCTGGCGCAAGCCGAAACGCACGAAACGATCCGGCAGATCCGGGTCCAGGCCACGCGCACGGAAATAGTCGTTGAGCTTGTCATGCTCACGCCCGTGCAGCGCTTCCTGACCCATGAAGCCGGCTATTTCGGCGCGCAGCACCGGGTCGCTGATACGCTCACGGAAATGCCGCACCGACTCCATGAAGAAACGCTCGCCGGGCGGGAAAATGCCCGAAAACACCACGAAAAGCTGGCTGGCCAGGGCATTGTTGTTGAACGCGAAATAGCGCTCGGCGGTTTCCGGGAAACGGAAGTTCATGTGGCGTGGCGGAATGCCGACCTGGGCACCCGTCAAGGCACGCGACACGGGGGATGATGGCGTCTGGATGGCCGTGGACATGATCATGTACCTCTCGAACCGATGAAGATCACAGTTACAGTCTTGACTGTCACAACCTGTTCTGTGAAATTAATCCGAAAGATCATTCGGATTCAATTCGGATCATGGCCACTCCCCGCACACCCCGGCAGCCACGCGCCAAGGCCACCGTCGACGCCATCATCGAGGCGGGCTTCATCAGTCTCGGCAAACACGGACTGACGGGCACCACCACCTCGCACATCGCGGAGATCGCTGGCATCAGCGTGGGCTCGCTGTACGAGTACTTCGCCAACAAGGAAGCCGTGCACGACGCCATGCGCGAGCGTTTCATCAACGAAATGATCGCGCGGCTCAAGCCCGAGGCGGCACGGATCGCGCGGATGGATGTCACCGAGGCGATCCGGACCATTCTCGAGGTCATTCATGACTTCCTGATGGAGCAGGAACAACGCAACCTGCGCTATGCCCGCGCCGCCCTCCTCGGCCAGGCCGAGCAGGACATGGCGCCACTGATCCGCTTTCTGCAGGAACTGACGCTGCAGTATCTGCTGCATCACCCGCAGTACGCGGTGACGTCTCGCCTGGCCACGATGACCTTCATTTTCATCCATGGCGGCATGTATGCGGTGCTCAGGCACCTGAGCGACCCCGCGCCGGAAATCAGCTTCGAGGAACTCGTCGAAGGCCTGGGCCTGATGGTTTTCCATTACCTCGATGGCGAGCAGCGTCGCCGCAGCGAGGCTCAGGGCACGACCGGCTGATGGGCATGGCGCAGCAGCAGCGCCAGATCGATCACCTGCAAGGCCTGGACATCGGTGGCTTCCAGCACCACGGGGGGCGCGATGCCGACCAGGGCCGCCTGCAGCCAGCGGTGCGCGCACAGGCACCAGCGATCGCCGGGATGCAGCCCGGGAAAGCGATGCTCGGCGCGCGGGGTGGTCAGGTCATTGCCGCGCGAGCGCGAATACACGAGAAAGTCGCGCGTCATGATCGCGCAGACCACATGCTGTCCCCGGTCACCCTCGCTGCCCCGGCAGCAGCCATCGCGGAAATAGCCGGTCAGGGGTGCGTAGGAGCACGCCATCAGGTCACCGCCAAGCACGTTCTTGCGGGTCGGCAGCGGGGCATCCAGCCAGTCAGTCATGATCCGTTCTCCGGGTTCGGGTGCGCTCGCTGCGGCGCACGCGTTCAATGAAGCCGGGCGGCCGGCGCCGTACCCAGGCCAGGAACCGTGCCATGGCCGGGTGCGCACGCAGTCGCTCGACGGTGTGGTAGTGCGTCGCCAGTTCCTGCTCGGTGAACAGGGCATGGATCTGGCGATGGCAGACGCGATGCAGCACCCAGGTGTCACGACCGCCATGCGAGCGCGGCACGAAGTGATGGGCATCGCACTGCTCGTCCGGAATCTCGCGCTCGCACAGCGGACAGATCGCCGGTGCTGGCACCGCGGCAAGGGTGCGGCCGCGCGCTGCAAACGCTTGATGCGGCCCATGACTCACTGCGCTCGTGCATCACGCGTGGCCAGCCGACGCCGCACCCAGGCAAGCAGGGGCGGACCCAGACGACGCGACAGCGGATGGCGAAAACGCAGGAACAGGCGGTAGGCCAGCTGCCAGAACGGCTGCAGCAGCGGCTGCCGGTACAGCGCGGCCAGCACCGGATGGCCGGCGCGTGCATAGGCGGCAGCGAACACGGGAACCCCGACAAGCAGCTCGCCGTCATCGAAACGTCCGTGCAGCGCCGCCAGCGCCCGTTCGCAGCTCAGGCCGTGGCACGCTGGCTGGTAGTCGTCGGCGGCAACATCGACGAACGCCAGCAGGCGACGTTGGTTGCCGGCACGCAGCCAGAGCATCTCCGCCGCGCACAGGGGACAGCTGCCATCGTAGTACAGGGTCAGGACGCGACTGTCTGCCGTGTCCGTGCTGATCGGGTCATGAGCACTCATACCGTCAGCTTAGCGCGTGCCGGTCGCCCTGCCCCCTGAACAAGACCGCACTCAGGCGGCGGTCTTGTCGAGCTTGAACCACATCGCGTACAGCGCCGGCACGAACAGCAGCGTGATCACCGTGCCCACGGCAACGCCCCCGATCAGCACGTAGGCCAGCGGCCCCCAGAAACCGTCGAAGGTCAGCGGCACGAAGGCGAACACGGCCGCAAACGCGGTCAGCACCACCGGACGCGCGCGGCACACCGCCGCTTCCACCACCGCCGTCACCGGCGCCATGCCCGACTCCAGGTGGTCCTTGACCTGCTGGGTGAGAATCAGTGTGTTGCGCATCAGGATGCCGGCCAGGCCGATGAGGCCGAGCAGCGCCACGAATCCGAAGGGCTGGTTGAACAGCAGCAGCGCCACGACGGCACCGATCACGCCCAGCGGGGCTGTCGCCACCACCATGAAGGTGCCCGAGAAGCTGCGCATCTGCAGCATCACGAAGATCAGCATCAGCGCCACCATCAGGGGCTGCAGGCGCTCGATGGAGACATTGGCCTTGTCGGACTGCTCGACGCTGCCGCTGATGGCGATGTGGTAGTCACGCGGCAGCGAGGCGCGCAGCGGCTCCATCTTCTGCCACAGCAGCGCGGTCATGTCATTGGGCTGCATGTCGACGACATCGGCATGCACGGCAATGAAGGGCTCGCGGTTGTAGCGCTTGATCACCGGCTCCTCGTAGCGGGTTTCGACACGGCCCAGCTGCAGGATGGGAATCTTGCGGCCATCGGCGCTGCGCAGTTCGAGACCGGCAAGACGCACCTCGGGCGCGCTCTTGCCGCGCGCATGCACCTCGACCACGCGATTGCCCTGGCGCAGCGTGGTCACCGCCCCGCCCTCAAGCTCGAACTGCAGCTGGCGCGCGACCTCGGCCGGGGTCAGGCCGATCTGGCGCAGGCGTGCCGGGTCCATGTGCAGCTGCAGCACCGGCGCTCGCTCGTCCCACTCCAGATGCGCGGAACGGATCTGCGGCTCGGCGGCCATCAGGTCGCGCAGACGGGTTGCAATGTCACGCAGGGTGTTGATGTCCGGACCGGCGACACGAAAGCTCACCGGCCACATCACCGGCGGTCCGTAGAGCAGGCTGGACACGCGCACCCGGGCCTCGGGAAACTCGCCGGCGGCGATGCGCCGGTTGAGCTCGGCAATGATCTGGTCGCGTGACTCGGTGTCGTGCGCCACCGCGACGATCTTGGCAAAGGCCGGATCCGGCTGCTCGGGCAGGATGGAAATGAAGAAGCGCGGCGCACCGCCACCGACATAGGACGACAGCGTGCTGACCTGCGGCATGGGCTTGAGGATGTTCTCGAGCCGGCGCGCGACGCCATCGGTGACCGCGACCGAGGTGCCCTGGGGCAGGTACACGCTGATCATCACCTCGGGCCGGTCCGAGCTCGGGAAGAACTGCTTCTGCACCGGCCCGACCATGGCACCGATCGACAGCAGCAGCAGACCGACGGTACCCCAGACCACCTTCTTGCGCTCGTCCACGCACCACTGGATCAGCCGGCGCAACTTCACGTAACCCGGCGTCCGGTAGATGTCGCCACCGGCAGCGGCGGCATGCGCGGACTGGTCCGGCAGCATTTTCACGCCCAGGTAGGGGGTGAAGGTCACCGCCACCAGCCACGACACCAGCAGCGAGATGCCCAGGACCCAGAAGATGTTGCCGGTGTATTCGCCGACCCCGGACTTGGCGAAGCCGATGGGCACGAAACCCACCACGGTGACCAGGGTGCCGTACATCATCGGCGCCGCCGTCACGTTCCAGGCATGGGTGGCGGCACGCACGCGATCCCAGCCCTCCTCCATCTTAACGATCATCATCTCGATGGCGATGATGGCGTCGTCAACCAGCAGGCCCAGCGCCAGGATCAGCGCGCCCAGCGTGATGCGGTCGAGGTTGATGCCCATGCTGCGCATGATCACGAAGGTCAGGCCGAGGGTGACCGGAATCGCGATGCCCACCACCAGGCCGGCGCGCAGGCCGATGGCAAGGATGCTCACGCCCATGACAACCAGCATGGCGATCAGGAACTTGGCCTGGAACAGGTTGACCGCCTGCGAGATCGCGTTGGCCTGGTTGGTCAGCGGCTCGAAGCGCATGCCCAGCGGCAGACGCTCCTGCTCGGCGGCAATGAAGTCCTTGAGGCGTGCCCCGAGCTCGAGACCGTTCTCGCCATCATGCATGACCAGACCAAGCAGCACGGCGTCGTCGCCGCGCGAGCGCACCAGGTAACCCGGCGGCTCCTCGTAGCCGCGACGGATGCTGGCGATGTCGCCCAGTCGTATCAGCGAGCCGCCGATGCGCAGCGGCACCTCGGCCAGCTCGTCAGGACCGGCCAGGGTGTTGTCGAGGCGGATGTAGACGCGCGGTCCCGCGGTCTCCATGCGGCCGGCGGGAATCAGCCGGTTGTGCTCCTCGATGGCCTGGAAGATCTGTGCCGGATTGATGCCGAGGTTGACCAGCTTGAGGCTGTCGAACTCGAGGAACACCCGCTCCGGGCGCTCGCCGAGAATCAGCGCCTTCTCGACGCCGGGCACGCGCTTGAGGCGATCACGGATGCCCTCCATGACCTGGACCACCTCGCGGTGCGGCAGGCCCGGCGCGGTCAGTGCCATCAGGCTGAAGTAGACGTCCGCGAAGTCGTCGTTGGAAATCGGCCCGATGACACCGGCCGGCAGTCGCGGGGCCTCGTCCTGCATGCGCTTGCGCACGTCGTAGAACAGCTGCGGCATCTTCTGGCTGGGCGTGAAGTCCTCGAACTCGACGATGATGTCGACCCGGCCGGGGTGAATGATGCTCTGCAGATTGAGGATGTTCTCGACCTCCTGCAGACGTTTCTCCAGCGGATCGGCGACCTGGCGCTGGATCTCCTCCGGGGTGGCGCCAGGCCAGATCGCCGATACCATCATCACGCGGATGGTGAAGGCCGGGTCCTCGGCACGCCCCATCGCGAAGAAGGCATGGATGCCGGCAGCGATCGACAGGATCAGAAAGAACAGGGTGACGGCGCGCTCGCGCACCGCCAGCGCCGACAGGTTGGGAAAGCTCACGGCGTGAGCTCCCGCACCGCCATGCCCGGCTTCAGCAGGTGCGTGCCGAGCGCGATCAGGCGCGTTCCGGCAGGAATCTCGCCACGCACCCGGGCAGACTCCGGCCCCACCACCAGGATGGCCACCGGCTGCGGCTGCGCCTTGCCGTCAACGATGCGCCAGACCCGGGCGCCCTGACCGCGCTCGTCGAGCGCACCCAGCGGGATCTCCAGGTCCTGGCCGCCAGCGGCGATGATCTCGAAGCGGGCACTGACGATGCTGCCCAGCTCCGGCACCACGGAGGGCCTGACCAGCTGGTAGCGCGCGCGCCAGGTGCGGCTGACCGGGTCCAGGGCACCCGCCACCTCGCGCAGACGCAGATCGAGCAGGTCGCCCGAGCCCAGCTTGACCACGCCCGTGGCCGGCACCTTCTGGCCTTCCGGCACGAACACCTCGACCTCGCGCTCGCCATCACGGGCAAGCACCGCCACGGTCTGGCCCGGCGCCACCACCTGGCCGGGCTCGACGCCGACCTCCATGAGCACGCCGGCGGCATCGGCGCTGATCGCCCCGTAGGCGGCCGCATTGCGCGCCTGCTGCCAGCGCGAGGTGGCCGCGTCGGCACGACTGCGCACCTCGCGTTCGCTCAGCTGCACGCGCTCCAGCAGCTGCCGGCTGATGAAGCCCTTGTCGAACAGCGCCTGGTGACGTGCGGTATCCGACGCCGCCGTCGCCAGCGCGGCTGCGGCCGCGGCACGCTCGGCATCGGCCGCACGCACGCCGGCCTCGAGATCACGCGGATCAAGGCGGAACAGCAGCTGACCGGCCCGCACCCGGGCACCGGCATCGACGCGGCGCTCGATGACCTGGCCGGCGACCCGGAACGACAGCGGCACCTCG
>VFQO010001894.1_pt1 | contig 14386 bp, 14 predicted proteins | sample 3512331 | NCBI WGS metagenome assembly VFQO01 (sample SAMN10412371, study PRJNA504923) | tailings metagenome | isolation source: Replicate 3 from Balatoc abandoned mine | place: Philippines: Itogon, Benguet | collected 2017-08-28
CACTTTTATTATAATTTATTCACACAAAAAAGGAGCTGCCTTTATGAGACAGCCCCTTTTTGTTTGGAAACTATGGAGTTGGAGAAGGGATGGTAACACCGTTGGGGAAACTGTATGCTTGCATACTATGCTGAAAATGACTAATTTGGGATCTAATTCAACTCTTTAGTCACTTTTATCAACATTAAAAAATGAATTTTACCCTATCAGAAGAACATGTGGCCGTACAGCAGGCTGCACGGGATTTTGCCAGGACCGAGCTACTTCCTGGTGTGATTGACCGCGACATTCAAGCGCAATTTCCGGCGGCACAAGTAAAAAAAATGGGCGAGTTAGGATTTATGGGCATGATGGTGGATCCTGCCTATGGGGGAGGTGGGATGGATACGCTAAGTTACGTATTGGCGATGGAAGAAATTTCCAAAGTAGATGCCTCCGCTGGTGTGATTATGTCGGTGAATAACTCATTGGTTTGTTATGGACTAAACCAGTATGGCAGTGAGGAGCAAAAAGAGACGTTTTTGCGTCCACTGGCTACAGGAGAGAAATTGGGAGCCTTTTGTTTGTCGGAGCCCGAGGCGGGATCTGATGCCACGTCGCAAAAGACGACTGCAGAGGAGTTCGAGGGGGGATATGTGGTGAATGGGATAAAAAATTGGATAACCAATGGGAATTCGGCTGATATTTACCTTGTAATGGCACAAACTGACGCGAGTTTGAAGCATAAAGGAATCAATTGTTTGGTGGTTGAAAAAGGTGCACCGGGTTTTTCAGTAGGAAAGAAAGAGGACAAAATGGGTATTCGGGCCTCAGACACGCATTCATTGATGTTTCAGGATGTTAAAGTTCCGGTTAGTCAACGAATAGGAGAAAACGGTTTTGGATTCAAGTTCGCCATGAGTACACTGAATGGAGGCCGGATTGGTATAGCGGCACAGGCATTGGGTATTGCCGCAGGGGCTTATGAATTGTCTGTGGCATATGCCAAAGAACGAAAAGCTTTTGGAAAAGTGATCGCAGACCACCAGGCCATTCAATTCAAATTAGCCGACATGCGAACACGCATTCAGGCTGCTCGCCTTTTGGTGTATGAGGCTGCGGTTAAAAAAGATCAAGGCCAAGCCTATGTTGAGGCGGCGGCAATGGCTAAACTCTATGCCTCAGAGGTAGCTATGTGGGCCACTACCGAAGCCGTTCAGATTCATGGAGGTTATGGTTATGTTCGAGAATACCATGTAGAGCGAATGATGCGTGACGCCAAAATTACGCAGATCTATGAGGGTACTTCTGAGATTCAGCGATTGGTTATCGCACGCGAAATCCTAAAATAAAAATGAATTTTTTTTCATTTGGCTGGCTAGACAGTGTTCTACTGTCTAGCCTTTTTGTTGTATAGAGTCGGCTGGGACGGGTATTGAATAAAAAGTTCTTTTTTTCTTACAAGCGAAATACTAGACAATCCAGGAACGAAGTTAAATTAGAGTTAGATTTTTTTAAGAAAATGGGGCAAATCTATGCTCAGATGTGGTATTTATTGAGCATGAGATAAAATGTAGGAAATTTGAATTTTTTAGAATAATTATTAGTTTTGTACAAATAATATCAAAAAAGTGATATTGATCCAACATCAGGCTGTACAGAAAATACGAACTAGCTCAACCTGTGATTAACCCTTGATAAAATACCCCACTGCATATGGAAGATTATAATAAAATTATTGAATCCTTGGGTGTTAAGTTTGCAAAAGCACGGCATATCCGAATTTTGCAACCCATCACAATCAAAAATGTCTACGATGTAGAGAATACCTTGATGGTATTATATGATGGAGATGTGAACATCGCAGGAAGTGAGGAACGCATTGAACCGGGTGATATGTTGTTTATTCCCGGAGGAAAGGCAGCTACGATCACCTATGGTGTTGGGGAGCCCAAGCCCATATCCTATGAGGAGTTCATGACCCGCCGAGAGAATTATTTTGATGCCATGCGGGTACCGGATGAAATCGGAAAGATAAAAAACTCCTTTGGACTCATTTCTTTTGAGGCGAAAGTATTTGACTCGGTGAACTTCTTCACCTCCTTGGATATACCCCCATTTTTTATCCGAAAAAATAGCAAATTAGCCCAGTTGATCCATGAGATTCTAGCAGAGGACTTTACGGATCGCGTTGGCCGAGGGAGGGTGATTCGAAACAAAACGGAGGAAGTTGTCATTGAGATTGTTCGGTATATTTTGGAAAACCGCATGTTTGTCGAGCAGCTGGCTACCAACAGTACTTACTTCAAAGACCCTCGTTTGATCGACATCTTTACCTATATTAAAAACAACATCGATGGAGATCTTTCGAATAAGCAATTGGCGAATGTGGCCAATGTATCAGAAGATTATGTTGGGCAGTATTTCAAGATGCTCACGGGAATCAATCCTCAAGATTACATCGAGTACCAACGTATGGAGGCGGCAGTTACTTTATTGCGCACAACCAAGAAAAGCATTCGGGCGATCGGGGCAGAGGTAGGTTATAAAGATACCGCGTACTTTTGTCGTCGGTTTAAAATGATGTTTGGAATTCCGGCTGGAAAAATGCGTCGTCGCGAATCGCTAATGATCGGATAAATTCAGTTTCAATATCTTAAGACGGAATTCAACCTTGAATTCCGTCTTTTTTATTGCGCATAAATAGCTGAACTTGCGTTACTCAATTGATTTGGAGCAAAGAAAAAAGCGTAATCTAGTAACACAGTTCCAGACCACCCACTGAACCAATATTCATTTTTCAGGTGAAATAAAGCTGGATCAAGACGCTCGATAGGTTTTATTTCTCCGGGCAGTAGCTCGCCAATTTGATGTCGAAGGGTAATGGTTTGCACGTCCCCGGTGTCGTCATAACTAGTAGAAGAAATGAGTACAAGGTCAAGCGCCTCATTCCGCAGATTTTTTACATAGACCATCCATTGGGAATCTCCTTCTAAGGGTTCAGCGAATACCTGTACTCCATCCAAGGGGGGTATTAAATCCTCTTTTTTCATTGTGAAATGTGTTTGGGGTACGAAATTACGTACTTTTGTGTCGTCAAAGTACCCTGATGGTATTCTTTGATTATTTCTTTTCAATTACGTAAAAAAAATAGTGGCATGATTTATCCTGTGGTTGCTTACGGAGATCCCGTTTTAAGAAAAGTGGCGCGTGATATTAAACCCGGAAGCATTGATATTGACAAACTAGCAGCCGACATGTTTGAGACCATGTATGCAGCTTCTGGGGTTGGTTTGGCTGGGCCTCAAATAGGATTGGACCTTCGGATTTTTGTCGTGGACGGTACACCCATGTACGATGAAGAGGAGGAAGCACCCGATACCTCGGTTAAGAATTTTAAGAAAGTATTCATCAATGCCTACATCCTGGAGGAAACTGGAGAAAAGTGGCCATTTGAGGAAGGGTGTTTGAGTATACCAGGTGTTCGAGCAGACGTTTATCGCCCCGAAAAAGTTACCATTCGGTATCAAGATACTCAATGGAATGAATACACCGAGACATTTGAAGGGATGGCTGCCCGGATCATCCAGCACGAATATGATCACATCCAAGGCGTACTATTCACAGACCATTTAGCCCCGCTGAAGAAGCAAATGTTAAAAAAGAGACTGACGAATATTACCAAGGGCATTGTGGATGCCGACTACCGTATGAAGTTTCCAAAGTAATCAGATCGATGCATGTCACAGTTACGGGTCGGTCTTGTTCAATACGCTCCAATTTGGGAGAATCCAGCAGCAAATCGAGCTCAATTGGAGGAGCAATTGAGCAGCTGGGAAGGAAAGGTGGACATCGTGGTATTGCCTGAAATGTTCACAACAGGTTTTACCATGAATCCAGGCCCGAATGCCGAAATCATGGAGGGGCCTACGCACCGTTGGATGAAACTCATGGCCAAACGGCTCCAGGCAGCACTGGCTGGGAGTTGTATCATTCGAGATGGAAGACAATTTTGGAATCGATTGTTGTGGGTTGAGCCGGATGGAAAAACGGTTTGGTACGATAAAACTCACCTTTTCTCATTGGCCGGGGAGGATGCCGTGTATCAGGCCGGAAAGGAGCGAACGATTATTTCGTTTCGAGATTTTACAATCTGCCCTCTTATTTGCTATGATCTTCGTTTTGGATACCTTTCACAGCAAAATCAAGAAGAATTAATCGACCTGTACCTGTATGTGGCCTCGTGGCCAGAACCAAGAAAGGATGCTTGGTCGACTTTGTTGAAAGCGAGGGCGATTGAGAACCAGGCTTTTGTGGTAGGCGTGAATCGTACCGGCAAAGATGGATCTGGGTGGTCCTACGTAGGTGGGTCCTGTGCTTATGATGGCCTCGGTGTCCCCATTGCGCAAGCAGGTACAGAAGAAGAAATGCAGATTGTTTTGTTGAATCGCGAAGTACTTTGGGAATCAAGGACTCAGTTTCCATTTTGGCAAGATCAAAAAAAAGGAATTTTTTTTGGTGGAAAATTTGGAAACTAAAAAAACTTCATGCAACTTTGCAATCCCAAACGACGACAAATCAATGGGAGCATAGCTCAGCTGGTTCAGAGCATCTGCCTTACAAGCAGAGGGTCAGGGGTTCGAATCCCTTTGCTCCCACAAGCCCTTCGAATTTCGAAGGGCTTTTTTTGTGTTTATCGTCGTTAAAAAATGTTAAGGTCTGGGAGTCGAAAGAAAGGTATATGTAACTTGGAGAGGTAAACGGGAGAAGTATATGCGTGTAAGTCGATTGGTTGGGGGTATGATTTTTGCCTTGGTCGTTTTGGCGGCATTTCAAGGGTATTGGATGTGGCAAGCGTGGCGAATGCAGGGAGAAATATTAGATCGGCAGATCAAGGAGGCGATGTTGGAGGCTGTGGAGCGAGTGGAGAAGGAGGAGGTCCGTTATTTAGCCAAGCAACGGGAGATGGCCGAGGCGCGCCGCGCCTTGGCACAAAAAAGTCTGAGGAAAAAGCGACAAGAAAAAGAAGTGAGGTCTTCTCAATCAATTTATGCGGTTCCGGAGGCGCAGTGGGTTACACGAGATGAGGTAATTCCCACTTGGGTAGCTACTGAGCAGGCCTTACTTAGGCAGATGGCCGAGGTGGAGCAAGCATTTTGGCAAAGTTTGGGGGTTCAGTTACCGGGAATGCGGATTCGGGAGGATGCTATTTTGGACATGGAGTCGTTGCTACAACAGCAATTGGTTTTGGAAATCCCGAAGCAAGATTCATTAAAACCTCAAAAAAGAAAAGAAGTCAAGAAAAAGGCCGAAATTGTCCGGGAGGTACTTACCGACTTGGTGGATGAGAAGCGATCAACGGCAGAGCGAGTCAGTCGATCGATGATTGATACCTTATTGGCAAATGCCTTGCGCAATCGAGGAATCAACCTACATTTTGAAGTAGGGGTTCGGGAAAAGCAATCGGTGGTGTTTGCCTCTTTTCCATTGAGCCAAGATTCAACTCGATGGGATCAGGCATATCAAGTTCCTTTGTTTTCAGAGGACGCGCAGTTATATGCCCATTTTCCTGACAAAGACCAGCATTTATTGCGAAAGCTTCGGTCCTTGATCGCCAGTTCATTGCTTTTGTTCGGTGCTTTTGGTGTAGTATTTTATGTGGCAGCGGATACATTATGGAAACAAAGGCGATTATCGGTTGAGAAAAGTGAATTCATCAGCAACATGACACATGAATTTAAGACGCCGATCACCACGATATCACTAGCTGTTCAGGCGCTGAGTGACCGGACGATGACGTGGTCAGCGGACGTTCAGCAAAGGTATCTTGGCATCATTCAAAACGAGAACCATCGATTGCGAGATCAGGTTGAAAAAGTACTCCAAATGGCCACCTTGGAAGGGGGGAAAGTGGGCATTCAGCTTGAGGAAGTGGAATTAATTGGAATTTTTGAGGAAATTAAAGCTGGATTTTCCTTGCGCCTTGCCAATCTGGGTGGAAAACTACACTTGGGCGGAGGAGTGGAACACGTTAAAATTTGGGCAGATCCGATTCACGTTCGAAACATGCTCACCAATTTGATGGATAATGCCTGTAAGTATACGAAGGGTATCCCTACCATTGAATTATCGGTGGATGAGTTAGAAAATGAGCTTCGTATACGTGTGGAGGACGATGGAATTGGTATACCCAAAGATCAACTTGCTCGCGTTTTTGATCAGTTTTACCGTGTACCCACCGGAGACGTACACAATGTCAAGGGTTTTGGCTTGGGATTGTTTTATGTAAAAAAAATGATGGAGGCTCATGGAGGGCGTTGTGAAATAAAAAGTGAGGTTGGCCAGGGTACTTCAGTTTATTTGTATTTTCAAAAAGTAAATTGAAATGGAGGGAAAAAAGACCCATATTTTATTGGCGGAAGATGATCCAGCATTGGGTCAACTATTGCAAGAATATTTGATGGCCAAAGGATTTAGGGTGTCGTGGGCACAAGATGGACAAGCGGCATGGGATGTCTTTTTGAATCATGAGGTTCAGGTGGCCATATTGGATGTCATGATGCCCAAAAAAGATGGTTTTTCTGTAGCCCTGGATATCCGCCGGATGAATCCCACGTTTCCTTTTCTGTTTTTAACGGCTAAGTCTATGCCGGAAGATGCAATTAAGGGGCTGGAAGCGGGAGCGGATGATTATTTGACCAAGCCGTTTCATATGGAGGAGTTATTACTTCGAGTTCGGGCTATTTTACGACGTTCTGGATTTGCGAGCCTTCCGGAAGTCTTTAGGATCGGAAATACCTATCAGTTTGATCCTACACGCCATATTTTAGTATTTGGTGAGGAAATCATGAAGTTAACCACCAAAGAGTCCGAACTACTTCGTCTACTTTGTCTGCATGAAAACCAAACATTGAATCGGTCGGTTGCCTTAAAGAAAATCTGGGGAGATGATAGTTATTTTAATGCTCGCAGCATGGATGTTTACGTCACAAAGTTGAGAAAGCACCTCCGTTTAGACCCCGCGCTCCAAATACAGAATTTACATGGGGAGGGATTTCGACTCATCACCAGTTAATTCGAAAAAAATAGGATAAAATGGTAAATTTCTGCACAGATATGTGGGTTTAACTCCCTTTTTGTTTAGAATAGTTTTAACTTTGTACGCTTTAATGTAGAACCGTTTAACCAATCACAGGCTCCAATGGCTGGATTCTTCAATTTTTTAACTAGTGATATTGCCATCGATCTTGGTACAGCCAATACGCTGATCATTTACAAAGATCAAATTGTTGTTGATGAACCATCCATAATTGCTCTAGATCGGGTATCTGGGAAAGTACTGGCGATTGGTCATAAAGCCATGCAAATGCATGAAAAAACCAACGAAAATATTAAAACGGTTCGTCCCTTGAAGGATGGTGTAATTGCCGACTTTACGGCGGCTGAGCTCATGATTCGGGGAATGATCAAGATGATCAACACCGGCCGTAATTTTTTATTTTCTCCTTCCCACCGTATGGTGGTTTGTATTCCGTCTGGCATTACAGAGGTGGAAAAAAGGGCGGTAAAAGATTCATGTGAGCATGCAGGAGCTAAGGAAGTATACATGGTTCATGAGCCTATAGCCGCCGCTATAGGGATTGGTATTGATATTCAACAACCCAACGGCTCCATGATTGTTGATATTGGAGGAGGAACCACCGAGATTGCTGTGATTGCCTTGTCAGGAATTGTGTGTGAGGCATCTGTCCGGACAGCGGGTGATTTATTTACCCGGGATATTGTGGATTACATGCGTCGTGAGCATAATCTTCTGATTGGCGAGCGATCTGCCGAATTTATAAAGATTCAAGTGGGTGCTGCTTTGCCCGACTTGGAAAATCCACCGGCTGATATTGAAATTCGGGGACGTGATTTAATGACAGGTATTCCGAAAGAAATTAAAGTAACTTTCTCCGAGATTGCCTACGCGTTGGATAAATCCATATCCAAAATAGAGGAAGCCATCATGCGGGCATTGGAGATGTCACCTCCTGAATTGTCGGCAGATATTTATGAAAACGGTATTTATTTGACAGGAGGAGGCGCGTTATTGCATGGTCTAGATAAGCGTTTATCCGTAAAAACGAAACTGCCGGTTCATGTTGCGGATGATCCGTTAAAGGCGGTGGTTCGTGGTACGGGCGAAGTGCTTAAGAATATCGCAAAGTATCAAGGGGTACTGGTTCAATAATTTAGCATAACGCCCAAGAATCTACACGGAATCGACCCATGTCACAGTTACTTCGACTCATCTTACAGGCACGAAACTTCCTGCTTTTTATCCTTCTGGAGTTGGCGTGTTTTTATTTGATTCAGAAAAACAATGGATATTGGGGTGTTTTGGCATTTGATACGACCAATCGGTACGTGGCTCAAACCTTGGCTTGGTCAAACAGTTGGCGACATTATTGGTCCTTATTTGATCAAAACGATGCACTTCAAGCTGAAAACGCCTTATTGCGTAGACAAAATGCTCAATACCAAGAATTAGTTGGGGCTAGTACAAATACCATTTACCGTCCAGATAGTTTGTTTGCCCAGCGTTTTTCTTTCACGACAGCCAAAGTTATCAACAGTTCGGTGGATTTGACGGACAACTACATTACCATCGATAAAGGTACCAAAGATGGCATGAAAGTGGGTATGGGTGTTATTTCACCAACCGGAGTGGTGGGACAAATTATGTCCTGTTCAGATCATTTCTCTCGGGTTTATTCCATTTTACATTCCAGTTATACGTTGTCGGCGGAGGTGCTCAATGAGACCCTCAAAAAAGATCCGACAAATAATGCATTGGGCATTGCCAAATGGGATGGGCAAGATCCACGATTGATTCAATTGGCCACGATTGATCGATTCAAGCCGATTTCAAAGGGAGATAGCGTAGTGACATCAGAACAAAATGCCATATTTCCTGCCGGTATCCCGGTTGGGAAAATTATTCGAATCAGCTCAGTACCGGATGAAGCATTTTACAAAATCGTGGTTGCTTTATCGACTGATTTTCGAAATCTGAGGTATGTATATGTCGTCGATAACCGATTGAAGGAGGAACAGGATCGATTAGAACAGGCTGCATCAGCGACCACAACCCCCGCCCCTCGTCCATGAACAGTACACAAGTTTTTCGTCAATTCGCATTTTTGCTTATTTACTTTTTCCTGCAAATTGTCTTTTTCCGGGTGTTAGTCATTGCGGATTTGGCATTTTGCTTTGTCTACATAGGGTTTATCTTGTTTTTGCCCCATGAGACATCCGATTTCTGGGTGATTTTATTGAGTTTTCTCATCGGTTTGATGGTGGACCTCTTCTACAACACAGCGGGTGTACATGCGGCGGCCTCGACAGCCATGGGGTATCTGCGGGGATTTGTGGTACGAGGTATTTTTTCCAATCGAGGCGGCGACGCCGACATCCAGCTGAGCTGGGAGGGAATGGGTACAGAACGGTTTATTCGGTATTTGATCATTTTGGTGACGATCCATCATTTGCTATTGTTTTTCATCGAAGTAGGCCATGTAGACTATTTGGTGTTGACCATTTTGAAGACGTTGGGTAGTGTGGTATATTCTGTTGTGGTCATATCTTTTTTGCATCGAGTATTGCAGTGAAAAATCAATTTATTGGGTTTCTATTGGTAGCTTTTGTAGGGGTTTCTTGTGGTTCTTCGGACTCAAAGCAAGATAAAACGCCATCCGTCGATCATGAGGCGATCAAGAGAAATGTGGCCAAGGTCAGAAAGGAGATTCGTGCGAAGGAAAAAGAAAAAAAATTACAAGCACTTATATCGCAGCGCAGAAACTTCAATGGCGCAATCCTCATTGCTCAACGTGATATCATTCTGGCGGAGCATTATGTTGGTTTGGCTCGTGTGGAAGATAACGTGACGGTATCTGCGGCAACTCCTTTTCAATTGGCTTCAATCTCGAAGACGTTCACGTCGGTCGCTTTATTGCAGCTGGTCGATGAAGGAAAAGTGTCGTTGGAGCAGTCAATACAAGACTTTTTTCCTACATTTCCATACGCTGGGGTTACGTTACGAAGTTTACTCTCGCACCGGTCGGGTCTTCCGTATTATGAGTATACCTTTGATGAGTTGGTTCGAAAAGAAAAGTTGTATCCTACCAACCAGGATATCATTCGGTGGTTTTCGGAATCGAACCCTCCCCCCAAAATTCATAACCTGCCAGACCATTACTTTGCCTATAACAATACCAATTTTGCTTTGGTAGCCGCCGTGATCGAGAAGGTCTCAGGAAAGCCGTTTTATCAATACGTAAAAGAGCGTATTTTCAAACCCCTTGAAATGCATCACAGCTATGTGGAGGGAAGTGGAGACTCCACCCTGATTGGCCAGCGGACCTTTGGCTATGAAGGAAGAAGAAAAGTACCATTTCATTTGTATGATCGAGTCGTAGGTGACAAGGGGGTTTTCTCTACCCCACGCGACTTATTTTCTTGGTATCGAGCCCTTCGAGATGGTAAAGTATTGAGTAAAGAACGGTTGCAAGAGGCATTTACCCCACGAAGTTTTGAATTCCCCGGTATACGCAATTACGGCTATGGCTTTCGTTTATGGGTAAACGAACAACAACAAACCGAATTTATTTACCATACTGGCTGGTGGAAGGGATACAATACTATATTCTTTTTTGATCCAAAGTATGATTTTGTGATCATTGTTTTGAGTAATAAATTAGACAAGTCGATCTACCAGATTAAAGACTTTATCTCAGTTTTACGTGATCAACCGGGAGAAGGCCTGAAGGAATCCATTTTAGATTTATAGAATATGACCAGGGTCATCTTTTTTTACCTCGTGGCTTTTTTATATTTGTTGACCTTAATCGAACCAATCAAATGATGCGGAAACGAACTTGTGTATTACTGTTTTTAACCATCGTCCTTACTCAATGTCAGCAAAAAAGTGCCGAGGAATACGGAAAAGAAGTGAATGTAGCCTCCTGGTACCATCAAACTATGACACAGGTGACCGATGTGATCATCCACGACATATTTACTCCCCCAGTGGCTTCCCGAATTTATGGGTACGTTACGCTGGCTGGGTATGAGGCACTGGTACCTCAATATGCGGAATTGAAAACAATGGCAGGCATTTATCGTGACCTGAAACCCTTTCCTCAACCTACCCAAGGGGAAGAATACTGCTTTCCGTTGGCCAGTATGACGGCTATGGTTGAAGTGGCCAAAGCTCAGACCTTCACGATGGAGAAATATGAGGAATTCGATCAAAAGATGGCTGAATTTTTTGATAAGGCGGGTATTCCGTCGGATGTAATGGAAAGATCTAAACAATATGGCAAAGAAGTAGCCAAACATGTCTTGGCCTATGCTAAGGGAGATCGGTATCCAGAGACGCGGGGACTTCGCTATACAGTAAAAAATGAAGCAGGGAAGTGGGTACCCACTCCACCAATGTATGGAGATGCCATGGAGCCATATTGGCCAACCATTCGTCCATTTTTGATGGATTCGGCCAATCAATTCCCTCCTGCTCCGGTTATACCGTATTCAACCAGTAAACAAAGTCCTTTTTGGAAAGAGGTAATGGAGGTTTATTCTATTGGGAAAAACCTGACGGAGGAACAAAAAAATATAGCTTGGTTTTGGGATGATAACGCGTTTGTGATGAACGTTCAAGGCCATGTAAGTTTTGCGAATAAGAAAATGACACCTGGTGGGCATTGGTTGGCCATAACCCGAACGGTTGCTGAGCAAAAAAAGGCCGATCTTCCTACCACGGCGAAAGCTTATTTATTGGTTTCTGCTGCATTGCATGAAGGTTTTATTGCTAGCTGGGAGGAAAAATATCGATCGGAGAAAATTCGACCGGAAACCGTGATCAATGCTGATCTGGATCCAGCTTGGCAGCCATTTTTACAAACACCACCCTTCCCAGAGTATACGTCGGGGCATAGTACTATTTCGGACGCTTCGGCTGAGGTCTTGACGGGGATATTTGGGGATCAAGTTGCTTTCACAGATTCCACCGAGCACAAGTATGGATATGGCGTTCGAACATTTTCGTCGTTCCGTGAGGCAGCTCTTGAGTGCTCCATTAGCCGGGTTTATGGAGGAATTCACTACCGTTCAGGCTGTGAGGAAGGTCAGAAGGCTGGGGCACGAATCGGCCAATTTGTGCTGGATCGAACTCAAAAATAAGACAGTTTGGCAGGGCTAATAGCGTCCACCGTGTAATATTCGGACAGTTTGTCATAATATTACATGGTGGATTTTCTTTTGTAGACTATTTAATCAAAAATCAAATTGAAAGATGATCGTACGTAAAGAAGTAAATTGGAAAGGAACGGAGGGGTATCGTGGTTCTATTCATACCCAACCATGGGTTAATGTGAAGGAGACAGAGGCCTCTTTTTGGGTTGAGGTTGCGGCCCCGGGATTAGCCAAGTCAGATTTTGGCATTGAGGTAAAAGATCAAACTTTGTTGATTTCGGTTGAAAAAGAGCTAGGGGAAGAGGCATTTGTTCGTCAGGAATTCGATTTCTCTCGTTTTAAAAGGGCATTTTATTTACCTAAAGGAGCCAATCGGAATCAGATTCAAGCGAAATATGAGGCTGGGATATTGACAATTGAGATACCGAAACAAGAAGAGGTGGTACAAAAGGTTACAGTTCTTTAATTCCTGTTAAATTTTGTTAAGTTTTGATTTACTGGGAATAAACAAAAGGATTTGGGCGTTTGTTTTGTAAGTTCGTAGCGTTCAACTTAATCATTTACTATGCAAGCACAGTGGAAATCGGCCCTTATAGCCGTAACGGCGAGTGTGGCCACGTTGGTTGGATACCACTTTTTGGTGGGGGAGGGCCGGGATGTCGTCCTTCAGGAGGCTTCATCCTCCAATAACATGTCGCGGTTGGCTAATTTTGCAGGTACGCCCCAGGGGACACCTTCAGATTTTACGCTGGCTGCTGAAATGACTTCTCCGTCGGTGGTCCATATCAAAGTAAAATCAACCCGAGTTCGTCGCAGAACACCCTCCATATTTGATCAATTCTTTGGTTTTGATGAAGATATGTTTGGGGGTGGTGGTTCACAAGCTCAAGAGTCTTCGGGGTCTGGTGTGATCATCACGGAAGACGGCTATATTGTAACCAACAACCACGTCGTAGAAGGGGGTGATGAGTTGGAGGTAGTGACGTACGACAAGCAATCGTATGTTGGAAAATTGATTGGAAATGATCCATCAACGGACTTGGCGGTGATCAAGATCGAGGGTAAGAAAATGCCTCCGTTGGTGTTGGGGAATTCGGATCAAGTCCGGGTTGGTGAGTGGGTTTTAGCGGTTGGAAATCCTTTTAACCTTGAATCTACCGTGACGGCCGGAATTGTTTCCGCTATTGGTCGGAACATCAATATATTGCGGGATCGGGCTGTCCGAGGAAATAGTTTTTCGGGAGTGGATTCGCCCATAGAGTCGTTTATTCAGACAGATGCAGCGGTTAATCCAGGAAACAGTGGGGGTGCGTTGGTCAATCTTCGGGGTGAACTGATTGGAATCAACACCGCGATTGCCTCACCCAATGGGGCCTATGCTGGTTATTCATTTGCGATTCCGTCATCAATTGTGAAGAAAGTGACTACCGACTTAATTAAGTTCGGTAATGTTCAAAGAGGGTATTTGGGAATTGTTCCTCGGGAGTTGAATACGAAAGTAGCGGAAGAAATTGGGATCAAGAGTTCAACCGGAATTTATGTAGAGGAGGCGCCAGAAAGTGGGGCTGCGTATGCGGCCGGTATCCGGAAAGGAGATATTATTGAAAAAATTGATGGCATAGACGTTCGGAGCGAGCCAAAATTCCGTGAACTGATTGGTCGTAAGCGACCAGGAGAAAAGGTGGCCATATTATTGAATCGAGATGGAAAACCAAGAGAGGTGTCGGTTGAATTGAGAAATCGAGATGGAGGTAAGGATCTTTTGAAAAAAGACGCCACAGCATCCTCTTCTTTTGGACGATTGGGCATAGAGCTTGAAAGTCTCGATGCGGCCACACGAGAACGCATGGGATTGCGAAATGGTGTGCGTGTGAAGAAGATTAATCCGAACGGAGATGTTGCTAAACAGACCGATATTGAAGAAGGCTTGATTATCACCCGGGTGGGGGATGTGCGGGTCAACTCACAGAAGGATGTAGAAGCCGCTTTGAGTGAGGCGAGAGCCAATCAAGAGGATGGAGTTTTGGTTTGTGGAGTGTACAAAGGCATGTCTCGAAATTATTGCTGGGCGATTGCACTGTAAAGTGAATCGAACAAATAAAAAGGTCCTGGGAATGGACTAGCCCCCAAAATTTGGACGGGTTAAAAATTGGTTAAATTTAAACAGAGA
>VFQO010001895.1_pt1 | contig 14380 bp, 9 predicted proteins | sample 3512331 | NCBI WGS metagenome assembly VFQO01 (sample SAMN10412371, study PRJNA504923) | tailings metagenome | isolation source: Replicate 3 from Balatoc abandoned mine | place: Philippines: Itogon, Benguet | collected 2017-08-28
AGCTCAACGCTGACAATGACAGAAGTCTTGGGGCAGTAATCTGACGACGAGTTCTGCATGTAGCGTTCTCCGTGAGGTTTGACGGAACAACGGCATAGCCGATCCGACCTGCATAGGATCTATTATGTGGTCCCCGCGCCCACTATGGATGACGCCATCGCCGGATACCGCCGCCTCACTGGCAAGGCTCCGATGATGCCGCGCTGGGCCTATGGCTTCTGGCAATCACGCCAGCGTTACAACACGCAAGCTGAAGTGGTCGGCGTGATGCAGGCCTATCGCGACCGGAAGATTCCCATCGATGCCATCGTGCAGGACTGGTTCTACTGGCCCGAAGACAGCTGGGGCTGCCACTGCTTCGATCAAGCCCGATTCCCTGATCCGGCCACAATGGTCGATGGGGTCAAGGCGCTGAACGGCCGCGTGATGATCTCGGTCTGGCCCAAGTTCTATCCCGACACCGCGCATGGCAAGGCGCTGCGTGAGCGCGGGTTCCTCTACGAACGCCCGCTCGACGCGGGTCAGCGCGACTGGGTGGGGCAGGGTTATGCCAATACCTTCTACGACCCCTATGTCCCGGAGGCGCGCGCGCTTTACTGGAAGCAGATGCAGGACACGCTCTTGCCGCTGGGCTTCGATGCGTGGTGGATGGATGCGACCGAGCCGGACTGGCACTCGAACCTTTCGGTCGCAGAGCGCGCCTACCAGATGACCTCGCCCACCACCGGCGTGCCGGGGGCGGCGATCTTCAATTCCTATCCGCTGGAGCATGCCGAGGGCGTGGCCGAAGGTCTGCGGCAGGCCCAGCCTGACACGCGCCCCTTCATCCTCACCCGCAGCGGCTTTGGCGGGGTTCAGCGCGCGTCATCCGCGCTGTGGTCGGGCGATGTCGCGGCGCGGTGGGACGACTTGCGCGACCAGATCAGCGCGGGGCTCAACCTCAGCCTTGCAGGCGTGCCCAACTGGACGCACGACATCGGCGGCTTTGCGGTCGAGGATCGCTTCAGCAAGCAGGACCCCGCCCACCTGCCCGAATGGCGCGAGCTCTACCTGCGCTGGTTCCAGTTCGGCGCGTTCTCGCCCCTGTTCCGAAGCCATGGTGAGTTCCCGAGCCGTGAGACCTATATCGTCAGCGAAGGCGACCCGGCGATGCTGGATGGGCTCACCCACTATCACCACCTGCGCTACCGCCTACTGCCCTATATCTACACGCTGGCTGCCGCGACGCATTTTGACGACGCGACGATCCTGCGCCCGCTGGTGATGGATTTCGAGGGCGATCGGAAGGTCTGGGGGATCGACGACCAATATCTGTTCGGTCCTTCGATCATGGCCGCGCCCGTAACCGCGTTCGAAGCCCGCGCGCGGCAGGTCTATCTGCCGAAAGGGTCCGACTGGTTTGACGCGCTGACCGGCAAGCCACTCAAGGGCGGGCAGGCCGTCACCACCGCCGCCCCGCGTGAGCGGATGCCGCTGTTCGTCCGGGCCGGAGCGATCATTCCCGCCGGGCCGGATGTGCAATGGTCTGGTGAGAACCCGCAAGGCCCGCTGACACTCCACGTCTTCGCCGGGGCCGATGGCCGCTTCACGCTCTACGAGGATGCGGGCTCCGACATGGGCTATGCCAGCGCGGCGTTCGCCCGCATCCCGATCACGTGGGACGATGCGGCCCGCACCCTCACGCTTGGCGCGCGCGAAGGCAGCTTTCCTGGCATGGCTGAGACGCGCCTGGTCACCTTGGTCCTCCATGATGGAGCAGGGCGGGGGGAGGTATTCGACCAGAGCGAGGGCCGGACGTTGACTTACAACGGCCAGCCACTCGCTATCGGACTATAGCGCCCCGGATCACGCCAGATCGCGCACCGCGGGTTCGCGGTACCAGTGGCGGATGGGGCCGACGGCCATGAAGTCCTCCGGATCGACGATCCCGTCGTCAGGCTCGATATTGGCCTTCGGCAGAAGATGCTGGCGCGTTCCGCCGCAGGCGCCGATGGTCTTGCAGTGGTACCAGGCGTCCGCAAACCACGCGACCGCGCCGACATCGCCTGCGAGCTTCTCGGCACGCTCAGGCATCAGGATTGCCACGACCGCATCGAACAGCACCGAAGGTGACCCGGCAAGCTGGCCGTCGGCCTTGAGCTTTCCGCCCTTGACCTTGAGCGGCCCGATCTTCGGTGCGACGAGGAACGACGTGCCGCCTTCCTTGGCTATATCGGCCACCAGCGTGTCGATCATGGCCTTGCTTGAGCCTTCGTCGAACAAGATGCCGATCTTGCGGCCCTTGAAGGTTGGCTTGGCGCGTTTCTGGATCGACAGGGCGTCCGAGGTGCCCAGATCAACCGGTTCCTTGGCCGCCGGTGCCTTTTCGGGAACGTCGATCCCAAGACCGTCCGCCACCCGCTGGGCGAGATCCTCGTCTATGTTGCGCAGCCGGGCAATCACCGCCGGCGGGATATGCGGGATCAGAACCTTCGACAGCTCGAACACCAGCGCTGAGGCGATGTGCGCCTGCTCGTTCTCGGTTTGCGAGCGATAGAACATCCGCGCCTGACTGTAGTGATCGGCAAAGCTTTCGGCCCGCACGCGCAATTTCTCGGTCGGGTCGTTGCGTTCGGCGTTCTCGCGGAACGAGGTGAAGCCGGTGTCCGGGCAAGCGCGCGGCCCGCCATCCTCGCCTGCTTCGGCTAGCGAATTGGGCTCGTAATTGGCGCGGCCGGTGGGCACCAGCGTCTGCATCATCCCGTCGCGCTGCATATTGTGGAACGGGCACTTGGGCGCATTGATCGGGATCTGGTGGAAATTGGTGGTGCCCAGCCGCGACTTCTGCGTGTCGAGATAGCTGAACAAGCGGCCCTGAAGCAGCGGATCGTTCGAGAAATCCATCCCGGGCAGGATATTGGTCGGCATGAAGGCGACCTGTTCGGTTTCAGCAAAGAAATTGTCGACATTGCGATTGAGCGTCATGCGCCCGATCACCTCCACCGGGATCTCCTCTTCCGGGATCAGCTTGGTCGCGTCGAGCACGTCATATGGTTGCTTGGCCGCCCATTCCTCGTCGAACACCTGCACGCCCAGTTCCCACTGCGGGAAGTCGCCGCCATCAATCGCTTCCCACAGGTCGCGGCGATGGAAATCGGGATCGGCACCGGCGATCTTGACCGCCTCGTCCCAGGTGGTGCTTTGCAGGCCGAGCACGGGCTTCCAGTGAAACTTAACGAAGCGGCCTTCGCCTGTCGCGTTGATCAAACGGAAGGTGTGGACGCCGAAGCCCTCGATCATCCGCAGCGAACGCGGAATGGCGCGGTCCGACATCGCCCACATGATCATGTGCATGCTTTCGGGCATCAGGCTCACGAAATCCCAGAAGGTGTCGTGCGCACTCGCGGCCTGCGGATAGCCGCGGTCTGCCTCCATCTTCACGCTGTGGACGAGATCGGGGAACTTGATCGCATCCTGAATGAAGAACACCGGGATGTTGTTGCCAACCAGATCCCAATTGCCCTCCTCGGTGTAAAGCTTGACCGCAAAGCCGCGCACGTCACGCGGCGTATCCACGCTGCCCGCGCCCCCGGCGACGGTCGAGAACCGGACGAACACCGGGCAGGTGTTGCCTTCTTTCTGGAACAGGCCAGCGCGGGTCCATTCGGGGATCGCGCGGGTCACTTCGAAGGTGCCGTGTGCACCCGAGCCACGCGCATGGACGATCCGTTCGGGGATGCGTTCGTGATCGAAGTGGAAGATCTTTTCGCGCAGCACAAAGTCTTCGAGCAGGGTCGGCCCCCGCTCGCCAGCCCGCAACGAGTTCTGGTTATCGGCGATGCGGTGACCGTGGTTGTCGGTCAGATGGGCCTTGCTTGCGCTGTGATCGCCATCAGACGGAATATTCTGATGCAGTTCACCGGCATTGCCTTCGGTTTGCGCGAAGGCCGCAGAGCCGCTGCCCGGCTGGTGTTCGCGCAGGGCGTTGACTGTGGCAGGTGATGTTTCACCGGGGGCTTGGCTGCGGGGCATCGGGGAGTTCCTCCGGGTCACGTCTATGGGGAGGCTCCTAGACTATCGGCGAACCGGGCCGGGCGCCCTAAACGACTATAGAGTAGCAAGTGTGCCTCAGGTCTCGGTCACCCGGTAACCCACCCCCCCGGGCCGGTCGGCCATTAGCAGGTTGAACTCGCGCGGGGTCAGTTCGGCTCGTTCCCCCTGCCTGCAATTGGTCCCGCAGTTGCATTCCTGCCCTGACAAGCGGACACTCGGGCCCGAAAGCCCGGGAGCAAACCCGGTGGAGCCAAACAATGATGACAACCGCGAGCGCGCACCCCGACGATCCACACTATGTCCACCGCACCGGCTGGCTTCGGGCATCCGTACTGGGGGCCAATGACGGGATCATCTCGGTGTCTTCGCTGATCATCGGCGTGGCCGCGGCGACGCCTGAACCGGGCGCGATCATGGTCGCCGGGGTGGCAGCGCTGATGGCAGGGGCCATGTCGATGGCGGCGGGCGAGTATATCTCGGTCTCCAGCCAGGCCGATTCCGAGCAGGCCGACATTCGCCGCGAGGCCGAGGCGCTGGCCGCCACGCCAGCCGACGAAGAGGTGGAGCTCGCCGCGATCTACCGCGCGCGCGGCCTCAGCGAACAGACCGCTGCTGCCGTGGCACGCGAGCTTACCACGCTCGATCCCTTGGCAGCGCACGTGCGCGACGAACTCGGCCTGTCGGACCAACTTGCGGCGCGCCCCTTGCAGGCGGCACTGGCATCAGGGCTGACCTTCAGCGCGGCGGCGGCCGTGCCGTTGGGGGCGGCGTGGCTTGCACCGGCCGACGCTATCACCTTCACCGTGGTGGCGGTATCGATCCTGGCACTGGCAATCCTCGGCGCGCTCGGAGCCAAAGCCGGTGCCGCGCCGCTTGTCCCCGCCATGCTCAGGGTGGTGGGCTGGGGGGCGTTCGCCATGGCGACCACGGCTCTGGTGGGACGCCTGTTCGGGGTTAGCGTTTGAGGTGCGAGCGATAAGCACCGGCTTACGCAGCGCTGGATAAGCAGATCGCCAATCGCGCGCCCGCATCTGCCGCCACACATGACGCGGGTCAGCGGCTCGCTTTTCCCCCCAATGTCCAAAGCAGTCGCTGGCACCCTTCGCAAAGGATGCGCCATGACTGAGACAACCACACCCGCCCGCCGCCGCTGGGATCCGATCGTCCGGATCACGCACTGGTCGATCGCCTTGGCCGTGCTCGCCAATGCCCTCGTCACCGAAGAAGGCTCCGGCCCGCACATCTGGGTCGGCTACGGGCTCGGCGCAATTCTCGGACTGCGCCTGTTGTGGGGGCTGATCGGCCCGTCCGAGGCGCGCTTTGCCGCCTTCTGGCCCAGCCCGCGCAAGGCGCTTGCCCATCTGCGCGACATCCGGGCCGGCACCGTCGCCCCGCACACCTCGCACAATCCGCTGGGCGCCCTGATGGTCTATGCCATCTGGGGTTGTCTGCTGACAATCATCGCCACCGGTATCACGATGGCCGGACCGCCTCCGTGGGACGGTGCGGAGCGGGACGAGGAACATCGCAGCATCGCTGCTTCCGAGCAGAGCCATGACGAGGCCAGCGAAGAGGGGGGCGGCGAAGAGGAAGGCGAAGAAGAAGGGCCGCTCGGCGAAATCCACGAAACCGCCGCCAACCTGCTCTACCTGCTGATCTTGCTCCACCTTGCCGGGGTGATCTTCGAGACCCGGCGGAGCGGTAAGCAGGTTCTGGTGGCGATGGCGCCCTTCGGGCGATAGGCACGTGACATGAACGCAAAAGCGCGCAGCATTGAACGCAAGGCCACCGGGATCAGCATCCTGGTGGCCTTGCAAGCCTTGGCCTGCGCGTTCTTTCTGGCCGATCTGGTCGGCGATGTTGTGGCAGACGGAATCGGCTTGCATCTCGCCGTCGAAGGCATGGCCGCTATCGCCCTGCTGGTCGCGGTGGTGCTGGGGACCTTGCAGGTGCGCAGCCTGATTGCCGCTGCCCGGCGCGACGAGGCCGCGGTCGCTGCGGCGCAGGGCGCGATGTCTGACCTGATTACGCTTCGGTTCGAGGAATGGCAGCTTACCGCGGCCGAGGCTGACGTGGCTCTGTTCGCTCTGAAAGGCTGTGACATCGCCGAGATCGCAGCCTTGCGCGGTTCGGCGGCCGGCACCGTGCGCGCGCAGCTCACCCGGGTTTATGCCAAGGCCGGTGTGGATTCCCAGTCAGGCCTGATCGCGCTATTCCTTGAAGAACTGATCGCGCTCCCGGATCCGCGGCCTTCCGCGCCGCTGGGCTGATTTCTCGGCACTGGCGCCGCCGCGCCCTTTTGGTATGGTTCTTCCGGGGAATGCACGAGAGTGCACATGTGCGAGTCTGACGGCGGGGTAGCCGGGCAGGCCGCCAGAGGGGGGAACCACTATGCGTTCGATCATCATCACAGTCCTGTTGTTTTCGGCGTCACCGCTTGCGGCGCAGATTGCCACGCCTGAGCGGCCCGTCACCGATCCCAAGACCATCGAATCCCCCGTCAACCCCGAGGCGCGCGAAGTGCCGCTCGATGATATCGGCAATTCGCGCGGGTTCGCAGGCGTCACCTGGAGCGCGGACGGCAAACACGTGTTCATTTCGACCAACCTTACCGGGCGCTACAATATCTGGCGGGTCGATGCCGAAGGCAGCTGGCCGCTGCAAATGACGCAATCGGACGAGACGCAAAGCGGCCTTGCTGCCTCGCGCGATGGTAAGTGGCTCTATTTCATACAGGATAACGGCGGGGACGAGTATTACGATCTCTACCGCGTCCCCACCAGCGGCGGACCTGTCGAGCGGGTCACGGCCACCCCGGACCTCAGTGAGCGGGGGATGGTGGCCGGCGGCGCGGACGGACGGATTGCGCTGTCGGTCAAGAAGAGGAGCGAGGCGCAGTCCAATCTCGCGGTGCTGAACCCGGATGGCACGGTGCGCGTGCTCACTGCCGAGGCCGATCCCGATTTCGAGTGGTCCCCCCGGTTGTGGGCGGATGGCGGCCAAACGATTTTCGTCAATCGGGACAAGATCGATTCGACCATGACCGAAATCTGGCGCGTCGATGCGGCCAGCGGCAAAGCGACCAAGGTGCTGGGGCAGGACGGCACGATCTTCCGGGTGATGGACGTGAGCGCCGATGGCGAATGGCTCGCCGTCACCACCGATGTCGAGATTGGCCGCCCCCGCGCCGGGCTGTACAACCTCAAGACCCGCCAGTGGCGGTGGCTGAAGCCAATCGTCTGGGACCAGTCGGCGCTGCGCTTCACGCGCGATGGCAAGGCCCTGCTGGTCGAAAGCTCTGACGATTTGCGCACCACATTGGTCCGGTACGATCTGGCGACCGGTGCGGAAACCGCGCTGAAACTGCCCACCGGCATCAATTACACCACCGGCAACGATCCGCGCTCGCCCGATGGAAAGTCGCTGCTGGTGGTGAACATGGCCGCCAATGTCGCGGGCGAGCTCAACCGTTATGATCTGGCCGATGACACCGTGACGCCGATCACGCAGCTGGCCATCGCCAGCCTGCGGCCCGAAGCGCTGGCGGGCTCACAGATGGTGACCTACACCAGCTTTGACGGCACCCGCATCAGCGCGCTGGTGACCATGCCCGCGAACCTCAAGCGTGACGGCAGCAACCCGGCCATCGTCATCCCCCACGGCGGGCCGACCGGCAAATCCGACGACTATTTCGACGATATCGCCGCCGCGCTCGCCAGTCGCGGGTTCATCATCATCGCGCCCAATTTCCGCGGCTCGACGGGCTACGGCAAGGCGTTTCAGGCTGCGAATTACGATGATATGGGCGGCGGCGACCTGAAGGACGTGATCGCAGCCAAGCAGTTCCTGGTGCAAAGCGGCTATGTCGATCCCAAGCGCGTCGGCATCTTCGGCGGTTCTTACGGCGGGTTCATGACGCTGATGGCGATCGGCAAGGCGCCCGATGAATTTGCGGCAGGCGTCCAGTGGTTCGGCATCATCAACTGGCGCACGATGTACCGCGACATGGACGAAGTGCTCAAAGCCTATCTGCGCAGCCTGATGGGCACGCCCGAGGAGAATCCCGAAGGCTATGACCGCGCCTCACCCCTCACCTACATCGCCAATGCCAAGGCCCCGCTGCTGACGATCCAGGGCGACAACGACATCCGCGTGCCCCGCGGTCAGGCCCAGGAGGTGGACGATATCCTGAAAGCCAAGGGCAACACGGTCGAGACGGTGTTCTACCCCGCCGAAGGCCACGGTTTCCGGAAGCGCGAAAACCAGCTCGATTCGCTCAAGCGTACGGTGGATTGGTTCGAACGCTACCTCAAACCGGCCGCAGCGGAATAGGAGGTAGCGCAAGCGAGCGCCACGCGCTGATCCGACAGGTGATCCGGCTGCCGTCGTAAGGAGGGCAGCCGAAAGGCCCTGCGACAGATCGCCGACACTTGTCTGTTTCGTAGGGAGCTTGGCGCACCCGACAGGATTCGAACCTGTGACCTCTGCCTTCGGAGCAATTTAGGCACCCCATCCTAAATGCACGCTAGGGCACGCCATGATACTACAACTCAATGAAATAGCTGGACTATTTCATTTTTCACGCCGAAATCCGTATCCGCAAGTTCGCTTCAATATTCCTTCGGCTGCTTCCGTGGTGCTTCCGCAGAAACAGCCCCTCCATAACGGGGGGATCGCCTGATGGCAAAGCTTACGAAACGAGTGGTCGACGCCGCCGACATCCGGGAAAAGGATTACTTCATCTGGGACGATGAGCTTCCCGGCTTTGGCCTCCGCGTGTTCGCGTCGGGCAAGCGCAGCTATCTTATCCAATACCGCGCCGCTGGTCGAACCCGTCGTTACACCATCGGCCTGCATGGTATCTGGACGCCCGAAACTGCTCGGCAGGAAGCGAAGGTCCAGCTTGGGCGCGTCGCTCGCGGCGACAATCCTTCCGAAGAACGGCAGCTCGATCACCAAGCCATGACGGTCAAGGAGTTGTGCACGCTCTATCTCAAGGATCTCAATGCAGGCCTGATCCTCGGCAAAGGCGGCCGCCCCAAGAAAGCGACCACCATCGTTACCGACACGGGCCGCATCGAACGCCACATTATTCCGTTGATCGGCGCGCGGCGGGCGAAGGATCTGACGAAAGCTGACATCAACAAGGTCCTGAAGGACATCATGGCCGGCAAGACCCGCGTGTCGGTCAAGACGAAAAAGCTGCGAGGAAAGGCCATCGTGCGGGGCGGCGCCGGTACGGCGACACGCACGGTAGGTCTTCTTGGCGGCATCCTCTCCTATGCCGTCGATGCCGGCATCATCGATCGCAACCCCGCGCATGGCATCAAGAAGCCGAAGGACAATGTCCGCAAGCGCAGGCTTTCCGAGGCGGAGTATCGCACTCTCGGCATCATGCTGCGCGAGGCGGCGGAGAACGAGAAATATGCGATGACCGTCGAGATCATTCGCCAGATCGCCCTGACCGGCTGTCGCCGGTCGGAGATGATCTCGCTGATGTGGTCGGAGGCCGATACTGAGGCGAGCTGCCTGCGGCTGGAGGACAGCAAGGAGGGCGAGTCCATACGTCCCATCGGCCTTCCCGTGGTCGAGTATCTGGAGCAGCGCCGCAAGGGCGCGGAGGGCACCTATGTCTTCCCGGGCCAAGGCGAGGACAATGCCTTCGGCAGCTTCCCGAACCATTGGGAGCAGCTATTCAAGGACTCGCCGCTTTCCGACGTTACGCCGCACGTCCTGCGTCATAGCTTCGCCAGCATCGCCAATGATCTCGGCTTCACCGAGGTGACGATCGCGGCACTCGTCGGACATTCGAAGGGCTCGGTCACGAGCAAGTACATACATACGCTCGACACGGCCCTGATCATGGCAGCCGATACGATCTCCGGCTATATTCAAGGCCTGCTTGATGGAGTCGAGTTCAAGCAGACCGCGTACGCTCTTGATCGAGATTCTCGGAAGCAAGCACTTGCGCGCTTCCTGAACAATGCGGCCAAGGGCGCGGAAATGCAACGAGAGGACATTCCCTTAGCTGCCTAGCGTTCGCAATCACCGCATCCGACCTCCAAATCCTAGTTACTTTTTCCGGCTTGTGCCATCGGCCGAGGCAAACTTGATACCAGAAACGCGCCAAGCCCGGCGGCATGTCTGCCGCCGAGCTTGGGCGTTATAACTTACGAGACAACCAGCCCCTGACACGGCGCCAGAAGTTTGGTGGTGCGCTGATCGGAGCAGCCTGAATAGGAGGTTCGACCGTCGGCGACTGTCCATAGTATCGGGCTTTGGCAACGCGATCACGACGACGCTCAGCTTCAACCTGCTCGTCGCTCCAAGGGCCGGCTTCGATCACCTTGCCGCGGTCGATCACGTAGTGTGACCGGCACTGCAAGGTCCAATTGCCGATCGACGGCCGAAGCGAGATAGTTTCGCCATCGAACGTCATCTTCCAATCTGTCGGCGTGAAGGGCGCGACAACCTCCTCGCCGCAACCACAGCAGCAGCTATGGGCCGATGTCGCATATTCCATCGAAACATAGAGAATGCCTGGGTCCAGGCGCTCAGGGATGTGTTCGACGAAACGATGATCGAGTCGCTTGTGCCTCATCACGCGAGGTCCCCATTGATGAGCATGTTGCCGTCTGTGGTGTAGGTGCAGTGATGCTCGCGCTCGAGGTCACGGTAGAAGCCACGTATCTTCTTCCACTTCACGACCGCGAGGACAGCATTCAGGGCGTTGAGGTCCGCGACCTGTATGTTGGATGCGTAGATGTCTTTGGCGCCATCGCCGACGAAGGAGATGCGCTGACGTGCATGATCCCGTTTCTCCGGCGTGCTGGCGGTCACCCGCAGGATACCGCCGAGCGATCCCTCGTCGAGTTCGAGACCCATTCCGACATCGACGAACGCGGCGCCGGTCGCCTCGAGCTTCTCGACGATCAACCGCTTCGCTTCGCCGGCGTCGAGCGACAGGAACGCGAAGGTGACGCCGTCGAGAAGGTGCAGGTTGTCGGCCCCGAGCTCGACATCGTGCGCCACGATGTTGCGGTGCATCCGGCTGTAGATGCGCTTTAGATAGTCAACCTTCTTCGGCACCTCGCGCAGCTCCTCAAGGGTCGGCGCGCCTGGCGCCCGAAAGGCGTTGTGAGTCAAGAACTCGTCGCCGTCGAAGAGCCGAATCTCGCGGACCGGTGTCTTGGCGACGAAGTCCAGGATGTAACCGCCGGTGCCACCACCGCCGATGATGGCGACCCGCTCATTGACGAGCCGCTCGGTCAGGACGCCGATACCAACACGGTCGGAGGCGGTCTCGACATAGTTGAAGACGCTGTCCTCCTCCTCTTCTGGCTCGCGGAAGGTGCGCGGGGTCATGCCGGGCTTCAGCACCGCGGCCGGGCCCGCGATGATGTTCGCGTAGCTCGTCATCTTGTGGTGGTAGTCCGTATAGCCGCCATCCGGCTTGCTCGAGAAGCTGTGCGTGGCTTTCAAACCGTGACCGAGGTCGAAGGCCCCGGCCTGATGCGAGATTCCCTGGATAGGCGTCCCATCCGCGCGGCACGGAAAGTCGCCGTCCCAATGGACAACATGGGTGTCGGGCCTGCGCGTCGCATCGCCGGCCAGCGTAAGGCTCGAGATGAGGGTGCCGATGCGCACCTTACGACGCGCATCGACATAAGGCACCTCCCGCATGACGAGATGCCCGCCCTGCCGCAGGACGAAATAGCCTTCGTCCCGCAGCCGCTTGAGGTCGGGATTACGACTGAACAGTTCGCGTGACATTGAACACCGTGCCTTTCTTCTTGACGTCGACCGAGCCGCCAGCCCCGAGTTCGCCCGCGTGCGGCGTCGACGCAGCGTGCCGGTAGGTCATCGAGAAGACGACGTTCGGCTCGTGCTGGCCCGGGAAAGCGAGCTGGACGATCTGCTCGAACGTGACCGTGCGGGCGTTCACCGTCCGCGGCCGCGAATTGACGATGATCTCGAACGTCACCCGTGCGGTGATGAACCGCTCGATGCCGGGCTCGGCCAGATCGATCAGCTCGCCATGCTCGATCAGGCGATCCTCGCCGCCGGGGACCTCGAGGAAAACGGCCTCTCCCTCGCCGGGCTTGGCGAGGCCGTAGAGCACCGCGCCGCTGATGATCGGCTTACCCCAACGCAGCTCGTCGTCCTTCAGCGTCAACTTGAAGTCGCGATCCGTCAGGAAGGCGACGAACCGCTCGGCGCCGTGCCCGCGCAGGTCGAAGGGCTCGTTCAGCCGCACGTCCTCGAAGTCGCCCGAGGGCAGAATCGCGAACAGGCTGTAGCCGTCCCGCGGGTCCAAGGCGCCGGCCTCGAGTAACTGACGGCCGAGCGGCACGGGATCGCTCACCTGACGGGATTGGAAGTTGAGATCGCCCTGCGCGAGGAGAAAGCGATACCCCCGCGCCGGACGCAGCGCCCGGCCTTCGCGCAGGGCGTCGCCGAGGTCGTCGTAATCAAGCAGTTCTTCGGTGTTCATGAGATTGGGTCCTTAGGTTTGGCCGAGGCGACGCCGCGGCTCTAAGGGTCCAATCGGGGCGAGATCCGCCGACCGGTAAGGTCAGGCGAACTTTTTTTGCAGGGCGCCGTCCGGGGTCTGCCCGCAGATGAAGAAGGCCGGGCAATTCGGGCAGGTGCGCGACGAGTCCTCGGCCGGAAACCGCCCAGCGCGAATGTCGCCGAGAAACTTGGCGAGCTTATCCTTGCGACCTTTCAGCTCCCGATCCGATAATGCGAGCACATGCGTCTCGCCGTCGGAGAGATGGACAAGCTCGGCGACGGCGCCAGGGAAGGCCTGCTGGACCGCCAGCATCAGCGCCGCCGCGCCGACATCCTTGCTCTCGGCCGACCGCCTGTGGCCCGTGCGGATGCGGCGCACGGCGCGAACGCCGTCGGGCCGCACCAGCACCTCGTCCGGCCTAACGATGATCTCCTCGCCGCCGAAATTGAGGCTGAGCGCGACCGGCGCTTCGGCGAGCGCTTCGGCGCGGTTCGCCAGGAAAAAGCGCAGCATTGCCAGCGCCAGATCGCGGAATTCCGCTCGATAGCCGTGCTCGCCGAGCCCTTGGCCGGCCAGCGCTGCGTCAGCGTGATCCTCCAGGTCCCGCTCGGTCACGGGCTCATCCGCCCCGATCACCGCCTCGACCACTACGCGAACCGCCTCGTGCAGATGCATGAAGGCGGTCGCAGTTCGCCGGCCACCGACTTGCAGCACATGCGTGTAGAAAAAGCGGCGCGGGCAGGATTCATAAAGGGCGATCTGCGGGGCCCCGAATCGCAGCCGTCCGTCGACGACCAAATCGATATCTCGAGCTTCTGCGGCTACGGGAAGCGGCCGTGCCGGCACGACCGAGGCGCGCGTCAAGGCGGCGCCGAGACGGTCGAGGAAGGGCGACAGCGGTCGATTGTGGCCGTTGCTCTTCTCGGTCGGCGCGTAGAGAATCAACCGGTCGCGGGCGCGCGATTGCGCCACGTAGAACAAGCACTCCTGCTCCTCGGCCTGACCCGCGCGAAACGCCTCCAGCGCGCTGCCTTCGGCTCCCATGATCATGCCGTCGGGCGCCGGACAGGGCGGCGCCGCCGGCGTGCGCGGGATGGTGTCGCTATTGAGCCCTGGAAGATGGACGCCGCCGAACTCCAGGCCCTTGGCGCCATGGATAGTCATTAGCCGCACGGCGTCGAGATGCTGGGCGGCCGCCGGCAACTGGCGCAGGTCGCGATCATCGCCGAGACGGACAAGCCTGCGCACCCGATCGAGCACACGCGTGATCGGCAGCCCGCTGCCGGCCGGTTGGACCCGCAGGAAGTTGAGGAACTGCCAGATTGCGATGCCGCGCGTGCGATCGGCGAGATCCGCCGACACGCCAAGGCGCGCGGCTACACGGGTGCGATCGAGCAGCAGTGTCGCGAGCACGGTCCAGGGTGACGCCGTTTGGTCGAAGCCGCTGAGCGCGGCCGCGAGCTTAACGACGGCCTGGCGGCCGGCATCGCTGACGCCGGGGATCGGCTCGATGTGCTGGAGCCAGCTGCCCGCAGCTTGGTCGGCCCCCCGCAGATGCTCGAAGATCGTCGCTACATCCGCCAATGACATGGTGAAATCGGGCCAGCAGGCGATGCGTACAAGGCCCATGGCGCGCCGATCGACAAGGACGGAGAGCAACGCCAGGAGATCCTTGACCTCGGCCCGCTCAAACAGGCTGCCCAGAAACAGCACGGGCACGCCGAGCCGTTCGAGGTCCTGCCCGATGGTCGAAAGCTTCTCATTGCCGGTGCAGAGAACCGCCTGGTCACGATAGGCATGTCCCTCACGGCGAAGCGCCTCGATCGCGTCGGC
>VFQO010001898.1_pt1 | contig 14370 bp, 10 predicted proteins | sample 3512331 | NCBI WGS metagenome assembly VFQO01 (sample SAMN10412371, study PRJNA504923) | tailings metagenome | isolation source: Replicate 3 from Balatoc abandoned mine | place: Philippines: Itogon, Benguet | collected 2017-08-28
GAAATGCGGTTTACCGGCAACGGTAACGTGGGTTCGAATCCCACCCTCTCCGCCACCTTGCGTTTCGCAAGCATCCCATAAGCGCTTATTTCTCTTGCATTTCTGCCGATTTGCGAGCATCTTTGTTCTCTGTTTGTTTCATAGCTTCCGTCTGCTTCCACGGTGATCCGGGGGCACAGCTGGGGGCAGCGATCTGGAGATTCGGGGGCATCGATGCTGACCGAGATGCAAGTGAAGAACGCCAGGGCGAAGGAACGGGACTACAAGCTCGCCGATTCCGAGGGGTTGTACCTTTACGTCACCGCGAAGGGTCATCGCAGTTGGCGGATGAAGTACCGCTTTGCGGGGAAGGAACGCCGGCTGGTGCTGGGCGCCTATCCCGACCTGGGCCTGCGCGAGGCGCGCGACCGCAAGGCCGATGCGCGGAAGCTGCTGCGCGAGGGCCGCGATCCGGGGATCGAGGCGGTCAAGGCGCGGGTGGAACGCGCGGTTGCTTCGGCCAACACTTTTGAGGCGCTGGCTCGGGGTTGGTACGCCTTGCAGAAGGATCGCTGGACACCAGTCCATGCCAGCGACGTGATCGGGAGCCTGGAGAAAGAGGTCTTCCCCTGGCTTGGCAAGTTGCCGGTAAGCGAGATCGACGAGCCTATGGTGCTTTCGGTGCTGCGCAAGATCGAGAAGCGCGGCGCGATCGAGACAGCGCACCGGGTGCGTCAGCGGATATCGGCGGTCTTTGTCCATGCCATTGCCGAGGGCGCGGGAACGCGCGATCCGGCTGCTGTGGTGACCAGGGCGCTCAAGCCCGTGCCACGCGTCCGCAAGCGCCCGGCGCTGCTGTCGATCGAGGCGCTCCACGACATGATCCGCAAGACCGAGGCCGAACCGGCTTCGCCTTTGACCAAGCTCGCCTCGCGGTTCCTCGCGCTGACCGCCCAGCGCCCAGGGATGATCCGAGCACTGCCCTGGTGCGAGATCGAGGGGGTCGACTGGCAGGATGACGGACCAGCACCCGAAGCCTTTTGGCGGGTGCCGCCAGCCCGAATGAAGCTGATGCTGGATCTGAAGCACGATGCCGGGTTCGAGCATCTCGTGCCGCTGAGCGCTGAGGCCGTAGCCGTGCTGCGCGCCGCCCATGTGCTCACTGGGCGCGGGCCGCTGATCTTTCCCAGCAATCGCAATGCAAGGGTGGCAATGAGCGAGAACACGCTGTCCTACTTCTACAACCGCTGCGGTTACCAGGGGCGGCACGTGCCGCACGGGTGGCGCGCCTCGTTCTCGACGATCATGAACGAGTGGGCCGAGCGGCAGGGCAATGCGGGCGACCGGCATGTGATCGACCTGATCCTTGCCCATGTCCCCGAGGGCGTCTCGGGATCGGAAGGCGCATACAACCGCGCCGCCTACATGGAGCGCCGCAAAGAACTGCTGGGCGCCTGGGCCACAATGCTGCTGGAACCGTTCCCCGCGCCGCACAAGATGCTGGGCTGGCCGAGCCGCTAGTCAGATCCCGATCTCGAACGGCCTGACCCGCTCAATGGTGCGTTCGAGCTCAGGTTTGGGCTGTACTTCTTCCCTCGGCAGTCCGGCCTGCTGCCCCTTGGCCGCCGCAGCACCGAGCCGTTCGGTGATCTCGAGCGCCGAGGTCCTCTCGCCCGGGTTGCGCTCGAGGCCGACCGCGACCTTGTCCCGGCTGTCGAGGATCAGGGTGAGCTCGTCGCGCAGGCGGGTGACGGTGACCAGGAAATTGCGGCCAGAGAGCAGCCTGCGCTCGCGGCTGTCCATCACCGCTATCCCTTTGTCCGAGGTCAAGCCCTGGGCCATGTGGGCGTTGAGCGCATAGGCAAGATCGATCCGGGCGAGCATGGGGTCGTCGTTTGACAGGCGATGGTCCATGCCGCTGGCACTGCGCATTGCGATGCCGTCCTTGTCGACTGCGGTCACAGTCGCACGGTCAGCGTTGATCAGCCCGCGCGCGTGGTCATTGGCGGTCCAGCGGATGGTATCGCCAGTATAGAGCCTGAGCGCCTTGCGCTCGAACAGCTGCAGGGCCTGGCTGTCGCCATGGAGGCCGATCCGGGACGGGAGCAAGCGATGGGTGCGGCCCCGCTCGTCGGTGAGCGTGATGCTGCCCTTGCCTGCATCAACGCCTGTCACGGCGTAGCGCCCGCGCGCAAGGCCCTGCCGCGCTTGGCGCGATCCAACCTCAAGCACCATGCCGGGCTCATACGTCCGGACATGGCGCAGCTCCTCGCGGGTGGCGTTGACCCGCGAGAACACGGTCAGCTCGCGGCGATCAGGCCCGATCTCGCCATTGGCGGCAAGCCCGGTCTGGACCGCGGCGTTGATCTCGGCGCGCAGCCGCCGTCCCGAGGCGTAGATCGCGGTGGCCTCGCGTTCGCTTGGTGGAAGCGCGAGCCAGCGCTCGGCGGCGAGCACCGCCCCGTTTTCGTTGGCCTCGACAATATGGTCCTTGAGGTGTCCGAGCGCCTCACCGGTGCGCCCCCGCTGGGCGGCGGCCTGGGCGCACTTCAAGATATCGGAGCGCGCACGAAGGTTCGTGTCCATCCGCGCGGTCTCGGTGCCCGAAGCGAGCGCCAGCGCGAACGGCTTGCCCGCCTCGACCGCACCAAGCTGCCGCGCATCGCCCATCAGCACCAACCGGTCGACTTCGAGCAGGTTGGCAAGCCTGACCAACCGATCCTGATCGCGGGTTGAGACCATCGAGGCCTCGTCGAGCACCAGCACGGTGTTACGGAAGGCGGCGCGAGCTTCGCCGAGCTGCCTCTTGCTCGCGCTCCCATCGAGCAGCTTGCGATGCTGGCCAAGGAAGCGGTGGAGGGTCATCGAGGGGATCCCGGTCTCGCGTTCCAACATGCGCACCAGGGTGTTCTGCACACCTAGCCCAAGGACCTGCTTGCCGTGCTCCCCCAGGATCTGGGCCGTGGGGCGAAGCAGGCTCGACTTGCCCGCGCCGGCCACCCCGTGCACCGCGACCACGCGATTGGTCGTGGAGAGGATCATTCGCCCAGCCGCCTCCTGTCCGGCGTTGAGCGTCATGCCGAAGCTCAGGTTGGCGCTGGCCTGCAACAGGGGGCCAGCTTCGCCTGCACGAACGATACTCGGCGCGGCGCCTTTGCCCTTCTCGATCTCGGCCAGCATGCGCGCTTCCAGGGCAAGCGCGTCGGCGCTAGTCAGCCACCCCTGCATCACGCCGCGTCCCTTGTGCAGCGCCCCTTGCTCGGTCAGCTGAGCGATCCGTTTCTCGATCGTTTCAATGGTCGCCGACAGGCCGAAGTCGAGTGCTGCTTTGGCGAGATCGGTCGCCTTGAACGCCGCTTCGCGTTCGGAGAGATGGCGCACTGCTGCTGCCACTGCATGAGCGGCCGCGATCTCATCGCGGCCCTTCAGATGGATGCGCGCCGGGACCAGCGGATCGCGCTCCTTGAGGCCCAGCCGCTCACCTAGTTCCTGAACCATCACCCGCCCGCGTGCGGTGAGCGAGGGGCGATCATGGGCATGCTTGGCCTCGCTAATGGCAAGCGCTGAACTTCGCAGCCGGGCATCCCTTGCCATGCCGGCAAGGTCGAGCCCCATGCCCCAGGCCTGGTCCTGCCACCGGCCAATCAAGGCCACGCGATCGATCGCGCTGGCCTTGGCTGAGCGGGTTGCCAGCGTCGCAATGATCCCGGCCTCGAGGCCCTCGCCGCGCCGGGCGCCCAGCACCTCCTGCCGCCGCGTCGAGAAGGCCATGATCGCCTCGCGGTCGATCCCCTTGGCCTCGAAGTTGCCGTGCTTGCCCACATCGCCGACCACATAGCCAAGCTTCTCGACCTCAACCCTGAACCGGGCCATGGCCATGGCGTTGAGCAGGGTATTGAGTTGCCACAACCGATCGTTGCGGAGCGCCTTCCATGACCCGTCCTTGCCCTGGGTCATGTTGGCGACCACAGCGTGGAAGTGGAGGTTGGGTTCCTGGTTGCGGTTGGTGTCGTGCTGGAACAGGGCGACGGTCAGGTTGTCGGTCTGGATCAGTTGCTCCTTGCCGCCCCGTTCCACGCGCATGAATGCCGCGTTCGCTTCGGCCCATTGAAGGGTCTCGATCACCGCCGAACGGTAGGCGGCAACGATCCGTTCGTCCTTGCCGACCAGCGCCAAGAGCGACCAGGACTTTGGCAGCGAGAAAGTGAGATCGGTTCCCGCCCGGTGTTGAACTCCTTCGCGCCCGATGCGCCCGCCCTGAGGCAGTTCACCGCGCAGGATTGCCTCGAACACCCGGGGCTCGACCGTCCCCGACAGGCCCAGCCGTTCGGCGCCTTTACCGACCCAAACACCCGACCGGTCGGCATCAGCTTGGGCGAAATAGTTGTCCTTGGCGAAGTAACCCGCAGCTCCTCCCGCCGAGCGGACATTGGCCATCGACAGCATGGCTCAACCGCCTCCCTTTGCAGGGGCAAGCCGTTCGCGATATTCGCGCAGGCGCTTGCCGTGAGCCGCATGAACTCTCGTCCTGATCTCCTTGTCGCAGAGCGCCATCAGCAGGCCATCGGCTGCGGCCGAAGTGAACAGCATATGGGACATCAGCCGGTCCCGGAACGCTGCCTCATCCTGTCCTTCGATGGTCCCGATCACTGCGAGTTTGAGCCACCGGCTGACGCTCATATGCGCCGCATCGGCAGCCGCCTTAACCGCGTCGTAAAGCTCCCGGTCGACATAGCATTGCAGCGCAAAGCGCATGGGGCACACTCACGTTGGCCGCCCGCCTCGGCCGGAAACCCCTCAGCCTTGAGACATTACGCTACTGTCAGCACAGGGCTGTAGGAAAGTTGTTTTTATCGACGCAAGATCAATACGTTAGACGTATCCTACTTCGATCTGAGTTGGGCAATCTGGCTTGACATCAGATGACATCAGGCCGCGACAGAGTAGCAAACCTCTAGCGAATGGCTGAATTGCGCCAATCTCCAACACCGGGCTCCCGGGTACGGTGTGCCTGAATCTGTTCCTAATTTGTGGGTGTTGTGTTCGAGATTTTACAGTGCCGGTTTTCGAGGAAAATGGCTCTCAATGCCGCAGGAAACCTAGCCGATCTGGCGCCTGAGGGGAAGCGAAAGCGTCTCGCGGAAATAGCGGATGTTCCGCGCTACGGAAGCAAATGGCCATTTTAGGAGCTCAACCTTGGGCTTGCTCGAGGTCTCAATTTCGCGGTCGGGGGTTGGCTCTAGAATGCCGAACGAGCACGCGCAATCCCCGCCCTGGCCGATCGCCAAAGCGGGGTTCTTCGGGTCTTCTATGGGGGCGGCGCTGCAACTTCGCGCGGCGCTTCTCGGGTGCTTGCTGGCGTCCTTGACCTTGGCGAGGAAGTTGGCCTTCTCGGCGATGATCTTGTAGCCATAGCGGATCTGGCCTTCGCTGTCGGTCCAGCGCGAGTATTGGATGCGCCCAGGGAGCGTCATGCCGAAGCACATCACATCGTGAGATCGATGCAGTCCCTGATCGGCATAGCGTTGTGACAGTCGCCGACTCCGACACGGATTATGCCTCCGAAGGTATAGTGTGAATACGCCATCTGTATTGGACCACCACGGATTTTGACGTCACTCCGCGAAAGAGGTGTCGTGCAGCAACTTGCGTCGCACCGTGCTGTGTGAGGAGGATCGCGCGTGCGGCCGTATCGAAGGAAGACTCAGAAGGATCAAACGGCGGTCACTCGCAGCTTTTGCTTAGCGGAATCGTGACGGGTTCACGCGAGATATAATCGTGTCCGAGCTCGGCCAGCCTTCAACGCTCAGCGTCTTCGATCTGTTCACGATCGGCGTGGGCCCATCCAGCTCTCACACGGTTGGACCGATGAGGGCGGCGGCACGATTTGCGGAGTTGGCTGTCGGTGATGGACCGCCTCAGCGACTGTCATGCGAACTTTTTGGTTCGCTTGCACTTACGGGTCGTGGACATGCTACCGACATTGCCATTTTGCTGGGCCTGTCGGGCTGGACGCCTGAAGGGGTCAATCCGGATGATATCGCCAGCATAATCGAGTGCATTCGCACCGAGCAGAGCATCGCTTTGGCTGGAAAATTTGATGTACCCTTCATAGAGCCACGCGACTTGTGCTTCATGTTCGGCAAGTTTCTACCTGGCCACGCGAATGCCATGCGGTTCACCGCGCACTTCGAAGACGGGCAAGAGCTCTCGCGGATATTTTACTCGATCGGCGGCGGCGCAATCCGGATGGAAGGGCAAGAGAGCGCACGGCGCAACGTTGCCCTCAAGCATCCGTTTTTCTCGGGAAAGGAACTGCTTGAAATCGGCAACGCGCAAGGGCTGTCGATTGCCGAGATCGTCTGGGCCAACGAGGCATCTTGGCGCTCTCACAGCGAGACGATCGAGTTTATCGACACCGTACGCGATGCCATGCTCGCTTGCATCGAGCGTGGCTACAACCAGGACGGTGTCCTCCCTGGCGGACTGCAGGTCCAGCGCCGCGCGAAGGCGCTGCATGAGGACCTGAAGGATCGTAATATCTGCGACGACCCGTCGCTCATCTTCGAATGGGTCAGCTTGTATGCGCTGAGCGTCAATGAGGAGAATGCCGCCGGAGGGCGCGTCGTTACCGCGCCGACCAACGGGGCGGCAGGCATCCTGCCCGCAGTGTTAAAATACTACGAGACCTTCCAGCCGGGCGCATCGCTCGAAGGAAGCAGGATCCTCCTTACGACCGCCGCAGCAATCGGCTTCCTCTACAAGATGCGCGCGTCGATCTCGGCTGCGGAAATGGGCTGCCAAGGAGAGGTTGGCGTCGCTTGTTCCATGGCAGCAGCAGGCCTCGTAGCCGCACTTGGCGGGACCAACGAGCAGATCGAGAATGGCGCGGAAATCGGGATGGAGCACAATCTCGGTCTGACTTGCGACCCTATCGGCGGGCTCGTCCAGGTGCCTTGCATTGAACGGAACACGATGGGTGCCGTGAAGGCCATCACGGCTGCTCGGCTTGCCTTGCAGGGCGACGGTCGCCACGTCGTCCCCCTCGACGCAGTAATCGAGACCATGCGGCAGACAGGGCGGGACATGCGGTCGCAATACAAGGAAACGAGCCTCGGTGGCCTCGCGGTCAATGTTGTCGAGTGCTGAAGGAGCAAGATCAATGACAGAGTTCTTCACCCGCCACCTCGCCGCCGATCCGGTCATCGCCGATGCATTGTCGGCAGAGGGTGCACGCCAGAACGATCAGATCGAATTGATCGCAAGCGAGAATATCGTTTCGCCGGCGGTGCTCGAGGCTCAAGGGTCTGTCCTCACCAACAAATATGCCGAGGGCTACACTGGTCGACGCTATTACGGCGGTTGCGAACACGTCGACGTCGTCGAAGCCGCGGCAATCGATCGCGCGCGCAAGTTGTTCGGGTGCGAATTTGTCAACGTCCAGCCGCATTCAGGCGCGCAGGCCAACGGTTCCGTCATGCTGGCTTTGCTGAAGCCCGGCGACACTTTCATGGGCATGTCGCTCGACGCAGGTGGACATCTGACGCACGGAGCCAAGCCGACCCTGTCGGGCAAGTGGTTCAACCCGATCCAATACGGCGTGCGCCGCGAGGATGGCCTGATCGACTACGACGCCGTCGAGGAACTGGCGCGCGAGTATCAACCGCGCCTTATCGTTGCGGGCGGCTCGGCCATTCCCCGCCAGATCGATTTTGCGCGCTTCCGGGCGATTGCCGACAGCGTCGATGCCTACTTGCTTGTCGACATGGCCCACTTCGCAGGTCTGGTGGCCGGAGGTGCGCACCCCAGCCCATTTCCGCATGCGCATGTGGTCACGACGACCACGCACAAGACGCTGCGCGGCCCGCGCGGCGGCATGATTCTCACCAACGACGAGGCCATCGCCAAGAAGCTCAATTCTGCGGTTTTTCCGGGCCTGCAGGGCGGGCCGTTGATGCATGTGATCGCGGCGAAGGCGGTGGCATTCGGCGAAGCGCTCGATCCGTCGTTTTGCGAATACGCCGCGCAAGTGGTCAAGAATGCGCAAACGCTGGGAGCAACGCTGGTGGGCCGGGGTTTCGACCTGGTCACTGGCGGAACCGATACGCACCTGGTTCTGGTCGATCTGCGATCCAAGGGTCTGAGTGGGCGAGCGGCGGAAACCAGTCTCGAAAAGGCGCGCCTTACCTGCAACAAGAACGGGATCCCCTTCGACCCGCTCCCTCCTGCCCAGACAAGCGGAATTCGGCTGGGGACGCCGGCAGGGACCACGCGCGGCTTCGGAGAAAGCGAATTCCGCGAAGTTGGCAATCTGATTGCGGATGTCCTCGACGGCCTCCAGCGCAATCCGGACGACAATTCCGCTGCGGAAGAAAGAGCACGGATCGGGGTCATGGCGCTGACGGAGAGGTTCCCGATCTACTCGGCCGCAAAGGCTTCGGCTTCCATGCAAGGGGCATTATGAATGGCCGTTACTGACCACGGGGAAGCGCTGAAAACGCCCCTTTATGACATGCACCTCGCGCAAGGCGGAAAGCTGGTCCCATTCGCCGGGTACCTGCTACCGATACAGTACGGTATGGGTGTGATGCAGGAACACCTGCATACGCGCAGCGCCGCTGGGCTATTCGACGTTTCGCACATGGGGCAAATCGAACTCCGTCCGAAGTCGGGAAATGTGGCCGATGCCGCTGCTGCGCTGGAACGCCTGGTTCCGGCAGACATCGTCTCGCTGGGGATCAATCGGCAACGTTACAGCGTATTCACTTCCGAAGATGGCGGCATCCGCGATGACCTGATGATCGCTAATTTTGTAGACCGGCTCTTCCTCGTGGTGAACGCAGCGTGCAAGCATGCGGATCTCGCCCATCTCGAAGTGAACCTAGCCGATTCTTGCGACGTCATCCCTATGTTCGATCGCGGGCTCTTGGCACTGCAGGGACCCGGTGCAGTTACCGCGCTGGCTCCTCACGCACCCGCTGCGGAAGCGATGGCTTTCATGGAATGCCGCGAGATGGTCGTCTGCGGCGTGCCATGCACGGTGTCTCGTTCGGGCTATAGCGGCGAGGATGGGTACGAGATCGGAATGGCCGCCGAACACACCGAGACGATTGCTGCCACTCTGCTGGAAAATCCGGAGGTCCAACCGATCGGCCTGGGCGCGCGCGACAGTCTCCGGCTCGAGGCGGGCCTGTGTCTGTACGGTGCCGACCTCGATCTCGGCACAAGCCCGATAGAGGCGGACTTGGCCTGGTCGATCCAGAAATCGCGCAGGCCGGGTGGGACTCGTGAAGGCGGCTATCCGGGTGCCGAGCGTATCGGTCGGGAACTGTCCGAAGGTGCATCCAAAAAGCGGGTGGGCTTGAGACCAGAGGGGCGCGCCCCCGTTCGAGGTGGCGCTTCGCTTTTCGCTTCTCCTGATGATCCCTCACCTATCGGTGTCGTAACGTCGGGCGGATTCGGCCCCACGGCTGCTGCCCCGATCGCGATGGGCTATGTCCGGACGGACCATTCGGACGATGGGGCGACAGTTTACGCCGAAGTACGGGGATCGCGTCTGCCACTAAAGGTGGTGCCGATGCCGTTCGTCGAGAAATCCTACAAACGCTGACCCCGCAAGGAGGCTGAGATGATCTATTACACAGAAGAGCACGAGTGGCTGTCATGCGACGGCGATGTCGCCACAGTCGGCATCACGAAGCATGCTGCGGAAGCCTTAGGCGATATCGTTTTCGTCGAGGTCAAGCCGGCGGGTACGAAGATCGCAGCTGGCGATGCGGCCGCGGTGGTCGAATCCGTCAAGGCCGCTTCGGACATCTATGCGCCCGTGAGCGGGACAATCGTGGAAGCCAATCCGCTAATCGAGGGCGAGCCGGAAAGGGTCAACGCCGATCCGGAAGGTATGGGCTGGATCTTCAAGATCCGCTTGGACAATCTCGGAGACCTCGACGCGCTTATGGACAGCGCTGCATATGAAGCGTTCGCGGCCAATGGTTGAAACCGTGGGTAGTGCTGCGCCAGACGAGCGTACGCAGGAGCTGGGCGCATTCGTTGAGCGCCATGTTGGCCCGGATGCCAAAGCTGTCGAGACCATGCTCGCCGCGATCGGCGCGCGCAGTCTTTCGGGATTGGTGGAGGAAACCGTTCCTGCCGCTATCCTCGATCGCGAAGATCTGGGCTTTGGGCCGGGACTTAGCGAAGCAGAAGTGTTGGACCGCCTGAGTAGGATCGCCTCCCGCAACAAGGTCTACACTTCGCTGATCGGGCAGGGATATTATGGCACCCGGCTACCGACAGTCATCTTGCGCAATCTCCTTGAAAACCCGGCTTGGTACACGGCTTACACGCCGTATCAGGCGGAGATCAGCCAGGGACGGCTCGAGGCCCTGCTCAACTTCCAAACGTTGGTTTGCGAATTGACCGGGCTGGACGTCGCCAATGCATCGTTGCTCGATGAGGCCACCGCTGCAGCGGAAGCGATGGCACTCGCGCGGCGATCATCAAAATCGGCTTCGAATGCCTTTTTCGTCGATTTCGACTGTTTCCCGCAAACGATCGCCGTTCTGCGCACCCGCGCCGAAGCGATCGGGTGGGAAATTGTCATCGGTGATCCATTCACCGATCTTGTTCCCGATGCCGTTTTCGGCGCATTGCTCCAGTATCCTGGTGCTTCGGGCAAAGTGCGCGATTTCCGCCAGGTGGCTGCTTCGCTGCACGAAGCGGATGCCATCGTCGCGGTCGCAGCCGATCCGCTTGCTCTCGTGATGCTGACACCGCCGGGCGAGTTCGGCGCGGATATCGCGATCGGCTCAATGCAACGGTACGGCGTACCGATGGGTTGCGGCGGCCCGCATGCGGGTTACATGTCCGTCCGCGACGCACTAAAGCGATCGATCCCCGGGCGCATCGTCGGCGTGTCGCAAGACAGCAACGGCGCCCCTGCGCTTCGTCTGGCGCTCCAGACCCGCGAGCAGCATATCCGCCGAGAAAAGGCGACCTCCAATATCTGCACCGCCCAGGTTCTGCTCGCCAACATCGCTGCGATGTATGCGGCTTATCACGGCCCCGAAGGATTGCGGGCGATAGCCCGGCGTGTCCACGCACTGACCAGCGAGTTTGCCACCGCCTTGCGCAACGGCGGTTACGAGATCGTCAACGAGAGCTGGTTCGATACACTGACGGTTCGCACCGGCAACAAGACCGTTGCGATCCACGCTCGTGCCGATGCCGCGCAGATCAACCTACGGCGCATCGACGACCAGACTCTTGGCCTGTCGCTGGACGAGACTTCGTCGAGCGAAACGATCACCGCACTGCTCGACGTATTTCAGATCGAAGCCTCTGCGGACGCTGCTGCCACGAGGTCCAGTGAGATGCCGCTGCCTCACGGCCTCTGGCGAAAGGGGCCGCTCCTTGAGCACCCCGTCTTCCACCGCTACCATTCGGAAACCGAGATGCTGCGTTACTTGCGCCGCCTCGCCGACAAGGATCTGGCTCTCGACCGGACGATGATCCCGCTTGGCTCGTGCACGATGAAGCTCAACGCAACCACTCAGATGATCCCGATCACCTGGCCGGAGTTCGGCGAGATTCATCCGTTCGCGCCAATGGACCAGCTGGCCGGATACAGTGTTCTTTTCGAGGATCTGGAAGCAAAATTGTGTGCGATCAGCGGATATGACGCGGTTTCGCTCCAGCCGAACTCGGGTGCACAGGGCGAGTATGCCGGCCTTCTCGCAATCCGGGCTTACCATCGAAGCCGAGGCGACCACCAGCGCGACGTGTGCCTGATCCCGGCGTCCGCCCATGGCACCAACCCGGCATCCGCGCACCTTGCGGGTATGCAGGTCGTTGTGGTCGGCTGCGACGCTTCGGGCAATGTCGACCTCGTTGATCTGGCTGTGAAGATTGAAGCGATTGGCGATCGGCTGGCCGCATTCATGATCACTTACCCGTCGACGCACGGCGTCTTCGAGGAAGCGATCGTTGAGATTTGCGACCAGGTCCATGCCGCCGGCGGGCAGGTCTATCTCGATGGCGCAAACCTGAATGCGCAAGTCGGGTTGTGCCGACCCGGCAAATACGGCGCCGACGTCAGTCACTTCAATTTGCACAAGACCTTTTGCATTCCCCATGGCGGCGGCGGACCGGGGATGGGTCCGATCGGCGTGCGTTCGCATCTCGCGCCTTTCCTGCCGGGCAACCCTGCGACGGGAGGCGGTGGAGCAGTATCGGCGGCGCCCTTCGGTTCGGCCAGTATCCTGCCGATCGCATATGCCTATATCCTTCTGATGGGTGATGCAGGCCTGAGGCGCGCAACCGAAGTGGCCATATTGAATGCCAACTACATCGCCGAGCGCCTGAGCGCGCACTACCCCGTGCTTTACCGCGGATCGAAGGGCCGGGTCGCGCACGAATGCATCCTGGACGTACGGCCGTTCAAGGCGAGCGTAGGGGTGGCGGTGGACGATATCGCGAAGCGTCTGATCGATTACGGGTTCCATGCCCCCACGATGAGTTTTCCGGTTGCGGGAACGCTGATGATCGAGCCTACCGAGTCGGAGAATCTCGCAGAGCTCGATCGGTTCTGCGACGCGATGATCGCTATTCGGGCCGAAATCGCGGATGTCGAAAAAGGACGGTTTGCGATTTCAGACAGTCCACTGGCGCATGCACCGCACACCGCTGCCGATATCGCCGCCGACGAGTGGGATCGCGCCTACTCGCGTACCGAGGCATGGGTCCCAGCAGCAACAGGGATCGTCGGCAAGTACTGGGCGCCGGTCAACCGGGTCGATAACGTGGCCGGCGATCGGAACCTGGTATGCTCGTGCCCGCCGGTGGCAGATTACGACGAAGAACGGGCCTCGGCGGTCACGGATCATGCGTCGGAGTCACGGCAGCCCGCCTTTTTGGCGGGCTGATACTCGGGAGGTATTTTAAGGGACCAAAACGGTCTTTGCGCGTTTAGGATGCCTCTATTAGCCCCCGATCTCGAAAGGGGCTTCCGTTGGTCCATCGCCGCACGAGACTGGTTTGCTTGAGCCTGCTGGCCGGGGCTCTGGTCTGTGCGCAGTCCGGGGTGGCAAAAACGGCGAAGACCGCGGCCTGGAGCCAGACGGAGACCGAGAGCCGGATTGCCAAGCTCGTCTCATCGGTCGAGCCAAAGGTGATCGGCTGGCGTCGGCAGATTCACGCCAATCCGGAGCTTGGCAACCGCGAAGTCGCGACTTCTGCTCTAGCTGCTGCGCACCTGAAGTTGCTTGGCTTCGATGTCCGCACCGGCATCGGTCATACCGGCGTCGTGGGCGTGCTCGACACAGGACGGCCGGGGCGGACGGTTCTTCTTCGGGCTGACATGGATGCCCTCCCAGGGCTCGAAGCCACCGGTCTGCCGTTCGCATCCAAGGTCGAGGCGGACTACGAAGGACGACGCTCACCCGTCATGCACGCTTGCGGGCATGATGCGCACACGGCGATGCTGATGGGTGCTGCGGAAGTGCTTGCGCAACTAAAGCCGGTCCTCAGAGGCAAGATCGTCGTCGTCTTTCAGCCCGCGGAGGAGGGCCCTCCGACCGGAGAAGAGGGCGGCGCGGCTTTGATGGTGAAGGAAGGCGCTCTTGCGGGATTGCGGCCCGACGCCGCCTTCGCGCTTCATGTGGTCCCGGGACCGCTCGGAGAGCTGCGCTGGCGCCCGCGGGGCATCCTGACCGGCTCTTCGACGCTGACTGTCAGGCTGAAGGGCAAGCAGACGCATGCGGCGCTGCCGTGGGCAGGGATCGACATGGCATCGATGACCGCCGATGTCATCCAGGGTCTCAACACCGCGGCCGCGCGACAAGTCGACCTTACTGCTGCGCCGGGCCTGATCACGGTCGCGACGATCCACGGCGGCGTGCGCTCGAACATCATCCCCGAAGACCTCGAGATGCAGGGGACCGTCCGCAGCCTCGACGAAACAAATCTCACAGTGCTCAAGAAGCGGGCCGAGGATGTCGTCGCCACGGTCGCCCAGCGGTATGGGGCGCAAGGCACGGTCACTTTCACCAATCCCTACCCGATCACGTTCAACGACCCTGGCCTATCGGCACGTCTTCGCCCGGCGCTGGCGCGTGCTGCGGATGGCAAGATCGATGATGCGGCCAATCCGATGATGCCGTCGGAGGATTTCCCGCACTTTGCCACCGACGGCGTCCCAGGGCTTTACGTTCTGATTGGGGCAACGCCCGCTACGCTGGATTGGCGCAAGGCTCAGCCCAACCATTCGCCGAAATTTGTCATCGATGAGGCCGTGCTGAGGGTTGGAGTGCGTGCCCACGTCGAAGTCGCAACTGCAATCTTGATGCAACCACCGCTCTAGACGCTTGGGCCCGCAAATCGCGATTCCGATGC
>VFQO010001899.1_pt1 | contig 14360 bp, 16 predicted proteins | sample 3512331 | NCBI WGS metagenome assembly VFQO01 (sample SAMN10412371, study PRJNA504923) | tailings metagenome | isolation source: Replicate 3 from Balatoc abandoned mine | place: Philippines: Itogon, Benguet | collected 2017-08-28
GTTCGAGAGAGCTCGAGGAGCTTAGGTTGGTGTCTACGGGACCGGCAGCAGCCCAATGCAGCCGATCCGAACCCAAGTCGCCATCATCGGCGCCGGTCCTTCCGGGCTGCTTCTCGGTCATCTGCTGCACAAGGCCGGCGTCGACGCCGTGATCCTCGAGCGCCAGTCGCCCGACTACGTCCTTGGACGCATTCGCGCGGGCATCCTCGAGCAGGTGACCGTCGACGTTCTCGACGAGATCGGTGTCGGCGAACGCATGCACCAGGAAGGCCTGGTTCACGAGGGCTTCGAGATGTTGTGGGCGGGTCGCAGACACCGCATCGATCTCGCGCGACTGACCGGTGGCAAGAAGGTGATGGTCTACGGCCAGACCGAGGTCACGAGGGACCTGATGGAGGCGCGCAGCGCCGCGGGTCTGCCGACCGTGTACGAGGCCAAGTCGGTGGCGATCCACGACTACGACGGAACCTCACCGCGCGTGACCTATGAAGCGGACGGGCAGACGCATACCTTGCAGTGCGACTTCATCGCGGGCTGCGATGGCTTTCATGGCGTGTGCCGCGCCAGCGTGCCGCGCTCGGCGATCACCGAGTACGAGAAGGTCTACCCCTTCGGCTGGCTCGGCCTGCTGTCGGACACGCCGCCGGTGCACCACGAACTGATCTACGCCAACAGCCCGCGCGGCTTCGCGCTGTGCTCGCAGCGCAGTCTGACCCGCAGTCGCTACTACCTGCAGGTACCGCTCACGGACAAGGCCGATGAGTGGACGGACGACGCGTTCTGGCAGGAACTGCGGCTCCGGCTCGACGCCGAAGGCCGCGACCGGCTGGTCACGGGTCCGTCCCTCGAGAAGAGCATCGCGCCTTTGCGCAGCTTCGTCTCGGAACCCTTGCGCTTCGGCCGGCTGTTCCTTGCCGGCGATGCAGGTCATATCGTGCCGCCGACGGGAGCGAAGGGGCTCAACCTGGCCGCCACCGACGTCAAGTACCTTTCGTCGGCGCTGATCGAGCACTACCACGAGCGCAGCGACGCGGGCATCGACCACTACTCGCAGCGCTGCCTGCGACGCATCTGGAAGGCCGAGCGGTTCTCGTGGTGGTTCACGTCGCTGATGCACCGGTACCCGGACGACGGGCCAATCGTCGGCAAGTTGCAGGAGGCTGAGCTCGATTACGTGCTGCACTCCGAAAGTGCGGCTCGAAGCATCGCCGAGAACTACGTCGGCCTGCCTCTGAACTTCGGCGACTGAATCGGTCCGGCAGGCCTCACACAGCCGGCCCTTCGTCCAGGCCTAGCCGCGAGCGGGAGTCGTGGCGCCACTCACGTGGCGTCATGCCGAACTGCTCCTTGAACGACCTGCTGAAGTGCGTGGCGTCGTTGAAGCCCCAAGAGAACGCGATCTCGCTGACGCTGCGCTGCGCAAACCGCGGATCGGACAGCTCGCGTCGGCATGCATCGAGGCGCTGATGCCAGATGAAGCGCGACAGCGGGGCCGGCTCGCCGCGGAAAAGGCGGCTGAGATGGTCCGGGGATAGCTTCATCGCGGCGGCGATGTTCGCGATCGACAGCTCGGGGTCGCGCAAGCTCTCCATCACGTGCGCCTTGACGCGAGCCACGTGGAACGCGCTCAGGTTCGACGGGCGCTTGGTGTTCGCGCCCGGCAGGCTACGCAAGCCCGCTGCGATGATGCTGGTCACGCCTTCGGCAACGCCGAGCGCCGAGGACGGATGCAGCCGATCGATGTCGCGTTGCAAGGTCTCGATCATCGACAGCAGCAGGTGGCCCGCTGCACAGCTGCCGGGCACGGTGGTCGCGGTCAGCTCGTGGAGGTTGGGGACGTGCGGCTCGAGTTCCGAGCGCGGAAGCCGCACGACGATCAGATCGTGCTGCGGGTCCTGAAAGTGCAGCTCGTATGGCCGCGTCGTGTCGTAGAGGACGAAGTCGCCGGGCACCAGGTTCGCCTCTCGCCCGTCCTGCTGCACGATGCCTCGGCCGTGACGCTGGATCTGCACGAGCAGCCAATCCCGTGCGTCGCCGCGGATCAGCGCAGGCACGCGTCGCACGTGCTGCACGTTCGAGCTGACCTGCGTAAGGTCGATCGTCCCGAGACGGCTGAACTCGATCTGTCCGAACACGTCACGATGGGCCGGCCGCTCGCAATCGAGGCGTACGTAGAGCGCGCAGATCATGTCCAGCCAGTAGGCGAAACGCTCGTCGCGATTCACGCCTTCGGTGCTCAGCCGGTTGCGTGCGGGCGACAGGGACTCGGGCCGCAACGAGCCGGTCGTCGAGATGCGGGGGTCGGGCATGGCTCAGTTGCCGTGGAGGTGAAGGGCGCTCGCAAGGTTCACGCGGTTGGTATCCCTAGGGTACCGGATCGAGCCGATGGCCGCCATCGAGCGACTCCCGGAACGGCGGGTGCCGGAAACACCCAAGAGGCGCGCTGGCCCCAGCCGTTTGCGCGGATACGGTCAACTTTCAAGTCGGCTTCAAGCGAGTCCCGCACCGCAGCGACACCTACGCTCCTGATGTCTTCACGTGACGAACAGGAGCCTCCATGCACCGCGACGATCACCGCTCCGACTACGCCGTACCACGCCGCCGGTTCCTGCAGCAGTCGGCTGTGCTCGCGGCAACGTTGGGCGCGCCGCACGTTCGTGCCGCCGACGACAGCATCAAGATCGGCTACCTGACGCATCGCACCGGCCCGTTCGCTCCGTTCGCGGAAGCCGACGCCTTCATCCTCGAAGGCGCGGCCAAGGCGCTGGCCGGCGGGCTGACCATCGGCGGCAAGAACTACAAGGTCGAGTTCGTCGCCCGCGACGATCAAAGCAACCCGGACCGCCAGTCGAATCTGGCAGCAGAGCTAATCAACAAGGACGGCGTGGACCTGATGCTCGGGCAGGCGACGATCGGCCCGGGGATCGCGCAGCAATGCGAGACCAACGGCATCCCCTGCATCACCACGATGGGCCCCTGGCAGGCCTGGATGTTCCCGATGAAGGGCGATCCGGCGAAGGGTTTCAAGCACGTCTTCCACTTCTTCTGGGGTATCGACGACATCGCCAACGTTTATCTCGACATCTGGAAGGACCTGAAGCTGCCGAAGGTGCTGGGTTCGGTGTTCGAGAACACGCTGCCCGGCAACGCACTCGGCGACCTCAAGATGGGCATGCCGGCGATGTTCGCGAAGGCCGGCTATCGCGTCGTCGACATCGGCAAGTTCGCGCCGGGCAGCGATGATTTTTCCGCCCAGATCCAAGCCTTCAAGAAGGAAGGTGTGGAGATCGTCACGGGGTTGTTCGCGCCTCCGGACTGGGCGGGGTTCGTCAAGCAGTCCGCGCAGATGGGCTTCAAGCCGAAGGTCGCCACGATCGCCAAGGCACTGCTCTTTCCGGGCGGCGTGCAGGCGCTCGGCAAGAACGCCCACGGCATGTCGACCGAAATCTGGTGGTCCCCGGCCTACCCGTTCAAGAGCAGCCTCACGGGTCAGACGGCGCGGCAGCTCGCCGATGCGTACACGGCTTCCACCAAGAAGGAGTGGACGCAGCCGATCGGCGTGATGCACGCACTGGTCGAGGCCGGGGTGGCCGCGCTGAAAGCCAGCGGCAACCCGAAGGACCCGCAGAAGGTGGCCGAGGCCATCCGGACGATGAAGCAGGACACGGTCATCGGAAGGCTGGACTTCGCCGGAAGCGGAGTCAAGAACGTCTCCAAGATGCGCGTCGTCGGCGGTCAGTGGGTCATCGACGACAAGGGCAAGCTCGACATCGTCGTCACTCACAACGGCACTGCTCCGGAGATTCCGGTGCAGCGCAAGTTCGAGTTGCTCAAGGCCTGACCCTGGGGGTTGCGCACCGTGCTGCTCGAACTGCGCCAGGTGAAGAAGTCGTACGGTGCCACGCCGGTGATTCGCGGCATCGATCTCGTAGTGTCCGAAGGCGAGTTCGTCGGCGTCATCGGGCCGAACGGTGCAGGCAAGACAACCGCCTTCGGGCTCATCGCGGGCCATCTGGCCTGCGACTCCGGTTCCGTCTGGTTCGACGGGCGCGACGTCTCGGGACTCGCCGCGGATGCCCGCTGCCGTGCCGGCATCGGGCGGACCTTCCAGATTCCCCAACCGTTCGGCGGCCTTACGGTCTATGAGAACGCGCTCGTGGCCGCCAGCTACGGCGCGGGGCTGCACGGCGCTCGCGCTGCCGGAGCGGCCAGGGATGCGCTGCAGCGCTGCGGGCTCGCCGATCTGGGGGATGCCCCAGCCGCGACGCTCGCCCTGCTACAGCGCAAACGCCTCGAACTGGCGCGCGCGCTGGCCACCGGTCCGCGCCTGCTCCTGCTCGACGAGGTGGGCGGTGGCCTGACCGATGCGGAGGTCCACGAACTCCTGGACCTGGTGCGCGACATCCATGCACGCGGCGTCACGGTCCTGTGGATCGAGCACCTCGTCCATGCGCTCGTCTCAGTCGCCCGCCGGCTGGTCGTGCTCACGGAAGGAACATTGCTCGCGGACGGGGCGCCTCAGGAGGTCATCGCGAGCCGCATCGTACGCGAGACCTACCTCGGCTCCGAACTCGATCTGGAAGCGGAGGTCGCCGGTGCTACGCATTGAGCGACTCGATGCCTTCTACGGCCTGTTCCAGGCCCTGTTCGGCGTCAGTCTTCAGATCGCTCCCGGCGAGACTGTCGCGCTGATCGGGGCCAACGGCGCTGGAAAGAGCACGCTGATGCGCGCCCTTGCCGGCGCGGTGAAGGTGGCCCCGGAGAGCATCAAGCTCGACGGCGGCGGCGTCGGCGGCACGAGCGAGCGGGAGCAGCTGGCGCGCGGGGTCGCGCTCGTTCCCGAGGGGCGGCGCCTGTTTCCCAGTCTGACGGTCCGCGAGAACCTCGAACTTGCTGCGCGCAACGGCAGGCCGGGACCCTGGACCATCTCGAGGGTGCTGGAAGCGTTGCCCGTCCTCGCGCCGCTGCAATCACGGCCTGCAACGGCGCTGTCGGGCGGGCAGCAGCAGCTCGTGGCGATCGGGCGCGCTCTCGTGTGCAACCCGAGCTACCTGCTCTGCGACGAAGTCTCGCTCGGCTTGTCGCCGCTCGCCGTCGACGAGGTCTACCGCCTTCTTGGCTTGGCACGGCGCGACGGCATGGCGATCCTGCTCGTCGAGCAGAACGTCCGCAGGGCGCTGGTCGAGTCGGATCAATACGTATGCCTGCAGAAGGGTCGCGTGGTGCTCGACGGCATTTCCGCCAGGGCCGACCGTCACGCGGTCGCCGAAGCCTACTTTGGAGTCTGAAGACATGTCCGAGGCGATCGAGCTGCTGCTCAACGGCCTGATGCTCGGCGCCCTGTACGCGCTGTTCGCACTCGGCTTGTCGCTAAGCCTGGGCGTGATGAAGATGATCAATCTTGCGCACGGCGATTTCATCGTTCTCGGTGCCTACGTCGCAGGAGCGACGATGTCAGCCACAGGCTGGTCGGCCCTGTCAACGGTGATCATCGTGCTGCCCGCAATGTTCGCGATGGGCTGGCTCCTCCAGCGCGGCCTTCTGAATCGCGTGGTCGGTGCCCACGCGCTGTCCCCGTTGCTGGTGACCTTCGGCTTGTCGATCGTCATCCAGAACGTCCTGCTCGAAGTGTTCACGGCGAACACCCGAAGCCTTCCGGCGGGCGATCTGGCGGTGCAGGGACTGCGTATCGGCAACGTGTCCGTCGGCGTGCTCCCGCTGCTCATCAGCGTCGTCAGCATCGTCATGTACGCCGCGACGCACGCCATCGTTGCAAGGACACATGCCGGCCGCCAGGCGCGTGCGGTTGCCGATGACCCTGCGACGGCACGCCTCGTCGGCGTCGACGACCGTCGCTTCTTCGCGCTGGTGGCGGGGTTCGTGATGGCTGTGACGGGCTTGGCTGCGGTGCTCTACGGGATCCGCACACCCTTCGCGCCCGCGGCCGGCCCTGAACGGCTGTTGTTCGCCTTCGAGGCGGTCGTCCTCGGCGGGCTCGGCAGCCTCTGGGGAAGCTTCGCCGGCGGTCTGTTGATCGGCGTGGCGCAGGTGCTCGGGGCGCAACTCAACACAGGCCTCGGACCGTTCTGCGGCCACCTCGTCTTCCTCTGCGTCCTTCTGGTTCGGCCGCAGGGACTGTTTGCTGCAGGCAGGCACGCTTGACATGACTTCCCCTCCCACCATGACCGTAACCACCGCGGCGTCGCGCCGGATGGCCTGGGGCGGCGTTGCTGGCTGGATCGTTGCAGCGGCGCTTGTCGGCGCTCTGGCCGTCGTGCCCTTCGTTGCCGGATTCGCCACCCAACGGCTGCTCGTTGAAGTCTTCACCGTTTTCGCGATCGCCATGGCCTGGAATCTGCTGGCTGGGTACGGCGGCCTTGTCGTGGTCGGTCTGCACGCCTTCGTGGGCGTCGGTGCGTACGCGCTGTTCTACTTGTCGAACACGATCGGTCTGAACCCGTGGTGGACGCTGCCAATCGCGGCGGTCGCAGTCGCGCTATTCGCGCTGATCACCGCCTGGCCCATGTTCCGCTTGTCGGGTGCGCACTTCGCCGTGGGCACCTGGGTGCTCGCCGAACTGATGCGCATCGCCGCGTTGAACAGCCAAGCGCTCGGGGCCGGTGGGGGCATGCCGCTCGCGGCGCTGACCGAATTCACGAGAGTGCAACGCAATGCCGGCGTGTACTGGGCGGCACTGGCAGTCGCCGTGCTCGCACTAGTGCTCGGGCGCGCGCTGCTCAAGAGCCGGCTCGGCCTGGCACTCGCGAGCGTGCGTGACAGTGAGGCAGCCGCGCGTGCCTGCGGCGTCCCGGTACAGCGCGCCAAGCTGGCCCTGTGGGTTGGTGCCGGCACGCTGACGGGCGCTGCCGGAGCCGTCGCCTACATGAGCACGCTGCAGGTCAGCCCGGACGCAAGTTTCGGCCTTGGCTGGACGGCGATGGCAATCTTCATCTCGGTGCTCGGTGGCATCGGCCGCATCGAGGGGCCGATCGTCGGCACGCTGATCTTCTTTGCTTTGCGCGAGAGCGCCAGCGATTTCGGTGCCTGGTACTTCATCGCCCTCGGGGTTCTGGCCATCGTGACGATGGTCGCGGCACCCGGTGGGGCCTGGAGCCTCGTTCTGCGGCGCTGGCCGAACCTCGATCCGTTCCGCATTCGTCGCCTGATGCGCTGAAGACGGGCGGCCGTCTGCTTTCTAACGCCTTGGAAGGAGATACACGATGGGCACGGTTCACCCCAAGTACAAGGTTGCGGTTGTTCAGGCCGCGCCGGTCTGGCTCGACCTCGACGCCACGGTCGACAAGTGCATACAACTGATCGACGAGGCAACAGAGAAGCACTGCAAGCTGATCGCCTTCCCGGAAACGTTCATCCCCGGCTACCCCTGGCATATCTGGATGGGGCCTCCGGCGTGGGCCGTAATGCGTGGCTTCGTGCAGCGTTACTTCGACAATTCGATGACCTACGACAGCCCGCAGGCGGAGAAGCTCCGTGCCGCCACGCGGCGTGCCGGAATCACCGCTGTGCTTGGCCTGTCCGAGCGCAGCGGGGGAAGCCTCTACATCTCGCAGTGGGTCATTGGCCCGGATGGCGAAACCATCCAGCAGCGTCGAAAGGTGCGGCCCACGCACGCCGAGCGCACGGTGTTCGGCGAAGGCGATGGCAGCGATCTGCAGGTGCACGACACGCCGCTGGGTCGCGTCGGGGCGTTGTCCTGCTGGGAGAACATCCTCTCCCTGAACAAGTTCGCTATGTACTCACAGCACGAGCAGGTGCACGTCGCGAGTTGGCCGAGCTTCTCGACCTACGAGCCCTTTGCACACCAGCTGGGTTGGGAGGTGAACAACGCCGTGAGCAAGGTCTATGCGGTCGAAGGCGGCTGCTTCGTGCTCGCCCCATGCGCCGTGATGTCAAAGGAAATGGTCGACGAACTGTGTGACACCCCGGACAAGCATCAGCTGACCCATGTCGGCGGAGGCCATGCCGTCATCTACGGCCCCGACGGAACCCCGCTCGCGGAAAAGCTGCCCGAGGACGCCGAAGGCCTGTTGATTGCGGAGATCGACCTCGGGCTGATCGGTGTCGCAAAGAACGCCATGGATCCCGTCGGCCACTACTCGCGGCCTGACGTGTACCGACTCCTGCTGAACCGCAAAAAGGCGTCACGCGTCGAGCAGCTGGCGCTGCCCGTGGACATGCCCGACGTTGTGCCTCGGGGCCCCGACGCAGTCTGACGGTTGCGTGACGAATCCAGGTTCCCGAGTGATTCGGCCACAGTCGGTTTCACGGCGGTCGAGCGCGACCATGGCGCCTTCCAAATGTGCCTGACCGTCCTTCACCAGCAGGAGGGTCGGGTACGAGTGCGCGCCGAGCGCCGCCGCGAGCGCAAAGTCTTCCTGCGCCGCTGCACGGCCCTCATCCCCCACCATGAAGTGCGTGGCATGTGCGGCGTTCAGCCCGAAGTCCTGAGCGATGGCAGCGTACGAGCAGCGTACGTCCCCGGATCGCAGAGGCTTCGCCCTTCACCGTAAAACGCCGTCTGCATCGCCCCCGCGAGTTCGATGCCCTGCTCCGGCGCCTGATCCCGAAGCGCCGCGAGACCTGCGGCCGCAGCTTCCGAATCGAGCACGAACGAGCCCTCGCGTAGAAGCTCCTGGTACGGCTCACCGAACCGGACACCAGTCAGCCGAACAATCCGCTCGTTCGCTTCCGGAATGTGACCGTACTCGCGGATCGGCCGGCGCCGATCCCCGGTGAACAACCCACCGCTCACGACATCGAACGAGACCTCAGCGCGATTCGCCGCGTAGAACGCGTAAAGTTTTGGGGCAAAGCCGTAGCACCAGCCGCAATACGCATCCGTCACGTACACCACTCGGGGCGAGATTTGCCCCAGGATGTCGCTCGCCATTCTGCCCTCCATGTGAGGAGCGTCAGAAGCCGAACTTTCCGTTGGGATGCTTCCACTCGTCCCGGGGCGGGATGGTCTCCAGGGTATCCCAATGCTCGGCGATCTTGCCGTTTTCGACCCGGAACAGGTCGTAGAAGGCCGTGTGCTTTCCTCCCAGGTGCCCCTCGCTGACCACCAGGACAAAGTTGCCCTCACCCAACACGGCGTGGACGCGGTCATACTTCATGGTGATCCCCTGCCGACCCCATTCCTCCAGCGCGGCCCCGAGGCCCGACAGTCCGTTGCCGATGTACGGGTTGTGCTGGATGTAGTGGTCACCGTCGAAGTAGCCCGCCAGCTTCTCCATCCGACCGTTGACCAGGATGTCGTCCACGAACCGCCGCACCAGCGCCTTGGTCTCCTCGGTCTTCTCCGGGTCGATGGCCTGCGTCGGGCCGTCGATCATCGTGTTGCCGCTCGGGTTCGGGGCAGCCGTTTCCTGCAGGTTGTCCCAGTGCTCCACAATCTTGCCGTCCTCGAAACGGAAGATGTCAAACCCGATCTTCGGCCCGAACACGTCGTAGTCGGTGTGGGCGAAGACGTAGTCGCCGTCCTGAAAGACGCGGACGGTATTTGCCCGGGCAGATCCCTCCGGGAGCGTCTCCACCAACTTTCCGAACCCGGTGAGGCCGTCCTCGACTACCAGGTTGTGCTGGGTGTACTTGTTCGGGTTGATCACGGACACTGGCTCGGCGGCACCGGTCTCAAGGGCCTTCAGAAGATCAACCACCTGCTGCTTGCGATTCGCGGACATGGAGTCCTCCTGGATAGTAGGGGTGATGCCGCGCGTCGCGCACGCAGCGAGCGAGAGAGTGCCTGCATTGAGCTCATCGGCGAGTACTCCTCGGCGATGATGGAGCACACCGGTCCCACAGGATGAGCATGCCACGAGCGGTCCAGTAATGGAACAAACGTAACCACGCCGAATACATATGCCGACACTGACAAATCACCCGCCCTCCGGGCATGGTCGCGGATCGACTCGTGCGTCGCGATCTCGTCAACCATGTCGGCACGGGCCGGCGGCGGGCCCGACAGACCGACGGCGGCAAGCGGCCACGCAAGCAGCGCGCGACGTCGAAGGATGGGCAAAGCGTCCATCGAGGGGCTCACTGTTCTGATGTCAGAAGGCGCCGCGCCAAGCCGAGGGTCGCCTGTGGAGCTTCCGACGCCGCGGCTTGATCGCTTGCACGCCGCTCGCAGTCCGCCAGCACGCGCAGCAACGTCGATGCGTCGGGACGCAATGGGCCGGCGAAGTAGATGCGCTCGGCGTCGAAGACCAGCAGGGTCGGAAACTGCGTAATCTCCCAGTCCGCGATCAACTCGGACTCGTCTTCGATGTCGATCGACCGGATCGACCAGCCGGACTGGCGCGCTTCGGCCAGCACGCCTTCATAGCCAGCGCACACCTGGCACCAGGCCGCGCAGAGGCATGCGACGTGGACGCGCCGGCCCAACTCAGCGCGCACGCAGCACCTGCAATGCACTGACCGGGGCGGCGTCGTTGCCCCACGAGCCGCGCACGAAGGTCAACAGGTCGGCCAGCGCAGCATCGTCGAAGTCACCGGGCGGCATGCCGAACGGGCGCGGATAGGCCGACGTGGCCGGTGCAAAGCCGCCGTGCCTGACCGCGTGCACGAGGTTGATGGGGTCGGGCTGCAGCACGGACGCGTTGCCCGCCAGCGGTGGGTAGGCGCCGGGCGCGCCCTCGCCGCGGGCGCCGTGACAGTCGGCACAGCGATCCTCGTAGAGGCGCCTGCCGCGCTCGGGTAGCGCGGCCCGCGATGCCACGGATGTCGCGGGGGCCGGCGGCAGCGATTGCAGGTAGACCGCCATCGCCTGCAAGTCGGCATCGCTCCAGTGCTGCGTGCCCCACAACACGACCTCCGCCATCGGCCCCATCGCCGTGCCATGCGGCGACTGACCGGTCTTGAGCAGCGCGATCAGCGATTCAGCCTCGCTCGGCCGGATCGCCAACGACGGCGCCCACCAGGGAGCGCCCACCATCCGTGCGCCGGTGGGCGTGCCGCCGGGGCCGCCGAAACGATCTCGCGGCGCGTGACAGGCCACGCAATGGCCGGGGCCTTGCGCGAGGTACGCGCCGCGGTTCCACTCAGCCGATCGCTTGGGATCGGGCTGGAAGACACCGCGCTCGAAGTAGGCCGCACGCCAGGCCTCGAGCGCCAACGGTGTGACCGAGGGGTAGTGAAGCGCGTGCTCGCGGTTGACTTGCGCCACCGGCGGCAGACTGCGCAGGTAGGCCCAGAGCGCATCGCTGTCGGCACGCGTCACTTTGGTGAACTCGGTGTACGGAAACACCGGGATGAGCGCACGCCCATCCAGACCGCGGCCATGGTGCATCGCGCGCCAGAAGTCGTCGGCGCTCCATCGCCCCAGGCCCGTGGCGTCGTCGGCCGTCAGGTTACCGGCGTACACGGTGCCGAGGGGCGTGGCGAAGCCGCGGCCGCCAGCGAACGTCGCGCCGCCGCTGGTGGTGTGGCAGCCGGCGCAGCTGCCGAGCCGCGCGAGATAGGCGCCGCGCGCGATCGTTTCGGCGTCCTGCGGTACAACCGCGATGCCCGTGTTGCTGTCGGTCTGTCCCGCCGGCCACCAACGCACTGCCGCGAGGAGCGCGCCAGCCAGCAGCACACCGGCCAGGAGCACGAGCACCAAGGCCGTCCAACGCTTCGCGTGGTTGACCTTCATGGCGAAGCCATGCCGCCGCACGCCACCGGCGGCGCTGTGGTCGGGGCCGGCGCCCACCCGGCGGCCGGCTGCGCCGCCAGCCAGTCGGCGAGCGCGGTGACATCCTCGGCCCGAAGCGCTTGCGCGATCGTGTGCATGCAGTCGGGCGCCGCCGCCTTGCGCAACCCGACGCGCCAGGCACCGAGCTGCGCGACGGTGTAGTAGCGCGGCAAGCCTGCGAGGCCGGGCACGCCCGGAAGGCGGCCGGACAGACGCTCGCCGTGACAGGAGGCGCAAGCAGGCACGTTGGCGCTGCGGTCGCCCTCGCGCACGAGTTGCTCAGCGCGCTGCGCCGCCGCTGCGCTCATGGGTGTGCGCGGCGGCTGCTCGGGCGGCAGCGCGAGCGAAGCGAAGTGGCCCGCGATCTCGGCCAGGTAAGCGTCGGGCAGACCTTCGAGCAAGCGCGCCATGCCATCGTGCCGCCGCGGCCCATCGCGAAAACTCAGCAGCCGTCGCTGGAGGTACGCCGCCGGCTTGCCGGCGATGCGCGGGATGAACCCTTCGTTCGACGCCCTGCCCTCCGGGCCGTGGCAGCCGGTGCATGCCAACACGCGTTGCGCCATCGTGTCGGGTACGCGCGGCGCCGCGGCGTCAGCCGCCGACGACGGGACGCAGGAGGCCGCGGCCAGCAAGCCGGCCAGCACCGCCCGCACCATCGACGCCCTCATGTACCGAGCCACGCGACCATCGCGCGCGCGACCGATACGAGCAGCACCACGAAAGCGGCCGTCAGCGCGACGCCAGTCGCGATCAAGCCGACCGGGTGCAGCGTGGTGATCTCCTCGCGCGCAGCGTCGCCGCGGCGGATGCCGAAGAAGCTCCACAGCACGGCGCGTGGATAGGCCAGGCAGCGGGAAAGTGTCATGACCTCCAGTGTGGATCGGGCCTTCTGATCCGGGTAGAGTCAGAGCTAACCAAATCCGACCGTATCAGTTGACGCTCAATCAGGATCTTTTCGACGACATCGCGCGAGCCATCCGCGAGGGTCGCCTCGAGTCTGGGGACCGCTTGCCCTCCGTGCGTCAAGCGTGTCGCCAGCGCGGCGTGAGTCCAGCCACGGTCTTCCTGGCCTACGGCCGCCTCGAGTCCAGCGGCCTGATCGAGTCGCGGCCCCGCTCCGGGTTCTACGTGCGCGCGGCGCGCAGAGGCACGCGAGCTCTGCCGGTCACGGCAGCGACCCGCGGAGAGGCCACGACGGTTGCGATCAGCGAACTGGCGTTCGAACTGCTGGGCACCGTGCAGGCGGGCGACGTGACGGCGCTCGGCTCGGCGTTTCCGTCGGCAGCGCTGTTTCCGTTCGACGCGCTCGCGCGCTGCGGCGCGCGAGCGATGCGGCGCCTGCGACCGCAGCAGCAGATCGGCGGTGCCCTGATCGCCGGCGATCCCGGCCTGCGCGAGGCCTTGCGCTCGCGCTACGCCCACCAGGGTGTGCCGATCGCGGAAGACGAGATCGTCATCACCGACGGCGGCCTCGAAGCGCTCAACCTGTGCTTGCAGGCGGTGACGCAGCCGGGCGATGTAGTGGCCGTGGAGTCGCCCACTTTCTACGCAGCGCTGCAAGCCCTCGAGCGCTTGCACCTCAAGGCAGTCGAGGTCTCGACGGACCCGGTCACCGGCGTCGATCTCGATTCCCTGGCTGCGCTGCTCGATCGCGAGCCGCGCCTTCGCGCCTGCTGGTTCATGACGACGTTCCAGAACCCGATCGGCGCGCTGATGCCCACGGCGCGCAAGCGCGAGCTGGTGCAACTGCTTGCTCGCCACCGCGTGCCCTTGATCGAGGACGACGTCTATGCGGAGCTGTACGACGGCGCCGGCGGCCACCGCCCGCCGCCGGCCAAGGCCTTCGATCGCGACGCCAACGTGCTGCACTGCTCGTCGTTCAGCAAGTGCCTTGCGCCCGGCTATCGCGTCGGCTGGGCCGCGGCCGGACGGCATGCGGGCGCCGTGAGGCGGCTGAAGATGATGAGCACACTGGCCACATCGCTGCCGCCGCAACTGGCCATCGCCGAGTACCTGGCCAACGGCGGCTACGACCGCCACCTGCGCGGCTTGCGCGAAGCGCTGTCGCGCCAGCGTCAGCGCGCCTTGCGCCTGGTCGAGCGCCACTTCCCTGCCGGCACCCGCGTGACGCGTCCCCAGGGCGGCTACTTCCTGTGGGTGGAGTTGCCCCAGGGCGTGGATGCGTTGGCGCTGCACCGCGCGGCGCTGACGCGCCATCGCATCTCCACGGCTCCCGGCGTGCTGTTCTCCGCCGACCGGCGCTTCGTGCATCAACTGCGCCTGAACGTCTCGGCAGCGGCTGACGACAGCGGGCGTTTCGACGAAGCGTTCCGGGTGCTGGGCCGGCTGGCTGCAGAGCGAGTCGGCTGAGCGCGCGCGGCCCCCGACACCGCCTCGCCAGGCTGCGGCCGAAAGCGGCATTCGCAGGTCGTTATGCAGTGCAGGAGCCGTCATGGAGACGTGGGTCATCGTCGGTCCGATCACGAGCGCCCACATCGGCCAATGGGGTCACGCGCGTGTCCACGAAATGGGCGCGGCGTCGAACGAAGCGCGTCGAAAGAATGGCTCTTCGTACCCCGCCGTCGTCCTTCCACTCTGCTGCCGCGGTTCGGCCCCTCGTCGTTTCGTGTGGAACCCGACGGTCAGAATCGGTAGTCGTCGTCGA
>VFQO010001902.1_pt1 | contig 14340 bp, 13 predicted proteins | sample 3512331 | NCBI WGS metagenome assembly VFQO01 (sample SAMN10412371, study PRJNA504923) | tailings metagenome | isolation source: Replicate 3 from Balatoc abandoned mine | place: Philippines: Itogon, Benguet | collected 2017-08-28
TGAAGCAGACCGGCCTCGTCGGCACTTTCGGCGATGACAACGCGATCGCGCTCGATCTGCTGCTGCGCCTCAACGGCAGCAGCAACCCGAACGTGATCCGCGCGGCACCGACGCAGGAGCAGATCGATCTCTACGCCGGCACGAGCCTTGCTGCGGCGGGCGACATCATCCGGGTGCTCGATCCCTATCTCAACCTCGACAGCCGCGTATCCAAGGGCTGGGACTTCGGCCTTGCCTACAACGTGCCCGAATTCGGCCTCGGCAAGTTCCGCCTCCGCCTCAATGCGGCGCGGCTGGATGGCTTTGTCCAGTCGGCCGGGCCTGATGGGCAGACCCTGCTCGATGCGGTGGCCGATGGCTCGCTGCCGCCCGAAGTGCGGGTCGAAGGGCTGGGCGAGCTGCTCGAACTCGACGGGCGGCCCAAGTGGCGCTTCAGCGGCTCGGTCAACTGGGACAACGGCCCGGTCGATATCGCGGTCTTCGCCAACTATGTCGGCGAGGTGTGGAACACCAGCGTCACCCGTGACGTGCCGATCGTGTCGGACGATCCCAACGCGAACTTCTACCGTGTGAACGACATGCTGACGATCAACACGGCCTTCACCTTCACCATCGACACCGATGGCCCGCTGGACGGCACGCGGCTGCGGGTGGGGGTGAACAACCTGTTCGACAAGGATCCGCCGCTGGCCGACGAGACCTATGGTTTCCTGAGCCAGCTGCACTCGCCGCGCGGGCGGGTGGTGCGGTTCGAAATCCGCAAGAACTTCTGATAGACCCCGGCCCATGGGAAGCATGATGCGATACCTGTGGGCCGGGCTGGCGCTTCTGGCGGGGGGCTGTGCGGGGTTGCCGTCCCCCACGCCGCCCTCCGCCTCAGTCATCGCGGGCGCGGCCTGCCAGACGGCGGCGGCGCGCCTGCATTTCGATTTCGACGGGGCGTCGGCGTCGGCCTGCGCGGTGACGGGGGAGCGGGCGTTCACGCTGCTCGTCACCCCGGAACACGCCCCGCCGATCAATCCCAGCCCGTGGTATGCCTTCGGTTACACCGCAACCGGGGATGCGCCGGTGATGGTGACGCTGCGTTATCTCGGCGCACAGCATCGCTATGCTCCCAAGTGGCGTGCGCCCGGCGGTGAATGGTGCGATCTCCCCGCCGAGCGGGCCACGGACGGCAGTTCTGCCGCGATCCGTCTGCCTGCGGGCGAGGGGGTGATTGCGGCGCAGGAAATCATGACGCCGGCCGATGCCAGCGCCGATCTAGCCCGCTGGAGTGCGATAACGGGGGCGCAGCCCTTCGTGCTGGGTGATTCGCATGATGGCAGGCCGATCGAGGCGATCCGGATCGGACGGGCGGATGCGCCGCGGCTGGTGATCCTGCTCGGTCGCCAGCATCCCCCTGAAGTCACCGGCGCGATCGCGATGCGCGCCTTTGTCGATGCGCTGGCGGCGCAGGCGGGCGGCTTCGGCGATGTCCAGTTCCTCGTCGTCCCGATGCTCAATCCCGATGGCACCGCGCGCGGGCATTGGCGGGCCAATCGCGGCGCGCAGGATCTCAACCGCGACTGGGGGGCCTTCACCCAGCCCGAAACCCGCGCCGTCAAGGCGTGGCTCGATGCCCTGCCGGCGGCCGTGCGCCCGGTGCTGATGCTCGACTTCCACTCGACCCGCAGCAACCTGTTCTACGTGCAGGGCCCTGACGAGACGGACGCGGCCCAGCGCCGGTTCCTCGCAGCGTGGCTGGAAGGGCGCGAGAATGCGCTGGCGGGCTATCCCTTCACCATCGAACCGCGCAACGCCAATCCCGGCAGCGGCACGGCCAAGAACTGGTTTCACGCCACCTACGCGATCCCGGCCTACACCTACGAAGTCGCCGACGACGCCGACCGCGCAGCCACCCGCGCCGCCGCCAAGGTGTTGGCGGAAAGCCTGGTTCCGGCGCTCGCGGGGGGCTGAATCGTATATCTACAAAACAGAATGGTTTTGAAGATATATTGAATTTTTCACGAGGTATGATGCTAGTCTAGAGACCCGCCTGCACCCGTCAGGCGAAAGGTCTCGATCATGGACATGGCCCATCACCAAAGCGATTTTTCCCCCCTGCGTGAAGGGCGGCGCCCGGACAAGGCTGCCGCCCGTGGCCTGCGGCTGATCAGCACCGGGTTGCGGCTGGCAGAGCCGGTCGCCGCGCCGCACAGCGAGTGGGACACGGCTTTCGGGAAGTTGCGCGACTGGCTCGGCATCGCGCTGACTCCGGTTGCCGCGCCGCGCGCTCCGGCTTTGCGCAAGATGACCGATTGGGCGCGCGGGCTGACCGCCGAACCCGCGCCGCACTTCGCGCCGTGGCACCCGGTCTCGCCGGTCGCGCTGCAACCCGGCCACGGCCCGGAACTGCCGCGCGCCGACTGGGTGGTGAGCTATCTGTTCGAACATGGCCCCGGCAGCGCGGTGCGGGGCGAACCGCTCGATCTGGCGCTGTTCTCCCCCCATCCGGGTGCCTGTGTTGCCGAGGCGGAGGGTGACGCGCCCCTGCCGCGCCTCGCGGTGCTCGAAGCGATGCTGGGCGCCGCCCGGGAGCAGGGCCGCACGCGCCTTGCCATCATCGTTCCCGCCCGCCAGCGCAATGCCATCGCACGTCAGTTGCTGCTGGCTAACCGCGCGCTGACCCGCGAGGGGATCGAACTCGAAGTGGTGGCGGTTGAGGCCGTGGTCGGCGCGCTGCATTGCACCCGGCCGCGGTGGGACGGGCTGATCGTCATGCCCGAACTGCGCAGCATCATCTTCGCGCTGCTGGGCGAGGGCACCGGCTGCAAGGGACCGTGGCCGATGCTGTGGCACGATGCGAGCGGCGCGCTGGTGCTGGCGGCTAGCGAGGTGTTGGCCGAGCCCGGCGCGCGGCTGCCGCTCGATGCGCCGGTGCTGATGCAGACGCTGGCGCTGACGCTCGATCACGCCGGAATGCGCAGTGCCGCGCGCCGCCTGCACGAAGCCGCGGCGCGGCTGCGCGCCAGCGGCGTGGTGACCAGCGCCCGCGGTTCGGCCGCTCCCTATGCCAAGACCGTGAGCGATGCCGAACTGGTGGAGCGGGTCTGCACCGGGCTGCTGCCGGGCCATCGCCCTGCGCCGCACTGGCGCGCGCTGGGAAACGGCACGCTGACCGGAACCGCAAGCCCTTCCGTTCGTCTTAATGTTGTATCATCCACTCCTTCCCCCTCCTGCCCCTGAAAGGACGCCTGCCATGCCGAGCCGCAAGATTGTCGCCCACGAGCTGGCCAATGTGCTGCGCCAGATCTCCCACCCCGATCGCATCCGCCTGCTGCTGAAGCTGCAGGCCGGCGATCTGACCGTGAACGAACTGGCCGACGCGCTGGAAATCCCCGCCACCCGCGTGTCCCAGCACCTCGGCGTGCTGCGCGCCATCGCGCTGGTGGAGACCGAAGCCCAGGCGCAGAAGCGGGTGTATCGCCTCAATCAGCCCGAACTGGCCGACTGGCTGATCGACGGGATCGACTTCATCGCCCACCGTCTCGGCCGCGCCAGCGCTGCCGATATCGCGACCGCCAAGGAATTGTGGCAGCGCGAGGCGCTCGAACCGGTGGGCTGAGGGCCAGCAACGGGTGCCGGCCCGCCCGGATCAGGCGGCGGGCCGTTGCATCAGTGCCGGGATCTCGGTGCGCGAAGGGTCCTGCGAGCGCCGTCCGTAGCGCTGAACCAGCTCGCTCCATTCGACGATCAGGCTGCCGCCGGTGCTCTGGTGCAGCTTCTCCCACGAAGCCAGCATCTCGAGACAGGCGTGATCGATGTAGTCGAGCTTCTCGACATGGATGTGCACCTCCGCCCCGCGCGGCGCATTCTCGAGCGCGCCTGACAGCTGCGGGATCGAGAAGAAGGTGGCCGAACCCGTCATCCACACATCGGTGCGGTTGGTGTCCTTGTCGTGGGTCACCTCGATCGAAAGGTGCGAGAAGGTGTAGACCAGCTTCAGCGTCGCCAGCACGAAGCCGAGGATCACGCCGGTCAGCAGATCGATCGCCACCACGCCCACCAGCGTGACGAAATAGATCGCCAGTTCCTGCTTGCCGAACTCGGCGATCTTGCGGATCTGCGCCACGTTGACGAGCTTGTAGCCGGTGTAGACGAGGATCGCGGCGAGCACCGCAGTCGGGATTTCGTTGAGCACGAAGGGGAAGGCAACCACCGCCAGCAGCAGCCACGCACCGTGGAGGATCGCCGAGATGCGGGTGGTCGCCCCAGCCTCGACATTGGCGGCCGAACGCACGATCACACCGGTCATCGGCAGCGCGCCCAAGGCGCCGCAGATCATGTTGCCGATACCCTGCGCGCGCAGTTCCTTGTCGTACTGGGTGCGCGCCCCGATGTGCATCTTGTCGACCGCCGTGGCGCACAGCAGCGTTTCGGCGCTGGCGACGAAGGCGAAGACGATGCCGAGCGTGATGATGTCGGGATCGGTGAACCCGGCCAGCGCTGCGCCGGTCGGCACATTGAGCGCGGTGGTGAGATCGGCGGGCAGCTCCACCAGCGTGATCGGCAGCGCGAAGACGAAAGCGAAGATCGTGCCGACGATCACCCCCAGCAGCGGCCCCGGCAGCAGTGCCAGGCGCTTGGGCTTGAACTTGTTCCACAACACGATGGTGACGATCGTGATGATCCCCGCCATCGCAGCGAGGTGATGCACCGAGCCGTCCGCCGGGAACACCTTGATGATCGCCTCGGGGATCGCGGCGAGATTGGCGAGCCCGCCCGAACGCGGTGCATCGTCGAGCATTACGTGGAACTGCGAGGCGAAGATCAGCACGCCGATCCCCGCCAGCATCCCGTGGATCACCGAGGGCGAGATCGCACGGAACCATTGTCCCAGCTTCAGCACGCCCGCCAGCAGCTGCAACGCCCCGGCGATCAGGCCCACCACGCCGAGCATGATCAGGCCGTGTTCGCTCACCAGCTGATAGACCAGCACCGCCATCCCCGCCGCCGGGCCGCTCACCTGCAAGGGCGATCCGGCCAGGCTGCCGACCACGATCCCGCCGACGATCCCGGTGATGAGGCCGAGCGCGGGCGGGGCTCCGGATGCGATTGCGATGCCCATGCACAGCGGCAATGCCACCAGGAACACCACGATCGAGGCAAGGAAATCGCGTCCGAAAGCGGCCGACGACAGGTTGGAGGAGGCGGGCGAGGTCATGTCAGGGATACTCCGGGGAGAGGGGCTGGAGTGTCATGCGGCCGATCAGCAGGCGTGATTGGCGAGCGCGGCCGAGGCGAGCTCTGCGGCGTAGCGCTCCTCGACCGGGAGCCAGCTGCCGGTGGTCTCGTCGAAGGCCGAGACTTCGCCGGTCTTGATGTCATAGACCCAGCCGTGCAGCTTCACGGCCTTCTGTGCCAGCGCCACCGCGACCGTCGGATGGGTCTTGAGGTGCTGCAATTGCAGGATGACGTTCTGTTCGAGCAGCATGCGCATCTTGGCATCGGCATCGAGCCCTGCGCCGAGCGTCTCGACGATATCGACCGCGCCCTGCGAATAGCCCAGCCATTCGCGCACGTGCGGCAGGTTGGTGAGGCCCTCGCGGTTCATCGCGCCCTTCATCGCCCCGCATTCGGTGTGGCCGCAGACCACGATGTGCGGGATCTGCAGCGCGCCGATGGCGAATTCGATCGAGGCGGTCATGCCGCCGGTCTGGTTGGTGTGCGGGGGCACGATGTTGCCCGCGTTGCGGCAGATGAACAGCTCGCCCGGATCGGTCTGGGTGATCATCGCCGTCTCGATCCGGCTGTCCGAGCAGGTGATGAACAGCGCTTCGGGGCTCTGGCCGGTGCTCAGGCGTTCGAACAGTTCCTGCTTTTCGGGGAACACCTCGCGCTGGAACTTGATGACACCAAGGGCAAATCTCGACATGGGGTTGGTCCTTTTAGCTGGAAGTCGCAGGGGCGTCGCTCGTCCACAGCTCACGGACCTCGTTGATCTGCAGGCTTTCACCGAGGCGGTGACGGACTTCGACGAATTCGAGCGCCTCGACGATCCAGGCGGCGATGCCGGGCTGGGTGAGGCGGTAGAAATGGTTGCGGCCCTCGCGCCGGTCCTCGACGATGCGGGCGCTGCGCAGTTGGGCCAGATGCTGGGAAATGCGGGTGGCAGGCAGATCGAGCGCCGCGGCGATCCCGCCGACATCCTGCTCGCCGAGCCGCAATTCCTCGATCAGCCGCAGCCGATCGGGATGGGCCAGCAGCTTGAGCAGTTCGGCCAGTTCGCGGGACACGATGATCCGGCTCGGCAAGGCATCCTCCATCATCTGCATATATTTGCAGATTTTCAAGTGTGAAGCTATGCATAAATCCCGGGCCGGTCAACCAGGCTGGCTTGCAATCCGTCGCGATCCGGCCAAGACTGCGCGGCGGCGGCGCTGCTGGAAGGGGCCGCCGCAAGAGGACAGTCACCCATGGCACGGCCAAGCGCGCATCCCGACGATCCGCATTACGTCCACCGCACCGGCTGGCTGCGCGCTGCGGTGCTGGGGGCCAATGACGGGATCGTCTCGGTCTCATCGCTGATTCTCGGGGTTGCCGCCGCCACGCCCGAGCCGGGGCCGATCATGGTCGCCGGGGTCGCGGGGCTGGTCGCCGGGGCGATGTCGATGGCGGCGGGCGAATACATCTCGGTCTCCTCGCAGGCCGACAGCGAGCGGGCCGATATCCGCCGCGAGCAGCAGGCGCTGGTCGATACGCCCGAGCACGAACTGGAGGAGCTGGCGGCCATCTATCAGGCGCGCGGGCTCTCGCCCGAAACCGCGCTGACGGTGGCGCGCGAATTGAGCGCGCATGATGCGTTGACCGCCCATGTGCGCGACGAACTCGGCCTGTCCGAACACCTCGCCGCACGCCCGCTTCAGGCAGCGCTCGCTTCGGGCGTTACGTTCAGTGCAGCCGCGGCAATCCCGCTCGTCGCGGCCTGGCTGGCCCCGGCAGGGACGATCGTGATGGTGGTGCTGGCGATCTCGGTCGCGACGCTGGCGATCCTCGGCGCACTCGGCGCGCGCACCGGCGGCGCGCCGCTGGTGCCGGCGACTTTGCGGGTGGTCGGCTGGGGCATCTTCGCCATGGCGGTGACAGCCGCGATCGGTTCGTTGTTCGGGGTGAGCGTCTAGCGCACCTGCGTCGTCTTTTCCATGGCCCGCGCGGGGCGACGCTGCTAGGCTCGCGCGGCAAGACAACCCTCGAGAAGGAAAAGCGCGTGGCAATCGGCTTTACGGTCAATGGCAAGGACGTGAGCGTTTCGGCGGAGCCCGATACGCCGCTGCTGTGGGTTCTGCGTGAGGATCTCGCGCTGACAGGCACCAAGTTCGGCTGCGGCATTGCCGCCTGCGGGGCCTGTTCGGTGCATGTCGATGGCGAGTTGACCCGCTCGTGTAGCGTTCCCGTCAGCGAGATCGCCGGCAAGGCGGTCACCACCATCGAAGGGCTCAAGGGCACGGATGGAGCGCTCCACGCAGTGCAGCAGGCATGGATCGAGGCGCAGGTGCCGCAATGCGGATACTGCCAGTCGGGCCAGATCATGGCCGCAGTCGCGCTGATTGAGCGCACTGGCACGCCGTCCGACGCGCAGATCGACGAGGCGATGACCAATATCTGCCGTTGCGGCACCTATCCGCGCATCCGCAAGGCGATCCTCGCGGCGACCGGCAAGGCCGCCAGCACCGTTCAGGGAGAGGCATGATGGCCGACAATCCCAACCCCAATCTCGAAGAGATCGAAGCCGTGCCGGGCGACGCTGCCCCGCAGAAGAAGAAGGGCATCAAGCGCCGCATCTTCCTGGCCGGGTCCGCGCTGCTGGTGGGCGGGGGCGTGTTCGGGCTCTACTGGGCCGACAATGCCGCCAAGAGCCGTGCGCGTGCGCTTACCACCGGCGAGGGCGAGCACAATTTCCTCACCTGGATGAAGATCGCCGAGGACGACACCGTCACGGTGTTCTCCCCGCATATCGACTTCGGGCAAGGCTCGCACACGGCGCTGGGCCAGATGCTGGCGGACGAGCTTGATGCCGACTGGGCCAAGGTCAGGGTCGAGCAGGCCCCGTCCGACGTGGCGTTTTCCAACACTGCGCTGGTGCAGAAATTCCTCGGCGAAATGACCGGTTATCCCGGGCTGATCGCCGCGCTGCCGGCGGCAGTCCTGGGAGCGCTCACCCGCTCGCAGAAGGTCCAGATCACCGGCGGTTCCTCGGCGGTGCGCTTCACCGGGCAAGGCGGCATGCGCGTGGTCGGCGCGGCGGTGCGCCTCGCGCTGATCGAGGAAGCGGCTGACCGTCTCGGCGTGCCCGCCAGCGAACTGACGACCGCCGACAGCAAGGTGACCCACGCCGCTTCGGGCCGCAGCCTGCGCTATGGCGAATTGGCGGCGGGCGCAGCGGAACGCTCGCTCAGCAGCGATCCGGTGCTGAAGTCGCGCAAGGATTACAAGCTGATCGGCAAGCCTGTCACCCGGCTCGACATTCCTGCCAAGGTCGATGGCAGCGCGGTTTACGGGATCGACCTCGTCCTGCCCGAAATGCGCGTCGCCACCATCGCCGCCGCCCCGGTGCGCGGCGGCAAGCTCGAGTCCGTTGACGAGGCACCGGCGCTTGCCGTGCCGGGGGTGGAGAAGGTGGTCAAGCTCGACGATGCCGTCGTCGTCGTCGCCAAGGGTTACTGGCAGGCAAGCAAGGGGCTTGCCGCGCTGTCGCCGAAATTCTCTGACGGCGGCAATGGCGCCATGTCGACGCCTGCAATCTACACGGCGCAGGACAAGCTGCGCGCTGCCGGCAAGCCCGACAATACCGCGGGCGAAGGCGATGTCGATGCCGCGTTCAAGGCCGCGGGCGACAAGGTGATCGCCGCCGATTACCGCGTCCCCTTCCTGCACCACGCGATGATGGAGCCCTTTGCGCTCACCGCCCATTTCAAGGACGGCAAGCTCACCTTGTGGGGCGGGTTGCAGGATCCGATCGGTGCGCGCGACCGTGCGGCCAAGGCTGCTGGCCTCGCCATGGACGACGTGATCTTCAATCCGATGATCATGGGTGGCGGCTTCGGCCGGCGCTTCCCCGGCGTGACCGAGATCATCGATCAGGCCGCGCTGCTGGCCAAGCAGGTGCCCTATCCCGTCAAGCTCGTCTGGAGCCGCGAGGAAGAAGTCCGCCACGGCACCTATCGCCCGCAATCCTCGGCGCGGCTGACGGCGACGCTCGACGGACAAGGCCGTATCGCCGCGTGGCGCAGCGACTACGCCCAGAGCGACAATGCGGAAGGCGAAGTGGGCTTCATCTACGATGTCCCCGCCACCTCGCGGCGGCACTTTGCCTATACTTCGAACCAGATCGACGGGCCGTGGCGCTCGGTCAATTCGACCCAGCACGGCTTCTACAACGAAAGCTTCATCGACGAGCTGGCCCATGCCGCGGGCGAAGACCCGTATCAGTTCCGCCGCAAGCACCTGCCCGATGGCTCGCGCCACCAGAAGGTGCTGGATGAAGTGGCCAAGCGTTCGGGCTGGGGCACGCCCTTGCCTGAAGGCACCGGGCGCGGGATCGCGATCGTCGAGAGCTTCGGCACGATCGTCGCCGAAGTGATTGAGGCGACGGTGACAGACGACGGCAGCCCGAAGGTGCTCAAGGCCTGGGCAGTGGTCGATTGCGGCACCACGGTGAACCCGCTGAACGCCGAAGCGCAGATCGCGGGCGGGATCATCATGAGCCTGTCGGCCACCATCGGCGAGGCGATCACGCTTGAAAACGGCGCGGTGGTGCAGAGCAATTTCGGCGATTATCCGGTGCTGAAGCTGGCCGATGCGCCGCCGGTGATCGACGTCCACTTCATCGAAAGCGATGCCACCATGGGCGGGATCGGCGAGCCGGGCGTGCCGCCGGCCTCGGCCGCGCTCGCCAACGCGCTGTTCGCCGCGACCGGCAAGCGCATCCGCACCCTGCCGCTGCTCCAGCAGGCCAAGGCCTGAGCGCCGATGTGCGAGGCTGGTCGGCGCTGATCCTCGCCGCCGGGGCCGGACGACGCTTCGGCGAAGGTGGGGAAGGGGGCAAGCTGCTGGCCGATCTTGCCGGTGCTCCGGTCATCCGCCGCACGGTGGAGGCGGTAGTCTCGGCAGGGTTCGGCGAGGTGGTGGTGGCCACCGGGACCGCGCATCCGGCCATCGCCGCCGCGCTCGCAGGGCTTGCCTGCCGCATCGTTCCGGCCCCCGATTGGCAGGAAGGCATGGCCACCTCTCTGCGCGCCGGGCTTGCCGCGCTTGATCCCGATTGCCGGGGCGTGTTCGTGTTCCTCGGCGATATGCCGCTGGTGCCGGTCGGGCTGTGCGCCCCGCTGGCGGAACTGGCGGTGGAGGCGGGGTATGCCACGCGGCCTCGCGTTGGCAATGTGCCCGGCCACCCGGCGGCCTTCACCCGCGCCGCTTTCCCCGATCTGGCGCGCCTCACCGGCGATCAGGGGGCGGCGGCGCTGCTCAAGGGGCGGAGCGAGGGTGTGGCCTACCTCGAAACCGATGCGACCGGCGCGGTGCTCGACATTGATGCGCCCGATGACCTCGCTGCCGCCGTGCGGGCGTGGAACGCCTGCGCCACCTGAGCCACCAGCGACAGGGCAATCTCGCCCGGCGCCTTGCCGAAACCTGCAAGCCCGATCGGCGCATGGAGCCGCGCGATCTGCGCTTCGCTTACGCCGTGCCCGCGCAGCCTGGCGCGCCGCGCATCGAGCCGCGCGCGCGCGCCGATCGCCCCGACATAGACAGCGGGCGATTGCAGCGCCGCGGCAAGGCCGCGCTCGTCATCCTCGCGGTCGTGGCTGAGCACGGCGATGGCAGTCCACCGGTCGATGCCGATCGCGGCAAGCGCCTCGGCCGGTGCGCTGCGATGATAACCGATGCCGGGGAAGGGCGGCGCGTCCGGACCGCCGGGCGTCACCAGCATCACCTCCATCCCTGCCTGCATCGCCATGGCAGCGGCAGCGAGCGCCGCGCCATCCTCGCCGATCAGCACCAGTCGGGGGGAGGGTTCGAACAGCTTAGCGTAAGTCGCTCCATCCCAGCCGAAGGCGGGGGCATCGCCGGCATGTGCGGCGCGGCGGGTCGCCCCGTCGCTCGACCACAGCACCGGGCGGCGCGCAGCATGGCCGTCCATCAGCACCCCGAGCGCGGGATCATCCCAACGCAGCGGTTCGACCAGCACCGAAATCCCGCTCCCGCAGGCCAGCTTGATGTCGATCCACGGACTGCCCTCGCCATAGCGCAGCAGGCGCGGCTGGCCCTGCGCAATCGCCTCGCGGGCGTGGCGCGCGACATCCGCCTCGATGCAGCCGCCCGACAGGAAGCCCCAGTATTCGTCCCGCGAAATCAGCATCTGCGCGCCGCACTCGCGCGGGGCCGAACCATCGACTTCGACCAGCGTGGCGATGGCACAGGGCTCCGCCGCCTGCCGCAGCGCAGCCAGCGGAGCGTGGATATCGTCAATCTGGGCGGTCATTCGCCACGAATTCATGCGCGGTCCTGTGTGCGGGGGAGCCGGGACAGGCTGTAACCCTCCGGCGGTGACTGCGCAATTGCCTCGCCCGGTGGCCAAATGACGCAAGGCTGGTATGTTTCGGGCGGACAGAGAAATGGAGCGAGGGATGCGGTTGATCGCGTTGCTGATGGCTGTGCTGGCACTGCTGGCAGCGCCGCTGGCGGCTCAGGATGGCGGGCGGTTGATCGAATATGAGCGCATCCCCGCAACAGGGCTCCCCGACCAGCGCCTGACGATCTGGCTCCCGCCCGGCTATGACGCGGACGCGCGGCGTTACCCGGTGCTCTACATGCATGACGGGCACAACCTGTTCGACGTGACCAAATCGAACTTCAACAAGATCTGGGCGGCCGACAAGGCGATGCTGGCGGCGGTGGCGAGCGGCGCGGTGGAGCCGCATATCATCATCGGCATCTGGGCCCCGGGGCCGGACCGCTACCGGCAATATTTGCCGCGCAGCGCCTATGATGCCGCGCCGCCCTCGCTGAAAGGGCAGATGGATGCCGCTGCGGGCGGGCTGGTGGTGTCCGACCTTTACCTCGACTGGATCGCCGGGCCGCTCAAATCATGGGTTGATGCAAGCTTCCGCACCCGTTCGGGGCGCGACGATACCGCGATTGTCGGATCCTCGATGGGCGGGCTGATGAGCTGTTACGCCTTCCTCGAAAGGCCGCGGGTGTTCGGGCGGGCAGGCTGTGTCTCCTCGCACTGGCCGGCGGTCGATCCGCGTCGCGTCGAAGGGGAAAGCACGGCGGTGAAGGCGCTGTGGGACGGGTGGTTTGCCGCAAGGCTCGGCGCGCCTGACGGACGGCGGGTGTGGATGGACCACGGCACCGCCACGCTCGACCAGTACTATGCGCCCTACCAGCAGGTCATCGACGCGCGGTTTGCCGCTGCCGGCTGGCAGAAGGGGCGCGACTGGGAGAGCCGCGTCTACGAAGGGGCCGAACACGAGGAGAATGCGTGGGCGGCGCGCCTGCCCGAAATCTTCGGCTGGCTGCTGGCCAAGCGGGATTAGCGCAGGGCGAAGGCCTCGCGCGCCAACTGCTCCACCACCGCCTTGTCCGGCGCGCCTTTGGGCGAGACCCAGCTGCCGCCGACGCACAGAACAGGGTCGAACGCGAGCCATTCGGCAGCGTTGTCGAGGCTGATCCCGCCGGTCGGGCAGAACCGGACGTTTCCGAAGGGTGCGGCGAGCGCCTTCAGCGCGGGCAGCCCGCCTGCGGCCATCGCCGGAAAGAACTTGAACCGGTCGAGCCCCAGATCCAGCCCGCGCATGATGTCGCCCGCATTGGCGATGCCGGGCAGAAACGGCACGCCCGCCGCCACCGCCGCACGCCCGAGCGGTTCGGTGAGGCCCGGCGAGACGATGAATTCGCTCCCCGCTTCCAGCGCCGCGTCAAGTTCGCGGGCGTTGGTCACCGTGCCAGCGCCGACAATCGCGCCTTCGACCTGCTTCATCGCCCGGATGGCGGGCAGGGCGGCGGGGGTGCGCAGGGTCACTTCGAGCACGCGCAAGCCGCCTGCCACCAGCGCCTCGGCCAGCGGGACGGCGTGGGCCTCGTCCTCGATCACGATCACCGGGATCACCGGAGCCACGCGCATGATCGCGTCGATATTCATCCTTACATTCCTCCCGTCGCCAGCATTGCGCTGGCACCCTGTTCGGCCCCGTCGGCAAAGCGGCGCATCATGCCGAACAGTTCGCGGCCCGTGCCGCTGTCGGCCTGCGGATCGGCGGCCGGTTCGCGCGATGCGAGATCGGCGGTGGTGCTGAGTTCGCCCGTCACTGCGCAGACCCGCACCACATCGCCGTCGCGCAGCCGCGCCAGCGGGCCGCCGCCAAGCGCCTCCGGAGTGCAGTGGATCGCCGCGGGCACCTTGCCCGATGCGCCCGACATGCGCCCGTCGGTGACCAGCGCCACGCGGTGCCCGCGATCCTGCAACACGCCGAGTGCCGGGGTGAGTTTGTGGAGTTCGGGCATCCCGTTGGCACGCGGGCCCTGGAAGCGCACCACCACCACCACGTCGCGGTCCAGTTCGCCGGCCTTGAAGGCGGCGTTGACGGCGGCCTGATCCTCGAACACGCGGGCGGGGGCCTCGATCGTCCAGCGGCTCTGGTCCACTGCCGAGGTCTTGAAGCAGGCGCGCCCGAGATTGCCGGTCAGCAGGCGCATGCCGCCATCGGGCTTGAAGGGGTTGCTGACGGGACGCAGCATGGTGTCGTCCATGCTCGGGCCGACCTCGCGCCAGACGAGATCTTCGCCATCCAGCCCGGGCTCGCGCGCATAGTCGGCAAAGGTGCCGCGCCCGACGGTGAGAATGTCGCCGTGGGCAAGACCGGCTTCGAGCAGTTCGCCGATGACATAGCCCATGCCGCCCGCGGCGTGGAACTGGTTCACGTCGCCCGAGCCGTTGGGATAGACCTGCGCGATCAGCGGGACGGCGCTGGAAAGCTCCGAAAGGTCGTCCCAGTCGAAGATTACCCCTGCCGCGCGCGCCATGGCGGGCAGGTGGATCGCGTGATTGGTCGAACCGCCCGTCGCCAGCAGGCCGACAGCAGCGTTGATCACCGCCTTTTCATCGACGACGAGGCCGAGCGGGCGATAGTCCTCGCCCTTGCGCCCGATCTGCGCGACGCGGTGCACCGCCTCGCGGTCCAATGCCTGGCGCAGCTGCGTGCCGGGCTGGATGAAGGCGCTGCCCGGAATGTGCAGCCCCATCATCTCCATCATCATCTGGTTCGAATTGGCGGTGCCGAAGAAGGTGCAGGTGCCGGGCGA
>VFQO010001903.1_pt1 | contig 14336 bp, 9 predicted proteins | sample 3512331 | NCBI WGS metagenome assembly VFQO01 (sample SAMN10412371, study PRJNA504923) | tailings metagenome | isolation source: Replicate 3 from Balatoc abandoned mine | place: Philippines: Itogon, Benguet | collected 2017-08-28
GGTCGCAGACCTCGGTTGCCTCGCACTGGGTGCGCGACGAGGCGCAGCGCGGGCGCGAGCGCGGCTGCCTCGTGCCGCTGTCGCTCGACGGGACGATGGCACCGCTCGGGTTCCGGCAGTTCCAGTTGCTCGACATTTCCGGCTGGCCGGGCGATCCGCGCGATGCGTTGGCCGAGCGGATCGTGACTGCGGTGCGCCAGCGTGCGGGGCAGGACGGTGAGCCCCCCCAAGTGCCAGCGGGATCCACTGTCCCGCCGCCCGCTCCCGCCGCAGCGCCCGGTCTCACCCTGTCGCGGCGCACGCTGATGATCGGCGGCGCGGGGCTGCTGGGCGGGGCGGCGCTGATCGGCGGGTGGCAGGCAGGGCTGTTCTCCGGGAACGGAGCCGGGGCGATCTCGATGGTGGTGCTGCCTTTCGCCAATCTCACCGGTGATGTCAGCAAGGCGTGGTTCTCCAACGGCCTCTCGAACGAACTGCGCGCGGTGCTGATCCGCAATCCGCGCCTCAAGGTGGCCGCGCCGACATCATCGGGCGCGCTTGAGGGCGAGGACGAATTCGCCATTGGCCGCAAGCTCGGGGTCGATCACATCCTGCGCGGCTCGGTGCAGCGGGACGATACGCGGATGAAGGTCTCGGCCGAGCTGGTCGAGATCGAAGGCGGACTGGTGCGCTGGGCCGAAACCTACGACCGCCCGCTCGAAGACGTCTTCGCGCTCCAGACCGAAATTGCCGAGACTGTCGCGCTTTCGCTGGTCGCGCAGACCGTCGGCGAGGATGAGGCGCGCACCAGCCTTGCCGCGCAGCAGGCGATCGGGGGCACCAAGAACATCGCCGCCTTCGAGGCCTTCCTGCGCGGCCATGCCCTTTACGATGTGTCCGCCGGGGTCGAGAGCGACCGTGAGGCGCTGGCCCAGTTCGATGCCGCGATTGCCGCTGATCCCGATTACGCTGCCGCCCATGCGATGCGCGCGACGATGCTGTCGGGCATTGCCAATGCCGCCAGCGATGCGAGCGAAGCCCGCGCGCTCTATGCGCAGGCGATCACCGCCGCCGAACGTGCCATCGCGCTGGAAAAGCGGCTGGCGCAGGGGCATCTTGCCTTGGGTTTCGCGCTCAGCAACGGCCAGTTGAGGCGCGCCGAGGCGATGCCGCATTACCGCGCCGCCGAACAGCTCGCCCCCGGCGATGCCGACGCGCTGCGGCAGGTGGCGACCTTCTATGCCTATGGCGCGGAACACGATGTCGCAGGCCGGATGATCGCGCAGGTGCTCGAACTCGACCCGCTCAACGCCCGCGCCTTCCGCTCCGCCGGCTTCATCGCGCTGTTCGCGCGCGATTATTCCGATGTGATCACCCGGATGCAGCGCGCGCTGGAGCTCAATCCCAGCCTTGCCAGCGCGCAATATGCGATTGCCATCGCGCGGTTGATGCAGGGCGATGCGGCAGGTGCGCTCGAAGCGGCCAAGGCCGAGCGCGTGCCGGTGTTCGCACTCGCCGCGACGGCGATTGCTGCGCAGCGGCTGGGCGATGCGGCGCAGGGGGACGCCGCGTTTGCGCGGCTGCTGGCCGAGTATGGCGATGCCGCGCTCTATCAGCAGGCGCAGGTGCTGGCCCAGCGCGGGCAGAAGGCCGAGGCGCTGGCGCGGCTCGAGGAGGCCTATGCCAAGCGCGATTCCGGCGTGTTGCTGGCAGCCAATGATGCGCTGCTCGATCCGCTGCGGGGCGAGGCGCGGTTTGAGGAATTGCTTTCCCGGCTTGGCTCATGATACCCCTCCATCGCCCATACGGGGTTTTGAAGGGGGAATTGCTCATGAAGAAGATTGTGACTTTCGGCGTGTTCGCCGCGACCGCGCTGACGCTGGCTGCCTGCAGCGGCAACACCGCCAAGGCGCCCGAGGAAGAAGCGGCAGCCACCGAAGAAGCCGCGCCGGCCGAAGCCGATGCCATGGCTCCGGCAGACGCTGCCGCGCTGGAAGAGGCCACGGCTGGGGCCGAGGGCACCGACACCAACGGCAACCCGGTGGGCCCGTCGGCGCCTGCGGCCGGCGAAGCACCGGCTGCAGCACCGGCTGCCGAATAACCGTTTGATCAGGGTGCGGCCCGGCGCGCGTATGCCGGGTCGCCCTTTTCAGCGCTGGCTGACCGGCGCCGCCCGCCCGGCCAGCACCTCGTCAATCCAGGCCTGCACCTTCGCCACTCTTGTATAGCGCGTGGCGACCCCGGTGCGTCCGCATTCGGTCCCGGCGCTCACCACCCCGATCACGGTCGGCCGGCCTTCATAGCTCACCAGCGGGCCGCCACTGTCGCCGTCGCAGGCCTGTGACCCGTCTGTCGCCTTGGCGCACAGGATCGAGCCTTGCAGAAATCCGCGCAGGCGGTTGCGGCTTTCGCATTGCGCGGGATCCTCCAGCGCCAGCTTGGCTGCCTTGAGCTGTGTGCTGGTTCGCCCCTGAAACGCCGTCTGACCCCAGCCGAACACATAGACCGGCGCGCCCGCCCGCGGCACCCGCTCGCTCGTCGTGGTCCCTGCGATCGGGATCGATTTGACCACATGCGGCGTGCCGACCCGCCGCCAGCGGCGCGTGTCCAGTTCCACCAGCGCGATGTCGAAGGTGCGGCTGGCCTCATGATAGTTCGGGTGCGCGAAGACGCGGCGGATGCTGTAGCTGATGCCGTCGGGCTCGCTCGCATCGACCACTCCGAGCCGGAACTGGTGCCCCGCCGTCAGCAAGGGGCGGCGCCTGGCATCGATCACGCAATGCGCAGCGGTGAGGATCCAGCCCTCGCGGATCAGCGCCCCGCCGCATTCCACCCGCTCGTTATCGGTAAGGGTGCGCCCGTTCATCTGAGCAGGCCGCCACAGCAGCGCCTGCCATGGCGCGTCCCCGGGCTTGACGCGGAAGCCTCTGACCACTCTTGCAACCGTTGCGCAGATCGCGTCGGCATACACCGCGCCGCGAAACGCGACTTCGGAAACCCGGCAGTAGCGTTCGCGCCGCTCTTGCCGCTCGCGTTCCCGTTCCTCCGCTTCCTGCCGCGCCTGTTCGGCTTCCTCCTCGGCGGTCAGCGGCGGGCTGTAGCGGCTGTCTGCGGCCAGCAGCGGGGCCTCAGGGTCATCCCGCGCATAGTCCTCGAACGCTTTGCAGCTGTCCCCGTCCCCGCGTTCGCAGGCCAGCGCCAGCAGGGCATAGCCGCGCTGGCGATCGGGCGGCACGGCCTCGCCGCCAAGCAGGAACTTGCCGAGGGTCTCGCAATCCTGATTGATGCCGCCCGCACATCCCGCGTCATACCAGCGGGTGATCCGGTCCAGATTCTGCGCGGTTTGCGTGCCGCGTGCCTCGGCCAGCACCTGCGCGGCAGCCCCGCACGCGTCTGCGCGCCCCGCCTCGCAGGCCGACCCCAGCAGCCGCTCTGCCTCCAGGGGAGAATGGAGCGGCGAGGAGGGGTTCCGACCGTAAATCTGGCCGAGCGTCACACAATCGGCTTGCACGCCGCCCTCGCAGCTGGCGGCGAGCGCGGGACGCGCGCGGACCTGTTCGGGCAGGGCGCAGAAAAGGCTGGCGAGCGTGCAGGCGCGGTCGAACAGGGCGAGCGCCGCCGTGCGGCCTTCGGGCGGGCCGCTGCCCTCGGCGAAAACCATGTTGCCCAATTCGCTGCACAGATAGGCGACGCCCGCAGTGCAGCCGGCTTCGAGCATCTCGCGCTCCAATGCGGTGCGCGGCGGGATTTCCTCCCGCAACGGCGGGATTGCCAGCGCGCAGGCCTCGCCATCGCCGGCGCGGCACTGGCGTTCGAGCAGCCGTATACCCTCGCCGTGCTCTGCCGGATCCTCGCTCCGGGCAAGGCGCGAGCCGAGTGTGCGGCACGCGCTGGTGCCGCCCTTGGAGCAGGCCTCCCGCCGCAAGGCCATCGCTGCCGCGCTATCGCCATCCGGGCCCGCAGTTCCCTCTTCGATCGCATCGGCCTCTTCGGCGCAGGCTTCGAGATTGCCCAGCCGGCAACCGCGTCCCAGCGCCATCGTGCCCACTGCGTTCGGCGCAGGTTCCCGCAAGGAACGCATCAGCACGCCCAGGCCGAGGCACCCGGCGGCCTCGGCGCCGTCGCAGGCCTGCCGCAGCAGCAGCTCGGCCACCGGGCGGTTTTGCGGACGGCCTTCGCCATAAAGGAATGCGCGGCCCAGCGCCGCACACCCCGCAAGATCGCCGGTGGTGCAGGCCAGTTCCGCAGCATTGGCGGCGGCCTCCTCTGCGGCGCGCTGATCGGCCGGCTTGTCGTTGTCGGAAAGCGGGAGAACCCCGGCGTTTTCGGGATAGGTGAACGGAATCGGCACCTGCTCCTGCGCCAGAACAGGCGTAGCCAGTCCCAACCCCAGCCCCAGCACCACACTCAGCCACAAGGCAGTCCGAACCAGCATCGCCTCGCTCCCCCCGCGCAGCGCCAGATGGCGGGAGGATGCGCCATTCTCGTGTCAGCGTCAAACCGCGCTGCATCGCCCCTTGTAAGCAGCCGCGCCAAGGCGTTAGAGACTACGCCGACCGCGGCACCAACGGTCAGGAGACCATCTGACCATGCCCTCCCAGCCTTCCGAGCATCCGTCAGACTGGCAGCGTCCCGCCAACTGGCAACCGCATCTGGCGCTGGGCATCACCGGGCACCGCGCCAGCAATCCCTCGTTCTGCGCCAATGCCGATACAATCGCCGCCGCGCTGGCAAACCTGTTCGCCCGGATCGCGGATATTGCCGAAAGCCTGCCCGGCGCGCGCGGCACGCCGCGACTGCACAGCCTGCTGGTCGATGGCACCGATCAGATCGCCGCCGATCTGGCGCTGGCGCGCGGGTGGGAGCTGGTGGTGCCACTGCCGTTCGGAGCCGACCTCAACCTCGCCATCAATGCCCATCCGGCCACGCCCGGGGATGCCGCAATGCTGTGCCGGGGCAAGCCTGCCGCCGACCCTGCGGTCGAAGCGCGGGCCGCCGCCATCCGCGCGATCACGGCGCGCGCGCATCTGTTCGAACTGGCGGATCGTGACGCCGAGGTCGAGGCGCTGTGGCTCGCCAGCCTCGCCGCGCCCGATGATCGCGTCGCGGCGCGCGCCTTCGAGGCGCTGGCTTCGGACAATGTCGCGCTTGCGGGCCGCGTGATGATCGAGCGCACCGATCTCGTGATTGCGGTGTGGGACGGCAAGATCGCCAACCTGCCGGGCGGAACCGGCCATACTGTCACCGCCGCGCTGGCGATGGGCACGCCGGTGTTGCTGATCGATCCCGCTGCGCCCGAGAGCTGGTCGATCCTCGCACGCCCCGAAGAACTGGCGCAGCCAAGTGATGGCGCGCCCGATCTCGCCCGGCTCGAAGCGATCATCCGCGCCGCCGTGGTGGTCGAAGGCTGGGAACCTGCACGGCTCGATCGTGAGGTGTGGCGCCCCCGCAGCAGCCGCGCCTTCGGCTTCTATCGCCGGATCGAGCGGGTGTTCGGCGGCGGACCGGGTGCGTTCGGCCCGCTGCGAGTGACCTACGAGAACCCGCAGGCGATCGCCTCGGGCAGCGGGGCCGGGCTGATCGCCGCGGCTGCCGCCATGCCCGGCGGGGACAGGCAGGTGGCCGAAAAGCTGCGGGGCGAGGTGCTGCCGATGTTCGCCTGGGCGGACGGCATCTCCAGCCGGTTGGCCGATGCCTATCGCAGCGGGATGTGCGTCAACTTCGTGCTGGCGGCGCTGGCGGTGATCATCGGGATCGCGTTCCTGCCGACGGGGCTGGGGGCGATCAAATGGGCCTTTGCGGGGATCGAGCTGTTGCTGCTGGTCGGGATCGTCGCACTGACCGCGGCCGGATCGCGGCGCGGCTGGCATCGCCGCTGGTTCGAGCTGCGCCGGGTTGCCGAATATCTGCGCCATGCGCCGGGGCTGCTGCTGCTCGGCGTGGCGCGGCCGATCGGACGCTGGCCGAGAAAGGGCGGGGGCGGGGATAGCGCCGAATGGCCCGAGCATTTCGCCCGCCACGCGCTGCGCAATGTCGGCCTGCCGCAGGTGCGCGTCACCCGCGCCTATCTGCGCGCCGGGCTGGAGGGCGCGGTGCTGCCGCATGTCCGTGCCCAGCGCGCCTATCACGAGGCGAAGGCGCACCGGCTGGAGATGGTGCACCACGGGCTCGATCGCACGGCGGAGACCTGCTTCGCGCTCGCGCTCGCCTCGGTGCTGGCCTATCTGCTGTGCAAGCTCGGCGGGATTGCAGGCGTGCTGCCCAAGTCGCTGGCGAGCGATCTGTCGCCGCTGTTCACCTTCCTCGGCGTGGCCTTCCCGACGCTGGGCGCGAACCTCGCCGGGATCCGCTATTTCGGCGATTTCGAACGCTTCGGCGCGATTTCGCGGGTGGCGGCGGAGAAGCTGCGCGAGATCGAGGCGCGCATTACCCTGCTTCTGTCGGGAGCCGAACACGCCCTCACCTACACCGCCGCCGCCGACCTGATGCACACGCTCGATGAAGCGGTGGTGGACGAGATCGAGAGCTGGCAATCAGTGTTCGGCGCCAAGCACCTCGCTCTGCCGGCTTGAGGGACGGGGAGTTGGAGCGGGTAGCGGGAATCGAACCCGCATAGCCAGCTTGGAAGGCTGGAGCTTTACCACTAAGCTATACCCGCCCGCTCGCACGCCGCCCATGCCACCGAATGCGCGGGTGCGTCAACATCTCTGGGGTTCTTGTCGCGCTATCGCTTTGCTGCTTGAGCGCGGGCCACCGCCATGTTGTCGATCAGCCGTGTGCCGCCGATCCGTGCGGCGACCAGCAGGCGGGCAGGGCGCTCGCCGATTGCTGCCAGCGGCGCGAGGCTCGTCGCATCGGCCAGCACGGCATAATCGACGCTGGTAAAGCCCGCGGCGATGATCTCCGCCTGCAATCCCGTCAGCGCCCCGGCGACATCCGCGCCGCCTTCGATCGCGGCAATCGCGGCCTGCATCGCGCGCGGCAGGGCTGCGGCCTGTTGGCGCTGTTCGGGGGAGAGGTAGCGGTTGCGGCTGCTCATCGCCAATCCGTCCGCCTCGCGCACGGTCGGCACGCCGATGATGGCGTCCACATGGGGCAGGGCGAGATCGAGATCGCGTGCCATTGCCCGGATCACGGCGAGCTGTTGGAAGTCCTTCTCGCCGAAGAACGCCATGTCGGGCTGCACCTGGTTGAACAGCTTGCATACAACCGTCGCCACCCCGTCGAAATGGCCCGGGCGAGCAGCCCCGCACAGCCCCTCGCTCACGCCGGCCACGCTGATGTTGGTGACGAAGCCCGCCGGATACATCTCGTCCACAGTCGGCGCCCACAGCAGCGCCGCGCCCTCGGCTTCCAGCATCGCCGCGTCCGCCGCCAGCTGGCGCGGATAGGCATCCAGATCCTCGTTCGGGCCGAACTGCTTGGGGTTGACGAAGATCGAGGCGACGACGTGATCGGCCGCCTCGCGCGCGCGGCGCACCAGCGTCAGGTGGCCTTCGTGCAGCGCCCCCATGGTCGGCACCAGCGCGATCCGGCCACCGCCTGTCTGGCGCAGCGCCGCCACCGCATTTCTCAACACATCGCGCGTCGTCGCAATTTGCACGGGCCTTCCCCTGCCGATAGAACTGGCCCGCTCCCTAGCCGTGCGCCCGCGCTTGTCAAAGTGCGTCGCCACGCGCCGACACGAACAAGAGGTTTCGCTTATCATGGCCAGCACTGCCCCGTCGCGGCGGATCCCCGGCAAGGCCCACCGCATCGTCTTCGCCAACGAGAAGGGCGGCACCGGCAAATCGACCACCGCGGTGCATGTCGCGGTTGCCCTGTCCTATCTCGGGGCGCGGGTGGCTTCGATCGATCTCGATCCGCGCCAGCGCACCATGCACCGCTATATCGAGAACCGCCTCGCGACGCTGGAAAAGCGCCAGCTGACCTTGCCGACCCCCGATTGCGAGGTGTTCCGCGGGGAAAGCGAGGCTGAGTTGCTGGCCATGATCAGCCGGCTCGAGGCGACCAGCGATTTCCTCATTATCGACAACCCGGGGCGCGACGATCCCTTCGCCCGCACCGCGGTGGAGAACGCCGACACGCTGGTCACGCCGATGAACGACAGCTTCGTCGATTTCGATCTCATCGGGCAGGTCGATGCCGAGACCTTCAAGGTGCGCAAGCTGTCGTTCTTCGCCGAGCTGATCTGGGAAGCACGCCTGAAGCGCAGCCGCATGACGATCGAGCAGCAGCGCCCGGAGATGGACTGGATCGTCGTGCGCAACCGCACCGGCCACGTCGAGGCGCGCAATATGGCGCGTCTGCAGAAGGCGCTCACCGAAATGGCCAAGCGGGTCGGTTTCCGGGTGACGCAGGGCCTTTCGGAACGCGTGATCTACCGCGAGCTGTTCCCCTCGGGCCTCACCCTGCTCGACAAGGGGCATCTGGGCGAACTTGGCACCAGCCACCTTGTGGCGCGGCAGGAGTTGCGGGCGCTGGTCAAGGCGCTCAACCTGCCTGAATTCGCGCGCGTCCAGAGCGAGCTGGAACTGGCCTAGAGCCTGCCATGCTGCTGCGCGCCCTCGTCCTTGTCCTGCTGGGAAGCCTGCTGTGCCGATGGGCGCTGGGGCGCTGGCCATGGGACTATCTGCGCGGCTCTTCGGCGCGGGCGCAGGGACTGCGCCAGGCGCGGCAACTGCTTGGGGTCGAGGCGGGGGCGAGCCGCGAGGAGATCGTCGCCGCGCACCGCAAGCTGGTGGCGCTGGTCCACCCCGATCGCGGCGGATCGAAGGAAGCGATGCAGGAGGCCAATGCCGCGCGCGATCTGCTGCTCGCCGCGCTGCCCCCGGCGGCTGGCGGCGAGGGCGGTTGAGCGCGCCTGAGGGCCTTGGTCCGGCATCGCGGGATTGACACAATCGCGCGGCAGGGACCTGTTCGCAAGTGGCGGTAAAGGCGCAAGAATGGATGCGCTTTCTCAACCGTTTCACGGGAATGGGCGCTAGTCCATGGACAGGAACCGTCCGGCCAGCGGCAAAGGAGAAGCACGCGTCATGCAACACCATTTCCACCCCACCGTGCTGCGCGAATACGACATTCGCGGGGTCATCGGTGAAACGCTGGGCGCGGATGATGCACGCGCCATCGGCCGGGCCTTCGGCACGCTGCTGCGCGAGGCGGGGGGGAAGACGGTGGCGGTGGGCTATGACGGGCGGATCAGTTCGCCGATGCTCGAACACGCACTGGTGGAAGGCCTCACGGCGAGCGGGTGCGATGTGGTGCGGATCGGCCTCGCGGCGACCCCGATGCTCTACTACGCCGAGGCTTCAGCCGAACAGGTGGATGGCGGCATTCAGATAACTGGCAGCCACAATCCCCCCAATTATAATGGCTTCAAGATGGTATTTCGGGGCCGGCCGTTCTTCGGCGCCGATATCCAGAAGCTCGGGGAACTGGCAGCAAACGGGGCGTTCGCCAGCGGCAAGGGCGAAGTCACCACGCGCGATATCCTGGGCGAGTATGTCGAGCGACTGCTCGAGGGACTGGCCGGATGCGATCTCTCCGCGCTCGAGGGGCTGCGTGTGGGCTGGGATGCCGGCAACGGCGCCGCTGGCCCCGCGCTCGAAGCGCTGGCTGCCCGGCTGCCCGGAGAACACCATCTGTTGTTTACCGAAGTCGACGGACATTTTCCCAACCACCATCCTGATCCGACCGTGGAGGCCAATCTCTCCGATTTGCGTGCGCTCGTCGCGGCGAAGAAGCTCGATTTCGGAGTGGCTTTCGACGGGGACGGGGACCGGATCGGCGCGATCGACGGCACGGGCCGGGTGATCTGGGGCGATCAGCTGCTGATGATCTATGCCGAGGATCTGCTGAAAACCCGCCCGGGCGCGACGGTTATCGCCGATGTGAAGGCCAGCCGCGCGCTGTTCGATCACGTAGCGAGGCTCGGCGGGGAGCCGCTGATGTGGAAGACCGGCCATTCGCTGATCAAGTCCAAAATGAAGGAAACCGGCGCGCCGCTGGCCGGCGAGATGAGCGGCCACGTGTTCTTTGCCGACACCTATTACGGCTTCGACGACGCGCTTTATGCCGGTGTCCGGCTGCTGGCGGCGGCGGCGCGGCTGGGCAAGTCGGTGACCGAACTGCGCTCTGCCATCCCGCCGATGCTCAACACCCCCGAACTGCGCTTTCAGGTCGATGAAACCCGCAAGTTCGCAGCGATGGAAGAAATCGCGGCGCGCCTCACCGGCAATCCCGGGCCGGAGGTCGAAAGCGTCAACACCACCGATGGCGTGCGCGTGAACACCGCCGACGGCTGGTGGCTGCTGCGGGCCTCGAACACGCAGGACGTGCTGGTGGCCCGCGCCGAGAGCGAGAGCGAGGAAGGCCTCGCCCGTCTGCTCGCGCAGATCGATGCGCAGCTCGCCGCATCCGGGCTGGAACGCGGGGAAAGCGTCGGGCATTAAGCCCCCCTGACCAAGGGGGAATATTGCCATGATTCGTCGCCGGATTTTCGCCGCCACCACCGCACTCGCCGCGCTCGCGCTGACCGCGCCGCCGCTCGCCGCGCAAGACGCGCCGACCGAAGCCGAGCAGAGCGAGGCCGAGGAAATGCAGCAGGCGATGGCGATGCTGAGCGGGATGTTCCCCGCCGAACCGCTCACACCCGAACAGGAAACGCGCCTGCCGCAGGCGCAGCGGATCATCGCCGCGCTCATCCCCGAGGGCACGCTGGCCGAGATGATGGGCGGCATGTTCGACAAGATGATGGGGCCGATGATGAATATGGCCGGCCCCTCGTCGATCGGCACGGTAACCGAGGCGACCGGCCTGTCGACCTTCGAACTCGATCTGAGCACCGAGCAATCGGATGAACTCGCGCAGCTGTTCGATCCCGCATGGGCCGAGCGCCAGAAGCGTGAAATGGCGCTGATGCCGCGCCTGATGGCCGACATGATGAACCTGATGGAGCCCGGCATGCGCAAGGCCATGGCCGAGCTCTATGCGATCAATTTCAACCAGACCGAACTCGACGGGATCGAAGCCTTTTTCCAGACCGAGACCGGCGCCACCTACGCCCGCAAGAGCTTCACCATGGCGAGCGATCCGCGCATCCTCAGCGCTTCGATGGAGGCCATGCCGCAGATCATGGGCTCGCTTGCGGGTATGGAGCAGCAGATGGCCGAAGCCAGCGCCGATCTTCCCGCCAAGCGCAGCTTTGCCGACCTGTCGGCTAGGGAAAAAGCGCGCGTGGCGGAGTTGACCGGCCTGAGCGTCGAGGACATCGAGGCGCGGCTTGCGGACGAGGGCAGCGAATAGGCCGCAGGCGCTTGCCGGAGAGCGGGCGAAAGGCCACATCGCAGGCGTGACCGACTCTCTGCTCCCGCCTGAAATTGCCGACTGGTTCTCTGCCCGCGGCTGGCGGGTGCGGCGGCATCAGCTCAATATGCTGGCCAAGGCGCGTGAGGGCCGCCACGCGCTGCTGGTCGCCGATACCGGAGCGGGCAAGACGCTCGCGGGGTTCCTGCCGACGCTGTGCGATTTTGCGCCTTCGTCCGGGCCGCTTCCGCCCGATGGCTTGCACACCCTCTACGTCTCGCCATTGAAGGCGCTGGCGCAGGACGTGAAGCGCAACCTGCTGACCCCGATCGAGGATATCGGTCTGCCCATCAAGGTCGAGACCCGCAGCGGCGATACCCCCTCCGACCGCAAGAAACGTCAGCGCGAACGCCCCCCGCATGTCCTGTTGACCACGCCGGAAAGCCTCTCGCTGCTGCTGTCCTACCCCGAAAGTGTCGATCTGTTTGGCGGTTTGAAGCGCATCGTGATCGACGAAGTCCACGCTTTCGCCACCGACAAGCGCGGCGATCTGCTGGCGCTGTCTCTGGCGCGGCTGCACGCTCTCGCCCCCGAAGCCCAGCGGGTCGCGCTCTCGGCGACGCTGGCCAACCCGCGCGACTTCCAGGAATGGCTCGCCCCACAATCGGGCACGGATGGCGAGATTGCCGCAGCCGATCTGGTGGTGGGCGAGGAGGGGGCCGAGCCGGAGGTCGAGATTCTCCTGCCGCAGGAAGAACGCGTGCCGTGGGGCGGACATGCCGGGCGCTGGGCCGTCCCGCAGCTCTATCAAGCGATCAAGGCCAACCGTACCACGCTGATCTTCACCAACACCCGGTTTCTTGCCGAGTTCATCTTCCAGTGCCTGTGGGAGGAGAACGAGGCGCACCTGCCGATCGGCATCCACCACGGCAGCCTGTCCACCGAGGCCCGCCGCAAGGTCGAAGAAGCAATGGCGCGGGGGGAATTGCGCGCGCTCGTGTGCACCGCCAGCCTCGATCTGGGGATCGATTGGGGCGACATCGATCTGGTGGTGCAGATGGGCGCGCCCAAGGGCTCCTCGCGCCTGTTGCAGCGGATCGGGCGTGCAGGCCACCGGCTCGACGTGCCGAGCCGCGCGGTGCTGGTGCCGGGCAACCGCTTCGAATTCCTCGAAGCCATGGCGGCCAAGGACGCGGTCGATGAGGGCCAGCGCGACGGCGAGGCCTTCCGCCCCGGCAGCCTCGACGTGCTCGCCCAGCATGTGATGGCCTGCGCCTGTTCCGGGCCGTTCCACGAGGACGCGCTGCTCGCCGAAGTGCGCTCGGCGCTGGCCTATAGCTGGGTTGATGAAGCAACCTTCGCCCGTGTGCTGGGGTTCGTCTCCAACGGCGGCTATGCGCTCAAGGCCTACGACCGGTTCCAGCGGATCGTGCGCGGGCGTGACGGGGTCTGGCGCCTCGCCCACCCCAATCAGGCACAGCGCCACCGGATGAACGCCGGGATCATCGTCGATTCCGAAATGCTCAACGTGCGCTTCAGGAACGGCCGCAGCCTCGGCAAGGTCGAGGAGCGGTTCGCGGCGCAGCTTTCCCCCGGCGATACCTTCTTCTTCGCCGGCATGAGCCTTGAGGTTGAAGGCGTGAAGGACATGGACGTCACTGTCCGTGCCGCGAAGAAAAGCGCCACCATCCCGTCATACGGCGGCCTTCGGATGCCGCTCACCACGCACCTCTCCACCCGCGTGCAGGCGATGCTGGCCGATCGCGCCGGGTGGGGGCGCTTTCCTGATGATGTGCGCGAATGGCTGGAGATGCAGGCCTGGCGCTCGCGGCTCCCGGCGCCGGGCGAACTGCTGGTCGAAAGCTTCCCGCACGGCGGCAAGCACTACACGGCCTATTACACCTTCGAGGGCTGGAACGCGAACCAGTCGCTGGGAATGCTGATCACCCGGCGGATGGAGGATCGCGGCCTGTTGCCGGGCGGGTTCGTGGCGAATGACTATTGCCTGGCGGTCTGGGGGCTGAAGCCGGTGGCCGATCCTGCGCCCTTGCTGTCGCCCGACATTCTCACGCACGAATTCACCGAGTGGGTGACGGAAAGCCACCTTTTGCGCCGCGCCTTTCGCGAGGTGGCGGTGATCTCGGGTCTCGTCGAACGCCAGCATCCCGGGCAGCGCAAAACCGGCAAGCAGGTCACTTTCTCGACCGATCTGATCTACGACGTGCTGAGGAAATACGAGCCCGATCACGTGCTGATCGAGGCGGCCTGGGCGGATGCGCGGGCGCGGATGACGGATGTGGGCCGGCTCGCCAGCCTGCTCGAACGTTCGGCGCGCGAACTGGTGCATGTCGAACTGGAGCGGGTCTCGCCGCTGGCTGTGCCGGTGATGACGATGATCGGCCGCGAGGCGGTGCCGCAGGGGGCGGTGGATGACGAGTTGCTGCTCGAAGCCGAGGGTCTGATCGCCGCCGCGATGCGGCCCGATGATCCACGCGAGGGGGATTAGGGCGCCCCCGCGTTCTCCGAATGTTTCACGTGAAACATTGCCGGACGTGCGGCGAGCGTGGGGCTGGCGAGGGGCAAGCCGGGGTCAAGACCATGCAAAAGGGGCGCTATGATCGCTCATAGCGCCCCTTCGGACTACTCTGACGGCCCCTTGCGGGAGCCTCGTGCAGCTTACTTGCCGAAGCTGCGGTACTTTTCGTTGCCGACGAAACCGAACTTGGTCACGCCCGAGCTCTTGATGATCTGCAGCACCTTGGCCGAGATATCGTAGCTGGCGAGCGGTTCGGGTTCGAACTGCAGTTCGGGTTCCACCGCCATGCGGGTGGTCTCGCTCAGCAGGGTGACCAGCTGGCCCGAATCCACCGGGGTGCCGTTCCACAGGATCTGGTCGGCCTGGGTCAGAACCAGCTTGTTCTTGACCGGATCGACCACAATGTCCTGCGGCGGCGGGTTGCCCTGCGGGAGATCGATGTCGACCGAGTGGGTCGCCACCGGGATGGTGATGATGAACATGATCAGCAGAACGAGCAGAACGTCGATCAGCGGCG
>VFQO010001904.1_pt1 | contig 14334 bp, 7 predicted proteins | sample 3512331 | NCBI WGS metagenome assembly VFQO01 (sample SAMN10412371, study PRJNA504923) | tailings metagenome | isolation source: Replicate 3 from Balatoc abandoned mine | place: Philippines: Itogon, Benguet | collected 2017-08-28
CCACGCGCTGGCGCGCGTCTTCGGCCACGCCACGGGTCTGGGCCAGCGTGGCGCCAGGGGGGAGCTCCAGGTACACCTGGGTTTGCGAGTTGTCGTCCGGCGGAATGAAGCCCGTGGGCAGCAGCGGGATGAGTGCCAGCGAACCCACAAAGAACGCAATGGTGGCGGCAAAGGTGATCCAGCGGTGCTTGATGCACCATGCGGCCCAGCGCAGGTAGGTGCCCATCCAGCGCGGGTCGCGGTGCTCGCCCACGATGGGCTTCAGGATGTACGCCGCCATCATGGGCGTGAGCACCCGCGCCACCACCAGGCTGGCAAACACGGCGAGCGACGCCGTCCAGCCAAACTGTTTGAAGAACTTGCCCGCAATGCCGCTCATGAATGCGGTGGGCAAAAACACCGCAATCAGCGTGAAGGTGGTAGCCACCACGGCCAGGCCGATTTCGTCCGCCGCCTCCATCGCGGCCTGGTAAGGCGTTTTGCCCATGCGCAGGTGGCGCACGATGTTCTCGACCTCGACGATGGCGTCGTCCACCAGAATGCCCACCACCAGCGACAGCGCCAGCAGCGTGATCACGTTGATCGAAAAGCCCAGCCACTGCATGCCGATGAACGCCGGAATGACCGACAGCGGCAGCGCCACGGCCGAGACAAACGTTGCCCGCCAGTCGCGCAAAAACAGCCACACCACCACCACGGCCAGCAGCGCGCCTTCGTACAGCAGGTGCATCGACCCGTCGTACTCCTCCTGCACAGGCTGAACAAAGTTGAAGGCCTCGGTCACCTCCAGCCCGGGGTGGGCTGCGCGCAATTCGGCCAGCGCCACTTTCACGGCGGCGCCCACTTCCACTTCGCTGGCGCCCTTGCTGCGGGCCACTTCAAAGCCCACCACGGGCTTGCCGTTGAGCAGCGCCAGGGCGCGTGGCTCGGCAATGGTGTCGGTCACGGTGGCCACCTGGTCCAGCCGCAGATGGCGGCCATCAGAAAGGGCCAGGGTCAGGCCTGCCAGCTCTTGGGCGGTCTGCACCGTGGCCAGCGTGCGCACGGGTTGCTCGCTGCCGCCCAGGTCGGTGCGGCCACCGGCACTTTCGGTTTGCACCAGCCGCAGCTGGCGCGACACATCGGCCGCCGTGGCGCCCAGCGCCTGCAGCTTGAGCGGATCGAGCGCCACATGCACCTGCCGATCCACCCCGCCCACGCGGTTCACGGCGCCCACGCCGGGCACGGTGAGCAGCTTCTTGGCCACGTCGTTGTCCACAAACCACGACAGCGCCTCGCCGTCCATGCGCGGCGAGGCCACGGTGAAGGCCAGCACCGGCTGCGCGGCCAGGTCCATCTTGGTGATGATGGGGTCGCGCACATCGCCCGGCAGGTCGGCGCGCACGCGCGCCACGGCCGAGCGCACGTCGTCCAGCGCCTCTTGCGTGGGCTTTTCCAGGCGGAACTCGGCCGTGATGGTGGCGCCGCCGTCTTGCACCTTGGTGTAGATGTGCTTGAGGCCCTGCAGCGTGGCGATGCTGTTTTCGACCTTGCGGGCCACATCGTTTTCGAGCTGGGTGGGCGAGGCACCGGGCAGGCTCACCGTCACCGAGATGGTGGGCAGGTCCATGTCCGGAAAGTTCTGCACCTTCATGGCGTTGAACGCGATCAGGCCGCCGAAGGTCAGCAGCACAAACAGCATCAGCGCCGGGATCGGATTCTTGATCGACCAGGTAGAGACATTCATGCAAATGCTCCTTATTTGATAGCTGCCTGCGCTTGTGGGGCAGGTGCTGGAGCCTGTTTTGGCTTGGAATCCGCAGTGTCGTTGGCCACGCGCACCAGATCGCCTTCGTTCAAAAAGCCTGCGCCGCGCACGGCCACGGTGGCGCCCGCGTCCAGCCCGGCGGTGATCTCCACCCGGTCGGCCACGCGGCGGCCGGGCTGCACCTTGCGCTGCTGCACGCGCTGCTGGCCGTCTACCACAAACACGTAGAAGAAGCCATCGCGCACCACCACCGCCTCTTGCGGCACGGTCAGCGCCTGGCCTTCGCCCAGCGCAAAGTCGCCGCGCGCAAACATGCCCGCGCGGATGTCGGGGTTGGTGGGCAGGTCCACATAAACCAGGGCGTTGCGTGTTTGCGTGTCCACCGTGGGTGCCACCATGCGCACGGTGCCTTCCACCGCCGCGCCGCTGGCAGCCGTGACCTGCACCTTGGCGCCTGTGCGGATGCGCGCCAGCTCGGCCTGGGTGACTTCGGCGCGCCACTCCAGCCGGCCTTTGCGCACCATGCGGAACAGCTCGGTGCCCGAGCCCACCACGGCACCCACGGTGGCGGTGCGGGCCGAGATGACGCCGCTGTCAGGCGCCAGCACCTGGGTGAACTTCAGCCGCAGCTGCTGCGCGTTGAGCTGCGCGCGGGCGGCCTCCACGCGCGCCTTGGCGGTCTGCTCGGCGGTGGTGTATTGCTGGATCTGCTGCTGGCTCAAGGCACCCGAGGCTTGCAGGCCCCGCGCACGCTCGGCGTTGGCGGCGGCCTCGGCGGCGTTGGCCTCGGCTTCCATCACGCTGGCGCGGGCCTGGGCCACGTCGGCCTGCACGGTGTCGGCGGCAAAGGTGGCCAGCACTTGGCCCGCCTTGACCACATCGCCCACGTTCACGTTCACGGCCGTCAGGCGCAGGCCATTGCTTTCAGCGCCCACGCTGGCTTCCTGCCACGCGGCCACGTTGTCGTTGGCCGACAGGCGCTGGGGCACGCTGGTGCGCTGGGGCTGCGCCGTGGTCACCGTGAGGGCGGGGCGGGGTTGCGCGGCGGCAGGTTGGTCGGCCGCGCGCGAGGCGCCGGTGTGCAGCAGCGCGGCGCCACCGGTCAGCACGCACAGGGCGACCAGGGCCAGGGCGACGGGAGAGAGTTTGAATGCGGGCATGTGCATCGTCCGTTTCTTCAAAAAGGGGGCTCGGGTTTGGGGCGCTCAGAGCGCCGGGGCGGCTGGCGTGTTTGGGGCTGTGGGGTTGGCGGCATCAAAGCCGCCCCCGGCTGCGCGGTACAGCGCCACCCAGGCCGACTGGCGCTCGTGCTGCAGGGCCACCAGCGTGGTTTGCGCGGCCAGCAGCGTGCGGCGGGCGTCTTCCAGCTCCACCAGGCTGGCCAGGCCACCGCGCCAGCGGGCCTCGGTGGCGTCGAACGAGGTGCGGTAGCCCTGCACGGCGGCGCGGGCGCTGTCGGCGCGCTCGGCGGTGCTTTGCAGGCGCACCAGGGCTTGCTCGACCTCACTCACGGCCTGGCGCACGCGGCCCTGGTACACGGCCACGGCCTCGTCGTAATGGGCGCGGGCGGCATCCACCTGCGCCGTGCGGCGGCCACCGTCCAGCAGCGGCAGGCTCAGTGCCAGCGGGCCGAAGGACCAGGTGCTGAGGTCGGTGGTGGTGCCCGCAGCACGGCTCCAGGCGGTGCCCACGGTGCCGGTGAGCGACAGGCGTGGCCAGCGCTGCGCCTGGGCGCTGCCCACCTCGGCACTGGCGGCGGCCACTTCGCGCTCGGCGTTGTACACATCGGGCCGCTGCGACACCACCTGCACGGGCAGTGTGGCGATGGTGAAGCGGGCTTCGTCAAAGCCAGGCACGGGGGCGGTGGTGATCTGATTGCGCAGGGCGGGCTCGGGCTCGCCGGTCAGCGCCACCAGGGTCTTGAAGTTCCACATCGCACTGCATGCGCTGCTGGGCCGCGCGGGCCGTGGCCTCGGCCGCGCTGGCGCTGGCCAGGGCCGCAGTGGCGGGCGCGGTGAAGCCTGCGCGCTGGCTGTCTTGTGTGAGGCGCGCGGTGGCCGCGCGTGACTGGGCATCGCGCTCGGCCACATCCAGCTGCTGCAGGCAGGTGCGCAGGCTGCTCACCTGCAGCGCCACCTCGGCGGCCACGCTCACGCGGGCCTCGTGCCACAGGGCCTGGGCACCAGCCAGGCGTTCGGCGGCGGCATCGCGCGTGGCCTGGTTGGCGCCGAACAGGTCCATCTCCCACCCCGCCTGCAGCCCGGCCTGGGCGGTGGTGGCGGGCGTGGTCACGGGGGGCGTCACGCCCCGGCTGGCGCTGGCCTGCGCATCCAGCGTGGGCAGCAAGGCGGCGCGGGCGGTGGTCTGCGTGGCGCGGGCCTGCTCCACCCGGCTGCGTGCCTGGGCGAGGCTGGGGCTGATGCGCTGGGCGGATTCGATCAGCGCTACCAGCACCGGGTCGTTGGTGCGCGCCCACCAGTTGGTGAGCTGCTGCAACTGCCCGTCGTGCGGCAGCGGGGCCTGCCAGCTGGTGGGGGTGGCGGGTGCCACCTGCGCGGGCGGGCGCAGGGTGGTGCAGGCCGTCAGGGCGGCGGCCAGGGGCAGCAACCACCCCAGGCGGCGCAGTGGGGTAGGGCGCTTGCGGGGCGCGAGGGAGGTGGGTGCGGTCACGGGGCATCTCCGGCTGGGGCCTGGCGGCGGCGGGTTTCGCCAGCAATCAGGTGGTGGGCAAAGTCGATCAGCCTGCGGGTGGTGGCTTGCAGGCATTCGGGGTCGTTCAGCAGTTGCGGTGCCATCTGCTGGATCAGGTCGCGGTGGGCGTAGTACTGCAGCGGCAGGGCCGAGATGGCCAGCGCCAAGCGGTGGATGTCGTCGTCGGGCGCGGGCGCGCCCACGGCCTGGCACAGCAGCCGGATGAGGGTGCTGTGCAGGGGCTTGATTTCGCTGTCCAGCTCTTGCTGCCACAGGCCGGTGGGGTCCAGCATCTCGCGAAAGTGCAGGCGCATGCACAGTTCCACCTGGTCGCCCATGTCCAGCGGGCGCATGAAGCCGGTGAGGAACTGCTCCAGAAAAACGTCCAGCGAATGGCCGTCGGGCCCGGCATCGGCCTGCAGCGGCCCGCCCAGGGGCTCGGCATAGGCCGCGTTGTACAGGCCTTTCTTGTCGCCAAAGTAGTAGCTGATGAGGGCGGTGTTGGCCCCCGCCGCTTCGGCGATCTGGCGGATGGAGGTCTTGGCAAACCCGTGTTCGGCAAACAGCCGCAGCGCGGCGCTGAGCAGCCGTGCGCGCGAGTCGGCCGCATCGGGCGTGGCAGGGGAAGGGTGGGGGGCTGGAACCATGGTGCGGGATTACACCACGGGTTAATCAATTGATTAATTAAATTTTTGTGTCAGAACGCTGCGGTGGTGTTGCAGCGCATTGGACACGCCCGATGGCCCTGCGCTTGCAGGACGCCGCCGCGTGGGTGGGTAGGGCTGCGGGCATGGCACAGCGCCGCCGGGGGCAGCCTGGCTTGCCGCCAGCCTTGCGGCTGTGACCAGATGCCGCAGAGTGTGTGCTATCAAAAAAGTAGCTGCTGGCGCTTATCCATTAAGCGCCAGCAGCCATTTTGGCTTGAGGTGTAGCAGCCTCAGTGCCCGGCCCCGAACACTGCCTGCCACAGCGCCAGCACGGCATCGCGCTCGGCTTGCAGGGCAGGGGGCTCGACCTGGGTGGGGGCTTCGTCCAGCCGTGCGCGGTGTTGCACGCGGCGCAGTTCGCGGTAGGCGTTGGCGGCGGCGTGGCCCACGCCTGCGGGCAGCAGGCCCACTTGCTCGGCCCGTTCCAGCAGGGCGATGTTGCCCAGGTTGCCGCGCAGCTCGGGGTGGGCGCCAGATTGCGACAGCACCAGGTACTGCACGGCAAATTCGGCATCGACCATGCCGCCCGGGCTGTGCTTGACCTCGAACATTCCGCCAGGCACCGGATGGGCCGAGCGCACGCGCTCGCGCATGGTCACGATCTCTTCCTTGAGCGCGCTGGCGTCGCGGGCCGAGGTGATGACGGCTTCGCGCACGGCATCAAAGCGGGCCTGCAGCTCGGGGCTGCCCAGCACGAAGCGGGCGCGGGTCATGGCCTGGTGTTCCCAGGTCCAGGCGGTGTTGCTGCCGCGCTGCTGCTGGTAGTTGGCATAGGCCTCAAAGCTGGTCACCAGCAGACCCGAATTGCCGTTGGGGCGCAGCGCGGTGTCGATCTCGTACAGGTCGCCCTCGCCGGTTTTGACGGTGAGCCAGTTGATGAGCTTGCGCACAAAGGCGGCATACACCTCGGGGGCGCGCTCGTCGTCGTCGTCGAACACAAAGACGATGTCCAGGTCGCTGCCGTAGCCCAGCTCTTTGCCGCCCAGCTTGCCGTAGCCAATGATGCCGAACTGCGGCACGTCGCGGTGGCGGTTTTTCAGGCGGTTCCAGCACCACTGGGTGGTGATGCGCAGCACGCTGTCGGCCAGGGCGCTCAGGTCGTCGGCCACTTGCTCGACCGTGATGCGCCCGCCCACATCGCGCGCCAGGGTGCGGAAGGTTTCGGCATGCTGGGCACGGCGCAGCAGGTTCAGCAGGGTCTCGTCGTCGTCTTCACCGGTGGACTGCAGCGACTTGAGCCGCTGCGCCAGTTCGCGTTCAAAGTCGGCCACCACAAAGCGCTCGGCCATCAGCGTGTCGCCCACCAGCTCGTCGATCACGCCGGGGTGCTGCAGCAGGTAGCGGGCGGGCCATTTGGCGGCGCCCAGCAGGGCCAGCAGTTGCTGGTGCACGGGCGGGCGCTCCAGCAGCAGGGCCAGGTAGCTTTCGCGGCGCATCAGGGGTTCGAGCCAGTTGGTCAGGCGCCCGGCAGCTTCCAGGCTGCAGCGGCCTTCGCCCAGCCACTGGGCGGTGCGCTGCACGATGCGGAACAGCCGCGCGCGGGCCTCGTCGCGCAGGTTGGCCACGCGCGGGTTGTTGCGCCACTCGGCCACGCGTTCGCGAAAGTCTTCGGGCAGTTGTTCCAGCAGGCTTTCCAGCTCGGGCGGTGGCGGAGCCGATGCCTTGGGGCCGCCGCAGCCGCCGCCGCTGCACTGCTTTTTCTCGTTGCCGCCCAGCAGGGTGTCGAATTCTTGCGCCACCAGCTCGCGGTGGGCGTCCAGCTCGTGCAAAAAGGCGCAGCAGTCAGGGTAGCCCATGGTGCTGGCAATCCAGGCCAGGTCGTCGTCGCGCGTGGGCAGCACATGGGTCTGCTGGTCGTCCAGGTACTGGATGCGGTGCTCCACCTGGCGCAAGAAAACGTAGGCGCGGGCCATGGCGTCGGCCGTTTCCTGCGGCATCAGCCCGGCTTGGGCCAGGCGCTGCAGGGCCTCCAGCGTGGGGCGGCGGCGCAGTTCGGGGAACTGGCCCCCGCGCACCACCTGCAAGAGCTGTACGGTGAATTCAATCTCGCGGATGCCACCGCGCGAGAGCTTCACGTCGTTGGCGCGCTCGGGGTGGCCCGCGCTGCGCTTGGCGGCGTGGTCGCGGATCTGGCGGTGCAGCGAGCGCAGCGCATCAAACACGCTGTAGTCCAGGTAGCGGCGGAAGACAAACGGCAACACCACCCCGCGCAGGGCCTGTACCTCGGGGCTGCCAATGCAGCTGGTGGGGGCCACCACGCGGCTCTTGAGCCAGGCAAAGCGCTCCCACTCGCGGCCCTGCACCTGCAAATACTCTTCCAGTGCCGACAGCGAGATGGCGGCAGGGCCAGAGTTGCCGTTGGGCCGCAGGGCCAGGTCCACCCGGAAGACAAAGCCGTGCTCGGTGGTGTCGCCCACCAGGCTGTAGATGGCCTTGACGGCGCGGGCGAAGTATTCGTGGTTGGAGATGCGGCCCCGGCCGCCCTCGATGCCTGCGGTGTCACCGTCGTGCTCATACACATAGATCAGGTCGATGTCGCTCGACACGTTCAGCTCGCGCGCGCCCAGCTTGCCCATGCCGATGATCCACAACTGCACCGGCTGGCCCTGCGGGCCCTGGGGGGCGCCGTGGCGGCTGTCCAGCTCTTCACGGGCATGGCGGCAGGCGTGATCCAGGGCCAGTTCGGCCAGCTCGGTCACAGCGCGGGTGATGTCGCCCAGGGGCGCACGCGCTTCGCAGTCCAGGCGGATGAGCCGCTCCATGACCAGTTGCCGCACCGTGCGCAGGGCGCTGGCCATGTCCACACCCCGCGCGCGCAGGGCGGCCATGGCCTCTTCCATCGTGGCCCGGGTGGGTGCGCCCGGCGGCAGCAGGGCCAGGTCCTGCCCATAGCGGCGGTGCAGCCGCTGGAAAAAGCGCGAATGCTCGGCCTGCCCGTCACTGGGAGCAATGGTGGCGCAGGGGGGAAGGGCGGAGGCAATGTTCTGCATGGCAGGCGCGGCGATCGAAGAAGGCGGAAGGCTGGGGGTGGAACACGTCAGGCGCAACAAGGCCTGCAGGCCGGGCGCAAAGTGCCGGTCAGGGGTGGCAGTACGGGCGTAACAGGGGCTAACACGCTGGCAAAAACCTTCCGGAACCGAGCCCCTGGGGGCGGGTCATAATTCCGGCCACCTTCACGCGCAACATGACCGAATCGACCCCTCGCCCCACCCGCTTGCTCAAAATCGTGGCTGGGTTTGCGCGTTGGTCTTTGGGATTGATGCTGGCCCTGTGGTTGTTGCTGGCCATGGCCTGGGGTGCCCTTCATGGCTGGATTGTGCCGCGAATCGGCGAGTTTCGCCCTCAGATCGAGGCGCAAGCCACGCGGGCATTAGGGGTGGCCGTTCGCATCGGCGAAATCTCGGCCCGTTCCGAGGGGTTGATCCCCTCCATCGAACTGCTGGATGTGGCGCTGCTGGACGGCGAAAACCGGGCCGCGCTGCGCCTGCCCCGCGTGGTGGTGTCGTTGTCGCCGCGCTCGCTGCTGCACTGGGGTTTTGAGCAGCTGTATATCGCCTCGCCCGATCTGGACATTCGCCGCGCTGCTGATGGCCGGATTTTTGTGGCCGGCCTGCCCATCTCGCAGGGCACCGGCGACAGCAGTGCGGCCACCGACTGGCTGTTTTCACAAGGCGAGGTGGTGATCCGCGAGGGCACCGTGCGCTGGAACGACGAGATGCGCGGCGCGCCCGAGCTGTCGCTGCAGAAGGTGGATGTGGTGCTGCGCAACGGCAACTGGCGCCACAGCCTGCGCGTGGACGCCACGCCCCCCGAGGCCTGGGGCGACCGCTTCACGCTGGTGGGCATGTTCCGCGCGCCGCTGCTGCGGGTGCGTGACAGCAATTGGCAGCACTGGAACGGGCAGCTGTTTGCCCATTTCTCGCGGGTGGATGTCTCGCGCCTGCGCCACCATGCCGATGTGGGCATTGACGTGGCGCGCGGCCGCGGTGCCCTGCGGGCCTGGGCCGATGTGCAGCGCGGCCAGATCGTGGGCGGCACGGCCGACCTGGCGCTGGCCGACGTGCACGCCACCCTGGGTGCGGGGTTGCAGGCGCTGCAGTTGCCCTCCATCGAAGGCCGCCTGGGGGGGCGCCGCCTGCAGGGGGGCTTTGAATTTTCTACCCAGGGGCTGCAATTTGTGGCTGACGATGGCTTGCACTGGCCGGGTGGCAACCTCAAGCTGCAATACACCGAGGCTTCGGGCAAGGCGCCTGCGCAAGGCGAGTTCCGCGCCGACAAGCTGGACCTGGCCGCGCTGGCCCAGATTGCCAGCCGCCTGCCCCTGTCTTCCGCAGCCCACGATGCCATTGCCACCTATGCCCCCCAGGGCATGGTGCAGGAAATCCAGGCCACCTGGAAAGGGCCGCTCGACGCCCTGCAGCAATACCAGGTGCGGGGGCAGGTGCAGGGCCTCACGCTGGCCGGGGCCGCCCCGAAAGAGGCGAACCGTACGCTGGGCTTGCGCAACGCCAACGCGGAATTTGACCTGAACCAGGCCGGCGGCAAGGCCACGCTGGCCATCGAGGCCGGTGCCCTGGTGCTGCCCGGCGTGTTTGAAGACCCCGTGCTGCCGCTGGACGAATTCGGCGCCAATGTGCGCTGGCAGCTGGAGGGCGAGCGCATTGCGGTGCAGGCCAGCGACATCCACTTTGCCAATGCCGATGCCCAGGGCCAGGCGCGCGTGTCGTGGCACACCAGTGACCCTGCCCGCGCGGCGCATGGCTCGCGCTTTCCGGGCGTGCTGGATTTGTCGGGCACCCTCACCCGGGCCGATGGCACGCGTGTGCACCGCTACCTGCCGCTGAGCATTCCGGCCGAGTCGCGCCGCTATGTCGAGCAGGCGGTGGTGGCGGGGGTGGCCAGCCATGTGGATTTCAAGGTCCGGGGCGACCTGCACGACATGCCCTTCAACGACCCCAAGCGGGGCGACTTCCGCATCGCCGCGAAGGTGAAGGACGTGACCTATGCCTACGTGCCGCCCAGCCTGCAGCCGAACGAAGCGCTGCGCTGGCCGGCGCTCACGCAGCTGGCGGGCGAGCTGATCTTTGAGCGCTCGTCCATGCAGGTGAAGGGGGCGACAGGCACCTTCATGGGGCTGCCGCAAACGCGCCTGACCAAGGTGGAGGCGCAGATTCCCAACCTGGATCGCACCGTGGTGGGGGTGAACGCCGAGGCGCGGGGGCCGCTGTCTGAAATGCTGGGCCTCATGGCCACCTCGCCTCTGGCGCGCATGACGGGCAACGCCCTGGCCCAGGCCAGCGGCACCGGCAATGCCGAGCTGCAATTGCGGCTGAGCCTGCCGATCAGCGAAATTGACAAATCCAAGGTGCAGGGCAGCGTGACGCTGGCGGGCAACGAGGTGCGCATCACCCCCGACACGCCCGCCCTGAGCCGTGCGCGGGGCGTGGTGCAGTTTTCCGACACGGGCTTCACCCTGAGCGGGGTGCAGGCCCGCGCGCTGGGCGGCGATGTGCGGCTGGAAGGCGGCATGCGCGCCCTGCCTGCCGGGGCGCCGCCGTCGGAGGCCGCCATCCAGCTGCGCGCGCAGGGCGTGGCCACAGCCCAGGGGCTGCAGCAAACCCCTTCGCTGGGGTTTGTGTCGCAACTGGCGCAAAGCGCCACCGGCAGCGCGCCCTACAGCCTGGCGCTGTCGTTCCGCCGTGGGGTGCCCGAGCTGCAGGTCAACACCACCCTGCAGGGCATGGCGCTGAACCTGCCCGCACCCCTGGGCAAGACGGCCGACGCCCAGCAGCCCCTGCGCTATGAACAAATGGTGGCGCGCGAATCCCTGGTGCCCGTTGCCGCCGGGGCCACGCCGCCGCCGCTGCGCGATCAGGTCACGCTGGACCTGGGCAGCATCGGGTCGGCCACTTACCTGCGCGATTTGGCTGGCACCCAGCCCCGGGTGCTGCGCGGCTCGATGGGCGTGGGCCTGCCGGCCGGTGAATCTGCGCCGGTGGTGGCCGAGGGCGTGGCCGCCAACATCCGGCTGGGCCGGGTGGATGTGGATGCGTGGGAGCGTCTGTTGACCCAGTCCACCAGCGCACCCGGCAGTGCTGCAGGTGGGGCTGCTGGCGGTGCACGCCCCGGCGCCACCGCCGTGATGGGCCCCGGCCCGGCTCCGTCCCCGGCCATGGACTACCTGCCCAACGTGGTGGCCCTGCGCGCCACCGAGCTGTCGGCCCAAGGCCGCACCCTGCACAACCTGGTGGCCGGTGGGCTGCGCGAAGGCAACCTCTGGCGTGCCAACCTGGACGCCTCCGAACTCAACGGCTATGTGGAGTTTCGCCAGCCCACATCGGGCGACATGGGCAATGGCCGCCTGTTTGCGCGCCTGTCGCGCCTGAGCATGCCGCAGAGCGAAGCCACGCAGGTGGAGAACCTGCTGGCCGAGCAACCGGGCTCGCTGCCCGCGGTGGACGTGGTGGTGGACGACTTCGAACTGCGCGGCCGCAAGCTCGGTCGCATCGAGATCGAAGCCCAGAACCGCAGCGCCGAAGGCGCTCAGCGAGAGTGGCGCCTGGGCAAGTTCAACATCACCACGCCTGAAGCCAGCCTGACCGCCACGGGCAACTGGGCCTTGCTGAGCCGTGCCCGGGGTGTGGCCGAGCCGCGCAGCCCCGAGCGGCGCACGGCGCTCAACTTCAAGCTCGACATCCGCGACTCGGGCGACCTGCTGGCCCGGTTTGGCATGGTCAATGTGGTGCGCCGGGGCAAAGGGCGCATGGAAGGGCAGGTGGGCTGGATTGGCGCGCCGTTCAGTCCTGACTTTCGCACCATGGCCGGGCAGGTCAACCTCAACATCGAATCCGGGCAGTTTCTGAAGGCTGACCCGGGCCTGGCCAAGCTGCTCAGTGTGCTCAGCCTGCAGTCCCTGCCGCGCCGCCTCTCGCTCGATTTCCGGGATGTGTTCAGTGAAGGCTTCGCGTTCGATTTTGTGCGCGGCGACATGCTGATCGACCAGGGCGTGGCCTCCACCAACAACCTGCAGATGAAGGGCGTGAACGCTGCCGTGCTGATGGAAGGCAAGGCCGACATCGAGAAGGAAACCCAGGACCTGCGTGTGGTGGTGGTGCCCGAGATCAACGCCATGACGGCATCGCTGGTGGCCACAGCCATCAACCCGGTGGTGGGGCTGGGCAGTTTCCTGGCGCAGGTGTTCTTGCGCGGCCCGCTGATCGGGGCTGCCACGCAGGAGTTCCACATTGACGGGGGCTGGGCCGACCCCCGCGTGGTGCGCGTGCCCCGCCGCGGCCGCGAGGCCACGGCACCCGCGCAAGGTGCCAGCGGTTCCGGCCCCGCAGCGCCAGGGCCGCAAAATGCCACGCCTGAGCCCCCTCGCACCGGAGACCCCTCATGATGAAAGTCGCTGCGATCCAGATGGTGTCTGGCCCCCGGCCCGAAGACAACCTGGCCACCGCCCGCGGTCTGCTGGAACAGGCCGCGCAGGCCGGTGCCGAACTGGCCGTGCTGCCCGAGTACTTCTGCGCCATGGGCCTGCGCGATACCGACAAGCTCGCCTACCAGGAGAGCTGGGGTGAGGGCCCCATCCAGAATTTCCTGGCCCGCACCGCGCGCGAACTGGGGCTGTGGATTGTGGGCGGCACCCTGCCCCTGCGCACCACCGACCCCCAGCGCGTGCGCAACACCACGCTGGTGTTTGCGCCAGATGGCCGCTGCGTGGCCCGCTACGACAAGATCCACCTCTTCTGGTTTGACAACGGACGCGAGCAGTTCCATGAAGGCCGCGTGATCGAAGCGGGCGACAACGCTCCGGTGCAGTTCGACCTGCCCGCGCGCGACGGCCACCGCTGGCGCGTGGGCTTGTCGGTGTGCTACGACCTTCGTTTTCCCGAGCTGTTCCGCGCCCATGCCCGCGCGGGTGCGGATGTGTTGCTGGTGCCCAGCGCCTTCACCCATGTCACCGGCCAGGCGCATTGGGAAGTGCTGCTGCGCGCCCGCGCCATCGAGAACCTGGCTTACGTGGTGGCACCCGCCCAGGGCGGTGTGCATGAAAACGGCCGCCACACGTGGGGCCAGAGCCTGGTGGCCGACCCCTGGGGCCAGGTGCTGGCGCAGCAGGCCCAGGGCCCCGGCGTGGTGCTGGCCGACCTGGATCCCGAGCGGCTGCGCAGCGTGCGCCAGCAGTTGCCGGCCCTCACCCACCGCGTTTTATGAGCACCATTTCGCGCGCCATCTGGCGCCGCTGGCGCAGCGCATGGCGGCGCTGGTCGCTGTGGACCGCCCTGATCGCCCTGGTGGTGTCCATGCTGGTCACCATGGTGTGGCTCGCGGGGCGGTACGAAGCCAGCCAGGTGCAAACGCGGCTGGAGCGTGATGCGGCCGATGCCGTCTCTGATGTGCGCGTGGCGCTGAACCGCAACCTGCAGAGCCTGCAGGCCCTGCACGCGTCTGACCCCGGCCTGTTGGCATGGGAGGTGGAGGCGGCCGAACTGCTGCGCCTGCAGCGCGAACTGGTGCGCCTTGAATGGCGCGACAACGCCATGCGCCTGCGCACCCATGTGCAAACGCCCTACCGCGCCCTGATGTGGGACCGGGGCATGCGCGAGAACAACCATTCGGAAGCCAACCAGGCGTGCAGCACCGCGCGGCGCCTGAGCGCCCCTGCGTATTCCGGCAGTTACTACCAGCCTCACGCAGACGGGCTCGGCTCCGAGTTGATGGAGCTGTGCTTGCCCCTGAGCGTCAACGGGCGTGCATCGGGCTTTTTGATCGCCACCTATTCGCTGCAATCGGTACTGGCCGACATGGTGGGTGCCAGCCTCACGCGCAGCCAGGAAGCCTCGTTCACCGAACCAGACGGCACCCGCCTGGCCGTGCTGGGCGCCTCGCGCCGGGGCACGCGCATGTTCACCGCGCAGCAGCTGCTGGACCTGCCTGGCACTACGCTGGTGTTGCGCCTGGACACCTGGCACACCGCGCCCAGCGTGTTCCCGAACGTGCTCACGGCCCTGGTCACGGCCATGTCGATCGCGCTGGTCACGGTGGTGGGCGTGCTGGTGCGCGACAACCGACGCCGCCTGCGCGCCGAGCGCGACCTGGGCGATGCGCTGGCGTTTCGCAAGGCCATGGAAGACTCGCTGGTCACCGGCCTGCGCGCGCGCGACCTGCAAGGCCGCATCACCTACG
>VFQO010001905.1_pt1 | contig 14319 bp, 15 predicted proteins | sample 3512331 | NCBI WGS metagenome assembly VFQO01 (sample SAMN10412371, study PRJNA504923) | tailings metagenome | isolation source: Replicate 3 from Balatoc abandoned mine | place: Philippines: Itogon, Benguet | collected 2017-08-28
GGGCCAAGCCGTCGCGCCCGGGCAGGCGCACGTCGGAGATCACCAGTTGCGGGCGTTCGATCTCGAGCTGCGCGAGCGCCGCCTCGGCCGAGCCTACCGCCGTGACGTGGTAGCCCGCAGCGCCCAGGCGCATGGAGAGCAGGCGCAGCATGTCGGCGTCGTCGTCAACCACGAGCAGGCGCGCGCGGGGGGTGGTCGGCTCGTTCATGGTGCTGCCGGCCGCGCCGGTGCGCGGTTGTTCAGGCTGCGCTCGATGGCACGCATCGCCTCCAGCCGTTCGTTGAGCTGTTCGATGCGGCGCTGCTGCTCGCGCAGTTGTTGCGCCTGGCGATCCAAGGCTTCCTCCAGCTTGCGCTGCTCCATGAGCCGCTGCGCGATCAACCGGGCCAGCGGGCGGTAGGGTGTGGCGTCGGTGGACGTGTTCGCCGCCACCCGCTGCAGCAGACCCAGCGCGCGCGCGGTCTCCACCGGCTGGTTGCTGTGCATGAGCGCCACGGCCAGTTGCATCTGGCGCAGCGGCTGGCTACCGGGTTCGCCCAGCGCGGCGATTTCCAGCCCGAGCTCGGCAGGGGTGAGGGTACGCACGCGATCGGCATAGCGCAGCACGGTCGCCGTGGCCTCTTGTGTACCCACGCTGTCGATGTTGGTCACCACCAGCGAGGGCGTCGCCGCCTTGGGGGCGGGCGTCGCCGCATCCGGCGTGCTGGCTGCCGGTGCGGGCGTGGATGCCTCGGCTGGCGCCGCGGGGGTGCTGGCCACGGCCAGTGCGGGCGCGGGTGGTGCTGTCAGCGGCGTGACGGCGCAGGCACTGGTGAGCGTGCAAAGCGCCAGCGCGCCCCGCAACCGCCATGCGGCGCCGGGCAGCAGATGGCGCGCCGCAGCGCGCAGAGGTTCATACGACATGAGGCAACTCGATGCGGAAATGTGCGCCCCTGGGTCCCTCGAGCAACTCGATGCGGCCGCCGTGGGCGACGATGTATTCATGGACGATGGACAGACCGATGCCGGTGCCGCGCACCGCGCCCTCGGGCTGACGCTCGCCCCGGTAGAAAGGTTCGAAAACCCGGTCGCGATCGGCCGGCGCCACGCCCGGGCCCTGATCGATGATGTCGATGCTCACACGCGCGGGCAGGCTCGACAACACCAGGCGGATGGTGCCACCGTGCGGCGAGAAGCGAATGGCGTTGAGCAGCAGGTTTCCCACGGCCGAGGCCATCTTCTCGCGATCCACCGGCACGTGCACCGCATCGCCTTCGACGCGCACCGCGAGTGCGTGCGACTGCCAGTGCAGGCGTTGCGCCTCGACCTGCTCCTCCAGCAGCGCGCGCAGGTCGGTCCGCTCGCGCTTGAGCTGGCGCGCCTCGAACGCTGCCGCGTTGAAGCGCAGCAGCGCCTCGATCTGGGATTGCAGCACCTGCGTGTTGTGCTGCAGGATGTTCACCACCTCGGCCTGGCTCGGGTTCAGCGGTCCGGCCACGCCGTCGCCCAGCACCGCCACGCCCTCGCTCAGCGACGCCAGCGGCGTCTTGAGCTCGTGCGAGATGTGGCGAAGAAAGCGCGCCTTGTCGGCGTCGAGTTCTGTCAGGCGCAGTCGCAGCCAGTCGAGCTGCTGGCTCACGCGGCGCACGTCCTTGGGGCCGCGGATGTCGATGGGCTGGTCGAGCCGGTTCTCGCCCAGCGCCACGATGGCGCGCTCCAGGCGCTGGAACGGCTTGGCCAGCCAGATGCCGAAACCCAGCGCCATCAGGGCCGCGAGCAAGATCGAGCCGGTCACGATCTGCGTGAGCTGCTGGCGGCTGCGCTCGAAGCCGGCCTGCAGCGCCTCGTTGCGGCCCGCGATGATGGACTGCACCTTCTGCGCGATCGCCGCACTGTGGCCATCGAGTTCGCGAAAGGCGCGCGCCACCTCGCGCTCGCGGTCCAGTGCCGTCTCGGTGGGGCCCTCGAGCAGGTCACTCACCACATCGATCTGGCGCCGCCAGGGTTGAGCGAATTCTGCCGGCAGTTCGTTGTCCTGCAAGCGCCCGAGGATGTCGCGCGCGTGGCCGGCGGCCTCGGTGAAGCGTTGGCGCAACTGGCGATCGCCCAGCACCAGCGACTGGCGCGCCGCGCGCTCCATGGTCAGGCTGCGCTCGGAGAGCGATTGCGCCGCGGTGGACAGCGCGATGGCCTGGGCTGTGCCCTCGCGGCTTTGCGCCAGCAGCGTCTCGAGCGAGAACAGCGCGCGCACCGCCGCGGCGCCGAGCAAGGCGCCGATCAGCACGAAGGCGACCAGCAGCAGCTGCTGGAACGACAGCGAGGACGGTCTCACGCGCGCGGGTTCAGGCGGTTTCGCGCACCAGCACCTCGCCGCGCAGCGAGTGCGGCAGCGCCTGGGTGATGCGCACGTCGATCATCTGACCCACCAGCCGGACGCCGTTCGGGCCACCGTCGAAGTTGACGATGCGGTTGCACTCGGTGCGGCCCATGAGTTCCGCGGCGCCATCTTTGCCGGGTCGGCGCGACGGCCCTTCCACCAGGATGCGCTGCACCGTGCCTTCGCGGCTGGCGCTGATGCGCCGCACGTTGGCCTCGATGGTGGCCTGCAGGTGCTGCAGGCGCTTGAGCTTCACCTCGTGCGGCGTGTCGTCGGCCAGGTTGGCGGCCGGCGTGCCCGGGCGCGGGCTGAAGATGAAGGAGAAGCTGCTGTCGAAGCCGATGTCCTCGATCAGCTTCATCATCTTGTTGAAGTCGTCCTCGGTCTCGCCGGGGAAGCCTACGATGAAGTCGCTGCTCATCGAGATGTCGGGGCGGATCGCGCGCAGCTTGCGGATCGTGCTCTTGTATTCCATGGCGGTGTAGCCGCGCTTCATGGCCATGAGGATGCGATCCGAGCCGTGCTGAACCGGCAGGTGCAGGTGGTTCACGAGTTTCGGGATCTTCGCGTAGGCCTCGATCAGGCGTGGCGTGAACTCGTTGGGGTGGCTGGTGGTGTAGCGGATGCGCTCGATGCCCGGCACTTCGGCCACGTACTCCAGCAGCAGCGCGAAGTCGGCGATCTCGGTCGTGTCGCCCATGGCGCCGCGGTAGGCGTTCACGTTCTGGCCCAGCAGCGTCACTTCTTTCACGCCCTGGTCGGCCAGGCCGGCGATTTCCACCAGCACGTCGTCGAAGGGGCGGCTCACCTCCTCGCCGCGGGTGTAGGGCACCACGCAGTAGCTGCAGTACTTGGAGCAGCCTTCCATGATGGAGACGAAGGCCGAGGCGCCTTCCACCTTGGCCGGCGGCAGGTGGTCGAACTTCTCGATCTCGGGGAAGCTGATGTCCACCTGCGGCTTCGCCTGTTGCGCGCGCTTGGCCAGCAGCTCGGGCAGGCGGTGCAGGGTCTGCGGGCCGAACACGACGTCAACGAACGGGGCACGCTGGATGATGGCGTCACCCTCCTGGCTCGCCACGCAGCCGCCGACGCCGATCAGCACCCCCTTTTGCTTGAGGTGCTTCACGCGGCCGAGGTCGGAGAACACCTTTTCCTGCGCCTTCTCGCGCACCGAGCAGGTGTTGAACAGGATGAGATCGGCCTGCTCGGGGTCGTCGGTGGGTTCGTAGCCTTCGGCGGCGTTGAGCACGTCGGCCATCTTGTCCGAGTCGTACTCGTTCATCTGGCAGCCGAAGGTCTTGATGAAGACTTTCTTTTGGGTCATGGCAATGGCTCCTGTGGGCGCGCGGGCACCCAGGGCGCGCCCGGCGGCGGGCGCTGGTCGATCGGCGATCAGTTGGGGGTGGCCGGGGCCGGCAGCGTGCGTGCCGTGGCCGCGCCTTGCTGCGATTCGAAGGTGAAGTTGCGCTCGACACCGTAGCCGGGGCGCTTTTCCTTCTTTTCCTCGGCGGTGAGGATCCAGGCCTGCGTCACCTGTCCGCGGCGGTCGAGCAGGTAGTTGACCGTGATCTCGCGGTTGAGCAGCGAGGCTGGCCGCACCAGGCGGTTGCCTTCGTCGAGCACGCGCGCGCCAGGCGACAGACGCGTGACGCGATCGTCCATCTCGAGGTAGGGCGGCTGCTTGACGGTCATCTCGCCGCGCAGGGCTTCGCGGGGAAAGTTGCGCGTCGATCCCTGGGCCTGGGCGTGCGTGGCGCCGGCCAGGGCCAGGGTGAGCAGCAGGGGGGTGAGGCAGCGGTTCATGGTGTAGATCCAGAGGCTGGTCGGGGTCGCGATTGTCTCATGGGGGTGGGCGCTCGCTGCGCGCCGCGCGGAGTGCGTGAGCCCCCGCCGGTCAGCGCCAGCGCTGCGGCTCCAGGCTCACGCTGCCGCGCTCGCCGCTGAGTGTGAGCACGCCTTCAAGCACCGTGGCCTGCAACTGCATGCTGCGCTCGGCCAGGGCCGCCAGCGCCGGGGCGGCATCGGCAGGTATGCGCCACACCTGCAGCTTGTCCAGGCGGGTGAGCTTGTTCTCGATGCCGCGCCACCAGACCTCGGCCGCGCTGCCGAAGGGATAGACGCGCACCGCGTCGGCCTGGCCGCAGGCCTTGGCCAGGGGTTTGTCCTCAGGCTGGCCGACCTCCACCCACAGGCGCTTGCGGCCGGTGAAGTCGGTGAGGTGCAGGTCGGGGTCGTCCGGGTCGGAGAGCCCCGCGCCGAACACCAGAATGCCGTCTCCGCCGCAGGTGTCGACCAGCTCGTGCGCGTTGAGCGCGAGCGCGGCCAGGCGCACCATCATGCGTTCGTCGGTCTCGCTCGGGTGGCGTGCCAGGGTGAGGGCGTGGTCGGCGTAGTACCCGTGGTCGATGTCGGCGATCTGCAGATTCGCCTTGAAGACGGTGGACTTGAGGGCCATGGCGCGTGGGGTCTGCTGCGGGCGGGGCAATGAAAAAGGCGGGCTCCGTTGCCGGAGCCCGCCTCGAATCTGGTGGCGATAGGTGGACTTGAACCACCGACATCAGCATTATGAATGCTGCGCTCTAACCAACTGAGCTATATCGCCGAAGCCGCGCATTATAGCCCAAGCCGGAAACCCTCAAGTGTTCTTGAACACCGCCTTGCGCTTGTTCACGAAGGCGTCCATGCCTTCCTTCTGGTCGTCGGTGGCGAACAGGGCATGGAACATGCGGCGCTCGAACATCACGCCGTCGGACAGACTGCCCTCGAACGAACGGTTCACCGATTCCTTGGCCGCCATCACCGCGATCTGCGAGAAATCGCAGATCGTGAGGGCGGCGCCCAGGGCTTCGTCCATCAGCTTGTCCAGCGGCACCACGCGGCTCACCAGCCCGGCGCGTTCGGCCTCGGTGGCGTCCATCATGCGGCCGGTGAGGGCCATGTCCATGGCCTTGGACTTGCCCACCGCGCGCGGCAGGCGCTGCGTGCCGCCGGCGCCCGGGATGATGCCGAGCTTGATCTCGGGCTGCCCGAACTTCGCGTTGTCGGCCGCGATGATGAAGTCGCACATCATGGCCAGCTCGCAGCCGCCGCCCAGGGCAAAGCCGCTCACCGCCGCGATCACCGGCTTGCGCACGCTGCGGATGGTTTCCCAGTTGCGGGTGATGTAGTCGCCCTTGTAGACGTCGGCGAAGGTGTAGGTGGCCATGGCGCCGATGTCGGCGCCCGCCGCGAAGGCTTTTTCGCTGCCGGTGACGATCATGCAGCCGATGTTCTCGTCGGCGTCGAAGGCCTTGAGTGCGGCGCCCAGCTCGTCCATGAGCTGGTTGTTCAACGCGTTGAGCTGTTTGGGGCGGTTCAGCGTGACGATGCCGACGCGGCCTTCGGTGCGCACGGTGATGCATTCGGGGGCGGTGCTCATGGAATCTCCTCGGGGGTTTTCGGGTGCCAGCCGGGCACTATAGCGGGCCAAGCCCTACGGGTATTCATTAGCCGACCGATCGGTTGGCTAATGGTAAATTGCCGATCGAGAACCACCCACCGAGGAGACACGATGAGCCCTGCCCACGAGGCCAGCACCGTGGTGTACGAAGAGCGCGGGGCCGTCGCCCTGCTCACGCTCAACCGACCCGACGCCCTCAACAGCTTCACGCGGGCCATGCACCGCGACCTGTGGGCGGCGCTCGACCGCGCCGAGGCCAACGCCGCGATCCGCGCCCTGGTGATCACCGGCGCCGGGCGCGGCTTCTGCGCCGGCGCTGATCTGGCCGAGTTCGATTTCGAGCCCGGGCCCGACCTCGTGCAGCGTGCCGACCCCGGTCCGGTGATCGAGCAGGCCTTCAACCCCACGGCGCGGCGCCTGATGGGCCTGCGCATGCCCACCATCGCCGCCGTCAACGGCGTGGCCGCGGGCGCGGGCGCCTCGCTGGTGATGTGCTGCGACATCGCGATCGCGGCGCCGAACGCGAGCTTCATCCAGGCGTTCAGCAAGATCGGCCTGATCCCCGATGCCGGTGGCAGCTGGCTGCTGGTGGAGCGCCTGGGCCTGGCGCGTGCCATGGCGCTGGCCATGACGGGCGACAAGCTGCCTGCCGCGCAGGCGAAAGAGTGGGGAATGATCTGGGACGTGGCCGAGGACAGCGTGGCCGCGGCGCTGGCCATGGCCGACAAGCTGGCCGCCATGCCCACGCAGGCGCTGGTGGCTACGCGCCACCTGCTGCGCGACGCTGCCACGCGCAGCTTCAGCGCGCAGCTCGACGTCGAGCGCGACACGCAGTCGGCGCTGGGCCGCACGCACGACTACATCGAGGGCGTGATGGCGTTTCGCGAAAAGCGCCCGGCACGCTTCAAGGGCGCGTGATGACGCCGCAGGAACGCGCCCGCAAGGTGGGCGAGGCCATGTTCGCCAACGACGTGGCCAGCAAGGACACCATGGGCATGGAACTGCTGGCCTGCGAGCCCGGCCGCGCCGTGATGCGCATGGTTGTCAAGCCGCTGCACTTGAACGGCCACCAGATCTGCCACGGCGGCTTCATTTTCACGCTGGCCGACTCCACCTTTGCCTTCGCCTGCAACAGCCACAACCGCAATGCCGTGGCCGCGGGCTGCAGCATCGAGTTCCTGCGCCCCACGCACGCGGGCGACGTGCTCACCTGTGAAGGCCTTGAGCAGACGCTCTCGGGCCGCCACGGCATCTACGACATGAAGGTCACCAACCAGCGCGGCGAGGTGGTGGCGCTGTTTCGCGGCAAGAGCGCGCAGATCGCCGGCACCGTGTTTCCCGAAGAGGACCCGTCATGACCAACCTGCCCCTGGAGCCGATCGAAAAGGCCGGCATCGACGAATTGCGCGCGCTGCAGCTCAAGCGCCTGCGCGCGACGTTGCAGCACGCGTATGCCAACTCGCCGGTCTACCGCGCCAAGTTCGACGCCGCGGGCGTGCACCCCGACGACTGCCGCAGCCTGGACGATCTGGCGAGGTTTCCCTTCACCACCAAGGCCGACCTGCGCGACAACTACCCCTTCGGCATGTTCGCGGTGCCGCGCGAGCGTTGCGCGCGCATCCACGCCAGCAGCGGCACCACCGGCAAGCCCACGGTGGTGGGCTACACGTTGAAGGACATCGACACCTGGGCCACGGTGGTGGCGCGCAGCATCCGCGCCAGCGGCGCGCGCCGGGGTGATCTGGTGCACGTGAGCTACGGCTACGGCCTGTTCACCGGTGGCCTGGGTGCGCACTACGGCGCCGAAAAACTCGGCCTCACGGTGGTGCCTTTCGGCGGGGGGCAGACCGAGCGCCAGGTGCAGCTGATCCAGGACTTCCGGCCCGACATCATCATGGTCACGCCGAGCTACATGCTCGCCATCGCCGATGAGTTCGAGCGCCAGGGACTGGATCCGCGCGAGAGCAGCCTGCGCATCGGCATCTTCGGCGCCGAGCCCTGGACCAACGACATGCGGCTGGCGATCGAGCAGCGCGTGGGCATCGACGCGGTCGATATCTACGGCTTGAGCGAGGTGATGGGCCCGGGCGTGGCCAACGAATGCGTGGAGACCAAGGACGGCCCGACGATCTGGGAAGATCATTTCTATCCCGAGATCATCGACCCCGAGACCGGGCACGTGCTGCCCGATGGCGAGTTGGGCGAACTGGTGTTCACCAGCCTCACCAAGGAAGCGCTGCCCATCATCCGCTACCGCACGCGCGACCTCACGCGGCTGCTGCCGGGAACCGCACGCACCATGCGCCGCATGGAGAAGATCACCGGCCGCAGCGACGACATGATGATCGTGCGCGGCGTGAACGTCTTCCCGACCCAGATCGAGGAACTCATCCTTCGCCACACCGCGCTGACCGCTCACTACCAGTGCGTGCTCACGCGCCAGGGGCCGATGGATTGCCTGGCCGTGCGCGTGGAGACCCGTCCCGGCCTGGACCCGCAATCTGCCGAGGCGCAGGCCGCCGCCCGGGCCCTGCAGCACGACGTGAAGACCTTCGTGGGCACCAGCATCGAAGTCGAGCTCAAAGCCGAAGGGGGCGTGGAGCGCAGCCAGGGCAAGGCCAAGCGCGTCGTGGACCTGCGGCCACGCTGAGCCGGCGGCGGTCGCCCGGGGCGTGACGCCTGTCACCCCGGCAGCTGTCACTGGGGCCAAACCCGCTGTTCATTTCCCACCCGCTGTGGATACAGTCGCGCGCAAAGGTTGGGAAGCCATGGACAAGCAAACCGTCTTTGTCAAAACGGAACAGGGCCGCGACGCCCTCACGAGCCGCCCCGCCGGTCTGGGGCCGCGGCTGCGCTCGCTGTTGATCATGGTCGACGGCAAGCGTAGCGTGGGCGAGCTCGACAAGATGCTGGGCAGCGATGGCGCGGCCGCGCCGCTGCTGGAGCAGCTGGCGGCCGAGGGCTGGATCGAAGGCGGTGCTCCGGCAGCGCCCCCACCGACGGCGGCGCCTGCCGCGACCGCCGTCGCCGTGGCCGAGGGACCGGCCACCCTGCCACCGCCCACGGCCGATGCCTTGCCGTTTCCCGAGGCGCGTCGCCTCGTGGTGCGCTTCATCAACGATCAGCTCGGCCCCATGGGCGAGCCGCTGGCCATCAAGGTGGAAGGCTGCAAGAGCGCCACGGAACTGCTGGCCATGCTGCCGCGCATCCGCGACGGCCTGCGCAACTTCAAGAACGCGGCCACCGTGGCCCAGTTCGATCAGGACGTCGCGCCGCGCCTGCCGGCGCTCTGAGCCGGCGCGTTGTCGCCCAGCCACGCGCTCAGGCGGGTGGCATCGCCCACGGACAGGCGCAGGGTGTGCTGCTCGGCGGGCCACTGCAGCGGCAGGCGAAGCAACTGGCGGTCTCGCGAGACCAGGGCCGTGAGGCGCGTGCGGGTGCCGCGCAGCGCCTGCACCTCGTCGAGCCGCTGGACCCGCCAGGCCTCTGGCGTGCCGCCCCGGCGCGCCGGGGCAAACTCCACGCCCAGCCATTCGTCACCGGCGGCCAGGCCGGCTGCCTCGCCAGCGCCGCCGCGCAGCACGTTCTTCACCACCAGCGCGCCGCCGGCCTCGCTCACGCGCAGGCCGAGCTGCTGCGCCAGCGGTGCGGGCTCGTGCTGTACCTTGACGCCGTGCGCCAGCAGCAGTGGCTCTAGCGGCAACTCGTCGGTGCCGTGCACCCAGGCGTCGAGCTCGGCGTCGAAGGCGCGCCCGCCGAGCTGGCGCAACACGCTGCGGACATCGCGTTCGCGCATGGGGCCGGCCTCGCAGCGCCGCCAAAGCGCGCGCATCGCGGTGTCGAGCGAGGCGGCGCCCTCGCGGCGCAGCGTGAGGTCCAGCGCCAGTGCGACCAGCGAGCCCTTGGTGTAGTAACTCACCGTCGCATTCGGCGTGTTCTCGCCCACGCGGTAGTACTTGGTCCAGGCATCAAAGCTGGCCTGTGCCACGCTTTGCACGAGGCGCCCGGGCGTCTGGCGCACCTGGTTGATGTTCTTGGCGGCCAGTTGCAGGTACACGGCATCGTCGATCAATCCGGCGCGGCGCAGGATCAGGTCGTCGTAGTAGCTCGTGAAGCCTTCGAAGAACCACAGCAGCTCCGTGTGGTTCTCGCGGTCGTAGTCGTAGCGCGCGAACTCGGCGGGGCGCAGGCGCTTGACGTTCCAGGTATGAAAGTACTCGTGGCTGATGAGCCCGAGCAGCGTGGTGTAGCCGTCCGTGGCCTTGAGCGCCACCGGCCTGGCCGCACCGTCGCGTCGTGCTGGCAATTCGCTGCGCTGGCAGATCAGCGCGGTGCTGTTGCGGTGCTCCAGACCGCCATAGCCGTCGCCGCTGGCGTGCAGCATGAAGACGTAGCGCTCGAAGGGCGGTGCGCCATCACCGTGCCAGAAGGCAATGTGGGCTTCGCAGATGCGTCGCGTGTCCTCGATCAGCCGTTCTGTATCGACCCAGTCGCCCGCGCCCGTCATCACGAATCGGTGCGGCACGCCCCCGGCGATGAAGTCGGCGCTGAAGAAGCGGCCGAGCGTGACCGGGCAATCGGCCAGCTCGTCGTAGTCGGCCGCCCGGTAGAGGCCCCAACCCTGCTCGTCCACGCGTTGCGGCACCAGGCCGGTGGCCACGCACCAGCCGTCGGGTGAGCCGCCTCGCGTGACCTCCAGCGCATGCGGCAGTTCCTCCTGGCCGAGCACGCGCAGGCACAGGCTGGTGGCGTTGAAGAAGCCGCGGGTGGCGTCGAGCCAAGCGGTGCGCACCGAGGCATCCAGCGCGTAGACCCGGTAGCGCAGTTCCAGCGGGTCGCCCGCTTGTGTGTCGACCTGCCAGCGGTGTTTGTCGAGCTGGCGCACGGCCACTTCGCGGCCACCTTGCCAGGCGCGCAGGTCCTGCAGGTGCTGCGAGAACTCGCGCACGAGGTAGCTGCCGGGAATCCACACCGGCAGCGCCACGCGCTGGGCCCGCGCCGGTTCGGCCACGCTCAGCGTGACGTCGAACAGGTGGGTGTGGGGATCGGCGGCGGCCACGCGGTACTGAACCGGGGCCTGGCTGGCGTGGCGCCGTTGGCGGGTGGGCATCAGGTCGCTCCCGCGGCGATGAAGCAGGACAGCGCGGCCACCATCGACAAGCGCCAGCGCAGGGTGAGCCAGGCGCGCAGGCCAGCGGCAACGTACAAGCGCCGGTCAACGCCGTAGCAGACGATCAGCAGCAGGCCCAGCCACGGCAGCGCTGCGTGCGCCGGCATCAACAGCGCGGGCCAGGCGAGCAGGCTGGGCGCAACGCCCCAGGCGAGGTGCCCGGTGGTGGCCAGCCCTTGTGCCATGGCCACGCCCCAATGAATGCCGCCCAGGAACGACACGATCAAGGCGCCGTATCCCACCAGGGCCAGCGCCACCCAGGCGCCGGGGTCGGGGGGCACCAGCCACAGCACGAGGGCCAGACCCACGAAGGGCACAAGACCGCCGGCACCCAGGGCCTGGGCCAGGGCTGGCGGTTTCGCGCCGTCGTCGCGCAGGGGGGATTGCCCGGGGCGGGTAGCGGCAGCGGTCATCGCGCCCGGGCTTCCTTCAGCATGGCTTCGAAGCGCTCGGCCGGGATGTAGCCGGGCACGCGCGTGTCGTTGGCGAAGATCAGCGTGGGCGTGCCGTTGATGCCATGGCGCGCGGCCAGGCGACCATTGCGCTCGATCGCTGTCGTGTCGCACTGGGCGGGCTCGGGCGGCTGCTGGTTCAGCATCCAGTTGCTGTAGGTCCTGGCGCGGTCCTTCGCGCACCAGATGCGGCGCGATTTTTCCAGCGAATCGGGGCCGAGCACGGGGATCAGGAAGATGTGCACGGTCACGTCATCGAGCTTGGCCATTTCCTGGTGCAGCTTCTTGCAGTAGCCACAGTTCGGGTCTTCGAATGCCGCCACCTGGCGCGTGCCCTTGCCCTTGACGATCTTGAACGCGTCCTTGAAAGGCAGGTCCTTGAAGGCCACGGCATTGAGCTTTTCCAGCCGTTCTTCGGTGATGTTGGTGCGCGTCTTCGTGTCGATGATCGGACCCAGCATGACGTAGCTGCCGCTGTCATCGGTGTAGAAAAGCCGGTTGCCGCTCACGCGCACTTCCCACAGGCCGGGGAAGGGCGTCTTGCTGATCTCCTCGATGGCCGGCATGTCGGGCAGGCGCTCCGCCAGGTTCTTGCGGATGGTGGCTTCCTGGGCGCTGGCGGCCAGTGACAAGCCGGCCATCAGGCCGAGCAACAGGGTCTTGAGGGTCTTCATCGGGCGTGGGCCGGGTTCGTGGGCATCGAAAAGGGGTTCAGAGCGACAGGCCCATGGCCTGGCGGGCAAACCAGCGTTTGAGGGGGCCGCTGCGGTCGAAGCCGGACAGGCCCCGGTTGCGCAGCAACTGCACGCGGCTGTCGGCCAGACCGAACAGCGAGAACAGCCCGTCCGTCACCCAGGCCATGGCCTGCACGTCGGCGGCACGGGCCCGCTCGTAGCGTCTGAGCAGTTTCGGGTCGTCGAGTTCGCGCCAGTATTCGCGCGCGTGCAGCACACGGGCCAGTTCGGCCGCATCGGCCAGGCCAAGGTTGAGGCCCTGGCCGGCCAGCGGGTGCACGGCGTGGGCGGCGTCGCCGGCCAGCAACACAGTGCCCGCTGCCGTGCGCGATATCCAGCGTCGCGCGCGCGACAACTGCAGCGGCCAGGCCTGCGGTGCGCCCAGCAGCGTGAGTTCGCCCAGCGCCTGCATGCTGCGCGCCTGCACCGCCGCCGCCAACGCCGCCGGCTCGGCCTGCAACCATTGGGCGGCCTGGTCGGTCGGCAGCGACCACACCAGCGCGAGTTCGTGCGCGTTTGCGCCGCCCAGGGGCAGCAGCGCCAGCACCTCGCCGTCGGCAAACCACTGTCGCGCAATGCCACCGTGCGGCTGCGCCGCGCGCAGGCGTGCCGCCACCGCCTTGTGCGGATAGGGAAACACGGTGTGTTCGATGCCCAGGGCCTCGCGCGTGGCGCTGTGGCGGCCCTCGCAGACCACCGTGAGGCGTGCGTCCGGGGCCTCCTCGACGCGCTGCACGCCCGCCGCAAAACCGATGGCGTCGCCCAGGCGGCGCTCCAGCGTGGGCACGTCCACGATCCAGGTGAGTGCCTCCGCGCCGAGCTCGGCAGCGTCGAAGCGCAGCGTGCCATCTGCGTCGCCATGCACCTGCATGCCGGTCACCGGCGTCACGGCGCCGGGCACGTCGTCGGGCCACGCGCGCAAGGCACGCAGCAATTCGCGCGATGTGTTGTTGAGGGCGTAAGCGCGCACGTCGTCGGCCCGCGGCGCCGCCGGGGGCGCCACCAGGGCCACGCGCAGGCGGTCCTGGGCGAGCAGCAGGGCCAGGGCCTGGCCCACCACGCCCGCGCCGCGAATGACCACGTCGGCGCGCTGTGCAGTGGCTGGGGAAGACATGGCGGGATTCTAGGCTTGCGGGTCGGTGCCGCTGGCGCGGCAGGGCAAAATCCGACGCCTTGCCATTCTGACCCGACCGACAGCCATGACCGACACCGCCGACGTGCAAGCCACCATCGAAGAACTCTGGATCCACCCCGTCAAGTCGTGCGCGGGCGTTCGGGTCGCCGAAGCGGAGCTCACCGACACCGGCCTGCTCTACGACCGCGCCTGGATGGTGGTGGACGCGCAGGGTGAATTCGTGAGCCAGCGTGAGCTGCCGCGCATGGCGCTGATCCAGCCCGCGTTCAAGATGGGGCAGCTCGTGCTGCGGGCACCGGGCATGCTGGCCCTGCACCTGCGGCTCGATGCGGTGGAAGGCCCGCTCAAGGTGCGGGTGTGGGACGACGAGGTCGAGGCCTTCGACATGGGCGACCTCGCCGCACAGTGGTTCAGCGACTTCCTTGGTCCCGAGGCGCCTGCCTCGCTGAAGCGTCTGCGGCTGGCCCGCTTCGACCCCGACGTGAAGCGCCCGAGCGACCCGGCGTGGACCGGCGGGCGCGAGGCCGGCACGCAGTTTGCCGATGGTTTTGCGCTGCTGGTCACCAGCACGGCGTCGCTCGATGAACTCAACCAGCGCCTGGCCGCGGCCGGCCACGCTGCCGTCGACCAGCGCCGCGTGCGCCCGAACATCGTGCTCGGCGGGCTGCAGGCGCACGACGAGGACCGCCTGGGGGCGCTGCGCATCGACACCGATGCAGGAGCGGCCCTGATCGAACCCGTGAAGCCCTGCGCACGCTGTTCGATCCCCGACGTCAACCCGGACACCGCGCAGACCGGCACTGCGGTGAACGATGCGCTGCGCGCCTACCGGGCCGACGCGCGCGTCAACGGTGGCCTCACCTTCGGCATGAATGCCATCGTGCTGGAAGGCGACGGGCAGATGCTGCGCGTGGGGCAGCGCGTCAGCGGGAACTGGCGCTTCGACTGATCGCCGGCGCGCGTACCTGCGTGCGGAACTGCGCGCGGTATTGCGCCGGCGTGAGCCCGGTGTGGGCGTGGAACTGGCGCGTGA
>VFQO010001906.1_pt1 | contig 14318 bp, 14 predicted proteins | sample 3512331 | NCBI WGS metagenome assembly VFQO01 (sample SAMN10412371, study PRJNA504923) | tailings metagenome | isolation source: Replicate 3 from Balatoc abandoned mine | place: Philippines: Itogon, Benguet | collected 2017-08-28
AAGTCAATTAAGCTTGCCAGAAATTGAACTTGGCCAAACCGAGGAAGTATTAAAAGGGATTGATAAGGAAATTAGCAGTAGGTCTGAAAACATCAGCAATGATTGGTCAATTGATGCCCTTTTGTCAAAAACAAGGACACAAGAAAGCTCAGAAAAGTTGATTGATAATCAGCTAGATAATTCTTCTGAATTGGCTTCCCTGGGAAAAGAAAAAGTTAACTTGGAACTCAAAAAACAAACCCTGAAAAAGCAAATCAAAGGAAGTAATAGAAAACCACTTACTCAAGTTTTCTATAATGCAATTAAAGATCTGGAACCAAACAATGAATTAAGCCTGAGTAAAACTATACGGGTGATGAGTCAGATAGGGGCCGAATTGGATAATTCTGAATTGACAAAATCACTGGATTAAATAAAACTAATGGAAAGCGATGCATTCTGTTCCTGAATCAAATGCTGCTTGTTTGGAACTAGAGATCAAATGGTTCCAAGAACTGCTGCTCTTAAGAGGAAAGATTACTTTCGAACTTACGGAGTCTGAGGAATCTGTCCAGCAAATCCAACTCCCAGATCTCTCTGATTCTCCTGCCGAATATGCCCAGCTTGTCAAAAGATTCAAGATGGGACTTGAAGAGCGCCTTATTGTTTTATTGGCACTGCTGCCTCACATAAGGCCTCATATGTTGGATATCCTTCACATTAAAAATCAAACTTATGATACTCCATTTACCGAGTTTGGAGGAGTAAAGGGAGATAAACACAGGGGTTTTTTACCTACGGGTGAGACTGCCGTTTTTCTTCTCGCAGGATCTAACTTAGAGAAGCGTTTTGAGTTAATGCCTTTGTTTGAAGAAAGTCATTTTTTTGCCAAAGAAGGTATCCTTACTCTCCAACACCATTCTAAAGATGAGCCTTTCTTGAGCGGTATCCTTAAGATTTCCAAAGAATACCTTCTGCGGTTAACAACTGGAGATCAGTTTAAGCCAGACTTTGATAGCGATTTTCCAGCTAAACGAATTACCACTGAACAGGAATGGTCAGATCTAGTCATTAATGAAGAAGTTAATCAGGGAATTCATGAAATTAAAAACTGGCTTGCTTTCGGTTATCAACTGAAAAAGGAGTTCAACTTTGGGAGAAGAATTAAACCTGGTTTCAGAGCTTTGTTTACTGGACCTCCGGGAACCGGAAAAACCCTTACAGCTACTTTATTGGGGAAAGCATGCCAACTGGATGTTTATCGAATTGACCTATCCTTGGTCGTGTCAAAATACATTGGGGAAACTGAAAAAAACCTTTCTAGGGTTTTTGACTTAGCAGACAATAAAAACTGGATTTTGTTTTTTGATGAAGCAGATGCGCTCTTTGGAAAGCGAAGCCAAACCTCCGACTCCCATGATCGATATGCCAATCAGGAAGTCTCTTACTTGCTCCAGCGAATTGAAGACTTCAATGGGTTGGTGATTTTATGCTCTAACTATAAAAATAATATCGATGAGGCCTTTTTTAGAAGATTTCAATTAGTGGTCGACTTTAACCTACCAGATTATTACCAAAGATTGAAAATTTGGCAGACAGCCCTATTGGGTGAATTTACTTACGAGGATAAAATCAACCTTCAAGATTTGGCAGAAAAACATGAACTCAGTGCCGCAGCAATTATAAATATTCTCCATTATTGCCTCCTGAAATCCTTAGAAAGAGGGGAGAAAATGGTTCGCGCTATGGACCTAACCCAGGCACTCAAATTAGAGCGAATAAAGGAAGGGAAAAGTATTTTTGGTTAATTTCAAATCATTCTCATGGCTTATTTAGCATGTATTCTACAATGATTTCGTCATCCTTCGAATTTTTTTGGCTTTGTAGTTCTTCAATTACCTTTCTCAAAGCTTGATTCTCAGCATAAAGCCGATCCGATTTTTCCAGAATGGGAAGGATTGATTCTCTGGATTTCACCAATTCTTCTTCCAGGTGTAGAACCTGGTCTTGTTTGTTACTTACCTCATTTTCCAACTGAACCTTTTCAAATTCGATCTGGGACAATGATTTTAGAAAAAATACTTCCTTGTATTCAAAATTTTTATAGGCCACAAATAGAAGGATAAACGGAATGATTTCTAAGATCAAAAGCAAAATGATGTAGATTTCTTGTTTCATAAGCATGCCAAATAAACTTCTAATCTATCAAGTTAATCGATTATTTTAATCGGAGTAATTTGATTAATTGATTTTTTTTCTAAATTCAAAAGTGTTAAGGCATCAAATCGGCTCATGCTGATTTTTTAAAAAGGCTTTTTAATTAAAGGGAAATTTAGAATGATCGACATTTTGTTGGCCCATGTGAGGGATCTTTTGAATCAAAACTTCAAAAATCAGTATGGATTTACAGATAACAAGGTTGTTATTTCATCCCTATTGGATAACTCCGGAACCGTTCCCGCCGAACTTGAGGATAGGATCGTTTGCTTTCTGTTGTCAGTAGATGAGGAAACCACGCTTAGAAATAAATCTTCCAAGCCTCTTAGTTCTGGTTCGAGATTTTTAGAAAAATCCTCCCCTTTGTTTTTGAATCTTAATCTGGTGTTTTGTGCAAATTTTAAAAGTAAAAATTACCTCGAGGGACTGAATTACCTTTCTCAAATTCTAAGTTTCTTTCAAAATAATCGGATTATAAATCCTGGAAGTATTCAGGGCATTTCCAGAAGGGTGGAGCGGATCACATTTGAGTTGTGTACGCTCAATTATGATAATATTAGTCAAGTCTGGTCCGCTGTAGGATCTAAGCTTTTACCCTCGGCTATTTATAAAGTAGGTTTATTGGTGTTGGATGATACCCCAATTAAAGGTATAACTCCAGCGATTTCATCGACAGATTCAGAAAATTTGAACTAGGTGAGCACGCAGTTTTTTCATATTGCCTCAGTTTTGTTTTCACATGAGTCCTATGGGGTTGATGAATACGACGGATTTTCATGGTTTTTAGATCAAGAATCATTCAGACTCTCTAAGAACCTGAATCTGATTTTCAAATCTTTTCCCGGAGGAATTGCTGTGCTATCAAGTGATCCCCAAATGCTGGAAAATGAGAATTCCTTTTTAAGATTTAACCTTTTTCCTAAAAATCCCCTGTTCTACAACTTTACGGATTTTAGATTTGACTTTAAACCTGACTCAAGGGTTTTCTTTTTCGAAATTTCCTCGAAGGATGAGAACTCAAATTATCTCCACAAAGAGGAATATGCTTCTTTTCAGGATAGTTTATCTGTTTTCCGATCAGCTTTGAAAGAGGACTTTTTGAGGCTAATTCAAAATGGAGATCTAATTCTGTTTGATATAAATGGCCAAGCTATACCTGAAACTCAGATTCTAAGCTTTTTCGAAGATCCTGAAGTAGTTGTTTTTTTTACGGAACAAAACAAGGAAAGAAAGGGGTATTTTAAGCCTTCTGGGGGCATGGATAAAACTCCTTTTGGAATCATTCAACTGAAGGTCTCTGGATTTTTGGAAAAGTTTAATCAGTCCGGAAAACCGGAATTGTTTCAAATCAAATTCAAATCGCGAAAGACCATCTGGAAATATATTCTATCGGATAAAATCTATGACAAGTTTGAAAGACTTAAGATCGTGGATCCCCAAAACCAAGAGTTGAGATTCAAGGAATCATCCTTTGAAATCAATCCTACTTGGGTTGTAAGAAGTTTTGAATCAGAGGAAGCCATGCCTTTTCTGGTTAATGTAATGCCAAGGTTTCAACTCGTGGAAGAATCTTTAGAGGGGCAGATCACTAAAGTGATTTCCAAACAATTGCCTAAAGCAAGCCCTGAAAGCCTCTCTCTGAACCCCCATAATGAGCAAATTTTAATCACTAATATTTTTATTTAACCTATTTCTCACTTTAATAAACAAACAATTATGGCACAAAACCTCATGACTCCTGGCGTTTACATTGAAGAAAAAAATGCATTCCCAGGCTCGGTTGTAGAAGTGGCTACCGCCATACCTGCATTTATCGGGTATACGGAGAGAGCTTCTAAAAACGGGAAATCTCTGGTCAATAAACCGACCAGAATCACCTCTTTCGCTGATTATCTTGAATTATTCGGTGGAGCATTTAGCCCAAAGTTTATCCTTGCTGACCCCCAGAACGGTGATCGTAACCTGGTAGCCTTGGGAGGAACCGAAAAAGCTATTAAGTACAAAGACAATCACTTAGTTTACTTGTTCAACAGTATCAGACTGTTTTTCTCAAATGGTGGTGGCACCTGTTACATTGTTTCAGTAGGCACCTATGCTGGAAAAGATGGAATCGAAATTAAAAAAGATGATTTGCTTGGTACAGGAAAGGATGAAAATGGTAAGCCCATTGAAGGTGGACTTTTAAAATTGGTCAAAGAACTGGAGCCGACTATGGTGGTGATTCCAGATGCTGTTGCTCTGGGTGAAGAGACCTATGAGGTTTACAAGCAAATGTTGGCACACTGCGCCAAAATGCAGAATAGAATCGCAATCCTCGACATCTATGACGGTTATAATAGCCGAGAAGATGGTGAAGAGGATAATGTAAAAGTCTTCCGAGAGAAAATAGGTACGGAGTATTTGAGCTATGCGGCTGCCTATTATCCATGGCTCGAAACCAATGTGGTTCAAAAGGGTGAAATCACTTTCAAAAATTTTGATGATTCTGTATCACTAGGTGATATTCTACCTGAACCAAGAGCAAAAATGTTGGTAGAGGCTTTTCCAAAGTCTCAAGATGAATTTAAGGAGAAACTTAAAGCTGATCGTCCTGATGTGGATGAAGCCGATCTTGATGCTGTATTACCCGGGTATATTAAAAACAAAGAAAGTAATCATCACCTTGGTCTTTTGGCAACGAGTCCTACCTATTCAGCTCTTCTTGATGAAATCCGTGCGGTCATGAACCTACTTCCAGCCGCTCCTGCCATGGCAGGAATATATACCATGGTTGACAATAGCCGTGGAGTATGGAAATCACCTGCTAATGTGGGGCTTAATTCGGTAGTCAAACCTGCGGTAAATATTACACATGACCAACAAGAGGATTTGAATGTAAATGCTCTTTCTGGCAAATCAGTGAATGCCATACGGACTTTTCCTGGAGTAGGTACACTTGTTTGGGGTGGTAGAACCCTCGACGGAAATAGTCTGGACTGGAGATACATTAATGTCCGCAGAACAATGATCATGTTGGAACAATCGATAAAGCTAGCTTTGAGAGCGTATGTCTTTGAACCAAATGATGCAAATACCTGGGTGACAGTAAAGAGTCTGATATCCAATTTCCTAGTTGAAAAATGGAAGCAAGGAGCATTGGCAGGATCCAGTCCAGAAGATGCTTTTGATGTTCAGATTGGTTTGGGAACAACCATGACCGCTTTAGATATCCTGGAAGGGAAGATGTTGATCACAGTCAAATTGGCCATTGTTAGGCCTGCTGAATTTATCGTGGTCACCTTCGAGCAACAAATGCAGAAGTCATAACTAAAAAAACTCTAATTATTCTAGCAATTTAAAATAACATAATCATGGCAGGAGAAGCACAAGACAACAATTGGCCATTACCCAAATTTTATTTTTCAGTAGACTGGGGTAGCACTACCAATATTCCTTTTCAAGAGGTGAGCGGCCTTGAGATTGAAGCACAGCCCATAGAGTACCGTCACGGGAATAGCCCCGTTTTCTCTACGATAAATATGCCCGGTATCATTAAGAATAGCCAGGTTACTATGAAGAAGGGGGTTTTTGTAAATGACAATGCCTTCTGGGATTGGTACAATAAAATAAAGATGAATACCATCGAAAGGCAAAACGTAGTAATCAAACTATTAGATGAATCAGGTTCTCCAACCATGACCTGGACACTCAACAATGCCTGGCCTACAAAAATAACTTCAACGGATATGAAATCTGATGCCAATGAGGTGGCAGTTGAATCTATTGTAATTTCTCACGAGGGCCTAACCATTGCCAACGGTTAATTGAATGGGAGAGTCTAGTTTCTTTCAGCAAAATTATGCGCCTCCCACTGCTTTCTATTTTCAAGTGAAGTTTCCGGATTTCCCGGAGATGGATAGCAGTTTTATGGAGGTGTCGGGATTGAAAGTAACTGTCAGCGTAACCGAAAAAACAGAGGGGGGGGATAATAGCTATATGCATTATCTCCCTACCCCTCCAAAATATTCGGACTTGGTTCTAAAACGATGTCTGATCCAAAATTCAAGTTTGGATGAATGGTGCAGGGACGCTTTGGAAAAATTCAGATTTAGACCCTTGGATCTACAGATCATCTTACTAGGTCCTGATGCATCCCCACTCGCTTCATGGTCTGTTTATAAGGCAATCCCATTAGCCTGGGAACTATCTTCCTTGTCTAGTACCAAAAATGAATTAGCAATGGAAACTCTGACTCTTAAGTATAAACACTTTAAAAAGGATAGTTAATATGACTCTGGTAATCAAGCAACTGGTGATTAAAGGAGAGGTGATTGAGGATACTTCATTCTTTAGTCGTGAACATCAGCTTTCAATGGAAAAGGTTAAGGAAATGATTGAGCAGGCTAAAAAGGAAATGAAAAGGGAATATCAGGAAAAATTATTTCAGTTTCTTGAACACGCTGCAACACGATAAATATGGATTCTGGAAAATTGACAAAAATGAAGTTAGTGGCTTACAAAAAGCCCGACTTCTCTGATAAGGTTGGGGAATATGATGTGTTGGTTAACCCTGACAAATACAACGATAAAGCTGAATTAAAATACAGTACAAACTCATCACCCTTAGGAGTTTCAGCAGAAACCCTAAAATTTAGAGGGACGGGATCCAAGTTGTTTAACATGGATTTCTTTTTTGATAGTACAGGGGTTTTGTCTACCCAACCAGTTGATGATCAAATTGATGAATTAAAGGATTTGATCTACACCTATAACGGGGATATTCATGAACCGAATTATGTCAAAATTTTATGGGGGACCCAATCACTGTTTGAGGGAAGGTTAAAAGAATGGGAAATCCTTTATTCAATGATGGACTTGGACGGCACTCCCCTCAGAGCCGAAATAAAGGCAGTTTTTATAGGTTCGGTTTCTGTTAAGAAGAAAGCTCTTCAGGAACGAAGAAATTCTTCTGATCTGACACATATCCGAACGGTCAATGCCGGAGATACGCTTCCTGGTATGTGTTTTAAAATTTATGGAGACAGTAAATATCACTTGCAGGTTGCCGAGTTCAATGCTATAGATCAAATCAGATCAATAAAACCCGGAGATAGGCTTGTTTTTCCACCTTTAGTTTAAAACTATGCCTGAACTGTTAAAAGAAAACGATCTTCCAATTTCTTATGAAATTAGAGTAAATGGTTCGGTCCTTTCTGGAGAGGTGGAAATCATTTCAATTGCTGTCAATTGGGAAATCAACAGGATCGCAAATGCCTCTATAAAAATCTCCGATGGTGGGGTGTTTGGTTTAGAAAACGAATCTTTTTCCAACAGTGCCTCAGCCAACTTTATTCCAGGTGTTGTCATCGAAATTGAAATGGGATTCGGCGATGTTCGTACACTCTCTTTTAAAGGTATTATCGTTAGTCAACGCCTTGTGGTGCGTAAAGACACCTCTTATCTCCTTGTTTCTTGCAAAAACAAGGCCTTCAAAATGACCAAATCCAGATCAACCCTGGTCAAGCAAAATACAGCGGACAGTGATTTATTGACCCAACTGATTTCTGCCACCGGTCTTACTCCGGTCATTAACTCAATTTCTCCATATCCTTACCCACTTTTTCAATACAATTCTTCCGACTGGGACTATCTGGTTATTCGATCCGAGGCCAATAACTCCTTCGTAGTCACTGACAATAATGACCAAGTAATTGTCACTTCCTACGAGTCTATCGATTCCCCAAAATATACGATCCAGGCTGACTTGACAGCCCTGGATGTGGATCTGGAACTCAATGGTGAAAACACTTTCTCTGAAGCAAATTTTACTTCATGGGATCCCAAAACTCAGGCAAAAATATCAGTAAGTACTACAGCAAGTGATACCACTGATTTTGGTAATCTCAAGGCAGAAGACTTGGCTTCATCGCTTGATATTCCTACACTTAAAAAAATTACCTCTGCCCCAGTTTCTTCGGAAGAGTTAACCAAATATTCTAAAACTTGGGTCAACAAGGCCATTCTCTCCAAAATTCAAGGTAAAATAACCATAACTGGAACGAATCAGATTAAGCCAGGAGACCTGGTTGAACTGAAGAATTTTTCTGCCAGATTTGATGGGGCCGCCTTCGTCTCCAAAATCGAGCAAGAATGCTATGACGGGGATTGGATTACCAAACTTACTATAGGTTTGCCTCCGCGCTGGCATTCATCTTATCCGGATGTTCAGGAGGAAGCGGGCTTGGGTTTACTTCCAGGAATTAAGGGGTCTCAGCTGGCTAAAGTGAAGAAAATAGATGCTGACCCTGACTCGGAATATCGGGTATTAGTAGAGCTCGGTGCTTTTCAAAATGATTCCAATTCCAATGAATTATGGGCAAGACTTGCCTTTAATTATGCTTCCAGTCAGGCAGGTTTTTTTTTCTTTCCAGAAATAGGGGATGAGGTTCTTTTGTCCTTTATCAATGGTGACCCTAGGTTTCCTGTGATCGTGGGCAGCCTTTATAGCTCTTCACTTGCACCTCAACTGGTTCCTGATGATAAAAATTCTCAAAAAGCTATCCATACCAAGTCCAATATTGCCTTACTGTTTAATGATAAAGATAAAATCTTAACCATAAAAACTCCCGGAGGAAATTCTATTGAACTCTCCGATAAAGAAAAAGTGATTTCACTTAAAGATTGTAATTCTAACGAAATAATTATGTCTGAAAATGGGGTCAAATTAAGTAGCCCCAAAGATATTGTACTTGAGGCTCAGGGAAACCTCAAATTAAAAGGTATACAAGGGGTTAGCATGGAAGCAAGCGGAGGGGATTTGACAGGAAAAGGAATGAATGTCTCTTTGGAAGCTCAAGTTTCTCTAAAGGCAGTGGGTACCGCCTCTGCAGAATTTTCAGCTTCTGGACAGACGACAGTCAAAGGCGCAATGGTCATGATAAACTGATGAAAATATGTCACTAGCGGCAAGATTAACTGATATGCATACCTGTCCCATGCAGACTCCAGGAGTTCCTCCAATTCCTCATGTTGGAGGGCCTGTGGTGGGTCCAGGTGTTCCCACTGTTCTAATAGGCTCTTTGCCTGCTGCTGTCATGGGAGACTCATGTATTTGTGTAGGACCTCCGGATAGTATCGTTAAAGGTTCTTCAACGGTTATGATCGGAGGTAAACCTGCTGCCCGAATGGGCGATACCACTGCGCATGGTGGTTCTATTATTTTAGGCTGTCCTACGGTATTGATTGGAGGTTGATTATGGAAGAGTCTACCAAAACTTTTCTCGGAAAAGGATGGGCCTTCCCTCCGTCTTTTGAAATGGATTCAAAATGGGTGGAAATGGTCGAAGGAGAGGAGGATATTCAGCAAAGCATCCGCATAATCCTAGGAACAATTCCCACTGAACGGGTCATGGTTCCGAAATTTGGTTGTGATTTGTTGTCTTTTGTTTTTGAAACTAATGACCCGACCTATCTAACGCTGCTTAAGGATACCATAAGTGATGCGCTTCTGTATTTTGAACCCAGAATAAAAGTTAAAGAAATCAAGTTTGGAAAGGAAAAATTACAGGAAGGTATACTTACCATTTTTATCGATTACACGGTGATCATAACCAACTCTAGAAGCAATATGGTCTATCCATTCTACTTCAAAGAAGGTACAAATCTATAGCGTTTTACCAGTCGTTTGACTTGACTTATGAATAAAGGAATTAACCAATCCGGAAGAAAACTTTTAGCCTTGGACCCCAATTATGTGGTTCATGATGAACGTTCGTTATTGGACTTGGTACAGTTCACACTCTCTTATTCAGAAGCAGTTGCGTTTCATAATCAAGAAAACAAACCTATTGGGAATTGGAGGGCTTTTTTACTCAATGACCCGGTCTTTATTGTTGCACACATTGCTTCTTATTCTTTCAATAGCCAAAAACTCATCCAGGAGGAATTGGAATTAAGTGGTGGAGTTGAATTTGAGAAGAATCTTAGGATTCGATCTCAAATAGCTGAAAATCAGCTGAAAATGATCCTTGTATTATTCGAATGGGAAAGCTTATTGGAAGATGCTCACGACCAAGGCCCTATCTTAAAAGAAATAAAAAATGCCATTAAGTCTGTAGAAGCTTTAATTCTATATCTCCTGCCATTTCAAAATGAGATTTCTTTGGCTCGATTTCCAGGTATTGACCGATCAAACTATGGTAAATCTCAAGAAATCAGCCTGAAAGACTGTTTTAAATTTATTTATAAGAATTTAGTTTACATAGTTGAGTTTGCGGCTAATTCTTTTGGAGGATACCTGAACTCCAAAAATGCAAACCATGAGCCCCACATGGGCTTATTATTAGCCTGTTTAAAACTTTTTCAAGAAGTAAAGGGTGACTTAAATACACTTACCACAAAGCACTTAGACTTTTACTATCAAAGAATTTTGAAGCAGGTTCCCAAGGATCCCAAACCATTGGAGGTTTTAGTCGGACTGATTCCTAAAGATGACGCTAAATTCCTTCCTGAATATTCAAGCTTTAGCTTGATGTTTCCTTCTAAGAAGGTAATTCCATTATCAAGTAAGTTTTTGACAGATCTGACAAGGGCTAAAATTTCTGAAATCAGATCTGTTTATAAAAGTGACTATTATCCCTTTTCTCTTGGTAATAAGATTGGGGAATTTGCACTCAATAGAGTGTATGATAAGCTGATCTACCAAGGAGAAGAAAAACAGGTAATATCCTTTGAAGGTGTTGACCCTGCAAGTTTTCCAGTATGTTTTGGAGAGGATCAAAGTTTGAAAGGCCTTAGTCATCAGACTATGAAAAACAGCTTGTTGGGTTTTGCTATTAGTTCCCCCCTATTTTTGGTAGAGGAAGGAAAACATTTTTTCAAGATCTCGATGGAACTAACCAAAGAATCTGCTAGCGCTTTTCAGAAATTCTTGTCTGAATTACTTTATAGTAGAGAATCTTATGCCGGCTTGATTCACCATCATTCTATAAAGGAGTTGAAAGACTTCATTCATGAGTTTTTAAATGAAGCGTTTACGGTTTCCCTCACCACAAAGTCTGGATGGAAAACATTGGATTTTCTACAAGTAGATTTTTTAGGAGATAAATCAATGTTGATATTCAAATTGGAATTGGAGGGTGAATTGGAATTGCCAATTCCATTTTCAGAGGTTCTACATGGAGGATTAGAGGATACTTCTTGGCCTTGCATCCGTTTTTTCCTTAAAAACACTGCACATTATCCGCCTTATAAACCTCTGAGTTTTCTTGAAATTGTTTCAACAGAGATTCAAACACTTAGCAAAGGGGTAAGGAAAGGGGTAGAATGTTATAACCAATTAGGAAGATTGGACCCCTCTAATCCATTCCTTCCTTTTGGCTCAATTCCAACAAAAGACTCCTATTTCCGAATTTACCACCCATTAGTTTTGAATAAATACCTGAATCGATTAGCTATTCAGCTGACTTGGATGGGGCTACCTGAACAGCGGAATGGCTTTGGTGATCATTACAAAGACTATCCAGAAAACATTGGAAACTCCTCATTTAAGGCTTCGATCGGGGTTTTTTCAGATGGATATAAGGAAAATTCAAGCAATGATAAGTTGGATGAGGTCACGCACTTTTTTGATTCATTTGAAAAATCTGACGGCTCCTACTTAATGCCTACAAGGCTTATTTCGCTTAATCTTGATCTTTTAGATAGAACTAGCCTTTCTGAACCAAAGAGATTATTACTGGAAAAGGATCAAGCGTACTTGTCCTTTAAGCTAGCTTCTCCAATTCCTTTTGCATTCGGGCATGCTCAATATACACAGATTTTCGGTGAAAGATCCTTGTATAATAGTCGCTTTCCCAAACGACAAAAAGAACTCCCTAAGTCTCCATATACCCCTTTACTGGAACGAATAGAATTTACCTACAGCAATTTTACCAAAGAGAATTTTAGCCGAAAAACTGATCAAGATCAGGAGAGTATAAAATTCTTCCATTTATATCCTTTTGGATTTAGCAAAGTTTTTCCTGCTTCGCGATCATCGATTTCCTATTTGTTGCCTCAGGTATCTGAAAAAGGCAATTTGATCATTGGTTTGTCTGATATAATTGAAAATCAAATCATTAATTTAGGTTTTAAACTTTATCCCGCCTTTTTTATCCATACCGTGACTAAGGCTCCTGCTGTGAAATGGGAGTTTTTGGAAAATAACCAATGGTACCCCCTGGGAAATTTGTTGATGGAGGATTCAACGAATGGTATGCTGCATTCTGGGATAGTGAAAATCAAACTTCCTCCTAAAATTGATCTCAACAGTACGCGAATTGGAAAAGGTAAATTTTGGTTGAGGGTTTCCTACTCTTCCTTTTCAGATATCAATAGCCGACTCATCAACTTATTTACCAATGCGGCTTGGTTGATCGAGACCAAAAAAAATCAAGAAAATGAGCTTGGCATAGAGGAATTAAGAGAATTTCCTTCAGTACTATCTCATGAAAACTCAATGATTGACGGCGTATTGGGCCCTTTCCACCTCCATGTTTCTGCCCTAAGGAAATCAGTTGATTTGGATCGTATCCGGATTAGTGAACAGATTCGTCATCGTCATCGTGGGGTGACCACGTGGGACCTAGAGCGTTTGATCTTGGAGCAATTTCCTCAGATTGGAAGAGTACTCGTGTACGGAAGAAGTGATTTTAAGCTTCAATTGGTCAAAAATAGTAATATACAAGTGGTGGTGATTCCTCAAAACCCCTTGCTTAGTGCTGAAAGAATGGAAGGATTTAGGGCTCCTTTTGAACTTCTTCAGGAGATTAAAGCATACATTAAATCCTTCCTTTCCCCTTTCGCCAAAATTGAAGTTTGTAACCCCGTTTTCGAACGCTTAAAAGTTAGGGCATCAATTAAGTTTAAAATTCAGCAGCAGGCAGGCTATTATCGCGATAAGCTAGAACGAGAATTGATAGAATTCCTATCCCCAAATCCAGGAGACCTCCAAAAAGAAAAAGGATTTTTAAGTGCTATCTATAAAGCTGAAATTCAAAATTTTATTGAATCCAGATCATATGTCGATTTTATTACTGGATTTTCTGTCCTTCAGATAGTAGAGGTCCAAGGTCAGTTTAAAATCATTGATACCGCCTCGACAGATTACAAAGTGGAATTGCTAAGAACTATAAGCCCTTATGCAATTCTGACTTCAGCCAGTTCACACCAACTGGAAATTCTTGACCAAGCTGAACGTCGGGATCCTCAATTAGCTACCATTGGAGATCTTTCCATTGATTCAGAATTCATCATTAAATCATCAAAAAACTAGATTCTCCTTTATTCATGGCAGATTCCATAGGTACCAACGTCATCATTAACGACCGAGAACAACTCAAAAAGTATTTCAGGAGCGGTATGTTGCCTACTGAAACCCATTTTGCCATCCTGATCGATTCAATGTTTAATAAGATAGACGATGGCATTAATAAAAATGATGAAGAGGGTTTGATGATTTTTCCGGCTGGAGACGAGGAAGTTTTGCTTAGTTTTTACGAAACCTTAAAAGAGAAAAAAGCCAGCTGGGTTTTAGTCAATGGAAAGGGTGAAACTAAAGGTCTTATCCTTAAAGAAAAGGGAAAAGAGAATCCTACCATCTTTTTCCAAGTAGGAGGAAATATTGGTATAGGAACAGATGAACCTACACAGAAATTGGAGGTGGCTGGATTGATAGCCTCTCAGGGTCGGGTGGGTACATTCAAAAAGGGTACTATACCTGCGGATGGAAATTGGCATGACGTATTGATCAAATTATCTGGTTGCCAAGGGTTTGAAATTGTAGCGCACGCCGGTAAAAAGCAAAAAGGAAAATATTCCCTGCTTCATGCCACAGCACTCAGCACTTTTGGCAATTCAAAACCAAAAATCTCTAAAACATGTGCCTATTATGGGTTTTGGTGGAATAAAATAGATTGTAGGTTCGTCGGGGAGACTTTTAACTATAAACTTCAAATCCGCACAGGAAGTAATTATGGGGGGGATGCAAAAATCACCTATCGTATCGCTAAACTTTGTGGATATTCCGGAGCATATTGACCCCTTAAGACCGGAATAATTTTGGAAGGAGAAAGTGCCTTCAGGCGCTTGATTCGACTGACATT
>VFQO010001907.1_pt1 | contig 14315 bp, 13 predicted proteins | sample 3512331 | NCBI WGS metagenome assembly VFQO01 (sample SAMN10412371, study PRJNA504923) | tailings metagenome | isolation source: Replicate 3 from Balatoc abandoned mine | place: Philippines: Itogon, Benguet | collected 2017-08-28
GCAGCACCGCCATGACGGCGACGTTGGTCAGGACGAACAGCAGGATGCGTTTCATTTGTGCTCCGTGGGGGCGCCGGTGCGGGCTTGCACCGGTTGCGCCAATGACCCGTTTCGGGCCGGCAGGTTCCCCGCCAGCCGGACGGGGCAGCGGATGATACCGATGCGGGAGATGGGGCGGAGCAGTCCGGTTTTCAAGCCATCGTCACGCAACGCGCGGCGGGCGGAACACCCGGTCGTCGTCGTAGAAGCCAGGCGCCCCGTTCGCCGGGCACCAGCCCGGCACGCCCAGCACCGGCAGCGGCGTGAACGGCTTGCGCGCCAGCGTCGCGCCATCGAGTTGCGTGGCCAGCCAGGCGTCCCAGGCCGGGAGATCGTCGCCGAGCGCCAGCGGCACAGGCTCGGCCAGCACGTGCGCGGTGATGGATTTGTAGGGCTCGACCAGTTTCTCCAGCAGCGCATGGCCGAACAGCACCAGCCGCGCCTGCGCCCACAGTGCGCGCTCGCCCACAAAGAGACGCGCCCAGTCGCGTGCGCGCAGCGCGTCCCACAGTGCAGGGGGCGCCTGCAGCAACGCGGCGTTCTCGTCGAACAGCGTGGCCGCGTCGCGCAACGGCCCGCGCACCGCGCCGACGCCCTGCGCGGCAATGGCGCCCGCCTGCAGCCGGTTGAGCCCGCGCTTGGCGAGCGGAAAACGGTGCCAGATCAAGCCGTTGAAGAGGTCATGCAGGTTCTCGCGCGTGGGCACGCTGGCGCGCTCCGCAATGAACGCCTCGTAGGCCACGCCCTCGGGCAATGCCGCTTGCGGCACCGCCCGCAACGGGCCGGGTGCCGCCGCGTTGAGCGCATCCGGCAGCGCCAGCCCCGCCGCTTGCGCGCCCTGCACCGCCCGGCCAGCGGCGGCCACGGGCGCAAACCACGGGGCCGACCAGTCGACAGAGGGCACGGCGGTGCGATGGATCAGGCCTGCAGCCGCCAGCGCAGCGCCTCGCCGGCCCGCAGGGGTTTGAGCTCGGCCTCGCCGAAGCGGAAAGACTCGGGAGGCGTCCAGCTTTCGCGCTTGAGGGCGACCGTGCCCTGGTTGCGCGGCAGGCCGTAGAAGGCCGGGCCGTGGAAGCTGGCGAAGCCTTCCAGTTGGTCGAGTGCGCCCGCGGCCTCGAAAGCTTCGGCGTAGAGCTCAAGGGCGGCGTGTGCGGTGTAGCAGCCCGCGCAGCCGGTGGCGTGTTCCTTCAGGTGCGCCGGGTGCGGGGCGCTGTCGGTGCCGAGGAAGAAGCGGTCGCTGCCACCGGTGGCCGCCTGCACCAGCGCCAGGCGGTGTGTCTCGCGCTTGAGCACGGGCAGGCAGTAGTAATGGGGGCGGATGCCGCCCTGGAAGATGGCGTTGCGGTTGAACAGCAGGTGGTGCGCGGTGATGGTGGCCGCGGTGTGCGCGCCAGCGCCCGCCACGTATTGCGCGGCTTCCCGGGTGGTGATGTGCTCCATCACGACCTTCAGTTCGGGGAAGTCGCGGCGCAGCGGAATCAGCACCTGGTCGATGAACACCGCTTCGCGGTCGAACAGGTCGATGTCGCTGGACGTGACCTCGCCGTGCACCAGCAGCAGCACACCTTCGCGCTGCATGGCCTCCAGCGTCTTGTACGTCTTGCGGATGTCGGTGACCCCGGCGTCGCTGTTGGTGGTGGCGCCCGCGGGGTAGAGCTTGAGCGCGACCACGCCGGCCGCCTTTGCCCGGGCGATCTCGTCCGCGGGCAGGTTGTCGGTGAGGTAGAGCGTCATCAGCGGCTCGAAGGCCATGCCGGCGGGCACGGCCGCGCGGATGCGGTCGCGGTAGGCCACGGCCTGTGCCGCGGTGGTCACCGGCGGCTTGAGGTTGGGCATGATGATTGCGCGGCCGAACTGGGCGGCCGTGTGCGGCACCACGGTGCGCAGGGCGTCACCGTCGCGCACGTGCAGGTGCCAGTCGTCGGGGCGGGTGAGGGTCAGGGTGTCGGGTGTCACAGCGCTCATGGAGCGCAATTGTCGCAGCCCATCCGGGCTCTCTCAGGGCACCAGGTCGGTGGGGTACTTCCAGGAATCCCGCAACAGATAGCTCACCGGCAGATTCAAGGTCTGGTTGCGCGGCGGTATGGGTTGCTCGAACCAGCGCTGATAGATGGGGTAGACATCCCGGCTGAGGATGAGGCGCCGCATTTCCTCGTCCACGAGCTTCTTGAACGCAGGGTCGTCCCGCGACAACATGATGGCCAATGGCTCTGTGGTGATGAATCGCCCGGTGACCTTGAGGGCCCTGGGATCGGGACGGTTGGCCACCAGGCCGAACAGCAGGACGTCATCCATCACGAACGCATCGACCTCGCCGCGCTCGACCATCTGCAAGGCCTTGTCGTGATCATCGGCCTCCAGGATCTCGAGGGGCAGGTTGCGTTCGGCCTTGATGCTTCGCAGGGCAACCAGGGGCGTGGAGTTGCGTGTGGAAACCACCCGCTTGAGGTCGGGGTGGTCGATGCGGTCGATCGCGCAGCCGGCCCTGACCAGAAACCGTGCACCGGTGATGAAATGCGGAATGGTGAACGCCACACGTTTGCGACGCTCGGCGTTGTTCGTGGTGGAGCCGCATTCCATGTGAGCCTGGCCTTTTTCGATCACATCGATGCGGTTGGCCGGCGTGACCATCCTGTACTCGACGGTCAAGGCCGGCAAGCCGAGCCGGCCCTGCACCGCCTGGGCCAGGCGCCTGCAGATGTCGAGTGCATAGCCCACCGGTTGCCGATCGACGCCGAGGTAGGAGAACGGCACCGATGACTCGCGGTGCGCCAGCACGATGCGCCCCTGTGTGCGCAATTGGTCGATCACCGGGCCGCTCGGTGTGGGGGGCGCAGCCTGGGCAAGGCAGGACGCAGCGGTGAGGCTGGACAGCAAGGCAGACAACAGTGTGCGTTTCGTGCGTTTCGTGCGTTTCATGGGCGTGACTCCGTTCTCCATGGCAGGCACGCAGACTAAGCAGGCGACGGCGGTCAGTCCCTACTGCACTTGCGGTAATTGTTCGAACCACCCGATCAAGTTCGCCCGATCAAGGACGAACGGTGGTCATGTCCGGCTGGCCAACAGGTCGCTCAGGCGGTTCCAGAAGCCCGCCACGGCACGCTTGCCCTTGGCCGCGTCCACCGGCCGGGCGCGGTAGAGACGGATGTCCATGGTGAGCGACAGGCCCTCGGCCGCGGGCACCAGGCGGCGGGCCGCGAGTTCGTTGCGCACCGCACTGGCCGGCAGAAAGGCAATGCCGTGGCCTTCGAGCGCCATCGCCTTCAGGCCCTCGGCCATGTCGGTCTCGTAGACGCGCTCGAGTTGCGCGGCCAGCGGCGAATCCTTGAGCAGATGTTCGATCACCCGGCCCAGGTAGGCGCCGGGTGCGTAGCCCAGGTAGGGCTGCGCCTGGCCGCTGGGGGACGGCAGGGTGTACAGGGGCGCGCCCTGCGCGTTGGGCTTCACGTAGGGTGCGATCGGCTCGCTGCCGAGCGGCAGCATCTCGTAGCGCGCGGGGTCAAGCTGGATCGGCTGCGTCGCGTGGTGGTAGGCGATGAGCAGGTCGCAACTGCCTTCGACCAGGCGCATCACCGCGTCGTGGACATTGAGCGCGATCAACCGGCTCTTGACCGGGCCGACGGCTTCGCGCAGGCCGGAGAGCCACTGGGGAAAGAACGTGAAGGCCAGCGTGTGCGGCACGGCGAATTCGATCACGTCCTGCGCGGCTGCGGTGTGGGCGCGCAGCATGAGACGCGTGCCATTGAGCTGCTGCAGGATCTCCAGCGACTGTTCGTACAGCGTCTGGCCGGCCGGGGTGAGCCGCGTGGGGTAGGAAGACCGGTCCACCAGATCGGTGCCGGCCCAGGCCTCCAGCGACTGGATGCGGCGCGAGAAAGCCGGCTGCGTGACGTGCCGCAATTGCGCCGACCGGCTGAAGCTGCGCGTCTCGGCCAGGCTGACGAAATCCTCAAGCCACTTGGTTTCCATGGGGGCGGATTATGTGTCGGCGCCGCTTTGCTGCAGTGCCCACATGCGCGCGTAGGTGCCGCCCAGCGCCAGCAGTTGCGCGTGCGAACCGCGCTCGACGATGTGGCCGTGCTCCAGCACCAGGATCTCGTGCGCGTCGACCACCGTGGACAGGCGGTGCGCGATCACCAGCGTGGTCTTGTTGGCCGCCGCGCTCTTGAGCTCGGCCTGGATCGCGCGCTCGTTGGCGGAGTCGAGTGCGCTGGTGGCCTCGTCGAAGATCACGATCGGCGGATTCTTGAGCAGGGTGCGCGCGATCGCGACGCGCTGCTTCTCGCCGCCCGAGAGCTTGAGCCCGCGCTCGCCCACCATGGTCTTGTAGCCCAGCGGCAGCTTGTCGATGAAGGCGTGGATGTGCGCCGCCTTGGCGGCCGCCACCGCGGCTTCGTGGCCGGCGTCCGGCCGGCCGTAGAGGATGTTGTATTCGATGGTGTCGTTGAACAGCACCGTGTCCTGCGGCACGATGCCGATGGCCGCGCGCACGCTGGCCTGCGTGACCTGCGCGATGTCCTGCCCGTCGATCGTGATGCGCCCGCCCTCGTCGACGAAGCCGCCTCCGGGCCGCCCCAGGCCGGCTTCAGCCCCTTCGGCGGGCAGAGCGCCACCCGCAGTGGGCGAACGTGGGGGCTCATGATTCGTGACGTCGTAGAAGCGGTAGAGCAGCCGAGCCAGCGTGCTCTTGCCAGAGCCCGAGGGGCCGACCACCGCCACCGTCTTGCCCGCGGGAATCTCGAAGCTCACGCCGTGCAGGATCTCGCGTGCGGGTTCATAGGAGAAATGCACGTTCTCGAAGCGCACCGTCGGCGGCCCGGCCAGGGCCAGCGGCTGCGAGCCCGGCGCGTCGTCGATCTCACGGTCTTTCTCGAGCAGGACGAACATCTTGTCGAGGTCGGTCAGACTCTGTTTGATCTCGCGGTAGAGCACGCCCAGAAAACCCAGCGGGATGTAGAGCTGGATCATGAAGGCGTTGATCATCACGAGGTCGCCCAGCGTGAGCCGGCCCTCGACCACGCCCTGCGTGGCACGCCAGAGCATGAGCACCAGCGCCACCGCGATGATGACCTGCTGACCCGCGTTGAGCATGGACAGCGTGCGCTGGCTCAGCAACCGCGCCTTGCGCAGCTTGTGCAACGATTCGTCGTAGCGGCGCGCTTCAAACGACTCGTTGTTGAAGTACTTGACCGTCTCGTAGTTGAGCAGCGAGTCGATGGCCTTGCTCTGGCTGCTCGACTCCAGCTCGTTCATGAGGCGGCGAAACTGCGTGCGCCATTCGGTCACGGTGACCGTGAAGAACACATAGAGCACCAGCGCGGCCAGCGTGATCCAGACGTAGCCCATGTCGAACTGCGTGCCCAGCAGCACCAGCACCATCGTGACCTCGATCAGCGTGGGCACGATGCTGTAGAGCGAGTAAGAGATGAGCGACTGCACGCCGCGCGTGCCGCGCTCGATGTCGCGCGTCATGCCGCCGGTCTGGCGCTCCAGGTGAAAGCGCAGGCTCAGGGCGTGCAGGTGGCCGAACACCTGCAGCGCGATGTGGCGCGTGGCGCCCTCGGTGGCCTTGGCGAACACCAGCTCGCGCAACTCGGTGAACAGGCTGGTGCACAGGCGCAGGCCGCCGTAGGCGAGCAGCAGCCCCACCGGCACCACCAGCAGCGCCTCGACGCTGCCGGGCTTGATGGTCATGGCGTCGACCAGTTGCTTGAGCAGCACCGGCACACTGACGTTGGCCACCTTGGCTGCCACCATGAAACCCAGCGCCGCGATCACACGCCACTTGTATTGCCACAGGTAGGGCAGCAGCGTCTTGAGGGTGGCCCAGTCGGAGCGGCGCGCTGGCGCGGCTTGGCCGGGGGCGGCGGGCAAGGCCACGCGGCCTTGGGTGGAGGTGTCGGGGCGCATGCGGGACAATTCGTGGGTTCCTGGAGATTGTGCCCATGCCCCCTGATTCAAGCCCCAACGGCACGCCATTGCCCTCTTTGCCAGCCGACCACCGCGAGCTGGTGCTCAAGGTGATCCCGATGCCCGCCGATTGCAACGCCAACGGCGACATCTTCGGCGGCTGGGTAATGGCGCAGGTCGACCTGGCCGGCGCCGTGCTGCCGGCGCGCTACGTGCGCGGGCGCATGGCCACGGTGGCGGTCAACCAGTTCATCTTCAAGCAGCCGGTGCGCGTGGGCGACATCCTGAGCTTCTATTCGCACGTCACGCGCATCGGGCGCACGTCGATCACGGTGATGGTCGAGGTGTTTGCCGAGCGGTTCTCGGCCCAGGGGCAGTACGTGAAGGTGACCGAGGCCAGCCTGACGTACGTCGCCATCGACCACGAAGGCCGCCCGCGGCCGATTCCCGACGAAGCGCGGGCTGGCTGGACAGCACCCGCCTAGCTTCCCCAGCGGCGCACGCGGCCGATATCCACGTGCACGAACTGCTCGCGCGGGTAGTAACCCACGCCGCCCGCCTGCAGCGACCAGGCGGCGTCGCGAAGATCCACAAGCGACACACCGCTCACGCGGATGTCGATGGCCTGGCCGTCCATGTGCAGGCTGCGCGTGGCCACACCGCCGCCGCGCGTGGCCTTGAGGTGCGCATTGGTGCGGGGCGATCGGTAGCCCGAGATCACCTGGTAGGGACGGTCGGTGGCCAGCACGCGGCGCAGCGCGTGCAGCAGGTCGTGCAGGCCCGGATCGATATGCCCGACATCGCCCGAGTAGTGGTCGCGCAGGAAGTGGTCGAGCCGGCCCAGCGCCTCGGGCACATAGGCGTCGCCGCGGGCATAGACGAGGTCGATCTGCTCGCGCGTGTGCAGGTGGTCGAACGCCAGTTCTCGCACCGGTGCGGCCCACACCCGCCCGGGCAGGGCCAGCGCGGGCGCGGCCACCGCCGCGCCGAACGCGGAGCGCAGCCACTGACGGCGGGAGGTCGGGTGCTTCATCGGGGAACTTCGTACAAGGGGCGGGGCCTGGCGTCCAGGGCGGCCTGCAGCCGCACATCGTGACGATACACGTCCGGCAGAAACCTCGGGCGGCCCTGGCTGACCAACGCCGTGCCGTAGGCGATCAGCACCGGCAGCGCCTCGCGCAACGCCACGTGGGTGGAGGTGCCGGCCGCCATCTGCGTGCGGATGCGCGCCTCGTCCCAGCCGGGCATGCCATCCATCACGAAGCGCGCCAGCGCGACCGGGTCTTCGACGCGGATGCAGCCGTGGCTGAAATCGCGGCGATCGCGCGCGAACAGGCCGACCGACGGCGTGTGGTGCAGGTAGATGTTCTGCTGGTTGGGAAACACGAACTTGATGTCGCCCAGCGCGTTGGCCGGGCCCGGGCGCTGGCGGATGCGCTGGCGCCCCGCGAGCACGGCGTCGAGCCCGGCGGCGCTGAGCAGCGTGTCCACGCCACCGTCGCCGCGCACAAACTCGTAGCCCTGGCGCTCCCAGTGGCCCGGGTCGCGGCGCAGCCGCGGAATCACCTCGGCCCGCGCGATGGACGGCGGCACGTTCCAGAACGGACTGAACTCGATGCTGCGCATGCGCTCGTCGAACAGCGGCGTGGCATGGTCCATCGCCTGGCCCACGATCACCCGCATGCTCAGGCGCACGTGGATGCGGCCGTCCACCACCTCGTAAGCGCGCAGCACGTACTCGGGGATGTTGACCACCACCATGCGCCGCCCCAGAAACAGCGGCGTCCAGCGCAGGCGCTCCATCGTGAGAGCCACCTGCTTCGCACGCTGCGCGGGTGGCACCTCCAGTGCGGCCAGCGTGGTGGCGCCGATCACGCCGTCCGCGCCCAGGCCGTGGCGCGCCTGGAACGACTTGAGCGCGTCGAGCAACGGCCCCTCCAGGCGAGCGGGCACGGGCGCGCCTGCGGGTAGGTCGCCGAGCAGGCCCAGCCGCTGTGCCAGCAGCGGCAGGCCAGCCCAGGCGGCGCCCGGGTCGAGACGGGGTTTGCGCGCGCCGGCGGGGCGGGGCAGCGCCGGCAGCGGTGCGGCCCAGGCCGGGTGAGCGGCCAATGCCTGCAGGCCCGCGAGCACCTGTTGCAACTGCCCATAGAAAGGCAATGGCGGCACGGCGGCGCGCACCGCCTCGTCGAGCCGCCCGAAGGCCACGGCAGCGGCCAGCGCCTGCGCGGGGTCGAACCCCTGGCGCGGTGCGACGCTGAAGCGCTGGTGGATGCGGCGCGGGTCGACGCGGCCGAAGGCCAGATCGTGCAGGTAGCGCTGCATGGCCGCGCCGAGCGTGCGAGCGAACGCGGCCACCTGCGGGTCGGCGGCGTCGGCCGACAGGGGCGCATGGCGCAACACCTCGGGCAAGGCCTGCGCAAGGGTGTCGGCGCGGTAGTCGCCCGGCGTCAGGCCGTGGGCCGCGGCCCCTTGCAACAAGGCCACGGCTTCGCGCGCGAGCGGCGCCGTCCACACCAGCCCCGGCGGTGCAGCCGCCAACGCCGGCCAGGCGCTCAGGCCGGCCAGGGCCAGCAGGCAGTCACGGCGGCGCCAGGCGTTCATGGGCAATGGCGGGTTTTCGCAGGCGTTTGCATCGCCGCGATTGTCCTTCGTGGGCGATGGGCGCCACGGCAATGGCCTCAGCCGCGCCATCGCGCGCGCCAGGCGCTGTAGATCACGTCGGCCAGCGCCTCGCTGTCGGCCTGGTGGCGCGCGGTGGCGGCCCGCATGGCGTCGGGCGGTTGCACCGAGTCGGGGTGGCGCGCAATCGCATCGGGGTAGACGTCGCCCGGGTCCGCCAGCCAATCGGCCATCTTGTCGGGTGTGATCTCGATGTGGAACTGCATCGCCAGATGAATGCCGAGCGCAAAGGCCTGGTGCGGGCACGCGGGCGATGAGGCCAGCCACTGCGCGCCAGCGGGCAGCTCCACGAAGCTGTCGTAGTGCCACTGGTACACGGTGGGCAGGCGCGCGTCTCCGAACCAGGCGCGCGCCGCGGGCACGTCATGCACCGCAATCGGCAGCCAGCCCACTTCGGGCTGCGGCAGGCGCGCCACGCGCCCGCCAAAGGCGCGCGCGATGAGCTGGCCGCCCAGGCAGTGTCCGATCACCGGTACGCCCAGGGCATCGGCTTCGCGGATCAACGCCTCCACCTGCCGCAGGCTGGGGCGATCGTCGTTGGCGCTCCATTCGCCGCCCAGCACGGCCATCGCGCGGTAAGGCGCCACGCTGTCGGGGTAGGCCTGGCCGGCCTCGGCGCAGAACACCTGCCAATCCACCCCCTGGGCGTCGAGCCATCGGCCGAGGTGGCCGGGGTTGTCTTCCAGCGTGTGCTGCAGCACGAGCACATCGTGCAGGCCTTGCGAAGGAGACGAACGGGGTGAAGAGGATGAAGAGGATGAAGCGGACATGTGCGTCGATGGTAGGCACGCCTACGGTCGCAGGCGGGACCATTCGGCGCCGGCCGAGAAGGGCCGATGACGGGTGCTGATGGTGGGTGCCGCCGCTCGGGCTCGAACCTAGAAGCGTCCGTGCCGCCCCTCGCCGGCTGCAAAGCGCTGCGCGCCCTCCAGGGCGTCGGGGATGCGCGCCTTGCCGCGTTGCCATTCCTGCTGCAGCGCTTCGCCCAGGGGCAGGTCCCACTGGGCGTGGGCACTCTCGCGGTCGGCCCGCATGGTGGCCTGCGGAAAACCCGCCAGCTGGCGCGCAAGCCCGATGGCCGCCTCCCGCGCCTGGCCTTGCGGCACCACCCGATTGGCCAGCCCCAGCTGCAAGGCCTCGGCCGCCTCCACCTTGCGGCCGGTGAGGATCAGGTCCATCGCGTGGCCCATGCCGATCAGGCGCGGCAGCCGCACGGTGCCGCCATCGATCAGCGGCACGCCGAAGCGGCGGCAGTAAACGCCGAAGTACGCGTCTTCTTCCATCACGCGCAGGTCGCACCAGAGTGCGAGCTCCATGCCGCCGGCCACGGCCGCGCCGCTCACCGCGGCAATCACCGGTTTGGACAGGCGCAGGCGCGACGGCCCCATCGGGCCGAGGGCCCGTGCATCGGCGCTGTCGAAGTCCAGACCGGCGAGCGCACCGCCCTGCCCCGATTGCGCGGCGCGGGCGCCGAACTGCAAGTCCCAGCCGGCGCAGAAGTGCCCATGTGCGCCGTGAAAGACCGCCACCCTCGCGTTCGCGTCGTCCTCGAAAGCCAGAAAGGCCGCGTGCAGTTCGCGCGCAGTGGCGCTGTCGACCGCGTTGCGGACCTCGGGGCGATCCAGGGTCACGACATGGATGTCGTCGAGGACTTCGGTGCGCACACTCATGCCACGCCCCCCGACGCCAGCTCGGCGGCCTCCCCCCACCAGCCCACGCGCGGCGCCACCAGCGCGGCATCCAGCTCGGCCGCGTCCACCTCGATCTCCAGCCGCAGCAACGCCGCGGCCATGGCCTTGCCCAGGTTGTCCAGCCGCAGGTTGCGCGCCCCACCGCCCTGCAGCGCGCCCTTGAGCACGAACTTGAGCGCCAGGATGTTGGGCAGCGGCCAGGCGTCCACCTCGCCGGGCAGCCAGGGCGCGAAGTGCTCGCGCACGCGCGCAGCCGTCACCTCGCGCTGCAGGATGGCGTAGCCGGCTGCGTTCCATGCGAACAGCCCGAAGTCCACCCAGTCGGCCTTGTCGCCGCTGCGCGCGTGCGCGATGCGGGCAAGGGGAATGCGAAGCCGGTTCATGACCCATCTCCCAGGAGTTCCACCTTCACATCGGCCTCCACCTCGCGCCGGTCCACCAACGTGGGCCAGATGCCCAGCAGTTCGCTCACGTTGTGCAGGCCGGTGAAGCCGCAGGTGTAGGCCGGTCCGCTCAGGCCCATCCAGGGAAAGAGGCGACCGAAGCCTTCGGCAGCGGCTTTCTCGGGTGTGCGCAGCACCAGCCGCGTCCACACCTCGTTGAGCTGGTTCAGCGCGTCGGCCGCGGGCATGGGCGCCAGCGGGCCGTGGGCCGAGTTCAGGCCCGGGTACTCCACGTACAACTCGTCGTGCGGCACGCGCTTGTCCTTGAGCAATGTGCGGATCGTGGCCTGCGCCTGCTGCGATTTGTCCCACGCATCGGGCCACGAAAAACCCCAGGTGACCTCGGCCTTGTAGCCATCGCGATAACCCGCCACCACCTTGAGGCGATCCCCCGGCGCGCTGCCGCGCGCACCGGTCAGGCGCACGCGGTCGTGGCCTTCGTCGTGCAGGTGGATGCCGCCCATGTCCAGCACCACGTCGGGGCTGTGGTACGCGTGCGGGTTGTGCACCTCGTACAGCAGTTGCTGGCGCACGGTGTCGAAGTTGATGCGCCCGCCGGTGCCCGGCGCCTTGGTGATGAGCGCGCTGCCGTCCTCCCACACCTCGGCAATCGGGTAACCGATGTGTGCAAGGTCGGGAATGGTCTGCCACGTGCCTTGCGCGCCGAAGTTGCCGCCGCTGCCCTGCCCCGAACATTCGAGCAGGTGGCCCACGGTGAGGCCTTGCGCGAGACGGTCAAGGTCGGCACCCTCGCGCGCGCCCTGCAGCCGCCAGCCCAGGGCATGCACCGCCGGCGCCAGGAACAAGGCCGCATCGGCCACGCGGCCGGTGATGACGATCTGCGCACCGGCATCCAGCGCCTGCACGATCGGCGCGGCGCCCAGGTAGGCGTTGGCGAACACCAGGCGATCGCGCACGCCCTGAACCGGTGCACCGCTGAACAGGTGCGGGAAATCCGCCGCGGCATCGTGCAGACGCGGCAGCACGTCGTCGCCCGTGACCACCGCCATGCGTGCCTTGAGCCCCTTGGCCGCAAACGCCGCAAGCACCGCTTGCGCAGCACCGTGCGGGTTGAGCCCGCCCGCGTTGCAGATGAAGCGCACACCGTGTCGCTGCATCAGCGGCCACAGCCGCAGCAGCAGCGGCACCACATCGCGCGCGTAACCCAGCGCAGGGTCGCGCTGGCGGTCCTTCTGCAGGATCGCCAGCGTGAGCTCGGCCAGGTGATCGCTCGCAATGAACTGCACGTCACCGCGTTCGATGCTCGCGGCGATGGGTTCCCAGGCGTCGCCATAGAAGCCCAGGCCGGCGCCGATGCGTACTGACTTCATGACAGAGGTTCGTTGAGCGAGGTGCCATCCAGTGGCACCGAGGAACCGGCTCTGCCGGGCCTCAGGTGCCGCCCCTTGAGGGGTCGCGCGAAGCGCGGCGGGGTGGGCGCATCTTCATGGCACCTGCGCGACTGCCGATGGGGGAGAACCCCTAGCGGCAGTCCCGGGGAGGACAGCTATAAATCTTCGACCCTCGGGCAAGGCCTGCTCCAAAGCCTGCAGCAAGCACCGACCGGCCCCGTGGCAATACAAGACAGGAGACAGTTCCGTGCAACTGCTGCAACTGCTGATCAGCGGCGCGGCCCAGGGATGCATCTACGGCCTGATCGCGTTGGGCTTCGTGCTCATCTACAAGGCCACCGAAACCGTGAGCTTCGCGCAGGGCGACCTCATGATGGTGGGTGCGTTTGGCGGCTTGCTCACCATGACGATGCTGGGCTTTCCGTACTGGGTGTCGGTGCCCGCGGCCATCGTCGGGATGATGCTGTTCGGCATCGGGCTGGAGCGCCTGGTGATCCGCCCCATCCTCGGGCAGCCGGCCTTCTCGATCGTGATGCTCACCATCGGCGTGGGCTTCGTGCTGCGCGGCCTGATCACGATGATTCCCAACATCGGCACCGAGACGCACACGCTGCCGGTGCCCTATGCGGGGCAGGTGCTCAACCTGGGCGCACTCGTGATCTCGGCCGAGCAGATCGTGGTCATCGGCGCCACCGCACTGCTGTGCGCGCTGCTGTTCACCATGTTCCGCTACAGCAAGCTCGGCATCGCCATGCAGGCCGCGTCGCAGAACCAGCTCGCGGCCTATTACATGGGCATCCCGGTCAAGCGCATCAACGGCCTGGTGTGGGGCCTGGCCGCGGGCGTGGCCGCCATCGCGGGTCTGCTGCTCGCGCCCATCACCTTCGTGCACGCCAACATGGGCTTCATCGGCCTCAAGGCGTTTCCGGCCGCGGTGGTGGGCGGCTTCGGCAGCTTGCCGGGCGCCATCGTCGGCGGTCTGATCATCGGCATCGTCGAGGCGGTGGCGGGCTTCTACCTGCCCGAAGGCTTCAAGGACATCGCGCCCTACATCGTCGTGCTGATCATGCTGGTGCTCAAGCCCAACGGCTTGTTCGGCGAGAAGCTGCGTAAAAAAGTCTGAGGCCACATCGACATGCGCTTCCTCTTCAAGACCGAATACGACCAGGACATCCGCCTCGCCAAGCACGGCGGCCACGTGTTCTGGTATGGCCTGCTGTGCCTGTTCCTCATCGTCGCGCCCTGGGCCATCGACGAATACTGGCTGGCGCAGCTCACCTTCGTGCTGATCTACGGCATCGTGGGCCTGGGGCTCATGCTGCTGGCGGGCTTCACCGGCCTGTTCTCGCTCGGCCACGCGGCCTTCCTGGGCGTGGGCGCATACACGCAGGCCGTGATGGTGAACGCGGGTGTGCCCTTCCCCATCGCGCTGGCCTGCGCGGGGTTGCTGGCCGCGGCGGTGGGTGTGGTGGTGGGCCTGCCGGCGCTGCGCGTCAAGGGCATCTACCTCGGCATGGCCACGCTGGCCTTCGGCTTCATCGTCGAAGAAGGCCTGGCGCGCTGGGAGTCGGTCACGGGCGGCAACAAGGGCCTGATGGTCAACTACCCCAGCATGTTCGGCTGGGAGCTCGACTCGACCAACGAGTTCTACTTCCTGTGCCTGGTGGTGTGCGTGCTGAGCACGCTGGCCATCGTCAACCTCATGCGCTCGTCCACCGGCCGCGCCTTCGTCGCCATCCGCGACTCGGAGATTTCGGCGCAGAGCATGGGCATCCACCTGGCGCGCTACAAGACGCTGTCGTTCGGGCTGTCGGCTGCGCTGGCGGGCCTGGGCGGTGCGCTCTACGCGCACAAGATCCAGTTCCTGTCGCCTGAGCAGTTCTCCATCATCCAGTCGATCGACCTGTTGCTCATGGTCGTCATCGGCGGGCTGGGCTCCATCCACGGCGCCTTCCTTGGCGCCATCTTCCTGATCGTGATGCCGCAGCTCATCGCGCTTGGCAAGGATTACCTGCCCGACGCCATCGGCCAGGCTGCGGGCCTGCAGGGCACGGTCTATGGCCTGGTTCTGATCGCCTTCGTGCTGTTCGAGCCGATGGGCCTGTACGGACGCTGGCTCAAGATCCGCGCCTACTTCCAGCTCTTTCCGTTCTACCGCAAGGGCATGTTCAAGCGGCAGAAGTCGTTCCAGAAGTCCGACC
>VFQO010001908.1_pt1 | contig 14307 bp, 16 predicted proteins | sample 3512331 | NCBI WGS metagenome assembly VFQO01 (sample SAMN10412371, study PRJNA504923) | tailings metagenome | isolation source: Replicate 3 from Balatoc abandoned mine | place: Philippines: Itogon, Benguet | collected 2017-08-28
AAAGAGACCGCCGAAGCAGTCCCTTAACTAGCTAACTTAATCAGGGGCAATTAATGGTGTCTGACCCCTTTGATTCGTTTGATTTTCTATCAGCAAATTGCCGCGGCAACACAGGTACCACTTTTCACCCAGGTAATGGGCGTTCCGACAGCGCCAGCAGTTCCTGTGAGGATATAAGTCTCGCCTTCAAGGCCATTTACGGCCGCACCCGCAGCGCCTGTAGCAGTCATGGTAATTGCGAGAGTGAGCGGGCCATTGCCACTAATAGCGCCAGATCCCGCTTTTACCTTATCGAGAGCACCACTTGAAACGGTTACACCGGGTATGCCACCGAGACCATTGGTACAAGAAGCTGCGGCCAAGGTTCCATTCTCCTGGAAACAGACTTCCGCACCCAACTTGAACGGAGCAACTGCCGAAACTACTTCGCTAAACTTGGCTTTCTTCGTGTAGGTCTGGTATGCCGGCACAGCAATCGCAGCCAAAATCCCGATAATCGCCACCACGATCATCAGTTCGATCAAAGTAAAACCTTGTTGAACTTTACGCATTTCAAATCTCCTTAAGTTTGGGCAAGTTGAACACGAGCCTCCCGTGTCTGGCTCATTAACGAGCAGGGGCTGTGCCAACTTTAGAGTGTGCCGGGGAAAATTGCGCTGGCAGGCCGAATGCCTTGATATTGCTTGCGTCCCCCCCAAACCGGACGTGGCCGCAGCGGAATCCCGCGCCCATGCCCTGCCCCTATGCGGCACGGGGTGACATTTTTCGGCAGTCATTCGGAAAAAAAGAAGCACGGCGAACCGTGGCTTCTTGAATTGGCAGAAATGGGTCAGACACCACATCCCGCCCCCGTCTTAATTCGGACTATAATCGGTCTTGTCGGCGCTCGCCCAGACAGGAGTCAAACCATGAAATTTTCAACTCAAGTCAAGCCCATCAGTTATCTCAAAAGCCACGCGGCTGAAATCATCCGGGATATCACCGAAAGCCGGGAACCCATGCTTATTACCCAGAACGGGGAAGCCCGACTCGTGGTGATGGATGTCCGCTCATACGAGGAACAGGAGGAGGCGCTGGCGCTGCTCAAGCTGCTGGCTTTGGGCAACCGTGAAATTGAACAGGGACATTTCCGCGCCGCCGATGAGGTGTTCGCCGATATCGACAGGGAAGCCGCTCAATGAGCTTTCAAATCGTGTTCCTGAAGTCGGCGGAACTCGACCTGAGGGAACTTCAAGGCTACATGGTCAAGCAGTTCGGCAAGGACGCCTGGCAAGTCAGCTACGCAAAGATTAAAGACGCTGTAAAGTCCATCGGGACATTTCCGCTTGGCGGCAACGTTCCCGAAGAACTCGAGCGCCTTAACCTCACGCAATACCGTCAAGTTATCGCGGGCATGAACAGAATAATCTATGAAGTGCGGCAGGAAATCGTCTATATCCACATTGTGTGCGACACGAGGAAAGACATGAAGTCGCACCTCACCAGACGGCTTGTACGTATCGTCCAAACCTGATTCCCCGGGCTCCAGCGCTAAGCAATTGCGCCATAGCGTGGAAAAGTAAAAAGCCACGGCGAACCGTGGCTTTTTGAATTGGTGGGTCGGGCGAGATTCGAACTCGCGACCAACGGATTAAAAGTCCGCTGCTCTACCGGCTGAGCTACCGACCCGTGGATTTGGCCTGAACCTGCGTGGCAGAAGCCGTATCCGCGAAAGCGCAAAATTATATCTGAAGCCGCGCGGCCGGGTAAAGCCTTATGACGGTTTTTGTAAGAAAAACTCGTCATTTCGTCCGGCACGCAGGCTGGGTACGCCGGCGGAAAGCCCGGTCGCTCAGGCCGGATCCGCGGGGATTCTCTTATACAGCGTGGGATCGGGCACCCCTGCCTGCGCAAATCCCTGGCGCCGCAGGCGGCAGGCATCGCACACGCCGCAGGCGCGCCCGTCGGCATCGGCCTGATAGCAGCTCACGGTTTGCGCGTAATCGACGCCAAGCGCGATGCCGCGCTGGATGATCTGCGCCTTGGACAAGTTCTGCAGCGGCGCATGGATGCGAAGCTTCGCGCCTTCGACGCTGGCACGGGTCGCCAGGTTGGCCATCTGTTCGAATGCGGCGATGAATTCGGGGCGGCAGTCGGGGTAGCCGGAATAATCGACGGCATTGACGCCGATGAAGATGTCGCGTGCGCCCAGGACTTCGGCCCAGGCGAGCGCCAGCGCCAGCATCACCGTGTTGCGCGCGGGCACGTAGGTGACCGGAATGCCTGCGGTCGGCGTTTCGGGCACGGCAATGGCCGCATCGGTCAGCGCCGAGCCGCCGAAATCCCCCAGCCCCAGCCGCACCACCCGGTGTCCGGCGGCCCCCAGGCTTGCGGCCAGCCGCGCCGCGGCGGCGAGTTCGGCATTGTGGCGCTGGCCGTAGTCCAGGCTCAGCGCGTGGCAGGCGTAGCCGGCTTCGCGCGCGATCGCGAGCACGGTGGCGGAGTCCAGCCCGCCGGAAAGCAGGATGACGGCGGGTTTCATTTGCCCGGCGCGTTGCCCCACAGCACCTTGTGCAACTGCACCTGCAGCCGCACCGGCAGCCTGTCGGCCAAAATCCAGTCAGCCAGTTGCGCCGGCAGCAGTTCGCCCTGCACCGGCGAAAACAGGATCGGGCAAACCCGCGCGAGGCTCCGGGCCTGAATGATCTCGCGCGCCCATTCGTAGTCGGCGCGGTCGGCCAGGACGAACTTGATTTCGTCGTGCGGCGTGAGATGGGCAAGGTTCTCCCAGCGGTTGCGCGCCGCTTCGCCCGATGCCGGCGGCTTGATGTCGACGATGCGCGACACCCGCGGATCGACCTTGCCGATATCGAGCGCGCCGCTGGTTTCCAGCGACACCGAATAGCCGGCGTCGCACAGCGCGGCCAGCAATGGCAGGCAGTTTTTCTGCGCCAGCGGCTCGCCGCCGGTGACGCACACCGTGGACGCGCCGTATTCCGCCACCTGCTCCAGCAATGCGCCCAGGGTCACGGTTTCGCCGCCCTGGAAGCTGTAGGGCGTGTCGCACCAGCGGCAGCGCAGCGGGCAACCCGACAGACGAATGAACACCGTCGGCAAGCCTGTGCGGCTGGTTTCACCCTGCAGAGAAAAAAACACCTCCGTCAGGCGGAGCGTGCTTGTGCTTGCAGGGGCATACGACTCCACATGGGCTTTAGCCCATAGTGGATCGGAGTCCTTCAGGGCATGCGGTTCCACTTGGGCTTCAGCGTCTTCATGTTGCCGCTCGGTCGGCCCTGTCGCCGCGGCCTCCCCTTCATGCCCTGCAGGGTGCTCGCGGTGACAAGCACGGCCTGCCTCTGGCGGGTGGAGCGTAACGGGTCCGGACACGCCAGCCTACTTGAATGCGGCCAGCCGGCGGGTGGCGATATTGGCCGCGTTGGTGCCGGGATGTTTGGCCACCAGCTCTTCGAGCGTTTTGCGTGCTCCGTCGATGTTGTCCAGCGCAATCTGGCTGGCGGCGATATTGAGTTGCGCGTCGGGCACCTTGGCGCTGGCGGGATAGGCCGCCACCAGTTTCTGCTGGTGGGCCAGCGCGGATTTGTAATCCTTCAGGGCGTAATAAGAATAGCCGATCCAGTATTGCGCATTGGAGGCCAGCGCACTGCCGGGATAGGCCTTGAGAAAGCCTTTGAATCCGGCAATGGCGCCCGCGTAGTTGGCTTCGCGGAAATGGCCGAGTGCCGCTTCATAACTGCGCGACTCAAGTTGCGGATCCGGTTGCGGCGTGGCTGCAGCGGCAACCGTGGGTGCGGGTGCGGCGGCAACCGGGGCGGCAGGCGCGCTGGGGGGCGCAGCGGGCTGAACCGCAGCGGCAACCGGCGCAGGCCTGGCTGCTTTGGCAAGGTCCGTTATGCGCTGGTCGAGATCGACATACAGATCGTTTTGCCGCTTGCCCAGCGTGTCCAACTGGTGCACCTGAACTTCCGCCTGGCCACGCAGCCGGGCGATTTCGGCCTTGAGCGTTTCGACTTCCGTCAGCAGGCCAAGCAATTGCTGGTTTTGCTGGATCGCACCCTCCAGCTTGCCGAGGCGGGCATCGAGCGCCTGCACCTGGCGGGCAAGCTCGGCGGTGTCCGCCCGCGCCGGCTGGGCCAGCGCGAACACGGAAGCGAGAATCAAACCGTAGCGCATCAAAGCCGCTTACTCGTCGGCATACACCACATCGGTGCGGCGGTTCTCTGCATACGCTTCCTCGGTGCTGGCTTCGTTGCGCGGCTTTTCCTCGCCGAAGCTGACCGCTTCCAGCTGCGCTTCGGCCACGCCCAGCACGGCCAGCGCCTTGCGCACCGCTTCGGCGCGCTTCTGCCCCAGCGCCAGGTTGTATTCGCGGCTGCCGCGTTCGTCGGCATTGCCCTGCAGAATCACGCGCGCATCGCGCTTGGACAGCAGATAGCCCGCATGCGCTTCGAGCACCGGACGATACTCGTCCTTCACCACGAAGCTGTCGTAATCGAAAAATATGCTGCGGGTGGACAACGGACTGGCCGGGTTCTTGCGCGGATCGCCGGCATAGCTGCCGCTGCCGTCCAGCGAGCTGCCCGCCACGCCCGCGCCACCCAGCGCAACGGTTTCGGTGCCGGCGGCCTTGCCGGTGCCGCCGGCCTGCCCGGCAGCGGCAGCGTCGGTTTTGCCGCCGGTGCGGTCTTCAACGGTGGCTTGCGTGCCGCCAGTGGTGCCGCACGCGGACAGGGTCAATGCCAGCAGAACCGGCCAGAAAATCTTGTTCATCAGTCTCTCCTCCCTATTAATGAAAACGGTCTGGCGCGAGCGGCACGGGCCTGCACCCCTGCGGCGTCTCCCGCCTCGAAACAAAATGCACCCTTATGGCCCCCAGGCCGGCTCGCGGGCATCGACGCCCGGTTCGGACAGGCGCGCGCGCGTTTTGCCATCCAGGCTCACCGCGCCGAGCACCCCGCGTCCGCCCTCTACGGTGGCATACAGGACGGCTTGGCCATTGGGTGCAAAGCTGGGCGATTCGTCACGCGCGGTATCGGTCAGCACGCGGGTCTGCCCGGAGGCCAGTTCATGCAGCACCACGCTGAACCGTCCCCCCTCGCGGCCGATGTAGGCGAGGTGCCGTCCATCCGGGCTGATCGTGGGGGAAACATTGTAGCCGCCGTTGAAGGTCACGCGCTTGGGCTCGCCGCCGCTGGCCGCCACCCGATAAATTTGCGCGCTGCCGCCGCGATCCGAGGTGAAATACACGGCTTGCCCATCCGGCGAAAACACCGGCTCGGTATCGAGATTCCCGCCCTGGGTCAGCCGGACGAGCCCGCTGCCGTCGGCGTTGATCAGATAGATCTGCGACGCCTCGTCGCGCGTCAGCACCACGGCCAGGCGCCTGCCGTCGGGCGACCAGGCAGGCGCCGAATTGGATCCCTTGAATGCCGCAAGCTTGCGGCGAGCGCCATCCTGCAAGGACTGCACATACACAATGGGCTTTTTGTCTTCGAACGACACGTACGCCAGGCGGGTGCCGTCGGGCGAAAACACCGGCGAAATCAGCGGCTCGACGGAGCGCACGACGGTGCGCGGGTTTTGTCCGTCGGCATCGGCCACGCGCAGCTCGAAGGACTTGCCCTGCTTCTGCACGTAAGCGATGCGGCTGCCGAATGCGCCCGGGATGCCGGTCAGCCTTTCGTACACGATATTGGCAATCTGGTGCGCCGTCGCGCGCCATTGCGCCGCCGAAATGGTGTAGCTATAGCCTGCCAACTGCGTCTGCTTGACCACGTCGAGCAGTCGAAAACGGATTTCGAAGCGGCCGCCTGGCAATGCGGCCACCTGGCCGACCACCATGGCGTCCGCCCCCTTGCTTCGCCAGGCGCCGTAGTTGACTTGCGCGGACTCGGCCGGCTGCGGCATCCCGCCGACATCCACCAGCTTGAATTGGCCGCTGCGGTCGAGGTCGTCCCCCGCAATCTGGGCCAGCGCAGGGACAGGCTGGCCCGGCGCGGCCTTGAACGGCACCATTGCCACCGCAATCTTGTTGGCCGCGCCGCCGATCACCTGGATCTCCATTGCCGCTCGCGCAGAAAACGAGGCGCCCAGCAAGGCAAAACACAACAGGGGCAGCAGTAAAACAGCACGCAACATGGGGACGGGAATCTCGATCGAAAGCACTTGATAGGACAGGTCAGTTTAGCATAGGCCGCATGCCGGGCTTTTTGCTGCGCGCCGCCCGCGGCCTTGCGCCGGATGCCTCCGGCTCACTCTTTGGGGCGATGGACGAAAGAAAGTTCCGGCACGAATGCGGCGCGCGCGTCCCGATCGGCCGGCAACGGCAGGGGGGAGGACTTCACGATGGCGCGCACCACCGCCTCGTCGTACGCCGCATTCCCGCTGCTCTGCGTCACCCGCACGCTCTGCACCTCGCCGGTGGGCAGCAGCCTCACCGCGCAGCGCACTTCGGGGTTGCCTTTCAGGTTGTCGGGCAGCCGGGTATTGCCGCGCACCTTGGCGCTGATCTGGTCGCGGTGCTGCCCCACGACGCGCGCCACCTCGGTCTGCCGCTTGCCGGCGGCAGCGCGCGCCGCCGCCTGTTTCATGGCCAGCGCCTCGCTGGCTGCCTCCTCGTCCGCCATCCGCCGCATCAAATCCTCTTCCTCCATCTGGCGCAGCAGCTCACGTTTTTTCTGTTCGGCCAGCTGTTTTTCGTGCGCCTTCCTGGCGGCCTCGGCCTCCACGCGCGCGGCCTCGGCCCGGGCTTTCTCTTCCTCTGCCTGGATGGCTTTCAGTCTTTGCAGGCGTTCGACCTCGGCTTTCTTTTTTTCCAGCGCAATGTCGGGCGCCCTGGGCGGCGGCGGTTCGTCCGCCGCCGGTTTGGGTGCGGGCGCGGCTTTGGCCGGCGCGGGCGTTTTCACCGGCGGCGGAGAGGGCGGCTCGGCGGACTTGGCTGCGGCAGGCGGCGCCACCTTGGGCAGGGTTTCCCACAAATCGACCATCACCGGCGCGGGACGCTGGGTCTGCCACGACACGCCGAACACCAGCAGCAACACAAAGACGGCGTGCACCCCCAGCGCCAGCACGCCGGCCGCAAGGCGGGGGGCCGGGCGGGAGACGAAAGGCGCGTCCGCCGAAAGGCTCATGGGGCCGGACGGGCAAGCAGTCCGATGCGGGTGATCTGCGCCTGCTGCAAGAGCGTCATCGTGTTCATCACTTCCTCATAGCGGACATTCTTGTCCGCCGCGATGACCACCGGCTGATCCGGCAAGGCGCGATGCAGCGCAGCGATTTCGTCCGCCAGCGCCGATTTCGCCACCACCCGTTCGGTGCCGCCGGTCGCGCGATTGCGCAACCGGTACTCGCCCGATTCCTTGATGACGATTTCCAGCGGCTGCGCCGGCGGCTGCGCCGTCTTGCCGACGCTCGGCAGATCGACCTGGCCGGGGTTGATGAAGGGCGCCGTCACCATGAAGATGACGAGCAACACCAGCATCACGTCGATCATCGGCACGACGTTGATCTGGGCGACCTGTTTGCGGGTCCGCGCCATGGATCAGACCGGCTTGGTCGCCTGCCGCTGCAGGATGTTGGAAAACTCCTCCATGAAGCTTTCCATGCGGTTGGCCAGGCGGTCGATGTCGTGGGTGTAGCGGTTGTAGCCGACCACCGCGGGAATCGCGGCGAACAGGCCCATCGCGGTGGCGATCAGGGCTTCGGCGATGCCGGGCGCGACCTGCGCCAGCGTCGCCTGTGCGACCGTGGCCAGCCCCTGGAATGCCAGCATGATGCCCCACACGGTGCCGAACAGGCCGACGTAGGGCGACACCGAGCCGACGGTGGCGAGAAACGACAGGTGCGACTCCAGGCCGTCGAGTTCGCGCTGATAGGTCGCGCGCATGGCGCGGCGGGTGCCGTCGATGATGACGTTGAGCGACAGGCCGGTCTGCCGCCGCAGCTTCATGAATTCGCGGAAACCGGCCTCGAAGATGCGCTCCATTTCGCCCGCATCCTCGCGCTCGGCGGCCACCCGCTGGTACATGGCGTTGATGTCGCCGCCGCCCCAGAATTCGCGCTCGAAACGGTCGGTCACGCGCAGGGCGCGCTTCAGCGCGAACAGCTTGATGAAGATGAACCACCAGGACATCAGCGATGCCCCCAGCAGCAGCGCCATGACGATCTGCACCGGCAGCGAAGCGTGCAGAATGAGATGCAGCAGGGAGAGGTCTTGGCTGAGATCGGGATTCACGTCGCGTGGGCCAGTGCTTGAAGTAAGGGCGCGGGTATTTTAACGGCTTTGAAGCGCTCCGCATCGACGCAGGCCAGCGTGACCCGGGCGCAAGCCAGGCGGCTGGAGCCCCGGCTGATCGTCTGGTCGACGCCGAGGCTGGCGCGCCCGATTTCGAGCCGGCTGACCGAGACATCGAGCCGGTCGTTGAAACGCGCCGGCGACAGGTAATCGATTTCCACCCGCCGCACCACGAATACAACCCCCGCCTCGGCGCGCAGCACGTCCTGCTCGAATCCCTGCGCACGCAGCCATTCCGAGCGCGCGCGTTCCATGAACTTGAGGTAGTTGGCGTAATACACCACGCCGCCGGCGTCGGTGTCCTCCCAGTACACGCGCACCGGCCAGTGGAACGCGGCGCTCAAAACAGATCCGCGCCAGCCTCGCCGGCGGGCGCGGCGAGCCCCAGGTGGCGGTACGCCAGCGGCGTCGCGATGCGCCCGCGCGGGGTGCGCTGCAGGTAGCCCTGCTGGATGAGATAGGGTTCGAGCACGTCCTCGATGGTGTCGCGTTCCTCGCCGATGGCGGCGGCGAGATTGTCCAGCCCGACCGGGCCGCCCATGAATTTCTCGACCACCGCCGACAACAGTTTCCTGTCCATCATATCGAGGCCGGCGCGGTCGACGTCGAGCATCACCAGCGCCGCGTCGGCCACCGCGCCGGTTGCCTGCCCGCCCGCCTTGACTTCCGCATAGTCGCGCACGCGGCGCAGCAGGCGGTTGGCGATGCGCGGGGTGCCGCGCGAGCGGCGGGCGATTTCCAGCGCACCGGCTTCCTCCAGGTTCATCTGCAAGAGGCCGGCCGAGCGGTGGACGATGAAGCCGAGCTCTTCCGCCGAATAGAATTCCAGCCGCGCGACGATGCCGAAGCGGTCGCGCAGCGGGTTGGTGAGCATGCCGGCGCGGGTGGTCGCGCCGACCAGGGTGAACGGCGGCAGGTCGAGCTTGACCGAGCGCGCCGCCGGGCCTTCGCCGATCATGATGTCGATCTGGAAATCCTCCAGTGCCGGATACAGCACCTCCTCGACCACCGGACTCAGGCGATGGATCTCGTCGATGAACAGCACGTCGTGCGGCTCCAGGTTGGTCAGCAAGGCCGCGAGGTCGCCGGCGCGTTCCAGCACCGGGCCGGAGGTCTGCCTCAGATTGACGCCCATCTCGCGCGCGATGATGTGCGCCAGCGTGGTCTTGCCCAGCCCCGGCGGCCCGAACAGCAGCACGTGGTCGAGCGCCTCGCTGCGGTTGCGGGCGGCATGGATGAAGATTTCGAGCTGCTCGCGCGCCTTCGCCTGGCCGACGTATTCGGCCAGGGTGCGCGGGCGCAGCGCGCGCTCGACCTGCTCTTCCTGCGGGCTGGCGGCGGCGGGGGCGATGAGGCGGTCGGTTTCGATCATGGCGCCGGGCGGATTTCTGCAGACATGCGCCGATTCTACCCTGCGTCTTTTGCGCTCATCGGGGAAGCGAATGCCAATTGGCCCCGGCCAAGCGCCTTGGCCCGGTAAAGCGCGCGATCCGCGCGCGCGAGCGCCTGCTCGATGTTGTCGCCTGCCGCATCCCGCAGCCAGGTCTGGCCTGCGCTGACCGTGTTGTCCACCTCGGGATTCGCGGCACGCAGTTCGCTTTGGAGGTGGCCGGCCAGGCGCCGATACCAGGCGAGCACGCCGTCGTCGTCCAGCCCGGACAGCAATACCGCAAACTCGTCCCCGGCCAGGCGGGCGGCCATGTCGGAACTGCGTGTGAGAGCCTTGAGCGAATTCGCCAGCGCAATCAGCGCCCGGTCGCCCGCGCCGTGGCCGAACCGGTCGTTGATCGACTTGAAATGATCGACGTCCAGCAAAACCAGCGCAATGGGATTGCCGCGCTCCGCCAGGCCGAGCATCTGCGGAAACCGGTTCTCGAAGGCGCGCCGGTTGGGCAAGCCGGTAAGCGGGTCGGTCGGTCAGGCTGAGCCTGGCCAGCTGTTCGCGCTGATCGTGCAGTTGCTGCGCGATGCGGTTGATGTTCGCGGCCGCAGGGGCGAATTCGACATAGCGCGTCACGATGGGCGGCGCCGACTCGTTGCGGGTCAGGCACGCCAGCGCCTCCATCGCGGCGTCGATGTCCTGCAGCACCGGGCGCCGCAATCGCACCACCACCACGACCAGCAACAGCAGAACGGCTATCAGGGTCAGTACCCCCGCCAATATCTGCAAACGGCCGTTGTGCGTGATCCGCTGCACCGGGGACTGCACCCGCAGCGTCCAGCCCATCGCCGGCAACGCCACGCTGATCTCGCGCACCGCCCCCTGCAGGCTGCCGCTGCTGACCACCGGCTCGCCGGCCGCATCGATGAGGGCGATGGCATGGCCGGGCTGGGTGGAGTCGTCGACGATGCGCTGCAGTTGCGCCAGCCGCACGCTCAAGAACACCTGGCCCAGCGCCTCGTCGCCCGCCTCGCGCACCGATGCGCTCAAATCGACATGCTCCAGCCCGGGCACGTCGCGGTGAATCAGCACCTGATTCTGCATGTTCGAGCCGCGCTGAAGCAGGTCGCGCTGGCAACTCGGCCCCACGCGCAGCAGGCTGGTATCGCCGTAGACCTCGCCCTGCGGGCTCACGATCGCCAGCCCCAGGATGTTGGGCAGCAGGCGCTGCCGCGACATCGCCCATTGCTGCTTGTCTTCGGCCGATCCGACCAGCATCAGATCGAGCAGTTGCGGATCGCTTGCCAGATGGTCGGCCACTTCGCGGTAATAATTCCAGCGCCGCATCACGCTGGTGCGGGCCTGCGCGGCCTCCACCTTCAGCAGATGCAGTTCGGCGGCATTGTTGGTGCGCAGGCTGAACAGCAGGCTCAACGCCATGCCCGCCGCAAACAAGCCGACCACACCCGTCAACAGCCAGACGAAACGCTTGCGCAGCGACACCAGCGCGGGACTGGCGTTGGCCGCCATGTTCAAGCGCGCGACAAGGCGCGCAGCGCCTGCCGGATCGCCTCGCCCACCGGCAGATCGGGCGGCAGCTGGCGCAAGGCTTCGGTGGTCTCGCGTTCGTTGTAGCCCAGCGCCAGCAGGGCCTGGCGCACGTCGTCCGACACGCCGGCGGGCGCCGCGCCGGCAATCGCGCCGGCAAACACCGGCTTGCCCTTGAGTTCGAGCAGCAGGCGCTCGGCGGTTTTCTTGCCGATGCCGGGGACCTTGACGAGGCGGCCGACTTCCTGCGCCGCAATCGCCGCCGACAAGTCGTTGACCGACAGCCCGGACAGCACCGACAGGGCGGTCTTGGCGCCGATGCCGGAGACTTTCAGCAGTTCGCGAAACGCCGCGCGTTCGATCTCGCTGCCGAAGCCGTACAGCAGGTGCGCATCCTCGCGGATCGCCAGATGGGTCAGCAGGCTGATTTTTTCGCCCAGCGCGGGCAGGGTGTAGAACGTGCTCATCGGCACGTCGATCTCGTAGCCGACGCCATGCACGTCCACCAGTACCTGTGGCGGATGTTTGGCAGCAAGCGTGCCGGTGATGCGACCGATCATCAATTTTCTCCAGATGGCCGCTGAAGTCGTCAGCAGCCCAGACTATACCTTCCATCGGCAGGGTTCAGACCAGCCGCCCGCCCTTCACGCGATAGCCGGCGGTGGAATGCGCGCCGAGGCGGCTGCCATGGGCATGGGCGATCGCGCAAGCGAGCGCGTCGGCGGCGTCCGCAGTCGGCGCCGCCGGCAGGCCCAGCAGGCGCTTGACCATTTCCTGCACCTGCTCCTTGGCCGCCTTGCCATGACCGACCACCGCCTGCTTGATCTGCAGTGCGGTGTATTCGGCAACCATGAGTTCGTTGGTCACCGCCGCGCAGATCGCCGCGCCGCGCGCCTGCCCGAGCAGCAGCGTGGATTGCGGATTGACGTTGACGAAGACGATTTCGACCGCGCAGGTGTCGGGCCGGTAGGTGGCGATCACCTCGTTCAGTCCGGCGAACAGCACGCCGAGCCTTTGCGGCAGCTCGCCCTCGCCGCTCTTGATGACGCCGCTGGCGACGTAGGCCAGCTTCTGGCCGCTCTGTTCGATCACGCCGAAGCCGGTGAGGCGCAGACCGGGGTCGATGCCGAGGATGCGCAAAGGGATCGGCTACTCGGGCAGCACGGCGTTGGTGTAGACATCCTGCACGTCGTCGAGAGAATCGAGCGCGTCGAGGATCTTCTGCATCTTCACCGCGTCGTCGCCGGCGAGTTCGGTCTCGGCCTCCGGGCGCATGGTGATCTCGGCCACCGCCGGCTTGAAGCCGGCCTTCTCCAGCGCCTCCTTCACCGCTTCGAAGGCTTTGGGATCGGGCGAGGTCAGCACTTCGATCGAGCCGTCCTCGTTGGGAATGATGTCGTCGGCGCCGGCGTCAAGCGCGGCGTCCATCACCGCCTCTTCGCTCGCACCCGGCTCCAGGATGATCTGCCCGCAGTGCTTGAACTGGAACGCGACGCAGCCGTCGGTGCCCATGTTGCCGCCGTGCTTGACGAAGGCGTGGCGCACGTCGGCGACGGTGCGCGTCTTGTTGTCGGTGAGGCAGTCGACCATCACCGCGACGCCGCCGATGCCGTAGCCCTCGTAGCGCGCTTCCTCGTAGTTGACGCCTTCGAGCTGGCCGGTGCCGCGCTTGATCGCATTCTCGATGTTGTCCTTCGGCAGCGACTCCGCCTTGCCCTTTTCGATCGCCAGCCGCAGGCGCGGGTTCATCGCGGGATCGCCGCCGCCCATTTTGGCGGCCACGGTGATTTCCTTGATAAGCTTGGTGAAGATCTTGCCGCGCTTGGCATCCTGGCGCCCCTTGCGGTGCTGGATGTTGGCCCACTTCGAATGTCCTGCCATGTCGATTCCAACGCAATTTGAATAGCCGGAGATTTTACACCGTGGCTCCCCCTCTACGTTTCGGCGTCGACCTCGGCGGCACCAAAATCGAACTGATCGCGCTCGATTCATCCGGCCAGGAAATCCTGCGCCGCCGCGTGCCGACCCCGCAGAACGACTATCTCGCCACGGTGGCTGCGGTCGCCGCGCTGGTGCACGCGGCCGAATTCGAGCTGGGCCACCAAGGTTCGATCGGCATCGGCACCCCCGGCGCAATCTCGCCCGCCACGGGGCTGATGAAGAACTGCAATTCGACCTGCCTCAACGGCCGGCCGCTACAGGAAGATCTTGAACGCGCGCTGAATCGAACCGTGCGGCTCGCCAACGACGCCGACTGTTTCGCCCTGTCGGAGGCCGTCGACGGCGCGGCGGCCGGCGCGGGCAGCGTGTTCGGCGTGATTCTCGGCACCGGCGTCGGCGGCGGCGGCGTGGTGCACGGCCAGTTGCTCGAGGGCGCCAACGCCATCGCCGGCGAATGGGGCCACTCGCCGCTGCCCTACTTCCAGTTCGCCCACGCCCAGGCCGACCGCGCCTCCACCGGACAGCACCCCGCCACCGGCGAGGCCATCCTGCACCCGTGGCCGAGCCTGCGCGAGCTCGACGCCGCGCCCGCCTGCTACTGCGGCAAGAAAGGCTGCATCGAAACCTGGCTGTCCGGCCCCGGCTTCGCCGCCGACCACGTGCGCTACGGCGGCGAGGAGTTGCCCGCGCACGAAATCGTGCAGCTGGCGAACGCCGGCTACGGTCCGTGCAGCGCAACGCTGGCGCGCTACGAGGAACGGCTGGCGCGCGCACTCGCCGGGGTCATCAACCTCATCGACCCCGACGTCATCGTGCTCGGCGGCGGCTTGTCCAACATCGCCCGGCTGTACGACAGCGTGCCGCGGCTGTGGCCGCGCTACGTGTTCTCCGACCGCGTCGACACGAAGCTGGTGCCGCCGCAGCACGGCGACTCCAGCGGGGTGCGCGGCGCAGCGTGGCTGTTGCCGATTGATCGGCTTTAGCGCGTGGTTGTTGACGCTTCAGCGGTTATACAACCACGGCCTCCCCTTTACGGGGACAACCACGGCCCACCCCTTGCGGGTGGAGTGAGCAGGTTGTGTAGCGCGCCCTAGTGCAGCTTGATGCGCGCCCGCGTCGGCGTGCTGATGAAATGGGCGTAGGTGGT
>VFQO010001910.1_pt1 | contig 14298 bp, 16 predicted proteins | sample 3512331 | NCBI WGS metagenome assembly VFQO01 (sample SAMN10412371, study PRJNA504923) | tailings metagenome | isolation source: Replicate 3 from Balatoc abandoned mine | place: Philippines: Itogon, Benguet | collected 2017-08-28
AGGGCTTCGTCCTGACGGGTGCGCAGCTCGGCCACGAGCGCAAGCTGGAGCTCGAGGCCTTTGTTGCCGATAGCAGCGCGAGCGTCGGCCGGTTCGTGGGCCGCATGGTCCGCGAGGCGCCGCAGGTGGCGAACCACTTCGGCAAGGTGTTCGGCAAGAAGCGGCCCGCAGGCACCGATTACGGCGCGCTCGCTGCCGAGGGCGAGAAGGTCACGGCTTACGAAAGCGAATGGCTCGACCGCATGGTGGATGCGGACGGCAAGGTCGATGAACTGGAAAGCCGCCTGATTGCGCGGCTGGCGGAAGAAGGCTGAGAGCCTAGCTGTCGAACTCAAGAGGTGCGGTAGCCCCGCCCAGCTTTGGCTTGGGGCCTTCAGGCGAGATAGCTGGAAGCGGGAGGCCTGCTTCCGGAGGCTTTTTGCGCGGAGCCCGGTGCTGACGCCGAAGCTCGTCAAGCAACCATCCGTTGGCGCGTTGATCAAGCTGTGCCGCGCGATTGCGCGCAGCCAATGCAGCGATCGCCATTGCGCCAAGGCTCAAGGCAATGCGTCCAAGCGTGGCCATAACTTAGTCCCTCAGATACAATCAGCGATCTTGTTGATTATACCATGAAACTTTCGCCGCAGCCACAGGCGCCCTTGGCGTTCGGGTTCTCGAACACGAAGCCCGCGGTGAAATCGTCCTCGCGCCAGTCCATCACGCTGCCGACGAGATAGAGCACCGAGGCTCCGTCGATATAGAACACGCCGCCGGGGGTGACGATCTTCTCGTCGAACTTCGCCTCGGTGGTGACGTAGTCGACCGAATAGGCGAGGCCCGAACAGCCGCGCCGCGGGGTCGAGAGCTTCACGCCGATGGCACCTTCCGGAGCCTTGCCCATCAGCTCGGCGATGCGTGCCTCGGCGCTCGGCGTCAGGGTGACGGCGGCCTTGGGGGCGGGGCGAGCGGTGGTGGTCGTCTCGGTCATTTGAGCCTCTTCTGCCAGAACAGCGCGTGCCCGGTGGCGGGATCGAGCTGGTAGTCGCCATAGCCTTCGCGGGCGTAGAGATGCCGCGCCGGATTGCCGCTCAGCACCTCCAATGTGACCTTGCAGGCCCCGCGCTTCAAGGCCTCGGCCTCGACAGCCGCAAGCAGCGCCTTGCCGATGCCCTTGCCGCGGTGGCCGGGCAGCACGGCAAGATCGTGGATATTGACCAGCGGCGCGGCAGCGAAGGTCGAATAGCCCATGAAGCAATTGGCGAGCCCGACGGCATCGCCCTCAAGCCTTGCGATCATGGAGAACGCCTGCGGGTTGGCCGCCAGATCGCCCGCCAGCCGCGCCTTCACGTCCTCGCGCAGCGGCTCGCTTCCGCCCATCGGATCGCGGGCATAGGCATCGAGCAGCGCGACGAGGTCAGCCGCATCTTGCGCGTCGCGGTAATCCGCGAGCGCAATGTTCAGGGCGGGCGCCAGTGTCACAGCATTCCCAGTTCGAGCCGCGCCTCGTCGCTCATCTTGTGCGGGCCCCACGGCGGGTCCCAGACAAGGTTGACCTCGGCATCGCGGATGCCCGGAACGCTGGAGACGCGCAGTTCGACCTCGCCCGGCATGCTTTCGGCGACGGGGCAATGTGGCGTCGTCAGTGTCATGGTGACGGTGGCGTCGGCGTTGTCGTCCACCTCGACCCCGTAGATCAGGCCGAGATCGTAGATGTTGACCGGAATTTCCGGATCGAAGATCTCGCGCAGCGCCTCGATGACGGCGGCTTGCAGGTCGCTCCCGTCGCCGCCCACGCCGCCCTCGGCGGGCTTGGCCGCGAGGAAGCCGTCGAGATAGTCGCGGGTGCGGCCGCGACTCTCGGGTGCGGTGTCATCGGTGTCGATCGCGTCCTGAACCCGCGCGCGGGGCGGCTTGTCGGCGGTCATGTCGTTGTGATCGGCAGAGCTGTCCATCGCTCTCATCCTCTTCCAAAAATCTTGCGGGTGCGGGCGATCCCGGCGAGCAGCGCGTCGACGTCGGCTTGGCTCGAATAGAGGCCGAAGCTGGCGCGTGCGGTGGCGGGGACGCCGAGGGTGTCCATCAGCGGCTGGGCGCAGTGGTGCCCGGCGCGGATCGCGACATTCGCCTCGTCGAGGATCGTGCCGAGATCGTGGGGGTGGATGTCGTCCAGCGCGAAGCTGACGATCCCGGCGCTGTCATCGGGGCCGAACAGGGTGACATCGTTCATCGCGCCGAGTTCGCGGCGCAGGCGGGCGACCAGCGCCTGTTCGTGCGCGTGGATGCGCTGCGGGCCGATGGCGCTGACGTAATCGGCGGCAGCGGCAAAGGCGATCGCCTCGGTGATCGCGGGGGTGCCGGCCTCGAACCGCTGGGGGCCGGAGGCATAGGTGGTGCGGGCGAAGGTCACGCGGTCGATCATCGCGCCGCCGCCCTGATAGGGAGGCATCCCGGCGAGCAGTTCCTTCCTCGCCCACAGGGCGCCGATCCCGGTCGGGCCGTAGAGCTTGTGGGCCGAGAAGACGTAGAAATCGCAGTCGAGCGCCGCGACATCGACCCCCATGTGCGGTGCGGACTGGCACCCGTCGAGCAGCAGCTTTGCGCCGACCTTGTGCGCCAGCGCGGCGGCGCGAGGCGCATCGAGCAGCGCGCCGGTCACGTTCGAGACATGACCGAGCGCGACCAGCTTGTGCGCCTCGGTCAAGATCGCCCCGGCCGCGTCGAGATCGATGCGGTGGTCGGGCGTGAGCGGGCAGACGTCGATCTGCGCGCCGACCTCCTCGGCCACCATCTGCCACGGCACGATGTTCGAATGGTGCTCCGCCTGCGAGAGCAGGATGCGGTCACCGGCCTTGAGATTGGCGCGGCCCCAGGTCTGCGCCACGAGGTTGATCGCCTCGGTGGCGCCGCGGGTGAAGACCAGTTCGTCCTCGCTGCCGCCGATGAAGGCGGCGATGGTGCGCCGCGCGGCTTCATAGGCGAGCGTCATCTCGGCCGAGCGGGCGTAGACCCCGCGGTGGACCGTCGCGTAATCCTCGCCCAGCGCCCGCGCCATCGCGTCGATCACCGCGCGCGGCTTCTGCGCGGTGGCAGCGGTGTCGAGGTAGTGCCACGGCTTGCCGTTAGCCGTGACCATACCGGGGAAGTCGGCGCGCAGACCGGCCAGAGGTGCGAGGGTCGCGGCGTCGCTCACAGCCTCGCCCCCTCCAGCGCGGCCAGCGCCGCATCGAGCAGCGTCTCGCGCTCTGTTTCGTCCTCCAGCGCCACGAAGGCATCGCCGATGAAGGCCTGCACCAGCAGGCGCTGGGCAGTAACGGGATCGACCCCGCGAGCCATCATGTAGAAGCGCGCAGCCTCGTCCAGTTCGCCGACCGTCGCGCCGTGGGCGCACTTCACGTCGTCGGCGAAGATTTCGAGCTGGGGCACGGCATTGGCGCTCGCGCCTGCCTCGAGCAGCAGGCCCTTGAAGTCCTGCGCGGCGTCGGTCTTCTGCGCGTGGCGTGCGACCTTGATCTCGCCGAGGAAATTGCCCGTCGCGCCGGCCCAGTGGACCGCACGGATGGTCTGGTTGGAGGTGGCCTCGGCTTCCGCATGGACAACCTGCGTCACGAATTCGCGGGTCACGCCCGCCCCGCCAATCGTCACGCCGCCGAATTCGAAATGCGCCCCCTTGGCGAGCCGCACTTCGACCTCGACGCGGCTGTAATCGCCGCCCGCATTGGTGACGAACAGCTCGGCTCGCGCACCTTCGCCCAGCGTCACGCGCAAGCGGTGCAATTCGGGCGCATCGCCGCCGACGATCATGCAGCGGGTGAGGGTCTCGCCCGCGGCAACATCGATCGCCTGCCACTGGTCGAGCGCTCCTGCGCCAAGCCGCGCCAGCCCGTCCATATCGGCATAGCGCCACGCCTCGTCGCGCCGCGTGGGGAGCGTGGCAGTCGTCACGCCATCACCGCGTCATAGCCCTCGGCCTCGAGCCTGAGGGCGAGTTCCGGTCCGCCGGTCTCGACGATCCGGCCGCCTGCAAGGATGCTGACCTTGTCGGGTGCGACCACGTCGAGCAGGCGCTGGTAGTGGGTGATGAGCAGCACCGCCTTGTCAGGCGAGCGCATGATCGCATTGATGCCGGCACCAACGATCCTGAGCGCGTCGATATCGAGGCCAGAGTCGGTCTCGTCCAGCACCGCGAAGGCCGGATCGAGGATGCCCATCTGCACCATCTCGGCGCGCTTCTTCTCGCCGCCCGAGAAGCCGACATTGACCTGCCGCTTGAGCATTTCCATGTCCATCTTGAGCAGCGCCGCCTTGTCCTTGGCGAGCTTCAGGAATTCACCGCCCGAGAGCGGCTCTTCCCCGCGCGCCTTGCGCTGCGCGTTCAGCGCCTCGCGCAGGAACTGGACGTTCGAAACGCCCGGGATCTCGACCGGATACTGGAAGCCGAGGAACAGGCCCGCGGCGGCGCGTTCGTGCGGTTCGAGCGCGAGCAGATCCTGCCCGCGGAAGGTCACGCTCCCCGCCGTGACCTCGTAGCCCGGCTTGCCGCCGAGCACGTTCGACAGGGTCGATTTGCCCGCGCCGTTGGGGCCCATGATGGCGTGAACCTCGCCCGCGGGAACGGTAAGGGTCAGGCCCTTGAGGATCGGCTTTTCGCCGACGGAGGCGTGGAGGTTGTCGATGATCAGCATTATTCGCCGTCCTTGTCCTGTTCGTTCGCCTTGGCCGCGGTCGCATCGGTGCGCGCCTTTACGACGCTGGCATCGCGCAATTCGATCACGAGGCCTTTGGGCTTGTTTTGCTCATAGATTGTCGTCGCCGCCTCGGCCCCCGCGAGACGCGAGGTGAACTGCTGGTCGAGATCGCGCCCGCGGGCGATGTGGATCTTGCCGATATTCTCGAACAGTGTGTTCACCGCTTCCGGGCTGAGCGTGGTCTTGGCCCCGGCGAGCACCTCGTTCGATTGCGCGATCGCCGTGGCCCGCGCCTTGGCGCAGCGGGTCACATCGCCGCTGTGCTGCGTCTCGAAATCGGCCTTCCCGCTGATCCGGCGGTCGGTGATCGCGAGGCAGCGGCGGTAATCCTGCACGAAGGGCTGGATCAGGCGCGGATATTCTACGGTCCAGGTTTCCGGATTGTCGTTCTTGATCGCGACGGCGGCTTCACCGGCGGCCTGAAGCGCCACGAGCGGGGCGAGGAGGGAGGCGAGGATCACGGCTTGCGGCTCCGGGGTCTGGGGCTGTCACCTTCAGCGCGGCCACGCGGCTTGGGGCGCGAATAGGTCTGCTTCGGGTTGGCCGCCTTGTGCGCGCGGGCTGCGGCTTTGCGTTCCTCGATCCGGTCGCGCATCACCTGGGTGAGCTGCTTGAGCACCTCGTCGAGGTTCTCGAGGATGTCCTTCGCGGCGATCCGCATCACCTTGATGCCGACGCTTTCAAGGCTCTTGTCGCGGCGCTTGGCGAGGGTGTCGTTCTGCCCCTCCTCGTCAATCGCGAGCGCCAGCCCCAGGTTGTGGCAGTTGAAATCGACGATCGCGCTGCCGACCACCGCGTGGCGCTTGAAGGTGTAGCGGCCCATGTCGGCGGCGGCGAACTTCGCGGCGAGCGCCTTGTGCGCCTCGGACGAATGGCGGCGCAATTCGCGCGCCTGTTCGTGCAGAGCATCGAGCCGCTTCTCCGAAATCTCCCACCCGCGGCCCTTCTTCTTGAGCGCGGGGGCTTCGGCGGAGGTAGCCTCGGGGTTGAGGGCGAGGGTTTTGCGGGTGGTCATGCGGTCTTCACTTTCGTCATCGTGCGCCCTTGAGCCCGCTTGGACCAACCCAAGTCTTTCATGTCCTGAAGAAGGAATGCTCCCTCCCGATATTGTCCTGACTCTAGTAGCCGTTTTGCTTCGCAGCCCATTGCGTGAAGCCTATCGTGCATTTCATCGCCGATCTGTGGCTTGATGAGTTCAAGGCTACCGAACAAAATCTCGAACTGCCCTTCAAAGCTCCTGGTCAGGCGCTGCCAGTCTTCCATTTTTTTGAGTTCTTGCTCGTGCCATTCGGGGTCGGACAACTCGACCATCGCGAAAACATGGTCCTTGAGATGTGCAATCTCATGGAGAAAGTAAGTCTCAATACGCAAATGGCGCAGAGTTTCTTGACTCACCCCATACTCCCCTCAAACAAACCACCTTCGTCACCCTGAACTTGTTTCAGGGTCCATTTCTCCGCGAGCGCTGTCCGCGCTTGATGCAAGATGGATGCTGAAACGAGTTCAGCATGACGGGTGACGGGGGCGGTGGTCATCCGACCGAACCTTCCAGCGAAATCGCCAGCAGCTTCTGCGCTTCGACCGCAAACTCCATCGGCAGCTCTTTCAGCACGTCCTTGGCAAAGCCGTTGACGATCAGCGCCACGGCTTCCTCTTCGCCGAGGCCGCGCTGCATCGCGTAGAACAGCTGTTCGTCGCTGATCTTGCTGGTGGTCGCCTCGTGCTCGATCTGCGCGCTGGGGTTCTTCACCTCGATATAGGGCACGGTGTGCGCGCCGCATTGATCGCCGAGCAGCAGGCTGTCGCACTGCGTGAAGTTCCTCACCCCACTCGCGGTCGGGCCGACGCGGACGAGGCCGCGATAGGTGTTGTTCGACTTGCCCGCCGAAATCCCCTTGGAGATGATCGTCGAGCGGCTGTTCTTGCCGTTGTGGATCATCTTGGTGCCGGTGTCGGCCTGCTGGTAATTGTTGGTGACCGCGACCGAGTAGAACTCGCCCACGCTGTCCTCGCCGTTGAGGACGCAGGAGGGGTATTTCCACGTCACCGCAGAGCCGGTTTCGACCTGCGTCCAGCTGACCTTGGAGCGGTCCCCCTGGCACAGCGCGCGCTTGGTGACGAAGTTGTAGATCCCGCCTTTGCCCTCGGCGTTGCCGGGATACCAGTTCTGCACGGTCGAATACTTGATCTCGGCATCATCGAGCGCGACCAGTTCCACCACAGCGGCGTGGAGCTGGTTCTCGTCGCGCATCGGGGCGGTGCAGCCTTCGAGGTAGCTGACGTAAGCGCCCTTGTCGGCGATGATCAGCGTGCGCTCGAACTGGCCGGTGTTCTCGGCATTGATGCGGAAATAGGTCGAAAGCTCCATCGGGCAGCGAACGCCTTCGGGGACGTAGACGAAGGTGCCGTCGGAGAAGACCGCGCAATTCAATGCCGCAAAGTAGTTGTCGCGCACCGGCACGACGCGGCCGAGCCACTTCTGGACCAGTTCGGGATATTCGCGGATCGCCTCGGAGATCGAGAGGAAGATCACGCCCGCGCGCTTCAGCTCCTCGCGGAAGGTCGTCGCCACCGACACGGAGTCGAACACCGCATCCACCGCGACCTTGCGCGCGCCTTCGACCCCGGCGAGCACTTCCTGCTCCGCCACGGGGATGCCGAGCTTGTCGTAGACCGCCTTGATCTCGGGATCGAGCTCGTCAAGCGAAGCGATGGTCGCCTTCTTCTTGGGCGCGGCGTAGTAATAGGCGTCCTGATAGTCGATCGGCGGATAGCCGATCTTGGCCCAATCGGGCTCCTCCATGGTCTGCCACAGGCGGAAGGCCTTGAGGCGCCATTCGAGCATCCATTCGGGCTCGTTCTTCTTGGCGCTGATGAAGCGGACGGTGTCCTCGTTCAGGCCCTTGGGCGCGAACTCGGTGTCGATGTCCGCCGACCAGCCATGCTCGTAATCGGCGACCTTGGCCGCGGCCTCGCGGGCTTCACGGTCGAGTTCCGGGCGGTCCTGGATTTCGATGTCGTCGCTCATGCCAATTGATCCTCGGGATGGGGTACCACCGCGACCGGGCCGCGAAGCTGGGCGAGCGTGATGCCCGCCAGCGCGCCGCGCAGGGCGTTGTTGATGACCGGCCAATGCGGTTTCATGTTGCAGCCGGCCTCGAAATCGCAGGAGGTGTGATCGATGCAGGCGGTGAGCGCGATGCGGCCCTCGATCGCCTCGACGATGTCCGCGACCGTGATCGCGGCTGCCGGACGCCCGAGCTGCAGGCCGCCATGCGCGCCCCGGACCGAGCGCAGCAGCCCTGCCGCCGTGAGCTTGGACACGAGCTTCTGCACCGTCGGCACCGGCAGGCCGGTTTCCGTGGCAAGCTCTGCCGCACTGACCCTGCCGTTGCCGCAGTGAAGCGCGGCCTGGCACATCGTGATGACGGCGTAATCGGCAAGGTTGGACAGGCGCATTGCGAGCGGTTCTCAATTCGGACGGAATCAGTCCGAATTGGCAATTAGGAGCGCTTCGCTCCGATTACAACCGCGAAGTGACGGCCTTCCGCTTCACTGGGCCGCGGCTGCCAGCGGCGCGCCCGCATCGCCATGGCCTGCCGGATCGAGCAATTCGCCCGCCAATGTCCCCTGCCGGAACTGGGTCGGTGTACGCCCCGTGTAGCGGCGGATGTCGCGGATCAGGTGGGCCTGATCGAAATAGGTCGCCATCAGCTGGTCGTAGAGCTCCTGGGGGACGTTCGGCTGGGCCAGCAGCATGGCCGCCCGCAAGGCCCGGAACCGCTTGAGAACCTGTGCGGGCGCCACGCCGAAAAAGCGCCGGCAGACGCGCTGGACCTGCCGCGGCGAGACGCCGACGCTGGCGTAGAGATCGCCGACGACCGGATCGAGCCCGCTCGCCAGCCAGCGCAGGATCGCCTCGACCACCGCGACATGATCGGCGCGCAGCGCGTGCGGGCCGGCGGCAATCGTCTCGGCCAGCAGGTCGCACAGGGCCTCGGGCGTGACGAGGCCGTCGCGGCAGGCCGCAGCGGCGGCTTCCAGCGCTGCGATCTGGCCGGCGTCGAGGACGGTTCCGGCCGCGATCAGGCGGTCATGGACCTCGTCGGCCGGGAGATTGGACAGACGTTGCCAGGCGGCATGGGTGAGGGAGGCGCCCACTTGCAGGACCGGCCCCTCGAGGACGCAATGCGCGCTGCGCATCTGGGGCGCGTTGATGAAGACGGTGGCGGATTCTCCGGTGGTCCCGTCGGCGAAAGTGAAGTGGAGGCGTCCGCGCACCATGATGATGAGCTGCGCCGAATAGGCCGGAACCGGCTCTTCCATCCACGGCTCGTCGGTCTCGATGACGTAGAAGGTGTGGACCAGCCCGGCAGCCCCGGGTGACGGGGGTATCATTCGCGTGCGATGCGGCAACCAGCCTTCCCCGCCGGAGCGAGGCCCCCTTTGTCCGTTTGGTGCGACCCGTCCGGAGCGCGCTGCGGCCCGGCGGCATATTCATGCGCAATCGCCGGGCGCTTGTCGAGTCGCGCGGGGCCGTGCCCCTGGCAGGGCGCAAAAAAGGGCGGCACTCCGCAGGGGAACGCCGCCCATGAAGTTGAGGAACTCTTTGCATTGCTGCTCCGAGCCCTTCGGGTCGCGGATAATCCCCTACATGCAAAATGATGTGCCGGATTGTATACAAGCGACAATGATGCCCCCTGCGCCCCGGAGGCGGAAGGATGCGGGGACGGCCGGGTGGCTCGACACTGCGCGCGCGCTGACCTAGGCGTTGCGGCCATGCTGTTCCGCCTCATGCGCCCCGCGATTTTCGCCCTCGATTCCGAGACCGGTCACCGCCTCGCCTTGCGCGCGCTGTCGGCCTTGCCGCCGCGTGCGCCAGCCGCCGCCGGGCCGCTGGCGGTGGAGGTGGCGGGGCTCACCTTCCCCAATCCGGTGGGCGTGGCCGCAGGGTTCGACAAGGATGCCGAGGTGCCCGACGCGCTGCTCGGCCTCGGCTTCGGCTTCACCGAGGTCGGCTCGATCACGCCGCTCCCGCAGGCGGGCAATCCCAAGCCGCGGCTGTTCCGGCTGGTCGAGGACCAGGCGGTGATCAACCGCATGGGGTTTAACAATGGCGGGGGCGAGGCGGCGCTGGCGCGGCTGGAGGCGCGTGCCGGGCGGCCGGGCATCGTCGGGGTCAATATCGGCGCCAACAAGGACTCGGCCGACCGCATCGCCGACTATGCGGTGATGGCGCGGATGATGGCTCCGCATGCGAGCTATCTGTGCGTCAACATCTCCTCGCCCAACACGCCCGGCCTGCGCGCGCTTCAGGACGAGAGCGCGCTGACGGGCCTGCTCGATGCCGTGATTGCGGCACGCGCGGAGGCGGGCAGCGCCGCCCCGATCTTCCTCAAGGTCGCGCCCGATCTCGAGCCCGCCGACATCGACGCGATCGCCCGGATCGCGCTGGACAAGCAGCTTGGCGCGCTGGTGGTCTCGAACACGACGATCTCGCGGCCCGCCCTGCGCTCGGCCCGTGCCGGAGAGACCGGCGGCCTGTCGGGCGCACCCTTGCGCGCCCTCGCCACGCAGCGCCTGCGCGATTTCCGCAAGGCGACCGGCGGCGCGATCCCGCTGGTCGGCGTCGGCGGCATCGCCACGGCCGAGCACGCTTGGGAGCGCATCCGCGCCGGCGCTTCGCTGGTGCAGCTCTACTCGGCGATGGTCTATGAAGGCCCGGGCCTCGGCGCACGGATCGCGCGCGGGCTGGAGATGCTGATGCGGCGGGACGGGTTCGCCAGCATTGCCGAAGCGGTGGGAAGCGAATAGCACCCTCGACCATGCGCTTTTTTCCTGCCCTGATCGCCCCCCTCGCGCTGGTCCTGTCGGGCTGCGCCACGAGCCAGACCCTTGCGACGGCCGAACCTGCGCCGCTAACGCGGGGTGCGGTCAGCAGCGCCGACCCGCGGGCGACGGCGGCGGGCGAGGCGATCCTCGCGCAGGGCGGATCATCGACCGATGCCGCGATCGCGGTGATGCTCGCTCTGACGGTGGTCGAGCCGCAGAGCTCCGGCATCGGCGGCGGGGGCTTCATGGTTCGCGCCGATGGCAGGGACGGCGCGCTTGTCACCTATGACGGGCGAGAGATTGCACCCGCGGCTGCCACGCCAAACCGCTTCCTTGATGGCTCGGGCAAGGTGCTGGGGCGCGATGCCCGGGTATTCTCCGGCCTCAGCGTCGGGGTGCCCGGCAACATCGCGCTCGCTGCCAAGGCCCATGCCGCGCATGGCAAGTTGCCCTGGGCCAAGCTGTTCGGGCCCGCCATCGCGCTGGCCGACCAGGGCTTCGTCATGAACCGCCGGCTCCACGAATCCCTCGCCGGCAACAAGGGCCGCGCTGACAAGAGCGACTATGCGCGCTCGGTATTCTTCGGCCCCGACGGCAACCCGCTCCCCGTCGGCGCGACCGTCAGGGTGCCGCTGCTCGCCGAGACCTTCCGCGCTCTCGCCAAGGATGGCCCCGCCGCCATGTATGGAAGTGCCGCCGCCGCCGAACTCGCCGCCTATGTGGCCGCCGCCACCCCGCAGGACGGGCGCATGACCGCAGCCGACATCGCCGGCTACACCGCCAAGGAGCGTGCCCCCGTCTGCACCCGTTACCGCGTCTACAGGATTTGCGGCATGGGTCCGCCGTCCTCGGGCGGAATCGCGGTGGCGCAGATGCTCGGGCAGCTCGAACGCTTCGATCTCGCCGCCCTGGGCCCCGACAGCCCGCAGTTCTGGCACCTCTTCATCGAGAGCCAGCGCCTCGCCTATGCCGACCGCGAGCTTTATGCAGGCGATGCCGATTTCGTCGCGGTGCCGGTCGCGGGGCTGGTCGATCCCGCCTATATCGCCGCCCGCTCGGCGCTGATCGATCCTTCGAAGCGGCTCGCCAAGGTCGAAGCCGGCGTGCCGCCCGGAGTGCCGCTCGCGCGCGGGGACGGGCCGGAGGAGCCGGAGAACGGCACCACCCATTTCTCGGTCGTCGATGCGGCGGGCCACGCCGTCAGCTACACCTCGACCATCGAGGGCGCCTTCGGATCGGGGCTGCATTTCGGCGGCTTCTACCTCAACAACGAGCTGACCGATTTCACTCTCACCCCCGAGGCCGACGGCAAGCCGGTCGCCAACCGGGTCGAGGGAGGCAAGCGCCCGCGCTCCTCGATGGCGCCGACGATCGTGTTCGACGCTGCGGGCAAGCCGGTGCTGGTGATCGGCGCGGCGGGCGGGCCGACCATTCCGGTGACGGTCGCTCGCGCGATCATCGGCGTGCTCGACTTCCGGCTCGGCGCGCAGGAGGCGCTCGCCATGCCCTTTGCCATGTCCTTCGGCGACATGCTGCTGATCGAGGAAGGCAGCGCACTCGCGGCGATGCAGGGCGAGCTGGCAGCGCTCGGCCATTCCGCGATCCGCCTCGGCCCTGCGCCGATCAAGGCCAATGCCCTGGGCCGGCGCGCCGACGGCACCTGGGAGGTGGCGATCGAGCCGCGGAATGCGGGCCTCGTTACCCCCTGAGGCGCACGCCTGACGGCTTGCCGCTCCAGCTTTCGCTGTCTAATCAGAGCGGCACACGCGGGTCGCGCCTGCGCCTGCGAAAGATAAGCTCGAAGGGATCAGGAGCCTTTGCCAGTGCATTCCCCCACCTTGCCGCATTCCGCCCGCAAGCAAGCCAATCCTGCGGATCATCCGCTGTTGCAGGACATCGATAACGCGCACAATCTCGTCGAGCTGTTCCTGAAGCGCGCCGACGAGAAGGGCGATGCGCCCTTCCTCGGCCACAAGGAAGGCGGCCAGTGGGTGACGCAGAGCTGGCGTTCGGCGGCCGAGCAGGTGTGTCTGCTGGCCGAGGCGCTGCGGGGCATGGGGCTGGAGGATGGCGACCGCGTCGCGCTGGTCTCCGAGAACCGCCCCGAATGGTGCATCGCCGACCTCGCGATCATGGCGGCGGGGTGCATCACCGTGCCGACCTACACCACCAACACCCGCCGCGATCACGCGCATATCCTCGACAATTCGGGCGCACGCGCACTGTTCGTCTCGAACGAGAAGCTGCTCGCGCCGCTCGTGGGGGCGATCGCGGAGACCGGGCTGGTCGAGCATGTGATCGGGATCGAGAACCTTCACCGCAAGCAATCGGGCAGCTTCGAATATCACGATTGGCCCGCGCTGATCGCGGGCAATGCGGCGGCGGCGCGCAAGGCGGTGGATGACCGCATTTCGCGCATCGAACGCTCCGAGACCGCCTGCCTCATTTACACCAGCGGCACCGGCGGCGCCCCGCGCGGGGTGATGCAGCACCACGGCGCGATCCTGTGCAACGTCGCCGGCGCGGCCGAAGTGCTGATCGAGGATTTCGGCATCAAGGACGAACGCTTCCTGTCGTTCCTGCCTCTGTCCCACGCCTACGAACATTCCGGCGGGCAATATCTCCCGATCGGGGTGGGCGCGGAGATCTTCTATTCGGAAGGGCTCGAAAAGCTCGCCTCGAACATCGAGGAGACCCGCCCGACGATCATGGTCGTCGTCCCGCGCCTGTTCGAGGTGCTGCGGACCCGGATCATGAAGCAGATCGAGAAGCAGGGCAAGGTCGCCAACTTCATGATGGACGCCGCGCTCAAGATCGCGGCGGGCAGCAAGGAGGGCAGGAAGCGCCTCCTCGACCGGCCGATGGATTTCCTCGTCGAGAAGACCCTGCGCCCCAAGATCCGCGCAAAGTTCGGCGGACGGATCAAGGCGATGGTCTCGGGCGGCGCGCCGCTCAACCCCGAAGTCGGCAATTTCTTCGACGCGATGGGCCTCACCATGCTGCAAGGTTACGGCCAGACCGAGGCCGGGCCGGTGATCAGCTGCAACCGCCCCAAGGTCGGCCTCAAGATGGACACCGTCGGCCCGGCGCTGCGCGGGGTCGAGGTCAAGATCGCCGAGGATGGCGAGATCCTCGTGCGCGGCGAGCTGGTGATGCACGGCTACTGGCGCAATGATGCCGAAACCGCGCGGACGCTGAAAGACGGCTGGCTCCACACCGGCGACATCGGCCATCTCGATGCCAAGGGCCGGATCAAGATCACCGACCGCAAGAAGGACATGATCGTCAACGACAAGGGCGACAACATCGCCCCGCAGAAGGTCGAGGGGATGCTGACCCTCCAGCCCGAGATCGCGCAGGCGATGGTGAGCGGAGACAAGCGGCCCTATGTCGTCGGCCTGATCGTGCCCGATGCCGAATGGGCGCTCGAATGGGCGCGGGCGAACGGGGAAAAGTTTGACCTTGCCGCGCTCCAGCAGCTCCCCGCCTTCAAGAACGCGGTGCGCGCGGCGGTCGACCGGACCAACGCCGACCTCTCGGTGATCGAGAAGGTGCGCCAGTTCGCCTTCGCGGACGAGGCTTTTACCATCGAGAACGAGGAAATGACGCCGAGCATGAAAATCAGGCGTCACAAGATCCGCGAGCGGTATCAGGAACGGATCGACGGGCTGTATCGGGGGTGAGGTTCTAGGCTGTATCGACATTCAGAGGATTCCCAAAGCGAGGGATGTCTGATTCATGG
>VFQO010001912.1_pt1 | contig 14296 bp, 10 predicted proteins | sample 3512331 | NCBI WGS metagenome assembly VFQO01 (sample SAMN10412371, study PRJNA504923) | tailings metagenome | isolation source: Replicate 3 from Balatoc abandoned mine | place: Philippines: Itogon, Benguet | collected 2017-08-28
GCCATCCTCCAGCCGGGTGAGGGGCAACCCCAGGGCCTCGGCGCGTTGCTCGGCCTTCAAGGCCGATGGTTTGCGGCCCCAGGCGAGCACGGAAGCCAGTCTGGCGTTGCGACGGGCTGCCTCGGCGTCTCGAACCACGGGCCCGCCCAGCAAAGGCTCGAGCGATGGAATGTCAGAAATCGCGTCCGTCAGCGCCAACCAATGTGGCCGGTGCTCCCGTTCGCTCATGAAGTCAGCGACTCCATGCTCGGCGAGGCATTCGGCGATCGCATCGGTTGCCACCAGCAGGCTGCCAGGGGCTTTGAAAGCACGATGTTCGGGCAACAGCAGCGGGTTGGGCGGCAACCAGGGATGCGCGCCCCGCGCCTTGGCGGCCGCGTGCCATTGGTTCCAGGCATCCCAATACGCTTGCCGTGAGGCTGACCGCCCATCGGCGGAATAGCCTGTGTCCTCCGCCGTCATCAAGGAGCCAGGGCGGTGGCTGCCCAGCGCCAGCGGCTGGCCGATACGCAGTACCGAGCTTTCCCCAAAGACCGCCTTGATGCGTGCCAGAAACTCGCTGTCTGCGCCTGTTCGCACCACGTCCCAAGCGCCAGCGTGCTGAAGCACCAGTTCGCGCCGGAAGAGAGGTGAAGACGGATTGAGCCGCATGAACGGTGGCCCGAGCCGAGAGTAGAACTGACCTTCGTCAGTGATCCGTATCCAGCACGAAGTGGTGCAGACCAACCACGGGTTTTCCAGCAACGGCCGAACCTGCCGCTCGATCTTCTGCGGGTGTGACCAGTCATCGGAATCATGGCAGGTGACGAAATCGCCGGTGGCGTGTTGCAGGCCGATCAACTTAGCGGCATAGGTGCCGACGTTGTGCGGTAGGCGAATCAGCCGCACCCTAGCATTTGCCGTCGCCAATGCCGATATCCGCTCGAATGTGTCGTCGGTGCTGGCATCGTCCACCAAGATCAGCTCCAACTGCTGCCAAGTCTGCCCCAATACCGAAGCTGCTGCGCTGAATATCCGCTCAGCACTATGGAAGCTTGTCATAAGCACCGAAACGAGCGGTCCATGATGTACCAAAAGCGGACGGACCGCTGGCCGCACATTGTTCGCCGACAATGGCCGCAATCGGTCCTTCAAAGCTAGATGTGCTAGATCATGAGCTTTGAGGTCGCGATTCAAGTGGGCGATTAATTCCGCAGTAGTACGAGCTATTTTTTCTGTGCCCACGATGAAATGGTTGCAGGGACTAGCCACTTTGGTATTGATGCAGCCAACGGCCGGAGGCGTTATGTCATCTGATTGGCAAGCCCATTCCCCATCTCCGTTGATTGAAAAAATCCGAAACTTAAGTTTCTTGGAAAACAAAAAAGCAAAGGAAGCTACCAGGGGACGCACAGATAATTGACAACACCCCTGTGCCTTTGATGAGTTCGATCAATGGAATACCCCCATTCAGACATCATGCCTTTGAATTCCTGACGATTCTTGGGCGCCACTTCTATGTAAATCGGTGGTCTATGCTCGGCAATGGTCTTCTGGGCGCCGATAAGCACTTCTAATTCCATGCCCTCGACATCAATCTTAATGAAATCTGGGCGTGATTCAAGACGAACATCGTCCAACGGGATTTTCGGAAGACCATCATCATCCTTCGTGGCGCGAAACGAGGCCGCACCCAAATTGTTGGCAATACTAGACTCGTTTGTAATCTTGACGAAACCCGCACTATCACCAAGTGCAAATCCTAAGTGAGACTGATCCACTCGGTTTGACAGATTGTTTAGCAGGATGTTTTCCCTCAATAGGGGGATGGTACTAGGATTGACCTCGAATGGAGTTATGCGTACATTCCGACAAAATTTGCCAAAATATACGAGGTGATTGCCCACATTGGCACCGATATCCAAGATGTGGCCGCCAGTAGGAATCACTAGGGCCACGTCGCGCAGTTCTTCTTCTTCATAAAATTCGCCACGAAAATGACATCCTTGAATAACGTCAGACGAATTATTCACGCGAAAGCAGATCGCCAAATTATTGCGAAAAAATCTAGAAAGTGTTGAATCCATCAGTAATCCAATTCGATCTTGATGCGAGTTGAGAACTTAGAGAGGTGTGATTGACCGAAATACGGCGTCGTTGCAACACCGACTCTGAATCCAGACGATTGACATAACCAGCGAATAATCTCTCCGTCAATATGATTTTTATAGAGTGGGGATGCGAAAGCCTTTAGTATTGCCAATCCACACCTTCTTGTCAGTGCGTATCCATCAAACCCAGAGGCTTTTCCTGCGAATTCGAAGTTTGTTATTTCCTCGCTTACAGGGATGTCGTCAATCGGATGAGTGTGTCTGTCTGCGCAGAGAACAAAATCGTAATCTCCGTTCTCGAAAAGACGCACCATGTTCGAAAAATCGATTCTTCTGGTTAAAAAGGCATCAGATTCCGTAATCACGCAATAAGGCTCACCCGAGACTACAAAGTCTTCGATTGTTTTTAGATGCGCTAGCGCGGCGCCCAATATACCTCTGCTGGACCCAGAAAGTAGCCTATAAACCGACTCCGGTAGCCTGTCTGCAGGAATTCCCAAGGCGCGTCTAGTGCGAAATCCTGCTCGTTTCAGCAAACCTTCCTGGAGGATAATTTGATTGGTGGTGTATGGGTTGTATACCGAATAGATGGTTGGCGCTAGCTTTAAAGCACCCAGGCTTAATGAGTAACTTGCGCATCTTATCGCGGGTGCAGCTGCGACGGTGCACAAATGCTTGATTTCATTCACCATCCCCCATTCATTTAGTTGCCAATAGATATCGGCACAAAAATCTGAGTAAAAGTCGGGCTTTAATTTTTGGAGTATTTTAGCGCGCTCCAAGGCATCTTCAGTTAAGTTCCTAGCGATGAGATTCCTAATGCGCTCTCTTTCTATCCATCCAAGTTTGTATTCAGGGGCCATATTCAAAAACTCTCCTTGTTTCAAGTAATCGCCAACAGCATTACTCAAATAAGAGCCTATGGATACAAACTCGTCGATTGAAATCAGCTGTCGCAAATTGTCCAGCTCCCTGAGCGCACTAGAAATGCCAAATTTCGCCAGATGAACTTTAAAAGAAATATTGCGCTCGTGTGCATCTCGGCAGACATTTAGAATCGTCAGACCATTTGCGATTCGCTCACCTAGCTGGATTTCAAGATCCCTTGACCTCAAGGTGAGTAGGTCAAGATTAGATGCCTCAGATAGTGAGTTGAGTCCCATTCTGGTGTTGTATAAAAGGGGTCAGAGAAATAGATGGAACAAGCTCTTTTAACTTCAGATAGGTGGCGTGATCGGACTTTCCTAATTCATTGATCGTGTGCATCATTCCCAACATGCCCCATGGGCCACTTCGAGTGATCAGCTCACTTTGGCTCTTGTCATTGTTTTTGAATTCGCTGTAAAGAGTCGTCGTCGGAGTGGGATTCAGGTCAATGAGCCAACCAGAGTGCCTAGCTAGGCATACTTGAGGAATCCCAAGTTGCTTGCATAGCACTGCCATATATATATCCGCCATTCCGGATTTCTCAAAAGTGGCAAGTGTGAAACTCTTGAATATCGATGTGTGAACTCCAAAAGTCCCCGTTCCAAGTATGTTCACAAGCCGATCTGACTCCAATTCTTTGTTGAAGGAAAAAACAGTTCTTCTGTCCGAAAAATATCCTGCTGGGTTCTTCTTCAATGTGACCCCGTGTACTCCGACTGCGCAAAGTTTATTGTACTCATCGATTTTCCTGATTAACGCATGTGCATAGTCCGGCGGATAGATGATGTCATCGTCGACGGTGAGATAATAGGAGTCCTCTCGGCTGTTGACAATTGCTTCTAATGCAATAAATTTGCCGTTGTCTCTCAGGTGGGGCCGGTCTTGTGACCTTGTGACAACGCATTTATCACTCAATGCTTCCAAGAAATTGGGTGTCTTCGTGTACCCATCAAGATACACGTGTATCTCGTCGCATTGATCTTTGATGCTATCGATCGTCTTCTGGAGCGACTTCTCTCTACTTGGGATTGAGCATAAACTTATGACAACCTTATCGACGGGATTTGTAAGCTTTGTCATGTCCGGTTCGACTTCTATAGCATCTCTAAGTCGAGGAAAATAAAATATCTTCTGAGATGCATCTTTTGTAAGTTCGTTATGGAGTTGAGTATATTTCTCAACATATTTCTTCCGAGATTCTGAAGGAGATTGAATTAAGTTGCCTTCGGGTGTTAGGCTAACCATGTCAGAAATTAACGAATTTTCACGGAATGTGTTGAAGTAGAGCGGCGTGCTGTTGTCTGTTATTTGTTCTTTGCCGATCAGCCGTTTGGCTCGGTTAAAGAATTCATCGTCAGAAGCTTTCGTTGTTGTATTAAACGCTCCGATTTGATGAAATACCTCCTTGCGAATGCCCAGTGTGACCAAGCCTAGTTTGCTAAAATGGCCATTCACTTCAAGGATTGCGCCGCTGTCCGCATCGACGCGGCAATATGCTCCTCGCGCGATGGATTTTTGTTCCTTCAGCAGTTGATGGGTAAGCACAGCAACTCTGTATGGATGACAGATGTCATCACTGTCCTGGAAAAAGACAAATTCCCCTTTGCTCTCTTGAATAGCTAGGTTCTTGGCGTAATAAGTGCCCAAGTTTGTGTTTAACCTGAATTTTCTGATTGTTTTATTTGAGGCGGCAAGGCGGTTCAAAATGAGCGGTGTTTTGTCGGTGCTGTGATCGTCTACAACAATGATCTCTAGTTTTGGGTAGTTTTGTTGTAGTAGAGATTCGATACTTGTTTCGACGTATGCCTCCGTGTTGTGCGCCGTCATCGCGATAGTGACTAGTGGCGGATCATTTAGATCTTTGATGATTGACTTGATGTCAATCTCGTTTTCAATTTTGCTGTAAACTTCCCGTAACGACGTTTTGATCGATTTCGATTCGGTCGCGGACCGCGTTGGCGTCGATTTACGATAGAAATCTAGATTGAACTTTGCGATGCGCGCGATTGGTGAATCAAGCTTCGAAAGCTCTTCGTATATTTGCAGAGCTTCAAGAATCTTCCCGCTTCTTGCTAATTCATTCGCTTGTTTGATCTGACTCATTTTTGAGGCGGGGTCTTTAGTATTTCAGAGATGGTTTCTAGTATATGATGACTCTGTTGGAGTGTTGTGTCATGCATCCGATCCAATAATTCGTTTTGGCGTTCTGAGTGATCTTGGAGCTGTTTAATTATGTCTTGGAGTCTTGCGGTGTGCACTTTGGCGTTGGTGTTCTCTTGATCTAATAAGGAGAGCTTGAAATTGAGGGCTAATTTTTCTGATGTTTTGATATCGAGCTCGTGTTGTAGGTGTGATATTTCGTGCTCTTTTTGTCTTATTTCCCTGGACATCTTGGTGGTCTGCTCCTCTAATGACTGAATCCGATCTCTTGCTTCAATCAAGTTTTTCTGTGCCTCCTCCGCCTTCGCCTTGGTATTGTTTATGTAATTGGTGAGTGTTGCAATTTCACGCTTGAGAGTGCGAGCCTCCCTAGCGTGCTCCCTTACAAAAAGTGTGTGCCATACCTTCGGATTTCTTGTGGGAAATCGACAAATCTCTTGTAGAGCATAGTTGTTGGCATCTCCCAATTGGGTGATGATCGAAGACCGCTGGTTACCTGACATGGCGCTTTCTCGAAGAACTAGCACATCACCTTCGAAAGTCTGCAGGCTGTTCAATAAGAGAGGCGCCGCAACGCAGTCCAAAATCAGCCAGTCGGTGACTTGTACGTCGTCTTGTAGCAATTCGCTTAGCGCGATGGCCTGTCGGGTTTGCTTCCATCGTGTCCTGAGACCAGGCCAGATGCTTTGCATGCTCTCGGGCTCTACTAAACCGTTTTCGCTTGAAAGATTGGCTACGTGGAAAAGGACTGTGGCGGAATCTGGGCCTACCACTTGTTTCCGTGCGTTCCATGGACCGTGCGCTTGTGCAATGGTGGCCTGCAGCAGGGAAAAGAGGTCGTCAGCGGCTTCAACCAGTGTCGCTGAGGGCACGCCGTGTGACAGCAACCACTGCACACATGCTCCGCTGCCGTTACCTGCCCCCACCACCACCACGTGTTGCGGTGGGTGCAACACATGCAGGTGATCGAGCCAGTCAACAAGTGAGGTTCGGGGCAATGGCATGGTGGGTTAGTGGCGGTGCAAGTGTCAGGGTCCGACCGCGGGTGATCCTGTCGAATCAGCGGCGCTTCTCTTCGCGGAAGCGGCGCACCTCGCGTCGCAGTGCAAAAGGCATGCGGAACCAGCCACCCAGGCTGCGGCTGTGGGCGAGCATCACAGTGCCCAGACGGTATGAGAGGTGTTGGCGTACACGCTCGGCCTCCTGCGCGTCGCGGTATGCATGGATGGGTGGGAGCTTTTGCGTCCCTGCCTGCGCGCGCTCGCGCCGGAACCGACGCACCTCGCCCCACAGGGCCCAAGGCATGGTCATCCAGCCCAGGGGGGTGCGGTTGCATTCAATCATGCGGGCTCCCAACCGATAGCCCAGTTGTCGCTTCACGCGCTCGGCGGCGCCCGTCGGGCCAGGCGGTGGAGTGGTCTTGGTGGGTGCAGCGGGCAGGGTTGATGCCTTCAGCCGCTGGTTCTCCACGTAGTAGCGTTCCAGCTCCTCTTGCACCTGATGCAACTGGCTCAACAGCAGTTCGTTTTCTTCGGCCAGGCCTGGGTCCACGGCGGGTGGCTGAGGGGCGTTCTTGAGGGCCTGGATTTCTTGCTCGAGCAGGGCCAGCTGTTGTGCGCTTTGCTGTTCCCTGGCTGAGACATCGGCCAGTTGCTGCTGCAGTGTCTCCTGCAACTGCGTTCGCTGCATGAAGCCTTCTAGCTCGGCTCGCCGCAAGCGCCGCTCCTCAGCCAAAAGACGTTCCCGCTCCTGCGCCAGGCGCTCGGCCTGCTCGCGGCCAGCTTGAAGCAGGCGTTCTTGCTGTTGCAGGGTCTCGATGCGCTCGGCCTGCGCCTTGCTGGCGAGGTAGTGCCGCTCCAACTCCTCTTGCACCTGATGCAACTGGTTCAGCAGCAATTCGTTCTCTTGCCGTGTGTCTGCCTGCGCGGCTTCGACCTGGGCACGGGCCTGCTGAAGGGCCTCCAGTTGTTGTGCGGCGTCTTGCTGTTCGGCCTGTCGCAGGCGGCGCCCTTCATCCAGCAACCTCTCCCGTTCCTGCGCCAGGCGTTCGGCCTGTTCCCGGCCGGCCTGCAATTGGCGGGTGAGCGTGCGCTGGCTTTGCAACTTCTCCTGCTGGTCCACCATCGACAGCCAGGCTTCCATGCCCAGCGCGGGGTCTTCGCCGTGCAGCAGGTCGGTCTCCAGCGGCAGGTTGGCGCTCGCCTGCAGTTCTTCGTAGAGGGCTGCGCTGCCGGCCTGGCCTTTGAGCAGTGCGCCGGCGATGAAGGTGGAAAGGGCCGTGGCGTCCAGCGCCATGTCCCCGTTTACTGAGGCGCTTGTTCCCGTGGAGCGGGCGTCTTCCACCGGGTTGTCCAGCCGGGCCGGCACGCCCCCGATGCCGCTGCCGGGGCCGCCAATGCGTTCCTTCCAGGGCGCATCGATGCGTGCGCGCACCTGCTGCAAATAAGCCTCGGCCGACTGGCGCACTTGTTCGCTGTGCACCAGCAGGCTGCGCTGCGGGTTGCGCAGGTGAAAGTCCAACAGCGCGGCGTTGTAGGCCGACCATGCATCCACCCGCTGCTGCAACGCTTCGCGCGTGAGGGTGGCGGCCTCCTGCAGCCCGGTGCGGGTGAGCACGCTTTGCGGGCGGTCGTACACCAGGATGAAGTGCAGCGTCGGGTCCAGCGTGCGCCAGTGGTCGAGCAGGTGCACGGCCTGCGGGTCAGCCCAGCCCCACAGGGGTTGGTCGATGTTTCCCAGCATCAAATCCATGGCCAGGCTTTGCCACACCGGCGCCACCTCGATCTGTTGCACCTCGCGTCCATTGCCCAGGCGGTGCAGGGGCGGGGTGCTGTGGGCTTTGCAAAGGGTTTCGCTGATCTGCTCGGGCGCAAAGCCCTCGCGGCGCGAAGGCAACGCCGGCGCCATGCCGCAGGCGCGCAGCAGGCGCTCCACGTCCCCGTAGCCCGATTGCGGGTGGCCAACGATGAGAATCTTGTTCATGTCGCTCACGGTCAATTGATCCCCAACACCACCCCCGCCGTGATCGCGATTTGCGACAGGATGCGGGTGAGGTCGAGGGCGAACTGGCGGTTCTTTTCGTCCACCTTGGGCAGCACCAGCAGTTGGTCGCCGGGCTGGATGCGGGTGTTCTCGTTCAGGCGGCGGGCGTCGCTTTGCTCGAAGCTGCCGTCCACGCGCGCCAGCACCACGCGGGAGTTGTCGGCGTTCTGGGTGAAGCCGCCGGCGCGCTGGATGTAGTCGGCCGCGCTCAGGCCCGGTTCGTGCGCCACGCTGTTGGGGAACAGCACCTCGCCATTGACGAGCACCAGCCCGTCCTTGGTGGGCACGCGCAGCACATCGCCGTTTTCCAGCAACAGTTCGTTGCGGTTGGGGTTCTGGGCGATCAGCACCTGGCCCAGGGGTTCGATCTGCTTGGCGCGTTCCACCCACTGCAGGCTCAGGTTGGCTTCCTGCGTTCGCAGGCTGGCTTCTTCGCCGCTGCCGCTGCGCGCGGTCAGCAGGGCGGTCTCCAGGCTGCGCAGGCTGGTGGCCAGCAGTTCTTTCTGGCGCTGCTTCACGCTCTGGCGGAACAGCTGCACGTTCTGCGGTTGGGATCGTTCGTTGAAGCGGATGCGCGAGACCAGGTCGCCGAGCTTGCTGCCGTAGGGCAGCACGTATTCCTGCGGGCTGTCGTGCTCGCCCTCCACCCGCACGGTGATGGTGCCGGGCTTCTTGTCGGCGGTGAACTCCAGTTCGTCGCCGTTGGCCACGGCCACGCTGGCGGCGTCGCTCAGGGGGTAGTACTCGGTGTTGCGCACGGTGCCGGTGTTGCGCACCACGCGCACGTGCGTGGCGGCCGGCTGGGGTTTGGCCAGGGCAATGAAGTCGGCCACGGTGCGGCTGACGCCTGTGAACTCGAAGCGCTTGGCGTTGGCCGCCAGGCCGCGCACCAGCACGGTGTTCTGCCGCGGCGGCACAAAGATCACGTCGCCACTGGCCAGTTGCAGCGTGGGCATGCGGCCCTGCAGCAGGAAGTCATACAGGTTCACGCGGCCGCGCAGCGTGTTGCCGCGCTGCACCTGCACGTCCAGGAAGCTGCCGCGCTCGGTGTCGATGCCGCCGGCTTGGTCCAGGTAGTGCAGCAGGCTGTCCATGCTGGTGCCGGCGTACAGGCCCGGGCGCGGCACGAAGCCGCTCACGAACACGCGCACGGGTTGTGCCTCGGCCAGGCTGGCGTAGCTGAACACGTTGGCGCGGTACACGCGGCGCACCGCGGCTTCCACCGCGGGTTGCAGCTCGGCGTTGCGCACGCCGCGCACGGCCACCGGGCCCACGTTGGGCAGGAAGATGTTGCCCTGCGGGTCCACGGTGAGCAGTGCGTCGAAGTTGAACGCGCCCCACAGCCGCACCTGCAGCGTGTCGCCGGTGGCCACGCGGTAGTCGGGGTTGAACAGCGTGGCGCCCTCGCGCGCAAAGGCGCCGGTGAACAACTGCGCGCCGAAGACTTCGCTGTTGAGGTTGGTGGTGTTCAGCGGCGTGCCAGGCGCCACGCGCGGGCCGGCGGTGGCCGGTGCGGCGGGCGTGGGGTTGGCGCGGCCGCCGGGCGCGTCGCTCAGCAACGGGGCGGTGCCTGCGCCGCCACCGCCGCTGGCCGGGGTGCCGCGCACGGTGGGGGTGCCGGCGGCGCCGCCGCCCGCACCTTGCTGTTGCAGGTATTGCTCCACCTGGCGGGCCTGGCTGGGTGACAGGGTTTGTGCGGCCGCGGGCGGTGCGGCCAGCAGCAGCGCGGCGGTGGCAAGCACGGCGGCGTGCAGCACGCAGCGCAGGGTGCCGCGTGTGGGGTGAGAGGGTGTGTGTCGCATGCGGTTCAGTCCTGGTGGTCGCGCACGATGGCCAGCAGCAGCTGGATGACGCCGGCCAGCAGCAAGGCGGCCAGCGCGTACACCACGGCGTTGTACAGCCGGCGTGGCTGCAAGGGGTATTCGGGCAGGTTGGCCGACTGCAGCACCTGCACTTGTTTGAGGGTGCGCGTGGCGTCCACGCGCCCACGCTCCAGCGACACCAGCGCGGTGTTGAGCACCTGCTGGGCGAACTCGGCGTCGAGCTGCAGTCGCTGGAACTCTTCCACCGTGCGGTTGAGTGTGGCGCCCTGTGGGGCGGCGAGCCGCGCTCGCTCGCGTTCCAGCTGACTCTGCACCGCAGCGGTCTGGGCGTTCAGTTCCACCAGCTGCGGCGCGTTGGGTTGCAGAAAGGCCAGCAGCCCGCTGCGGCGCGTTTGCAACTCGGCCAGCTGCGCCTCCAGCCGCGCCACAATGGCGGCCACGTTCTCGGCCGTGGCCTGGGGCGACACCAAGCCTTTGCGGTTCTGGTAGGCCAGCACCTCGGCGCGTGTGGCCTTCACGCGCTCGCTCAGGTCATCCACCTGCTGCTCCAGGAACTTCACCTGCTCCTGCGCCAGCTGATGGCCCAGCGCGTTCATGTGGCGCTCGCCCTCACGCAACAGCGCCGCCGCAATGGCCTGCGCCATCTGCGGTGTGTAGGCCTGCGCCTGGATCACCAGCACCCCGGCAAATTCGTCCAGCTCCACACTCACGCGGCGCTGGAAGTGCCGGTGCAGTTGTTCGATCGGGGTCTCGCCGTCCCACAGGCGCGAGAGCCAGTCGCCGTGGCCGCTGTAGTGCGCGCGCAGTTGCAGCTCCGCATCCAGCAGGCGCAGCATGTCGATCGAGCGCAGGTGGTCGCGCAGCAGCAATTGGTCGGGCCGGTTCATGCCAGCGGCGCCGCCCAGCAGCGAGGCAAAGTCCATCACCTGCCCGCTGGCCAGGTCCGAGCGGGTGAGCACCACCCGCGCCTCGGACACATAGCGGTCGCTGGCCACCAACACCCAGTAGGTGTTGCTGAGCACGATGAACAGGCCAGCGGCCCACAGCACGGGGTAGCGGCGCCAGGGCGGCAGCCGTTTCAGCAAACTCATGTCTTGATGCTTTCCTGATACGCCGCCAGGGCGTCGTCGATCTTGTCGAACCAATGGGCCTGGCCCTCGTGCAGCCAGATGCCCGCGGTGCAGAACTGCTTGAGCGTGCCCGTGCTGTGCGAGGTCATGATCAGCCCGGCGCGCCCCACCAGGTCGGTGAAGGCCTGCCGCGCCTTGGCCTGGAACGCCGCGTCGCCGGTGGAGGTGACCTCGTCGGAGATGTACACGTCGAACTCGAAGGCCAGCGACATCGCGAACTGCAGGCGCGATTTCATGCCGCTGGAATAGGTTTTTACCGGCTCGTCGAAGTAGCTGCCGATGTCGGCAAAGGCGCGGATGCGCTCGATGCGCTCGGCCATGTCGGCCTCTTCGCCATACAGGCGGCAGATGAACTTGGCGTTCTGCCGCCCGGTGAGCGTGCCTTGCAGCCCGCCGCCAAAGCCCATGGGCCAGCTCACGCGGCAGTGGCGGCGCACCGTGCCGCGGGTGGGTTGGTCCACCCCGCCGATGAGCCGCAGCAGCGTGCTCTTGCCCGCGCCGTTGCGCCCGATGAGGCCGACGTTGGTGCGCGGCGGCAGCGTGAGCGTGATGCCGTTCAACACCCAGGGCCCGGGGCCGTGGTCGGTCTGGTAGCGCTTGTGCACGTCGCGGACTTCGATCATGCGGGCCCCGTCACAACGCCACCAGCCGGCTGCGGAAGCGCACCTGCAGCGCCAGCCCCAGGAAGATGAGCACCAGCGAGAAGCCGAACAGGTAGCCCAGGTCCAGCTCGGGCACGTGGTGGTAGTAGGGCGACAGGCCCGCGCGCACGCCTTCGATGCCGTGCGCCACCGGGTTGTAGAGCAGCCATTCGCGCCAGGGGTAGGGCACGGCCGAGAGCGGGAACACCACGCCGCTGATGAGCATGAGCGGCATCATGAGCATGCCCAGCACGTTGCCCAGCTCGGGCACGAGTTCGGTGGCCACCGAGGCCGCCAGTCCCCAGCCCAGTGCCAGCAGCCACAGGCCCAGCAGGGAGAGCGCCACCTCCAGCGGGTCGTGCAGCGGGGTCGTCTTGCCCAGCACCACCAACGCGGCCACGATAACCGCGCCCACCAACCCCATGAGCAGCGCCTCCAGCACGCTGCGCACCAGCACCGTGTCCACCGGCAGCACCTGGCGGTAGGTGTAGAGCGGCTGGTTGGCCCCCACCGCCGCAGCGCCCTGGTTGGCCGTGCGGCGGAACAGGAAGAACGCCAGCAGGCCGCTGGCCAGCCAGATCACCGTGTCCATGCCGCCGATGACACGCGTGCGCAACGCGGTGTAGATGAACGCCATGAAGCCAATGTGCGCCGTCGGCTCCAGCAAGAGCCACAGCAAGGCCATGCGTTTGCCGAACAGGCGCGCCACCGCTTCGCGCAACAGCAGCGCGTGCCAGACGGCCAGGGTGATGCGCCAGGACGAGCGGCTCAGGGCTCGCTCGGGGAGTCGGGCAGAAGGTGCAGGGTCCACAGCAGGGGCTCGTCGGTCAGACCGTACACGTTACACGGCACTTGGGTCAGCGCGATCAATTGCTCCAGGAATGACCCGGCGAACTCGTCGTCCGGGGGGGTGCCTTCGCGCCAGAAGCGCTCCAGCGGGCCTTGAAAACACAGGCCGGGGCGCGCGTAGAGTGCGTCGCCCATCACCATGAGCGGGCGGCGCCGCCGCAGGGCCTGCAGCCCCACGGTGCTGTTGATGAGCACCACGCCGCGAGCGTGCTTCACCAGGGTGGGTGTGTGCCCTTCGATCAGGTGGTGAACGCGCTCGCTCACGCCCAGGCGGGCCGCCAGCGAGGCGATGAGTCCCGCGTCGCCACGGCCCCCTCGCGAATGCGGGTGCATGCGGAACACCAGCTCCGTGCCCGCGGGGGCGTGCTGCGCGAACGAGTTCAACACCTCCATCACGAAGCCGCTGTTGGTGCCGAAGCGGCTGTGGTGCGTGATCTGGGAGTCGCCGTCGTGCTGCAGCGGCACGAAGAAGTAGTCGCGTTGCGTTAGCGCTTCCACGCGCCTGTTGTCGCGCGCCAGGTGCAGGTGTTTTCGGATCCAGCTCCAGACCCAGTAGTGGCTGTGGCCCCAGATGCTGGTGGGGCGGTGGTGGCGGTAGTCTGCCGACAGCGGCTTGCCCCAGTGCTGCGCCCAGTAGTGACAGCAGGCGTACCAGCCCATCTGGCGGAACTGGTGCCCGGTGTCGGCGGGCTTCGCGGTCCGCAAGGTCGCGCCGCGGGCCGCGGGGTCCCAGCGGAAGCGCTCCAGCGTGGTCGAAAAACCGTTGACGCCGTCAAGCTCCATCGTGATGTAGCCCGGGCGCACGTAGCCTTCTTCAAGCACGACCACGGGCAGGCGCAGCGCCTGCGCCAGCCGAACGGCCTCGGCGTGGTATGGCCGCGCCTGGCCGAACAGCACCACGCAGTCGATGCGCAGCCGCTCGATGGTGGCGCTCAGGAACGCGGGCCACTCGGCCTGGGTTCCGGTGTACTCGATGGGCGTGAGTTCTCGGCAATCGCACCGGTCGCCTGGCTGCAGGGCGATGCGGTGCACCTCGCTGCCATTGCCGCGCAACCAGCGTGTGAGCCGGTCGAAGAACGGACCGACCGGACCTTGCAGCAACAAGGGCCGGCGCGCCAGGGCCAGGCGCAACAACGCCGGGTTGCACGGAACAACCTCGGGGGCCCGGTGGGGCGATGGGGAGGCCCCGGTCGTGACCGGTGCCTCATGAAACAGTCGTGCCAATCGACACGCCTCCTGGAGCTCGTTGTTGTTCAAGGGCCAGCGTGTGGCCCGGCAGACTGTCCTGGCGTCGGGCAATGCCGCCCGTCCGCCCCAGGGGGCAGCGCACAAAGACGGGGTATTTTATGGGTTGCTGCCGAGGGTATGGCTGGCGCGCCCGGCCGATTTGTGACGAAAGACCACCTGCGGGCCCAGTCAGGACCGGGTGCGCCTCACTGATCCATCGCCAGGCACAAGTCGGCCCAGGCCTTGGCCTTGTCGATCGGGGTGCGCAGCAGGTAGGCGGGGTGGTAGGTCACGATCACCGGCACACCTTCGTACTGGTGTACGCGCCCGCGCAGGCGGCCGATGGGCTCGGTGGTCTTGAGCAGCGACTGCACCGCGAAGCGGCCCATGGCGATGATGAGCTTCGG